>Ga0075431_100000645_pt1 | contig 29557 bp, 25 predicted proteins | sample RhiMetdeltSRZDD5_FD_75297 | JGI IMG/M metagenome (GOLD analysis project Ga0075431, IMG submission 75297) | Populus rhizosphere microbial communities from Tennessee, USA - Rhizosphere MetaG P. deltoides SRZDD5 | ecosystem: Host-associated > Plants > Roots > Rhizosphere > Soil | place: USA... | reverse complement strand
CGAGCAACAAAAGACCAAGCCGCGCGGCGTCAGGCGTCAGCTCGTTGACGCCGATACGATTTGCGTGTTTGGTGTTTCCCTGCGCTGGGGTCCGCTCGGCCATCGAGCGCCCTGCCTGAAACGACTTGAAAAGTGAACGCACGACCCCCCCTGAAAGGATCACCACGCTTCTTATATATCTGGCGGCGCGTCAACGTACCGTGAAATCCGTGTGAAATCCGGGGATCTCCACCGTAGCCCGCGAAAGCGTGTGCGTTTTCGCACATGTTTGAGGCGATTCACCCAAAAGGATAGGCACGAGAGTCGATTTGGGCTGAGTGGGATCACGAGCTACATAGCCTCCGTGGCCCCTACCTAACTTTAGTTAGTGCCGGCGCAGGATCTTCTGTAAGGGAAACTTGATTTTCGCGCCCCGAATTTTCTTACGAGCGAAACAAGGCTTCCAAGGACGCCCCGTCTGATTGACAGGGTGCCAGCGCCAGCCTAGCTTGAAACACAGAACGGTCCGCTACGGGATGTCCGAGCGGAAATCCGGCGCGGGGCTTGATGGCAACAACAAGATTCTCCTTCAACACGCGAGCCAAGCTGCATGCCGCATTCGCAGCCGTTACGCTGTTGGTGTTCCTGTTCTCGGTGGGCGCCATCTACCTGCAGATCGTGACGGCGGAGCGCGCCGCGATCCAGGAAGCCGAGCACGTTGCGAACTCGATCGCGATCACCGGCGTCGAGGACCCGCTCAGGAACCCTGCGCTTCTTCAACAGCATGTGTCGAAGCTCTATCGGTTCTACAAGCGCGACTTGTTCATTGTGGATGCAAGCAAGCGCGTCATCGCCGACGCGGACAGAGAGGGACTCGGCAGGATTTTCAGCGACGATCCGGGCGGCCCGATCGCGAAGACGATTTCGGATGGTCAGACGCGCACCTTCATCGAGGCGACCGCAAGCGGCGATCGCAGACAGGTCGTGGTTCCGTTCCGCACGGACCAGGCAAACGAGGCCAGCATGATCGTCGGCGCGGTCGTCTTCGAGTACACCCAGATCTTCCAGAAACTCATGGACGACGCGCGGCCGAAGATCTACCTGATGGGTGCGCTCGGGTTCTTCTTCGTCGGCGTGATCGCCCTGCTGGGGATCCGCGTGGTTGCGGCGGTATGCCGGCCGCTGGAAGGTCTTGAGCGAGGCGTCCGGCGCCTCGCCGGTGGTGACTTCAGCGCCGAGGTGGTGGCGCGCGGTGACGATGAGGTTGGAAGCCTCGGCCGAGCATTCAACAGGATGGCGGGGGAGCTGCGGACGAGTCATGCGAAGCTGCTCCAGAATCAGAGCGACCTTGAATCCAGGGTCGCGCAACGGACCAGCGAGCTCACCGAGGCTAATCTGCGGCTGCTGGACGAGGTTGCGGAGCGCAAGAAGGCCGAGGAGCAGCTCGCCTACCTTGCGAAGTTCGACGGCGTCACCGGGCTCCCGAACCGGCACATGTTCTACGACCGGCTGTCCCAGGCATTGGCCCAGGCGAAGCGGCTCAGCGCTCCGCTGGCCTGCATGTTCGTCGATCTCGACCGGTTCAAGGCGATCAACGACACCTATGGCCACAGTGTCGGTGACCTGCTGCTGGGGCAATTCGGCGAACGCTTGAAGCAGTGCGTGCGCAGCCGCGACACGGTCGCGCGCCTGGGGGGCGACGAGTTCGCGGTGCTCCTGGAGACGCTCGCCAAGCCGACCGACGCCGACGTCGTGGCGCAGAAGGTGCTGGACGCGGTGGCAAAGCCGTTCGACCTTGCTGGACGCGAGTCCTACGTGGGGGCGAGCATCGGCATTTCGCTCTACCCCCAGCACGACGACGACATTACGCCGCTGCTGCAAAAGGCCGATGTCGCCATGTACGTCGCCAAGCAGCAGGGGCGCAACAACTACAAGCACTATTCCTCCGAGATGGACAAGAACACGGCGCTGCGAATGGCGCTCGAGACGAGTCTTCGCGGAGCGCTGGAGCGCGACGAGTTCCTGCTCCACTACCAGCCGAAAGCGAGTCTCGTCGACGGAACGATGACCGGGCTCGAAGCGCTGATTCGCTGGCAGGATTCGAAACGCGGGCTCGTATCGCCTGCGCAGTTCATACCGATACTCGAGGAATCAGGGCTGATCGTCCCGGTCGGCGAATGGATCATCGATGCCGTCTGCAGGCAGATCAGCAGCTGGCAGGCGCAGGGCATCGCGGTCCGGCCGGTTGCCGTCAATCTCTCGGCGCGCCAGTTCAAGCAGCGTGAACTGGCGCAGGCGGTGCGAGCGACGCTGGATCGCCACAACGTCGATCCGAGCCTGATTCAATTCGAGATCACCGAGTCGATGCTGATGGACGACCCGAACGCAGCCCTGCGCGTCATGCAGGACCTGAAGAGCGCCGCCATCCGACTCTCCGTCGATGACTTTGGCACCGGGTACTCGAGCCTTGCGTATCTGAAGCGCTTTCCACTCGACGAGCTGAAGATCGACAGGACCTTTGTCAACGATGTCGCGTCGGATACCGGAAATGCCTCGATCATCCTGGCGGTGATCAACCTCGCGCACAACCTCAAGTTGAAGGTTGTCGCCGAGGGTGTCGAGAACCGGATGCAGATGATGTTTCTGAAGACCCACGGCTGCAACGAGATGCAGGGCTACTACTTTGCGCGCCCGATGGGAGTAGAGCAGTGCACACAGGCATTGGCTCAGGGTCAGCGCCTGGATATTCCGGCCGAAAACCAGCAGACCGAGAGTCCGGTCCTGCTGCTGCTGGACGACAACGAGTCGGACCTGCAATTGATGCAGCGCGCCCTGAAGCCGGGCGGATACCAGATCGTCTCCACGATGGATCCGTACGAGGCGCTGCAGATTCTCATGGAGCGCAACGTCAGCATCGTCATCAGCGACCACAACATGCCGCGCCTGAGCGGCACCGACTTCATGGTGAGCGTGCGCAACCTCTATCCCGACACGCTGCGCATCGTGATGAGCGGCTCGACCAGTCTCGATGTCGTCGCGAGCGCGGTGAACGCGGCCGCGGTCCACAAGTTCCTTTCCAAGAACTGGAATGCCGCCCGGTTGCTGGCCGAGGTGCGTGACGCCTACAGCCGCAGGACGGCCGGCGCGATCAGCCCGAGTTGAGCGTCATGTAGGCGTCAGCGCGGTGGCTTCTGCAGGCCGGCATGCCGCAGCAGGCCAAGCGTGCGCGCCAGCACGTCCTTTCGATACGCTTTCAAGTCGCGCCCGCGATAGTCGTAGAACCCCTGGCCGGACTTGAGGCCGATCCGCCCGTCGTGCATGTAACGCTGGACGATCTCGGGTGCCGCATAGCGCTCGCGGCTGACCGTGTCGGCGAGGTACCGGCTCGCGTGATAGAGGATATCGTTGCCGCCGTAGTCGATGAACTCGATGACGCCGAGCGCGGCAAATCTCAATCCGAGGCCGAGACGCGTGGCCTTGTCGATCTCCTCCGCGCTGGCAACGCCTTCTTCGATCATTCGTGCCGCTTCATTCATGACCAGCGCCTGGAGACGAGGGACGATATACCCGGGCGTCGGGCCGCATACGACCGGTACTTTGCCGATGTCTTCCAGGAGGCTTCGCAGGCGTTCGACGGTTTCAGGCGTCGTCCCGGGATGAACGCTCAGCTCCACGAGGGGCATGACATAGGCCGGATTCAACCAATGCGCGTTGACAAGGCGCTCCGCGTGCGTGACGAACGGAATCAGATCGGTGACGAGAATCGTCGAGGTCGTGGAGGCAACGATCGCGTCCTGCCTGGCGGCAGCACAAATCCTGGCGAACACTTGCCTCTTCGCCTCCAGCGTTTCCGTGACGCCCTCGAAGATGACGTCCGCGCCGGCCAGCCGGGCGTCTGACTCGGGTTCCGGAAACAGATGAATCCGGTCGAGCAGGCGCGACACGGCGTCTTGCGGGATTGCGCCCAGCTCGGCGAGCATCGACAGGCTCGAGGCCATCTCTTCCCGGGCCTCTGCGGACAGGCGGTCCCACTCCGCCGCCGTCCGCACCTTGAGGTCGAGCAGATCGACCTCGTAGCCTGCATAGGCGAACGCGAGCGAGATGCCGCGCCCCATCCGGCCGGCACCTACCGCGGCCACTCGTTGCCTGGCGAGCGTCATCGCTCCCCCTCCCAGAGAGCTTCCTTCAACTGTTCGGGGGTCCTGGTGTTCAGCGAAAGCGCGCCGAGCGTGCGTGGTCCATTGCGAAGATTTCGTCCCAGGATCGCGCCGGCTACCGCAAGCAGACCGCGCGCGACCGGGGCGTCGCAGCAAAGCCATTGCGCGACCGAATCGAGGAACGCGAGTCCGAGCACGACGTCTTCAGTCATGTAGCGATGCTGATGAAGATCGATGTGCTCGCGCCAGTCGCCCGAATCCACGAGCCTCTTGTGCGCATCCCCGTACATCCATCGATCGCTGTCGTAGTGGTCGGACAGCGGAAAGTGAGGCGGGCGGTAGCCGAGCCCTTCGCGGATCGCAACGCGCTCCGCATCGAGTGCGTCCGTCACCGCGCGAACCGCGGGCTGCGTTCCTTCGTTGTGAATATCCCAGTGCGCGAAATGCTGCAGCGGGGCCGCATTGAGCAGGATCAATGGCGGGTGAATGATCGGCCCGGCGTTCAACAGCGCGGCGGACAGGACGTCCTCGCATGGCTCGATCACAGGGTAAGCCTTCGCGATCACCTCGCCGGCGTGCGCGGCGCGCTTGGCGGGGTACGCCCCGGTGGGCAGGCGCTTTGCGCGGATCGTGATCGCGACTTCGCCAGCAGGCCGCTTGCGCGCGAGGTACGGGAGCGTGCCGGTTTCGGCGTAGGTCACTTCCGCTCGGGAACCGGCTTCGCGAGCGATCCGGTGCATGAGGTACGCGCCGAATGTGCCCGGCGGAAGGAACACCACTTGACCGTTTTCCAGATGCGGCGCGATGGCTCTTGCGATGTCAGGCTGCGCGGATGCGGGTGAGGGGATCAGAATGAGTTCCGCTCCTCGCACGGCGACTGCGATGTCCGTGGTCGGAATCGCGATGGACGCATTGCGCACGCCATCCACATCGCGTATTCGGATCACGCGGCTTTCTAGAACCGGCGCAAGCGCAGTCGCGTCTCGACGCCAGAGCCTGATCTCGTGGCCTTTTTCGCTCAGGTCGGCCGCCGCAGCATAGGCGCCGTGGCCGCCTCCCAAAACCGCAATCCGCATGCCGATCCCCTTCGATCCGATGATATATCCTTGCAGCGTGACCTTGTCGCGCTCGCAGCGCACGCTGCCGCAGATGCTCGCCGTGCAGGCCGAGCGTCATCGCGACCGTCCTCTGCTTACGATTGGCGAGCTGACGTGGACGTTCCGGGACGCCGCGAATGCAGCGTCGCGCCGCGCCGGCATGCTCGCCGCCGCCGGCATCGGGCCGGGCGACCGGGTGGCGCTGCTGCTGGGCAACCGGATCGAGCTGACGGAGATGGTGCTCGCGTGCGGCTGGATCGGCGCGATCGCGGTACCGATCAATACTGCGGCGATGGGACCGCAGATCGGCTACTTCCTGCAAAACAGTGGCGCAAAGGCATTGGTGATCGAGAGCGACCTGCTGCAGCGGCTCGACCAGGTCGAAGGCAGCCGTCTCGCATTGGAACAAATATGGGTCGTCGGGGATTCGCCAGGCGCTGCGACCTCCGCCTCGCGGATCGCGTCGCTGCCTGCTCCCGGGTCGCCGATTCCTGCCGCGGCCGTCAAGCCGGGCGACACCCTCGCGATTCTCTATACGTCGGGCACCACGGGGCCCTCCAAAGGCGTGATGTTCCCGCACACGCAGTACTACTGGTGGGGCATCAACTCCATTCAGCTGCTCGAGATCACCGACGAGGACGTCCTCTGCACTACGTTGCCGCTTTTCCATGTCAACGCCTTGAGCACCTTTGCGCAGGCGCTGCTTTCCGGTGCTCGCATGGTGCTGCATGAGCGCTTTTCAGCTTCCGCGTTCTGGCCGGCAACGGGTGAGGCCGGCGCCACGGTCATCTACCTGCTGGGCGCAATGGTGCCGATTCTGCTTGCGCGGGCGCCGAGCAAGGAAGAGCGCAGTCACCGGGTGCGTCTTGCGCTCGGTCCCGGAGTGCCGCCGGACATGATCACCGCCTTCGGCGAGCGCACCGGCATCCGCCTTCTCGAAGGCTATGCATCTACCGAGACCAACTTCGTGATCGGCTCGACGATCGACCAGCAGAAGCAAGGGACCATTGGCCGGATTCGCCCGGGTTTCCACGCTCGCGTCGTCGACGAGGATGATTTCGAAGTGGAGCCGGGCGTACCCGGCGAGCTGCTGCTGCGGGCGGACGAGCCATTTGCTTTCGCCACGGGTTACTTCGGCATGCCGGACAAGACGGTCGAAGCCTGGCGCAATCTGTGGTTTCACACCGGCGACCGGGTGGTGCGGGATGCCGACGGAAATTTCCGCTTCCTCGACCGGCTCAAGGACGCGATTCGCCGCCGCGGCGAGAACATTTCGTCCTATGAGGTCGAGCAGGTCCTGCTGTCGCACTCGAGCGTCGAGATGGCGGCCGTGTTCCCGGTCCGCTCGGAGCTCGCCGAGGACGAGGTGATGGCCACGGTCGTGCTCAAGCCAGGCTGCCGCCTGGGACCGCTCGAGCTGATGGCGTTCTGCGAGCCGCGGATGCCGTATTTCGCCATTCCGCGTTTCCTCGATTTTGTCGCGGAGCTGCCGCGCACCGAAAACGGCAAGGTGCAGAAATTCAAATTGCGCGAACGGGGCCGGGGCAGCCAGACCTGGGACCGGGAAGCCGTTGGTTACGTGCTCAAAAGGCGTTGAGGCGATCGGCAAAGTCGCCTACTATCGTCCATTCACGGGGAGGAAAGATGAAACCAAGGATCTGCTTGACCGCCGGGATCGCCGCCGCCATCGCCGCGACCGGGGCACTGGCCGACATCACGATCGGCGTTTCGATCGGCTTCACCGGCCCGCAGGCTTCCCTTGGCGTGCACTACAAGAATGCATTCGACCTGCTGCCGAAGACCCTCGCCGGCGAGCCGGTCCGCTACATCATCCTTGATAACGCGTCCGACGTAACCAACGCGGCGAGAAACGGCCGCAAGCTCGTTACCGAAGACAAGGTCGATGTGCTGATGGGATCCAACGGTGTGCCGCAGACGCTTGCGCTGGCGCAGATCGCCAGCGAAAGCAAGACGCCGATGCTCGCGTTCTCGCCGATCAACGTTCCCGCCGAGAACGCGCACTGGACTTTCGTCGTGCCGCAGCCGACCGAATTGATGATGGACGCGGTCGCCAAGGACATCAAGAAGAACAACATCAAGACGCTGGGCTACATCGGGTTCTCCGACGGCTGGGGCGACATCGTGCTCAAGGCGACCGAATCGCACGCCGCGTCGGCCGGCTACCGGATCGTCGCCAACGAGCGCTATGCGCGCAACGACACCAGCGTCGTCGGCCAGGTGCTCAAGCTGATGGCTGCGAACCCGGACGCGGTCATGGTGGGCGGATCCGGCACCGGCGGTGCGCTGCCGCAGATCGCGTTGCGCGAGCGCGGCTACAAGGGCCCGATCTACCACAACCATGGCACCGTCAATGCCGAATTCATCAAGATCGGCGGCAAGCACGTCGAAGGCGCGATCGCGCCGACCGGTCCGGTCGTGGTCGCCGACGAACTGCCCGCGGGCTATGCGACCAAGGCGGTCGGCGAGGACTTCATGAAGCGCTACGAGGCGACGTTCAAGCTCGGACGCAACGCATTTGCAGGCTACAGCTACGACGCCGTGAAGCTGGTCGAAGCGGCTGCACCGGAGGCGCTGAAGAAAGCCAAGCCCGGCACGCCCGAATTCCGCGCCGCGCTGCGCGATGCGATGGAGAACGTCAAGAACGTGGTCGGCACCCATGCGGTGTACACGATGACGCCGACCAACCACAACGGCATGGATGAGCGCGCGCGGGTGCTCGTGGTGGTCAAAGACGGCCAGTGGAGGCTGATGAAATAGCGGAGGCTCCGCGGCCTAGTCCAGTGCGATGAATTCCAGCATCGCACTCTGGCTGGTGCAGGACGGCATCACCAACGGCGCCATCTACGCGCTGCTGGCGCTCGCGCTGCTGCTGGTGTTCGCTGTAACGCGCGTCATCTTCGTGCCGCAGGGCGAATTCATCGCGTATGCCGCGTTGTCCCTCGCGCTGCTACAGGCGGGGCGCCTGCCGGGAACCGTGTACGTGCTGGTGATCGGCGGCCTCATTGCAGCGCTATTCGACAGCGTCCTCGCGATTCGCGAGAAAGCCTATCGCCGGCTCCCCGCCATCCTCGCGGTGTATGTGCTGCTGCCCGCGATCATGGCGGCGATCGCCTGGTGGGCGGCGTCGCAGAAGCTGGATCTTTGGCTGCAGGTGCTGATCGTGCTCGGGCTCGTGGTGCCGCTCGGGCCGATCCTGTACCGGGTGGCGTACCGGCCGCTGGCGAGCGCCTCGGTGCTGGTGCTGTTCATCGTCTCGATGGCGGCGCACTACGTGTTGAGCGGGCTGGGACTCGTGTTCTTCGGCAGCGAGGGACTGCGCGCGCAGCCGTTTTCGGAGGGCAAATTCCAGCTCGGCGTGCTGACCGTTACCGCGCAGAGCCTGTGGGTCGTCTTCGCGAGCCTGCTGATCATGGTCGTGCTGTGGCTGGTGTTCGATCGCACGATCTACGGCAAAGCGCTGCGCGCCACCGCGATCAACCGGATCGGCGCGCGGCTCGTGGGGATCCCCACCGAGCTCTCCGGCAGCCTGAGCTTCACGCTCGCGGCGTTCATCGGCGCGGTCTCGGGGATCCTGATGGCGCCGGCCACGACGATCTACTACGACACCGGCTTCCTGATCGGACTCAAGGGATTCGTCGGCGCGATCCTCGGCGGCATGGCGAGCTACCCGCTCGCGGTCGTCGGCGCGGTGGTCCTCGGGATGTTCGAATCGTTCGCGTCGTTCTTTGCGAGCACGTTCAAGGAGGTGATCGTATTCACCGTGCTCATTCCGGTGCTGGTGTGGCGCTCCCTCACCAGCCATCACCACGTGGAAGACGAAGAGCAGTGAAGACGATTCCGCCGGCGCTCGCCGTCTTTCTCGCGTTCATCGTCACGGCGCCGCTGTACCTGCCGGATTTCTACGTGACGCTGCTCAACTATATCGGCCTCGCCACCCTGGTGACGCTCGGGCTGGTGCTGCTGACCGGCGTCGTAGGGCTGATGTCGTTCGGCCAGCAGGCCTTCGTCGGCCTGGCCGCGTACACGAGCGCGGTGCTGACGACCGCATGGGGCGTATCGCCGTGGCTCGCTCTGGTCGCCGCGCTCGCGTTTACCGCGCTGGCGGCGCTGATCCTCGGGTTCATCACGCTGCGGCTCTCGGGCCACTACCTTGCGCTCAGCACGATCGCCTGGGCGATCGCCGCCTACTACACGTTCGGCAACACCGAGTTTCTCGGCCAGTACAACGGCATCGCAAACCTGCCGCGAATCTCTTTCTTCGGCTGGGTCCTGGATACCAACGGCAAGTCCTACTATCTGATCTGGTCGGTCACGCTGGCCGCGCTGATTGCGGCGCAGAACCTGCTCGATTCGCGCGCCGGCCGCGCGATCCGCGCGCTGCGGTTTCGCGGCGTGATGGCCGAGAGTTTCGGCGTCGATACCGCGACCCTGAAGACCATCGTGTTCCTCTACGCGGCGCTGCTGGCCGGCCTCTCGGGCTGGCTGTACGCGCATTTCATGCGGCTGGTCAGCCCCGGCGCGTTCGGCGTCAATGCGGGCATCGATTACCTGTTCATGGCGGTCGTTGGCGGCGCGAGCCAGGTGTGGGGCGCGGTCATCGGCGCGTCCTTGCTTACGGTGCTGAAGGAGTGGCTGCAGGACAGCTTGCCAAAGCTCTTTCAACACAGCGGCCACTACGAGATCGTGGTATTCGGCCTGTTGATGATGGTCCTGCTGCACCGGACCCGCGAAGGACTCGTGCCTGCGTTCGGGCGCTGGCTGCCGGCGCGCAAACGCCCGCCGATTTCTGCCCACGCTGCGCCGCTCGAGCGCCGGGAGCAGCCGAAGGCGGGCGAGCGGCTGCTGGAAGTGCGTTCGGCCGAGAAGCGCTTCGGCGGGCTGGTGGCGGTGAACAAGCTGTCGTTCGAGCTGAACAGCGGCGAAATCCTCGGGCTGATCGGTCCCAATGGCGCCGGCAAGAGCACGATGTTCAACCTGATGACCGGCGTGCTGCGATCGGACCAAGGAGAAATTTTGTTCCGCGGCGAGCGCATCGAGCACCTGTCGTCGAGCGACATCGCGCGGCGCGGCATCTGCCGCACGTTCCAGCACGTCAACCTGATCAGCGCGATGTCGGTGCTCGAGAATGCCGCGATCGGCGCACACCTGCGCGGCAGTCGCGGCACCGTCGCGGCGATGATGCGCTTCGACCGGGAGGAAGAGGCGCGGCTGCTGAAAGAGGCGGCCGTGCAGCTGGAGCGCGTCGGGCTCGGGAAAAACCTGTCCGACCTCGCGGGCAGCCTGCCGCTCGGCCAGCAACGCATCGTCGAAATCGCCCGCGCACTGTGCGGCGATCCGGTGCTGCTGCTGCTGGACGAGCCGGCTGCCGGCCTGCGCTATGCGGAGAAGGAGGCGCTTGCCGGCCTGCTGCGCGGGCTGCGCGCCGAAGGCATGACGATCCTGCTGGTCGAGCACGACATGGACTTCGTCATGGGGCTGGTGGACCGGCTCGTCGTCATGGATTTCGGCGAGAAGCTCGCCGAGGGCCTGCCGGGCCAGATCCAGGCAGATCCGAAAGTGCTGGAAGCCTATCTCGGGGGCGTCGAGTGAGCGCAATTCTCGAGGTGAGCGATCTGCGCGTGCTGTACGGCAAGGTCGAGGCCTTGCATGGGGCTACGCTGCGCATCGAGGAGGGCGCGATCGTCACCGTGATCGGGCCGAACGGTGCCGGCAAGACGACGCTGCTGGGCGCGATCATGGGCCTGCTGCCGTCTGCCGGCGGGCTGCGCTATGCGGGCGCCGATCTGGGCGGAAAGAATGTCGAGACGCGCGTGGCGAGCGGTCTCAGCCTGGTGCCGGAGCGCCGCGAGCTGTTCGGCGAGCTGTCGGTTCACGACAACCTGCGACTCGGCGCGTTCGCGCGCATTCGCCGCGGCGAGCGCGGCATCGATGCGGACCTGGAAGCGATCTATGCGCGCTTTCCGCGCCTCAAGGATCGGCGTGAAAACTTTGCCGAGACGCTGTCCGGCGGCGAGCGGCAGATGCTCGCGCTCGGACGCGCGTTGATGGCGAAGCCGCGGGTGCTGATGCTCGACGAGCCGAGTCTCGGCCTTGCGCCGCTGATCGTCCGCGAGATCCTGAACATCGTGGCGGCGCTGCGCAAGACCGGCGTGTCGATCCTGATGGTCGAGCAGAACGCGCGCGCCGCGCTGCAGGTCGCGGACTACGGCTATGTGCTCGAGAACGGCGAGATCGCGCTCGAAGGCCCTTCGGATGAGCTTGTCGAGAACCCGCGCGTCATCGAGTCCTACCTCGGCATGAAAAAGTCGGCCTAGTCCGCGACCAGCGCCAGCACGCGCAACGGGCTGCCGCTGCCGTGCTGGATTTTCAGCGGCGGGCAGATCAGCAGCGTGCCGGTGGGCGGCAGCTGGTCGAGGTTGGTCAGGCATTGCAGGCCGTACCGTCCGGCACCATGCATGTAGTAGTGACAGGGATACGGGGGTCGCTGGTGGTAACCCTGTCCCGCGTCGGTGCCGATCGCCTCCGAGCCAAAGCCCAGCACGTCGCGCTCCTCGACCAGGAATTTCGCCACTTCGGCGTTCGGCCCGGGCGTGTGCTGTCCCGTCTCGTCGTAGTTCTGGAATGCTTCGGCATCCGCGTGCTTTTTCGACCAGTCGGTGCGCATCAGTACCCATGCGCGCGCCGGCACGCGGCCGTGCTTGCCCTCCCACTGCTTGACCGCATCGACCGTAAGAAGGTAGTCGGCATCGGCCGCGGCCTCCTTCGAGCAATCGATCACCACCGCAGGCGCGATGAAATGCTGCACGGGGATCGTGTCGACGGCGCTGTTCGGCAGATCGCGCCCGGAAATCCAGTGGACGGGCGCATCGAAATGCGTGCCGGTGTGCTCGCCGCACGAGAAATTGTTCCAGTACCAGCTCGGGCCGCGCTCGTCGTAGCGCGACACTTCTTCCAGCCGGAACGGCAGGCATTGGCCGAATTCGGGCGGCAGCGCGATCTGCGGGAATTCGGGCGAAAGCGTATGCGTCAGGTCGAGCACGCGAATTCGGCCGCCGGCCAGCGCGCCCGCCAGGGCGCCCAGTAGTTCACTCGGATTCATGGCTCACGACCCTCCCGCGGCGAGCTCGCGCTCGAGAACCTTCGGATTTTCCCGCCAGCGCGCCAGCCATTCCTGCGCGACGTCCCCGGGGTAGACATCCTCGACGCCATCGCGCAATGCCTTGACGATCGCCTGTGCGAGCGATGCAGGCGCGATCTTCGGCGGCGGCAGCAGCTGGTTCCACTCGTCGTCGATCGGCCCCGGAAACAGGTTGACGACGCGGATGCCGGCCGGCCGCATTTCCGCGCGCAGGCATTGCGCCAGCGACAGCGCGGCCGCTTTCGATGCGGAGTAGGTGCCGTGCGGCGGATAGTTCGACAGCGCGTAGATCGACAGCAGGTTGACCCATGCGACCGCACTGGCGGGCCCGTCCGCACCGCGCCCCTTCAACGCAGGTCCGAACTCCTGCGCGAGGCGCAGCATCCCGAAATAGTTGATGTCCATTTCGGCACGTGCCGCGTCTGCGCCGCGGCGCGCGCTGATCCCGTAGGTACGGTGAACCTCGGCATTGTTGATGACGATATCGACCTTGCCGGCGACCTCGCCGGCAAGCTCGCTCACCGACTTGGCGCTGGTCAGATCGAGCGGCACCAGTGTGACCTGCGGCAGCGCCGTGATTCCATCCAGCCCGGGCAGCTTCTTCCAGGGCTCGGCGTGGCCGGCCCAGACGATATCGGCCCCGGCGCCGACCAGCGCCTTGACGATCGCCTGACCGACTGCGGTCTTGCCGTCGGTCACGAGCACCTTGCGGAATTTCGGGTCGCAGGTCATTTCCCGCAGCACGCGGTCTTCAGCCATGTGTTCAGTCTCCGTTTCTGGACAACCCAGCAGCACCGCCTGTCCCGCGCGGTCCAGGCGCACATCCACAGTCACGCGTGCGGGCGCTGCCGGCGCGCAATCGAGCAGATGCACCATCAGCGTCGGACCGGCGTCGAGCTGTACCAGTCCGAGGCGCCAGGGCAGGCGCTCGCGGAAAAACAAGTCGTTGCTGTGGTGCAGGACCGTCTCGCTGAGCAGCTTGCCGGCACCGCTTTGCGGCTTCCATTGCAATCGCGCAGACAGGCAGACATGGCAAGCCTCGCGCGGCGGATACTGGATCGCCGCGCAATCGGCGCACTGCTGCAGCTCGAAACGACCGATTGCGGCCGCAGCGGTCAGTCCGAGTGCAACGCGGCTGCGACCCCACGGCGGAAGCGTCGGCAGGCGCGTGCGCAGCACCGGGTTCTTGCGCTTGGGACGCGCCATCTGCTGCGTCATCGCGAGTCGCCCCGGCCGAGAATCAGTGCCCCGGTGCAAACGCACCGGTCATACGTAACCATGCCGAATCCGCTGACCAAGCCCAGTTTTGCATCCGGAACCGCACGCCCCGGCGACTGGCCCGTGAGCTGGCGCACGGCTTCCACCAGGCCGATGAAGCCGCCCGCGGCGCCCGCCTGCCCGACCGACAACTGGCCGCCGCTCGTGTTGGTCGGCAGGTCGCCTTCGCGGGTGAGCGTCCTGCTGCGCACGAACGCCGGGCCTTCGCCTTTCTCGCAGAAGCCCAGGTCCTCGTACTGCATCATCACGATCACCGGATAGTCGTCGTAGAACTGCACCAGGTCGATGTCGTCCGGCTTCACTCCTGCCTGCGCGTAGAGGTCGTCGCGATCCTTGGCCCAGCCGCCGCGAATCATGATGGGATCTTCACGATAGGCATTGTGTCGCTCGGTGGCCGCAAGCAGGCGCGCGAACGACAGGTTCAGGTCGCGCGCGCGCGCCTCGCTCATCAGCAGCACGCCTTCGGCGCCGGCGCAAGGCATCACGCAATCGAACAGGTGGATCGGCTCGGCGATGACGCGCGCCGCCATGTACTCGTCGAGCGTCAGCGGTTTCTTGAACATCGCGTGAGGCGTCGCAAGTGCGTTCTCGCGCTGTGCGACGCAGATCCGGCCGAAATCCTCGCGCTGCGCGCCGTAGCTGCGCATGTAGTGCGAGGTGATGAACGCAAACATTGCGTTCGGCCCGCCCGAGCCGTACGGATACGTCGCGTCGCGCGCAAACAGGCTGAAGCTGCCGAGCGTCTGGCGAAACGACTCTACGTGGTTGGTGTCTCCGCCCACGCAGGCGATCACCTCGGCGTCACCGGCCTGGATGGCGCGTGCGGCACGGCGCACGGCCACCACGCCCGAGGCACCCCCCATCGGCAGGTGGTCGAGCCAGCGGGGGCTCAGGCCGAGGTGCTGGGTCAAGCCGACCGCAGTGTCCGGCGCCAGCGTGAAGCTCGACACGCACAGGCCGTCGATGTCGTCCTTGCGGATCCCCGACTCGCGCACCAGTTCCGCCAGCACGCGGCCGATGAACCAGTGCGCGCCATGGGTCGAGTAGCGCACATAGGGCACCGTGACCGGCACGGCGACGGCGATGCCGTCATATCCTTTGCGGGACGCGCGATTCATGGAAAGGAATCCATCAACTTGGCATCATACTGACTGGCTGAGCGGGAGCCTGGACCGCCAAGGAGATTTGCAATGAGCGACGCGAAGGGCCAATACCGGATCTGGTTCCAGGGCGCGACCGATCGCGTCCATATGGCGCCTTACATCATCAAGGTCGAAGCCCACCTGAAAGCCATTCTGGACCCGGAGTTCAGCGGCACGTTCAACACCACGACGCCTCCGGCCACCACTACGCATTCGCTCACCGAATTCCGGATCGCCGGCGCGTTCGTGCGCGGCGCGATCGAGGCGCAGCGCCAAGGCTACGACGCGATGGCGATCACCCATTTCCAGGACGCCGGGCTCGCCGAGGTCAAATCGGTGGCGGACATCCCGGTGCTCGGCCTGGGCGAGACCACGCTGTTCCACGCCTGTACGCTTGGACGCAAGCTGGGCCTGGTCACCATCAACCCCGTGTTCATTCCCTGGCACGAGGATCAGGTGATCCGCTACGGACTGCAGAGCCGCGTGATCGGGGTGCGCGCGGTCAACGCCAGTGTGAGCGACTTCATCGACGCATTTGCCAGCAAGGACGCATTTGACAGGCTGTATCCAAAGTGGGAGCGCGAATGCCGGACGCTGCTGGATGCCGGCGCCGATGTGATCGTGCCGGCCGGAGGACTGCCGATGATGCTCTATGGATCGGAGTCCGGGGCCAACCTCGACGGCGCGCCGATCATCAACGGCATCACGCTGATCGCCAAGGCGGCGGAAACCGCGATCAAGCTGCGGCGCATCGCCGGCATGGCCGCAGTCAGCCGGCGCTCGAACTACGCCAAGCCGCCGGAGAAGGCGCTACGCGAATTTCTCGATAGCAGCGCTCGAACTTCCTGAAGGGATAACCGATGATCCTCCACATTCTTCGACGTTCCGCACTCCTTCTCGCCGCAGCGGTGCTGCTCAACGGCTGCGCGACTTCCGAACCCGCAGTCGCCCAGAAACCTCGGCTCGTCGTATTCCTCGTCGTCGACGGCCTGCCGCAATACCAGGTGACCGGCTACCGCGACCAGCTCGCACCGGACGGCTTCCAGCGTTTCCTCGAAAGGGGCGCCTGGTTTTCGGACGCGCGTTACGGCCACGCCTTTACCGTGACGGCCGCCGGGCACGCGACCATGCTGACCGGCGCTTATCCGCACCGCACCGGGATCATCGGCAACGACTGGCGCGACCGGGTGACCGGTGACACGGTGTACTGCACCCAGGACGAAGCGCATACCTACATCGGGCACAAGACGCAGAAGCTCGACGGCACCAGCCCGAAAAACCTGCTGGTCGAGACCGTGGGGGACGTGCTCAAGCGCACGGATGCGCGCGCCAAGGTGATCGCGATTTCCGGCAAGGATCGCGGCGCGATCCTGCCGGCCGGCAAGACAGGCGTTGCCTACATGTACCAGGCATCGACCGGGCATTTCGCATCGAGCACCTATTACATGAAGGAGCATCCGGCATGGGTGAACACCTTCAACAACGCAAACCCCGCGAACCGCTACTTCAAGACGAGCTGGTCGCCGCTGCTGCCCGATTCGGCGTACGCGCGCTCGCTGCCGGACGGCCAAGCTTGGTACAACCCGGGCGGCAAGCTTCCCAAGGTGCTCGGCGAAGGCCAGGACAAGCCTGGCCCGGCGTTCTACGGGGCGGTACTAGCGAGTCCCTTTGGGGACGCGCTGACGCTCGATTTTGCGCGCGCGGCGATCGCGGGCGAAGGCCTTGGCCAGGATGACGTGACCGACATCCTTTCGGTCAGCCTTTCTACGCACGACTACATCAATCATGCGTATAGCCCGGAGTCGCGTCTCTCTCATGACCACCTGCTGCATCTCGACCGGGCGCTGGAGGCTTTTTTCCGCGACCTCGATCGCATGGTCGGCAAGGACAACTACATCGCGGTTCTGACTGCGGATCACGGCTTCTCGCCGTCGCCGGAGCACAGCAAGTCGCTTGGCCGCAACGCCGGCCGCCAGAACGTGACCGAGATGCTCGCGCGCGTGAACGACGCAATCATGAAGAAGTTCGGAGAGGCGAAGCTCGCGCGCGGATACTCCGCGAGCGGAATCCTGCTCGATGGCGCGGTGATTGCGCAGAAGAACCTGCCGCGCACGGCGATCGAGGAGGAGGTGCGCCGAGTGGTGGTCGCCGAGCCTGGCGTCGCGGCCGCGTTCACCCGCACCGAGTTGGAGAATCCATCCAGCCTGCCGGCCGATACGCCTTTTCTCGCGCAGGTGCGAAAGACCTGGCACCGCGAGCGCTCCGCCGACGTGCAGATGCTGATCCGCAACTATTGGCTGTTCGAGTCTCGTAGAACCATGACCGCGACGCACGGCTCGCCCTATGTGCAGGACTACACGGTGCCGATCCTTTTCTACGGGCCGCGCTGGTTCACAGCCGGCCGCATCGACCGGACCGTCGAGGTCGCGGACATCGCGCCGACGCTGGCGCGGCTCATCGGGGTTCCTGCGCCATCCGGTTCCGAAGGCAGGGCGCTGCCACTCGCAGCGCCGGTCGCTCGTTAGGGGGCTACGGCCCCGTTACATGTCGGCAACCGTTCGAGCGAATCGGTCGACCTGCGCCCAATCCGTGAACTCGACGGATGCGCGCGGGTCGGTCGGCCCGCGGGTCAGCAGCATGATGAAGCGGATCATCTGGCGGTCCCAGAAACCGTATCTCGGATAGTCCAGCTTGCCCGCGAAGACGGCGATGTGCCGCGGGCGCCACGCGATCTGCGTGAGGAGCTTCCGCACGTACGGATTCGTCTCCGGGGTGTTGCGGTTCGGTTTGCGCGCCACGATGTTTACCGAGAAGAACGCATTCGGTTTCGCTTGCAGCGTTGCCTGGTGAGCGCGCATGAACGCCGCGACATTCGGACGATGCGTGCCGTAGCGGATGCTCGCGCCGATCACGATCTTGTCGAAGCCGCCGAGATCCGACTCTGAGGGATCGTCGAGCGCGCTCAACGCCACGGAATGACCGGTGGACTCGAGAAGATCGCGCAGGTGCTGGCAGATCTTCAGCGTGTGCCCGTCGACCGTTGAGTACAGCAGCAGGATCTTACTCATCGCGGTAGAAAACCCTACACTAGGCGAGTATCCAGCGAAAGCAGCAGCGGGAAGTCTCAATCTCAATCGGATGGAGCGATTCTGAACCGCAAGGTACTCGTTGCCGGTGCCTCCGGCCTTGTCGGGTTTGCGGCGGCTAGGCATTTTTCCGCGCTGCCGGATTGGGAGGTTGTTGCGGTCTCGCGCCGCATTCCGGAGGGCCTCGACCAGGGAAAGGTCATTTCTGTCGACCTGCTCGACGAAGCGAAGTGCGCTGAGGTGTTCGGGGCCCTGCGCGACGTCACGCATTTGATTTACGCAGCGCTGTACGAGAAACCGGGGCTGATTGCCGGGTGGCGCGAGCGCGACCAGATGGAAATCAACCTCAGGATGCTGCGCAACCTGTTCGAGCCGCTCGCGGCGGCGACGCGGTTGCAGCACGTCACGCTGCTGCAGGGGACGAAGGCGTACGGCTCGCATATCGAGCCGGTGCCGGTTCCGGCGCGCGAGCGCCTGCCGCGGCACCCGCATGAAAACTTCTATTGGCTGCAGGAGGATTACCTCAAGGCGAAACAAAAGGGCCAGCCGTGGCACTGGACCGTGTTGCGTCCGCAAGTGGTGTTCGGCGAATCGCTGGGCAGCCACATGAACTCGATTCCAGCGATCGGTGTGTACGGCGCGATCCTCAAGGAAGCGGGCGAGCCGCTCTACTACCCGGGCGGGCCGCAACGGATCTTCCAGGCCGTCGACGCCGATCTGCTGGCGCGCGCCTGCGCTTGGGCGGCGACCTCCACCGCCTGCCGCAACGAGACCTTCAACATCAACAACGGCGAGCCGTTCGAATGGCGCACGGTCTGGCCTGCGATCGCCGACGCGCTCGGGATGAGGCCCGGGCCCGCGAGGCCCATGTCGCTCGCCGTGGAAATGCCCAGGCGGCAGGCCGAATGGGCCGCGATCGTGCGCAAGTATCGCTTGCGCTCTCCGGCAAGCCTCCAGGAATTCGTCGGCCAATCGTTCATCTACACCGACCGGAATTGGGCGTACGGGCAGGCGGCATCGTCGGCGCCCACGCTGGTGAGCACCGTCAAGGCGCGGCTCGCGGGTTTCCACGACTGCGTCGATACCGAGGAAATGTTCCGCAGGCTGCTGCGGCGGTTCCAGGAGCTGCGCTGGCTTCCACCAGTATAGTTTCGTTCAATGAAACACATTATTATATTTGTTGATACTTTGTCGCAAAAACAGTATAATGCGACGCAACATAATTTCGTTGAACAAAATATCAATGCCTTCAACCGGCGCCGAATCCTCGTCTTCCGTACAAAAGGCCTGCCGGATCCTGCGGGCTCTGTCGGACGCTAAGAACGCCCGGCTGACGGACATTGCCCGGGAAGCGGGCCTCGACAAGGCGACGACGCTGCGACTGCTCGATGTTCTGGCGCGCGATGGATTCGTCACCCGCGATCCCACGACCAAGCATTACGCGCTCGGCACCGAGCTGTTCGTTCTCGGCGCGGCCGCCCAGTCGCGTTTCGATCCGCGGCCGATCGCCGGGCCGAGCCTGCTGCGGCTCGCACACTCGTTCGAGGACACGGCAATGCTGTCGGTCCCGAGCGGCGCGGAGTCGGTCTGTGTCGCGTTGCAGGAGGGCCAGTTTCCGATCCGCGCCAACTATCTGCAGGTGGGTAGCCGCCGTCCGCTGGGCGTAGGCGCCGGGAGTCTCGCGCTGCTCGCGTGGATGCAGGATCGGGAAATCGAAGCGTTGCTGCCGCTCCTCGCAGCGAAGCTCGAGCGCTATCCGCGGATCACGCGAGCAGTGCTCGAAGACCACATCCAAGAGTCGCGCAAGAGGGGATACGCAGTGCTTCTCGACCTGATCGTCGAGCGCATGGGCGGAATCGCCATGCCGGTGCTGGGAAGCGACGGCCGGCCGGTCGCTGCGATCAGCATCGCCGCATTGACCGAGCGCATCACGTCGCGCGAGGAAGCGCTTGCCGCCGCGCTGAAGCGCGAGGTCACGGAATGCGAGGCGGCCTGGCGCCGCGGCCCGCAAAACAATTCGCACGGTGCATTGAAAGCGCCCGGCATCGCGCTGCAGGCCGACGCGCGCCGATGAAGCAGGCGTACATCGCCGGCGCAGGCAACACTGTGTTCGGCCGCCACGAAGGGAGCGGGGCGCTCGATCTGATGGCGCAGGCGGCGCAGAAAGCGCTCGACGACGCGCAACTCGGCAGGGCCGACATCGACGGCGTGCTGTGCGGCTACGCGACGACGCTGCCCCACCTGATGCTGTCGACTCTGTTTTGCGAGCGGTTCTCGCTCGAGCCGGCGTATGCGCACAGCATGCAGCTCGGCGGCGCCACGGGCTGTGCGATGCTGATGCTCGCCCGCGAGCTCGTCCGCACCGGCCGCTGCAGCAACGTGCTGGTCGTCGCTGGCGAAAACCGGCTGAGCGGCCAGGCGCGCGACAGCGCGATCCAGACGCTGGCGCAGGTCGGCGACGCCGATTTCGAGGTGCCGAACGGCGCTTCGGTCCCCGCGTACTACGCGCTGCTTGCGTCGCGCTACATGCACGAGACCGGCCTCACCGAGGAAGATCTCGCCGAGTTCGCAGTGCTGATGCGCGCCAACGCCGCGCGCCATCCGGATGCGCACCTGAGAAGCGCGATCTCGGCCAAGGACGTGCTCGCCTCGAAGACGATCTGCGCGCCGCTCAAGCTGCTCGATTGCTGCCCGATCTCCGATGGCGCGATGGCGCTCGTCGTATCGGCGGCCCCGCGCAACGCGACGCAAATCGCGATCGCAGGCGCCGGACAGGCGCATCGACACCAGCACCTGAGCGCGATCGCCGACACGCACAACTACGGCGCACGCGACGCGGCGCGCCGCGCGTTCGAGGAAGCCCGGCTGCAGCCGGCGGACATCGACTATCTCGCGATTTATGATTCGTTCACGATCACGCTCGCGATCCTGATCGAGGAAACCGGCTTCGCCGAGCGAGGCGGCTCTGCGCAGCGCGTGCGCGCCGGGGATTTCGCACCCGCGGGCCCATTGCCCTTGAACACCCATGGGGGGCTTCTGTCGTTCGGGCATTCCGGGGTCGCCGGTGGGATGGGCCATGCGGTAGAGGCCTACCGGCAGCTTTCCGGCCGCGCGGGCGATCGCCAGGTCGAGTCGCGCACGCGCGCGTTCGTTCACGCGGACGGCGGAGTTCTTTCCTCGCACGTCAGCCTCGTTCTTGCGCGGGAAGATTGAGCCAGCGATGACCGCACCGTCCCTGTCCGCGCCGTTCGTCGAGGGCCTGCAACGCGGCGAAATCCGCTACCAGGCCTGTATCGGCTGCGGCGCCGCGCAAACGCTGGCGCGCTATGCGTGTCGCGCTTGCGGCAGCGCTCAGCTCGAATGGCGCACCGCAGGCGGCTCTGGCCGCGTTTATGCGATGACGAGCGTCGCGCGCGCACCATCCGAGGAATTTCGCGCGCTTGCGCCGTACACGCTCGCGATCGTCGAGCTGCAGGAAGGGCCGCGGCTGATGGGGCACGCGAGCCCCGACGTGCGCATCGGCGACCCGGTGCTCGCGCACTTTTTCGAGTTCGGCGGCCGCCGGCTCATCCGTTTCACCAAAGAGGAATAAATGAACCGTCCAGGAAAGCTTCGCCTCACCGGCGCTGTCTTGCTCACTGCGCTCGCGACGAGCGCGTTCGCGCAGGGCTACCCAACGAAACCCGCCAAAGTCATCGTTCCTTATCCGCCCGGTGGCCCGACCGACATCGTCGCCCGCGTCGTGAGCCAGAAGCTCTCCGAGCAGACGGGACAGCAGTTCATCGTCGAGAACCGGCCCGGCGCGGGCGGCAACATCGGCGCCGAAGCGGTGGCGAAGAGTCCGGCCGACGGCTACACGCTGCTCGTCGCGACGACCGCGCACGCGATCAACCCCGCGCTCTTCAAGAGCCTCGGCTACAACCTCGTCAAGGATTTCGCACCGGTTTCCCAGTTGACCAGCGGGCCGCTCGTTATCGTCGCCAACCCTTCTTTGCCGGCGAAGAACGTCAAGGAGCTGATTGCGCTCGCCAAGGCGAAACCCGGGACGCTGAACTACGCCTCTTCCGGGAACGGCCAGTCGACGCACTTGTCGGCGGAGCTCTTCGGCGCGATGGCCGGCGTCAAGATGAATCACATCCCGTACAAGGGCAGCGCGCCGGCGCTCACCGACGTGATGGGCGGCCAGGCCTCGCTGATGTTCGACACCATGCTCTCGGCGATGCCGCAGGTGAAGAACGGCAAGCTGAAAGCGATCGCGGTGACGAGCGCGGCTCGCTCGCCCGCCGCGCCGGACGTGCCGACGGTCGCCGAATCGGGCCTGCCCGGCTACGAAGCGATCGCCTGGAACGGGCTTCTCGCGCCCGCGGGCACGCCCGCCGAAGTCGTCAACAAGCTGAACGCCGAGCTGAAGAAGGCGCTCGATGCGCCGGACGTCAAGGACCGCTTCTCGGCGCAGGGATTCGGCGCCGCCTGGAACACGCGCGAAGCGTTCGCCAAATTCATCCAGGCCGAGCTCGACAAGTGGGCCAAGGTCGTCAAGGTTTCGGGCGCAACGCTGGATTGACGCCGTGATCGTCTACCAGACGCTGAAGAACTGGCAGTTCCCCGAGATCGAGCATCGCTATTCCGCAGACGACAGCATGTTCTATGCGCTCGCCGTCGGGCTCGGAGCGGATCCGGTCGACGAGCGCCAGCTGGCGTTCGTCAACGACACCACGCCGGGGACGCCGCTTGCGCTGCCGACGATGGCGGTGATCCTCGGCTATCCGGGCTCGTGGATGCGCGACCCGCGCAGCGGAATCGACTTCACGATGATCGTCCACGGCGAAGAGTCGGTCGTGCTGCATAAGCCGCTTCCCGCCTCGGGAACGGTCGCCTCCCGGCACCGCGTCACACGCGTCGTAGACAAGGGCGCGGGAAAGGGTGCCACGGTCACGTACGACAAGGATCTCTTCGACAAGGCGAGCGGCGAGAAGCTCGCGACCGTCACCCATACGACGTTTTGCCGCGGCGACGGCGGGTTCTCTGCGCGCGCCGGCACCTCCGATCCTTCTCCGCCATCGCCGCCGAAGGTGCCGCAACGCGATCCCGATCTGGTCTGCGAGTTGCGTACGCTGCCGCAGCAAGCGCTGCTCTATCGCCTCTGCGCCGACCGTAATCCGCTGCACTCGGAACCCGCAGCCGCGCGCAAAGCCGGCTTCGAGCGGCCGATCCTGCATGGGCTTGGCACCTATGGCGTCGCCGGCCATGCGCTGCTCGCCACGCTGTGCGACTACGATCCGCGTCGGCTGAAGAGCCTGTTCGCGCGCTTCTCGGCGCCGGTCTTTCCCGGCGAGACGATCCGCTTCGAGCTGTATAGGGAGGAAAATGAGATCGCCTTTCGTGCGCGCGCGAAGGAACGCGATCGGGTCGTGCTCGACTACGGCCGCGCAGAAATCGCAAACTGAGAGGACCCTCGATGAACTTCCCCGATCTGCTCAGCGCGCTCATCGAACCGAAGTCGATCGCAATCATCGGTGCCTCCGAGAACAGCAACAAGATCGGCGGCCGGCCGATCTTCTACATGCAGCGGCACGGCTACAAGGGGAAGATCTATCCGATCAACCCGAACCGCAGCGAGATCCAGGGTTTGCGCGCCTATCCGTCGCTCGCTGCGCTACCCGAGGTTCCGGAGCTTGCGATGGTCATCGTGAGCGGCGACGCAGCGGTCGCCGCGGTGGACGAATGCGCAGAGCGCGGCGTCCAGTCGGCGATCGTCATCGCTTCCGGCTTCGGCGAGACCGGAGCGGAAGGACGGGCGGTGCAGCAGGGCATGGCGCAACGCGCACGCGCCAAGGGGATGCGGATCGTCGGCCCGAACAGCCAGGGCCTCGCCAATTTCGGCAACGGCGCGATCGCCAGCTTCTCGACGATGTTCATCGAGATGCCTGCGCTCGACGGGCCGATCGGGATCGCAAGCCAAAGCGGTGGAATGAGCGCGGTCGCGTACGGGTTGTGCCGCAGGCGCGGCCTCGGCGTGCGGCACGTGCATGCCACCGGAAACGAAGCGGACGTCACCGTCGCGGACGTTGCATGGGCGGTTGCACATGATCCCGGCGTCAAGCTGCTGCTGCTCTATCTGGAGACGATTGCCAATCCCGAGCTGCTGGCGCTTACGGCCGAATACGCGCGCGAACGCGACCTGCCGATCGTCGCGGTGAAGGCGGGCCGCTCGGCGAGCGGCCAAAAGGCCGCGTCCTCGCACACCGGAGCGCTCGCCAACGAGGATCGCGTCGTCGATGCGTTTTTCCGCCATCACGGCATCTGGCGCGTGCGCGATGCGCAGGCGATGGCGCTTTCCGCCGAGGCCTATCTGAAGGGCTGGCGTCCCGAAGGGCGGCGCCTCGTCGTCGTCAGCAACTCGGGCGCGAGCTGCGTGATGGGCGCGGACGCGTCAGAGGAGTACGACCTGCCGCTCGCAGAGCTCTCCGCGGAAACGCGGCGCGACGTTGCCGCGAAGCTTCCCGGGTTCGCTACGTCGACGAACCCGATCGACGTCACCGCGGCATTGCTGCAGAACAGCGGCATGTTCGGCGACGTGCTGCCGATTCTCGCCAAAGACCCGTCCGCGGACTTGTTCTTTCTTCACATCCCGGTCGCAGGCGCTGGCTATGACGTGGAGCGGTTCGCACGGGACACGGCGCAGTTCGCTGCAGCCACCGGAAAGCCGGTCGCCGTTGCAGCCTGGCAGGAATCCATCGCCAGCGTGTTTCGCGCCGCGGGTCTCGCCACGTTCGAGAACGAGGCCGAAGCACTCGGTGTCTTCGCGCAAGTTGCGTCGCATACAGCGTTGCTCCGCAGGGCGCGCCCGCGCTGGCCGGACGATGCGCCGGTGCAGGTGCCGCAAGGTTCGCAGCGCTTTTTCCACGAAGCGGACAGCCTCGCGCTGCTTGCCAAGGCTGGCGTGCCCGTCGTGCCTCACCGGCTTTGCAGGAGCGCAGCGGAAGCGCGCGCCGCATTCGACGCGCTCGGCGGCCCCGTTGCGGTCAAAGCGTGTTCGGTCGACGTGCCGCACAAATCGGAGCACGGCCTGGTTTCGCTCGGCGTGGCGTCGGGAGACGAAGCCGCGCGGCTTTTCGTCGCGCAATGGACGAAGCTCGACGCTCTGAAGGCGTCTGCGGACGGCGTGATCGTCGCCGCGATGCGCAAAGGCCGGCGCGAGCTGATGGTCGGTGCGCGTGTCGATTCCGTGTTCGGGCCGATCGTCATCGTCGGCGATGGCGGCAAGTACGTCGAGGCGCTGAAGGATTTTGCGATCCTCGTGCCGCCGTTCGATGCCGACGACATACGCAAGGCGCTGCGCGGGCTGCGGATCGGGCCGATCGTCGACGGCGTGCGCGGCGAGCCGCCGCTCGACGTGGATGCGCTCGCGTCGATCGCGATCGGCGTCGGCCGATTGATCCGCGCGGCGAAGGGCGGCATTGCGTCGATCGACCTCAACCCGGTCATGGTCGGAGCTGCTGGCGAGGGCGCAGTGGTAGTGGATGCGCTGATCGAGCGCGGTGCAGCGCCTGCGTAGAAATACAAAATCAGGACGCTGCTCATTGCTCGCGCATCTCGAGCGTGAAGCGGATCAGGGCGACCACGAGTGCGAGTACGAGCGGGCCGGCGATTACGCCGATCGAACCGAACGCAAGAACGCCGCCCAGCACGCCGACGAACACCGTGAGCGTACCGACTTCGGCGCGCCCTGACACGAGGATGGGCCGCAGAACATTGTCCAGCGTCGCCACCACGGTCCCCCAGATCAGCAGAAAGAGCGCCGCCCCCCAGCGGTCCTGGAGCGCGAGATAGACCACCGCCGGCGCCCACACCAGCGGCGTACCGGCAAGCGGCACCACGGCAAGGAACGCGGCGAGTGCGCCGAAAACGACCGGCGAGGGCAGGCCCACCAGTGCGAAGCCAATACCCACGAGCGCACCCTGGATCAGGGAGGTGACACCGGTGCCGTAGACGATCGCCCGCGTGACCGCGGCAAGGTGCTCGAAGAGCCGCTCCTTGGGCTTGACCGGCATCGGGATCAGCTGGCGCAGCGTGCCGATCATCTCTTCCCAGTCGCGAATCGTGAAGAACAGGATGAACATCATCAGGATGAAGCCCACGACCGCGCCGAGCGCGCCGAAAAAGACGTTGCGCCCGAGCGACGCGATGAATCCTAGCGCCGTGCGCGCCGCCTGAATCGCCCAGCTCTGGATCTGTTCGAGCGACACGTCGAACGTGACCTGCAGCCATTCGAGCAGGGGGCCGAGCACCGGATAGGAGGCGAGATCGGAGAGCTGGGAAGGCTTGTGATCCGCGGCAATCTGCTGCGCGAACTGCAGCAGATGAGCGGCCTGCGCGGCAAAAGCGGCACCCAGCGCGGTCAGCGGTCCCGCGAGAATGAACAATGTCGCGATCGTGAGGAGCGCCGCGGACAGATCCGAACGGCCGCGCATCCTGCGGGCGAGCCACCGGTGCACGGGATGAACGAGAAACGCGATGAACAAGGCCCAGGCGAGCGGCGCGAAGAGCGGCAGCAGGATCTGATACACCAGCAGACCGAGCACCAGCAGCGCGAGCAAGGCGAAAGTGCGCGCGTAGAATGCTTCGGCGGACGTAGGCATGCGATGCGGATTCTGCCACCATTGCTGGATGCAGGGGCTCGCATCGGCGCATGAGTATCTGCGCTTCGTCGTCACGCTGACCGCGGTCGTCGATCCGTTCCTCGCGGTGCCGTTCTTTCTCGCATTTACTTCCACGCAAGGCGAGCCCGAGCGTCGCGCGCTCGCGCGGCTGGTGGCGCTGACGGTCTTCGCCGTGCTCGCGATCTCGACCTTCTTCGGCGAGACGGTGCTCGAGCTGATCGGCGCGAGTCTGCCGGCTTTTCGCGTCGGCGGCGGGCTGGTGCTGCTGCTGATGGCGCTGGCGATGCTGAACGCGGAGGCCGGCGGGCTTCGGCAGTCGGACGACGAGGCGCGCGAGCTGCAGGATCGCGAGATGTCCGGCGTCGTGCCGCTCGCGATCCCGCTGCTCGCCGGGCCCGGCGCGATCAGCACCTCGATCATCGCCGCGGAAAAGGGCGGCATGGCGCATCAGCTGGTCATCGTTGCGTGCATCGCGCTGGTGTGCCTGTTCACCTGGGCCGCGCTGCGCCGTGCGCACGCGATCGCCGGGCGCCTCGGCACGACCGGGCTCAACATCGCAACGCGGATTCTCGGCCTGCTGCTGGCCGCGATGGCGGTGCAGACGATGGCGGAGGGACTGAGGGCGCTGTTCCCCGGCCTGGCGTAGCGGGCTTGCGGCAGACGATGCCTTTCGAAAGCATCCATCTGCAGTACGATCTGACGCGGCGCCAGCGCTGGGAGACGCACGTGGCGGCGTGGCTGCCGGCACTCCCGAAGTACCTTTTCGTCGCCGGAGTGCTGGTGGCTCTGACATGGCTCGCGTCGTATCGCTCGCCGTGGTTTCTGCTGTTCCTCCTGGCGCCGCTCTGGGTGCTGCGCGGACTGATCGCCGCAATCGTGCACATCGCATGGGTGCCCGTGCGGCACGAAGACATCATCATCAATGAAGACGCGCTCGGATTCATGGCCGGACCCGAGCGCCTGTGGGTGCACTTGGACAGCATCGTGCAGATCGACAGGTTTCGCGACGACCTGTGGTCGTTGCGTTGCTACCACGGCGAAAGCTTCGACGTGCCGGTGGCTTTGATCAACGAGCAGACACTTGCGCACATCCGCAGCAAGGTCGAGTGGGCGCGAACCCCGGAGGGCTTTCAGGCTGCCGTCCAGCGCGGGCGCGAGCGGCTCGGTTTTGGAAAGAACGAAAGCGAGAAGACGAATGGGTGATATCAAGAACCCGAAGCTGCTGTGGGCCAAAGGCGTGCTGTTTCTCGTGCTCGCGATCGCCGCCTCGGCGCTGCTGCTGATCGAAGCGGCGAGCGTCAAGGTCGCAGCGCTGCTCGCTGTGGCGGTCTGGGCGTTCTGCAGGTCCTACTACTTTGCGTTCTATGTCATCGAGCGCTACGTGGATCCGGCGTACAAGTTCTCGGGCCTGACCTCGCTTGTCCTCTACGTGGCGCGCCGGAGAACGCCGGCTCCCTGAGCCGCCGCAGCCTCGTTGATCTTCTCGAGCAATCCGGTGTGCCTTTCAGTTCTTCGCAGGCACGCGGCGCGGAAGGCTTCCGCGCTGCCGGCAAGCGTTACGTGTGTGCGCGCGCGCGTGACGGCGGTGTACAGCAGCTCGCGCACCATGACCGGGCTCTCCTTTGCAGGCAGCACGAACAGCAGCGTTTCGAATTCGGAGCCCTGCGCCTTGTGCACCGTGATGGCCCAGGCGTCTTCATGCTCGGGCAGCCGGGCGGGAGCGATCGCGCGAAAGGCGCCATCGCGGTCGGCGAACCACACCGCGAGTGATCCGTCGGCGCCGGGAAGGCATACGCCGGTATCTCCGTTGAAGACCCGCAGCACAGGGTCGTTGCGCAGAATCATCACCGGCCGGCCCGGATACCACTGCGAGCGCGGGCCCGGATCGAGCGGATGATCGAGCGCAGCGCGCACCCGACGCGAGAGAAGCGCATTCAGTGCACGCACGCCTCGCGCCGATTCGCGCACCGCGCAGAGCACTCGAAACCCATCGAGCGCGCGGAACACCTCCGCCGTGTCATCCCGGTACGCGCGCACCTTCTCGAGGTACGGCGCATATCCGCCGAAGATGCAGTCCAGGGCCGCCGCCCCCGGATCTGCGCCCGGATCGTCGATCCAGCGGACGCTCTCCGCGGCGCCGGGGGCGATCCACTCGAGCGCGCGGTCCGGCTCGCCGGCATTGATGTCGGCCGCGAGCCGCCCGATGCCGGATCCGGCGGGGAAGCGGTAGCTGCCGGTAAGCCACACCACGCAATGCGCAAGCCGCGACCCTTCGCGCGCAGCAAACTCGGCGAAGACCGAGCCGACTTCCACCGCGGCGAGCTGGTCCTTGTCGCCGAGCAGCACGAGGCGCGCGCCCTCCGGCACGGCCTCGGCGAGGTGAACCGCGAGCGAAAGGTCGAGCATCGACGCCTCGTCGACGATGAGCGCGTCGAGCGCAAGCGGGTTCGCCGCGTGGTGCCGGAACCGACCCTCGGCCCCGGTCACGCCGAGCAGTCGATGGATCGTATGCGCCTCGTTCGGCAGCCGTGCGCGCACTTTCTGCGGCAGCTGCGCCGCGCGCTCGCGCAGCGTATCGAGCAGGCGCGCGGCCGCCTTTCCGGTCGGCGCGGCGAGCGCGATTCGCGTCGCGGGGTTTTCCTCGAGGATCCGTGCCAGCAGCCGCGCAACGATCGTCGTCTTTCCGGCACCCGGACCGCCGCTGATGATCGAAAGCCTGCAGCGCATCGCAGAATCGACCGCGGCGCCCTGCGAATCGGGCTGGTCGTCGAGGCTCAACTGCATGGGCTCCTGCTTCACACTGACGGCGCGGCACGCGAGGCTCGCCGCGAAGCGCGTCTCGTAGTCGAAGTAGCGGCGCAGGTAGAGCCGGTTCGCCGGGTCGAGCACGAGCGGCAATGCCTCCTGCGAATCCGGCGCACCGACCATTCGGGAGGAAAGCAACGCGTCGCGCAGCTCCGCCATGGACTTCTGCGGAAAGTCCTCGATCAATTCCG
>Ga0075431_100000638_pt1 | contig 29650 bp, 27 predicted proteins | sample RhiMetdeltSRZDD5_FD_75297 | JGI IMG/M metagenome (GOLD analysis project Ga0075431, IMG submission 75297) | Populus rhizosphere microbial communities from Tennessee, USA - Rhizosphere MetaG P. deltoides SRZDD5 | ecosystem: Host-associated > Plants > Roots > Rhizosphere > Soil | place: USA... | reverse complement strand
CAGTCGGGGGCCGCGATCGTGAGATCGTGACCCGAGTCCTGGTGATCGACGACGACGAGCACCTGGTGGCCGCCGTGCGGCGGGGGCTGCACGCCGGGGGCTACGCGGTCGACGTGGCGCTCGATGGCACGGACGGGTTGTGGCGGGCGTCGGAGTGCGTCTACGACGCCATTGTCTGCGACATCATGCTGCCGGGCATGAGCGGCTACCGGATCTGCCAGGAGCTGCGGGCCGGCGGCATCTGGACCCCGATCCTCATGCTCACCGCCAAGGACGGCGAGCTCGACGAGGCCGAGGCGCTTGACACGGGGGCTGACGACTTCCTGAAGAAGCCGGTCGCCTACGTGGTGCTACTGGCCCATCTGCGCGCCCTGTTGCGGCGGGGCCGGCCCGAGCGCCCGACCGTTCTGCAGGCCGGTGACCTGCGCCTCGACCCGGCCGCGCACCGAGTGTGGCGGGGCGAGACGGCGGTCGAGCTGTCGCCCCGCCAGTTCTCGGTGCTGGAGGTGCTCATGCGTCGGGCCGGCGAGGCCGTCTCGAAGGCCATGATCCTCGACCACGTCTGGGACTTCGCCTACGACGGCGACCCCAACATCGTCGAGGTCTACGTGCGCCAACTGCGCCGCAAGATCGACGAGCCGTTCGGGCGCCGGGCGATCGAGACCCTCCGGCTGGTGGGCTACCGCCTCGACCGCGACGGTGGCTGATGGCGGGCACCGTGCGGGTGCGCACAACCCTGGCCGCCACGGTCATCTTCGGGCTCATGCTCCTGGCCGGCGGAGCGGTGATGGTGACCCTGCTGCACCGCTCAGTGGTCGATGACCTCGACGGGGTCGCCGACATCCGGGCTGACGACATCGCCGCCATGGCCCGCCGCGACCAGTTGCCCCGCACGCTGCACCTGGAGGACGACGCAGTCGGCCAGGTGGTCGACACCCGGGGCCGCGTCCTGGCTGCCACCCCCAACGTCAGCGACCAGACCCCGATCGCCACGATGCGCCCCACCGGGGTCGAGCCCGAGATCCGCACGGTCGACGACCTCCCCGGCGTCCCGGGTGACTACCGGTTGCTGGCCTTGCGCGGCACAACGCCGGCCGGCCCGGTCACCATCTACACAGCCACCAACCTCGAGCCGGTTGAGGACACCCTGCAGGCCGTGGGCCGCGGCTTGATCGTGGGGGTACCACTGCTTCTGGCGCTGGTCGCCACCCTGACATGGATGAGCGTCGGGCGGGCGCTGGGACCGGTCGACGCCATCCGTGCGCGGGTCGCCGACCTGTCGAGCAAGGACCTCGACCGCCGCGTGCCCGTGCCGCCGACCAACGACGAGATCGGCCGGCTCGCCGTCACCATGAACGCCATGCTCACCCGGCTGCAGGTTGCTGCCGACAAGCAGCGGCGCTTCGTCGCCGACGCCTCCCACGAGCTGCAGAGCCCGCTGGCCGCGTCGCGCCTTGACCTCGAGGTATCGCTCGCCCATCCCGAGGCCACCGACTGGCCCGATACCGCCCGGGCGCTGCTGGCCGAGAACCGGCACATGGACCGCCTGGTCGCCGACCTCCTGTTCATCGCCCGGGCCGACGCCGGTGTGCCGACCGGTCCGAGCGCGCCGGTCGACCTGCACGAGGTGGTGCTCGACGAGAGCACCCGGGCCGGCGGCAACGGTGACACGGTGCGCATCGACACCTCGGGCGTCACCGCGGCGTTCGTGCGCGGCCGCCGCGACGACCTCGCCCGAGTGGTCCGGAACCTCCTCGACAACGCCGAGCGCCACGCGACCTCCACTGTCGTCGTCGGGCTCCGCAACGGCGACGGTGCCGTGACCCTGGCGGTCGAGGACGACGGCCCCGGTGTCCCACCAGCGGATCGGGAGCGCATCTTCGAGCGGTTCACCCGGTTGGACGACGCCCGCACCCGCAACGGTGCCGGCACCGGGCTCGGCCTCGCGATCGTGAAGGAGATCGTCGAGCACCACGGCGGACGGGTCGCGGTCGAGGGCCCCACCGGCGGCATGGGTGGGGCCCGGTTCGTGGTCACGTTGCCGCCCGACTAGCTGATCCCAGCGAGTGTCTCGAGCAGGTCGCCGGCCTCGGTCCCTGCGCCGGCGAGGTCGCCGTCGTTGAGGAGCTCCCGCAGGGCCATGAGGTGGACGTCGATGCCGATGACGTCGGGCTGCTCCAGGCCTGCGGCGAAGCGGTCCCGCACGAACTCCAGCGTGGTGATGTCGCCGCGGACCCCGCTGGTGTTGCCTGCTGCCGCGTCGACCTCGATCTGGCGGGCCCACAGGCCGAAGCGGGCCTGATCGATGTCGGCCTGCGGCCGATAGCGCAGCTGCAGGTCAACCGCCGACTGGGCGACGTCGATGGCCGCGGTGCCGGCCTTCGCCGTGTCACCGGCCTGCACGGCGGCGTCGACGTTGGTGAGCGCCCGTTGCATCTCGTCGTCCAGGTATGGCGGCACCGGGTCGGCGCTCACGGCCTTCCACGCCGTGTTCGCCGCGCTCAGGGCGGTGCCGGCCCCGGCCCAGTCGGGCTTCTGCACGGCGGTATAGAGGTCGTCGGCGGCGGCCGCGAGATCACCGAGCGCGGCGGGCGGCTTCCCGTCGATGGCGTCGGTCGGCACGGCCAGTGCCAGGGCCTCGACGTCACCGTCGTGGTCGGAGAAGAACTCGCCGTAGCCCGGGGCGAACGTCTTGTCGCTGGTGGTCCCGTCGAGGTGCAGCTCCGTGGCGATCAGCGCGTGCTTGACCGGGCCGGTCGGGCCGTCCACGGTCTTGTCGACGTTCGAGATCGTGATCTCCTCGAACGCCACCGGCGGGGTGTTCTCGGCCCGGTGGACGTCACCCACCTCCGGGTCACCGGGCATGATCATCGCCGGGGGGCCGTCGACGCCGGCGAGCCACACACCCTCGGTGCTGTCGACGAACCCCTCGTCGTTGAAGTCCTGGAGATCCTCGCCGAAGTACCAGACCGAGCCGTCGTCGGCCTGCGCGTAGTAGTCCAGCGCCACCTCTTCGATGCGTCCGTCGAGGTAGGCGAAGTACTGGGAGATGCGGGTCTCGACCCGCTTGCCCTTCGCCCACTCGATGACCCGGGTCTCGGGCAGGAGCGTGGTCTCGGTGTGGAACGGCTTGCCCTCGACCGTGCCGCTGAAGATCACCGACTGCAGGTTGCTGATCGGGAACAGCGGGTTGGTGATGTCGGTGGGGTGCGAGAACGTGGGTTCGGCGATGTCGACGCGGTCCTTGGCGGGGGCCAGAGGCAGCTCGGCGAACCCGGCGGCCTCGAGGTCGGCCTGCGTGGGCTGGGGGATCTCGCCAGCGTGCCCGCCGGCTGGGTCGCTCGATCCCGATGCCTTGTCGTCGCTGCAGGCGGCGAGGAGGGCGAAGGCCAGCGCCACGCTGCCGATTCGGAGCTTCGTCGTGGATGTCATGCGCCGATGGTTCGCCACCGGGGCTGATGACCCGCTGAAGGGATCGGCGGACCTTCAGGTTCAGGTGCCGGGGGTGTACTCGACCAGGTCGGTGCCACCGTGACCGCCTACGACCTGGGCTTCGTGGACCTTGCCGACACCGGGGGCGTAGTACTTCTCCTCGCGGACGCCCGGCTCGTAGGGGGTCGACTCCTCGACGACCACGACGTCGTGGTACTGCCCCAGCGTCACGCCGGTGCGGACCACCTTGGCGAGGTCCTCGGCCTCGCCGGCCGCGTAGCGCTGCCGGTAGTGCTCGCCGCTGCGGGGGGTGGCGAGCATGAAGATGCCGGGCTCCGCGCCGTCGACACCCGCCTCCCACGAGCCCTCCGTCCCGACGACCTTGCCGTGCTCGTACTCCTCGGTGGCCTCGCCGAGGTACCAGACGTTGCCGTCACGGTCCTGGGCGTACCAGTCGAAGGTGCGGGCTGCCAGCTCGCCGTCGACCCAGTTGGTGTCGCTCACGACGACGGCCTCGATGCCGGCAACGGTCTTGTGCTCGGTGGTCACGGCGACCTCGATGCGCTCGTGGGCGCCGTCGACCTCGCCCCCATAGACCCACCGGGCCCCGGGCTTCAGCGGCAGGTAAGGGTTGTCGATGCCCGCGACGAAGTCCGCCGGGTCGAGCACCGGCGGCGGGTCCGCCGAGCCCCCGGCATCACCACAGGCTCCGGCACCGGCGGCGAGCCCCGCCACCACCACCATCGCCAGCACCGCCTCCGCTCGTCGCGTCATCAACCCAGCGTCCGCTCCCCCACCTGAAGCCCCGCTGAGCGGTGTCGGGTCATACACGCTCGCGGCCGCGAACGACCAGGCCACGGCCACCCTGACCGGCCCGTCACCATCCCCTCCAGGGGTGGTGACGGGCGCAGGAACCTCTCAGGAGAGGACCTCTGCAGGCGTGGCGGGCACGCCGTCGCTCCAGGTCCCCATCGAGCTGCGATCGACGGTGCAGCTTGCCCCGCCCAGGCGTGCGCAGTCCGACAGTGCTTGCAGGTTGCGGTAGACGCCGTAGTAGTTCTGGTGGTTCTCGTCCCTCAGGTCTTCGAGGGAGATCGGGTAGTCCTTGTAGATCGTGGCAGTGAGGTGCCCGACCCGGCAGTCCGGGGCCTCCTGTGGGCAGTCGATCGGCCCGGCCGAGGTTGCTCCGAAAGCGGTCAGCCATGGCGGCGGCATGGCGAAGCAGGGATAGGTGTCCGAGTAGCAGTCCTCGTTGGCGCACGCTCCTCCCGCAGGGGTGTGGCTGCAGTCGTTGTTGACGACGACGCCCCACTTGTGGCCGGCCGGGAGGTTGGTCATGTCCACGTAGACCCGCCAGCTCATCAGGTGGATCGAGGGGAGGTCGCCGCGGTAGCTGGTCACAAGGACCCGCAGCCGAGCTGCCATGGCGGTGGGGAACGTGATGTCGGTGCAGTTCCCCGCATAGTCGTAGGCCGCCGGGGACGGGGGGATGAAGGGGTTCGTGATGGTCGGGCTGCACCGGTAATACGCGTCGCCGGGCGCGTCGAGCGCGAGCCAGAACGAGGTGCGGCCCCACCCGCGGTTCCATACCTGCTTGGCAAGCTCCGGAGAGACCCCGCCTCCGAGGGAGTGGCCCCAGATGCCGATGTCGCTCAGCTTCATCCGGGCGGAGCGGTAGGTCGCTGCCTGCACGAAGCCATCCCAGATGTTGGTTCGGACGTCGACGAGGTCCTGGAGTGGGTGGGTCCAGTCGACGAAGTTGATGGGGTCGTCCCAGTCGTAGTTGGCAAAGACGACGATGTTGCCGTCGCTCACCAGGTTCCGGATCGTGTTGGCATAGAAGCTCGGCTTCGACGGCATCGCCAGCAGGTCGAGGACTGGCCAACCGTGGTTGAACATGACGACGGGACGGTGCGAGTCGCCGCAGCTTCCACCGGTTCGGGGTGAGCCCGAGCCGCTCGGCTGGATCGTCCAGACCCTCTGGCCCACGTGGAGCAGGTTGGGATCGTTGCTGACGTACGGGCCGGCGGTCTCGAGGTTGGCGGGAACGCTGCAGGGCCCGTCGCCGCCGAGTTGGCCAGTGTCGGGTCTGGGTGGCGGCGTCGAGGGGTCAGCCGTCGACGGTGTTGCAGTCGCGAAGGACGCGACCGCGAACACAGCGAGTGCCAGCACACTGGTCCATCTGTCCCTCCGATGCTTCGGGCGCATCGCTACTTCCTTGTCGTGGATGCGCCTCATTGCGAGAAGAACCCTTCACAGGCCCCGCTCGTCAGGGGTTCCATGAACTGGAACGCCGCGACGGCGACGGTGGTGCCGTCGACGATCGGCCGGAAGAACAACGGGCCCCGCACCACGATGTCGACCAGCTGCTGCCCGTACTGGTCGATCGCGGCTTGGGATGCCGGGTCCAGGCTGGGATCGCCGTTCGCGTAGGCGAAGACCTGGACGGCAGTGACGGCATCGGCGTACGTCGGAGGCGGGATCGGCGGGTACGGATAGTGCAGGCCGAGGCCGGGCATGGACGCCCCCACCAGGGCGCCGAACTCGGAGGACACGGGTTGGGGAAGGTCCACGATCGCGGGCTTCGGGCCCGTGACCAGGTCTCGCACCAGGCGCAAACCGATGTCGGCCTGATGCACCAGCTTGTCGAAGTCGACCACGTCGACCTCGTCCTGCGTCGTGTGGTAGCAGGGACCGCTCCCGTCTCCGAAGAACACTGACGGCACCCGCTGCATGGTCGTCGGCAGCGGCGGTGGGAACTCGCCGGAGAAGTTGTTCACCACCTTCGGCGCGAGGAAGGGTGCGTAGTCGCTGCGGTATTGGCCGAACGGCTCGGACAGCTGGTGAACGTTGAGGGGTCGGCCCCCGGTCGCCGTCTCTGCCGCGTCCTCCACCGCGTTCCGCAGCCGCGCTCCGCCGGAGCTCGCGCCGATCGCGAACGTGGAGTCCCGCAACGAGTCCCGCAGGTTGGCACCTTGGATGTCGTAGTTGATGTAAGCGACGGGTCGCCCGAGCTGCAGCTCGTTCTGCCGGTACGCGATGGAACCCTGCAGGTTGTTCTCCTCGGAGTCCCAGAGCGCGAAGACGACGCGCCGCCTCGATGTGGGCGGGCTCTGGGCGAGGTGGGTGGCGACGTCCATGACTACGGCGACCCCCGTCGCGTTGTCGGTCGCGCCGTTGCAGATGGCCCCCGGCGCGTCATCGCCCACCTGGGGGCTGCACTGAGCCGTGACGGGGGTGGAGGGGTTCCCGCCGACAGGATCGAGGTGGTCGTAGTGCGCTCCGACGAGCAGGTAGCCGTCGGACGCGAGCGCGCCGCTCCCGGGGAGTGTTGCGAGGATGGTGGTGCCGCCATCTCGGGTCGGGAGCGTCCTCAGCCTGCCGTTGACCTCGCGGTACCCCGCGGACCTGAGGCGGCCCATGATGTAGTCCCGCGAGAGCTGCGCGCCGGTCGACAGGGTGGCGCGGCCGCCGTACTGGTCGCTGGCCAAGGTGGTCACGTCCTGCCGCAACGTGGCGTCGTGCGCGGTCGCCGGTGTCAAGGACGCCAGCGCGTAGGTCAACGCGGCGACCACCATGCCCGTGAAGCGTCGCCGTCGAGGTCTAGCCATGGTTGCCCGCTTTCGTTCGGGTGCGTGAGCTGGTCACAGTGCGAGCGGCGGGTTGACGAATCATCGACGGACGATTGAAGGCCGGCCCCTTCGTCACGTGATCCCGCTTGTACGATGCGTCCCGAACATCGGAGGAGTTGGGGTGGACTTCCGTGTCCTCGGGCCGTTCGAGGTGGCCGGCGACGACAGCCACGACGACGTGGAACTGGGTGGCCCCCAACAGCGGACGGTGCTGGCGCTCCTGGTGGTACGGGCCAACGAGATCGTGTCGACCGACGCGATCGTCGAGGCGATCTGGGCCGACCGGCCACCGGCCTCGGCGGTGGGCATCGTGCGGACCTACCTCTCCCGGTTGCGCCATGCCCTGTCGTCGGCGGGCGCGGGCGCCCACCTGGTCGGGAGGGCACCTGGCTACCTGCTGGAGCTCGATCCGGAAGAGGTCGACGCCAACCGCTTCGAGCGGCTGACCCGCCAAGGCCAGCGGGAGATGGATGCCGGCAACCCCGAGGCGGCCTCGGCGACGCTGACCGCGGCATTGGGGCTGTGGCGGGGCGCCTTCCTCGCCGACCTGGCGGACCGGCCGTGCTTCGGTCCCGTCGCCGCTCGCTTCGAAGACCTGCGCTTCTCCGCCCTCGAGGACCGCATCGATGCCGACCTGGCACGAGGCCGTCATGCCGACCTGGCCGGTGAGCTCGAGGAGCTGACGGCACGCCACCCCTTCCGCGAACGGCTGTGGGGCCAGCGCATCGTTGCGCTCTACCGCTCGGGGCGACAGGCGGACGCGCTCGCCGCCTACCGCGCGGTCCACTCCACGCTGGTCGAGCAGCTCGGTATCGCGCCCGGGCCGGCGCTGCAGCGGCTCGAGCTCGACGTTCTCCGCCAGGCCCAGGAGCTCGGCTGGAGCCCACCGTCCGATGCTCCGCCGCCGCTCGCCGAGGGACCCGAGTCCCGCGCCCTGATCGGACGCGCCGTCGAGCTGTCCCGCCTCGACCGTTCGCTGCGGGCTGCACGGGAGGGAACGTTCCGGGCGGTGTTCGTCGCCGGCCCACCGGGGATCGGCAAGACAGCACTGGTGACCCGGTGGGCACGGCTCGCGGGCCATGCCGGGGCCGAGGTCGCCCACGGACGAGCCGACGAAGACGTCCCGATCCCCTTCCAGGCGCTACAAGGCGCACTACGCCGGTGGGCGACCAGCCCGGATGCCCCCGGGCGGTCCGTGCTCGCGGCCGCCGACGTCGCGTTGCTGAGCCGCCTGGTGCCCGAGGTCGGGGCGGACCAGCCCGCCACCGGCAGCACCGCCGATGCGTCCCCTGATGACCTCGACGTCGATCGACGCCTGCTCTTCGAGGTGATCAGGCGCTGGATCGCCTGTCTGGCGGGTCCCCGTCCCGCGGTGCTCGTGCTGGAGGACCTGCACTGGGCCGACCACGCCACTGTGCTGGCGTTGCGTCAACTCTTGCGTCACCCGCCGGCGGCGAGCGTCCTGCTGGTGGTCACCTATCGCGACACCGAGCTCGCCGGAGCGCCGGAGCTTGCCCGGTTGATCGCGGACACTCGTGGCGAGGATCTCGTGGCGCACATCCAGCTCGTGGGACTACGGGGCCACGAGGTCATCGAGCTGCTCCGGGCCGAGATCGCCCCCGAGGCGCTCGACGAAGCAGGCCTCGCCTTCGCCGTGCGACTCCACCGCAGAACTGGTGGGAACCCGCTGTTCATCCACGAGACGCTGCGTCACCTCACCGAGCGCGGCGCGCTCGTGCAGGGCTCGCACGGTTGGCCCGACGACCGGGACCTCGACGCTCTGGGGGTGCCCGACGGCGTGTCCCAGGTCGTCGGCCGGCGCTTGCGCAACCTGCCCGAGCGCACGGCGAGAGTGCTGCGCGAGGCGTCGGTGCTCGGCCCTCGTTTCGACGTGCCGGCGCTGAGCCGGATGCTGGCGGTCACCGAGGTGGAGATCCTCGAAGCCCTCGAGCCGGCGGTGGCAGCGGCGCTCGCCGGACAGGTCGGAGCGGAGGCCGGCGAGGCCGACGACTTCGCGTTCTCGCACTCGGTGGTGCGCGACGCGATCTACGCAACGGTCCCCCTCGGCGAGCGCCCGCAGGCGCATTGGCGTGCGGGCCAGGCCCTTGCTGACCTGCATGCCGCGCACCTCGAGCCCCACGTCGAGGACATCGCGCGCCACCTCATCGCGGGCGTCCACGCCGGCGACGCGTCGACGGCGATCGCCGCCGGCATCCGAGCCGGACGGCGGGCCATGGCGGCCCTGGCGTTCGAGGACGCCGTGGAGTGGTTCCAGACCGTCACCGCGCTGGTGGCACGCACCGGGCCGAACGGGACGGTCGATCCGGACCTCGCGTTCAGGGCCTGGTTCGGCCTCGGGACAGCCGCACTGGCGACCGGTCGCTGGGCCGACCAGCAGTACGACGGGTACCTGCACGCCGCTCGAATAGCCCGCGCCGAGGACTGGCCCGAGCGGCTCGCACGGTCGGTCATCGGCCTGACGTTCCACAGCCTCGGCGCCCAGGAGGCACCGGCCGTCGGCGCTAGCGACGACGGTGCGACGGAGGTCGAGCGGCTCGGCGCCGCAGCCCTGGAGGTCTTGGATGACACCGCACCGGAGCGGGCGTTCCTGCTCGGCATGGCGACCACGCTGGCCGTTCGGTGGGGCCGGGGCGACGACGCCCACCAGCTGGCAGGCCTCGCGGCAGAGGTGGCGCGGTCGGTCGACGACCCGACGGCGCTCGGCGGGGCCCACCTCGCCCGCTGCTGGACGCTGCTCGGAGGGTCCCACCCCTGGGAGATGGTCGATACGGCGGAGCACGCCCTCGCCCTTCCCCTGGGCTCGGAGGTACGCGCCGTGCTCCACACGCTGGTGTTGCCGTGCCTCGTGATCGCACCGCTCCAGTTGGGCGACCGGGCCGGCTACGAGGCCTCACGCGCCCGGCTGGCCGCCCACCCGGAGGTCCGGCGCTCGGCGCACCTCGCCGGTTACCTGCGCATGCTGGATGCGACCATCGCGCTGGCGTCCGGGCGCGTCGACGACGCCGAACGGGCCGCAGCGTCCATCGCCGGCAAGGACGAGTGGTGGATCTGGCACGACGCCGCCGCGATCCTCTCGAACGCGATCGCCGCTGCGCACGGGCAGTTCGACGACGTGATCTCGGGGGTCGGGACGTCGCTGGCGCTGATCCCCGATGCTGCGATCCCCCGAGCCGTCCTGGCGGCCATCGAGGCGCGGGGGCAGCGCGCCCGCATGGCCGCCCGGCACGTCGAGGAGCTCGGCCGCCGGGTCCGTCAGCAGTTGATCGACCAGCCATTCAACTGGGACGCGCCGGTCCTCATGGCCTTGGCCGGCGAGGTCGCCGCACGGCTCGACGCGACGAGCCTGGCCGACGATCTCCTGCCGGTGGTGTCCGGCTACGCAGGCCAGATGCTGGTCCCCTACCTCGGCACGACGATCGTCGGCGCGGCCGATCGGCCTCTGGGCCAGGCGCTGCTGGCGCTCGGCCGTCACGAGGAGGCCAGGGAACGCTTCGCCGCCGCCCGCGACCTGGAGCGGTCGTTCGGCGCCGACGGCCTGGCCACCGAGAGCACCTACTGGCTAGCCCGAGCCCATCTCGCCGACGGCCAGCCCCGAGCCGCGTCTGTGCTGGTCGCCGAAGCGAGCGCCGACGCCGAACGCATGGGCCTCCGAGCGGTGCTCGACGACTGCCGAGCCCTGTCGCGCACGATCCCCTGACCCACGCCCCCGGGCGGATCAGACGGCCCCGCACATCACACACGTTGCCCCGATCCTCGAACAGTCTTCAGAGGATGACTTCACCGGGGCGCGCTCGACCACGGAGGCGTCGCCAAACACCGGTGTGCGCCGCGGAGCCGGCAGGCTGGAGTGTGTGGATCCCGTAGCGGCTCTGAGCGAACACGGGATGCTCCTGGAGTCGGCCCGGGGACCGCTGCCGAACGTCGCCGAGATGATCGCTGGCGAACCGATTCGCGGAAGCTGGTGGGGCCACCCCGCGAGCCACGCCATCTTCGACGCGCTGAACGTCCTCGCCGAATCCCCTGACGTCGTCCGCACGAGGCTGGTGAACGGCAAGGTGACTCTGGTCCACCGCCGCCTGTGGCCCGCTCTGGCCCGCGTCGCCGACCGATTCCCACCCAAAAGCGTGACGGCGATCCACGAGGAGCACACGATCACCGGCGCGCATCGAGTGCGCGAGCGACCCTTCGCCGACTGGGTGCCCCACGACGTGCTGCAGGCTGCCCAGGATCTCTCGGAGGACGACGCATTTGCCGAGCTCCCGGAGTTCCTCCGACCCTGAGCGACACGACAACGTCCACAGGACTACCCCCAATCGCCGGCACCGAGCACGTCCTGGTCGCCCTGACCGTTCATCACGACAGCTCCCCTGAACCGTCGTCCGGCTGCGTCCCAGCACCGAGCAGGTCCGCGATGCGTTGGCCGGGTGATCGACCCGTCTCCCGCGGCACGAACGCTGCGCGGCTCGGCACCCTCGGCATCGACCTCGACCAGCGCCGCCGTGCGAGGACCTTCGGCCCCGAAGCGATCGACCGACTCGCCCAACGGCGGGTGCATCACCCCTGGCAACCGTGGCGCCGACCCACCCGGGCATGTGTCTCTCGATCGTCGATGCCTTAGCAGCCATGTGCGGCGACGGCGCACCGAGGGCGTCGATGGCCGCTACTGTTCGTCGCCGTGTGGGTGACGATCCTTCTCGCCATCGCGGCGTGGCTGACAGCGTTCTTGGCGATCGTCAATCTCCGCGTTCGACGTGGCTACAACCGGACCCGTTCGTCAGACCAGTTCGCTGGGACCGTGGCGGCGTGTGCGGCGCTTGCGGTGATCGTGCTCACGAAGGCTCGATGGGATGCCCTGCTCATCGTCATGGCCGTCGGTGCGCCGGGCCTTCTGTTCCTGGCTGGGGAGCAAGCGTTCAGAGGCTTCCCCCGGGTCGAGCGCCGTCGTCTCCTCAGTCGGCGCAGCCGCCCTTGACGGCGCCTGCGATGCTGCGCAGGGCGTAGCCGACCCCGCGGATCACCACGACCTCGAGCCCGAGAGGTGCAGCTAATGCTGTCCGTTGCCCGTCTCGCTCCCGTACTCTCCTTCGAGATGTCATCCGGAGGGCAGGGATGATCAGCCCCTACGTACGTCGCTTGCGGCTGGCTGCCGAGCTAAGAGCTCTGCGGAACGAGCACGGGGTGACGCATGAGCAGCTGGCGAAGATGATCGGCCAGAGCCGGGCGCAGATCTCGCGGCTGGAGAACGGGCACGCCGTCGACCAGGACGATGTCATCAGGATCCTGGATGCGCTCGGTGTCGACGGCGAACGCTGGATGACGATCATGACCATCACCGGGAGGCGGGAGAGCGGGGCTGGTGGGAGTCCAACAAGGCCATGGGCGAGCGCCAGGCGCGCTACGCCAACCTGGAGGCGGGCGCGGCCACGATCCGCGAGTTCCAGATGGCCTTCCTCCCAGGCCTGTTGCAGACCGCCGAGTTCACCCGCGCCCGTGTCGAGGCGGAAGGACTGACGGGGGCGCGTGGCCTGATCGCCGAGAAGATCCTCGAAGCCCGCGTCGGGCGGCAGCGGATGCTCAACCGTCCCGGTGGGCCGACCTACGACGTCATCATCGACGAGTTGGCGATCCGCCGTGTTGCCGCGCCCGATGAGGTCGTCAGGGCTCAGCTGTACCACATCGCCTCGAAGGTCAACGGGAGCCCGCGGATGACCGTTCAGGTGCTCCCGATCGAGGCGGTGATCGACGGCTACACCATGCCGCGCTCCGCGTTCTCCATCTATACGTTCCCTGATCCTGGCGATCCCACCGTCGTGGCCGTGGACACCGTGACCGACGACCTGGTGCTGACGACGGACGACGCCACCAAGCGCTACGACGAGCTCTTCCAGCGCCTCAGCGATGCCGCGCTATCGGTGGGCGACAGCCTCGAGTTCCTCATCCAGACCGCCACCGCCCCCTGAGCAGGTAGCCCGCGGCCCGCGGTCAGTTGGGGTCCCAGATGAGCTCGTCGAGGTTGGGTTCCTTGTCGAGGACCCCGGCCTCGGTTGCGAGCTGGCCAACTGTCGCCAAGGCCTTCCGGTCGATGGTCGCCTGCCAGTTGTCCAGGGCCATCTTGTCGACCACGTCGGCCGGGATCTCGGTGTTGGCGACGATCTCCTTGCGCATGAGGTCCTTGTCAGAGGTCGCCTCCATGGACCGCTGCAGCGCTCGGTAGAACGCCTTGGCGATCTTGGGGTTGTCCTTCAGCCAGTCCTCGGAGGCGAAGACGATGCCCAAGGGCATCGACGGCTCGGCCTCGTAGATCGGGTTGACGAGCCTGACCAGACCGTCCTGCTCCCCGAAGGTGAGGAAGGGCTCGACCTGCTCCGCCACGTCGACCTGCCCGCTCTTGACCGCGGCGTTCATGTCGGGGAACGGGACCTCGGTGAAGTGGATTCCCGAGTCGTCGACGCCGTTCTTCTTGAGCGTCGTTCGGATGGCGACTTCCTCGATGCCATGGAGGCCGGGGACAGCGAAGGTCTTGCCGGCCAGGTCCTTGACGCTGCTGATGCCGCTGTTGGCTCGGACCAGGAGCCCGTCAGTGCCCCCATCGGGGCTGTCAGCTCCGTTCGCGATGTTGGAGACGACCTGCACCGGGACGTTGTTCTGGCGGGCCAACATCAAGGAGATGTAGTTGCCAAAGGCGAACTGGAGGTCGCCGCTCACGACCGACGGCGTCATGGCAGCGCCCCCTTGGCCGATCTCCAACTTCACATCGAGACCTTCGTCGGCGAAGTACTTCTGCTCGACGCCGTAGTACATGGGGGCGAGAGCGGCGATGGGGATGATGCCGACCTTGATGGTCGTGAGCTCTTCGGTCTTGTCGCTCTTGTCGCTGTCGTCATCGTCGCCACCGCACGCGGCAACGAACGTCCCCAGCACCAAGAGCACTCCAAGCAGTGCTGTCCCCTTGCGCCTCACCCTTGTTCCCCTCTTGGCCAGATGGGCCAGTCCACACGTAGCGAATCGCGGCAGTGTCGAGTTGTAAGCGGACGTAGAGTACCGCGGCCGGATGCGACGACCCGCTCAGCGCACGGCACCTTCCGTGGCGATGATGGTCGTTACGGGCTCAGTGCTTCAAGGCTTGCGCCCGACCGCGCCGTGGAGGGGGATCTCGTAGTCGTCCGGTGCCTGGTCCGGGCGCCAGTCCTCGATGAAGACGAGGCCAGGTTCGACCAGCTCGAGGCCCTCGAAGAACCGGGCGACCTCCTCGCGGCTCCGGGGGATGAGGGTGAAGCCGGTGTTCAGACCGATGTCCTTCACCACCTTGTCGTACTTGCTGGTGTCGTCGGATTCTCTACCGGTGTGCTCGATCACCAGGTAGCTGCCTGACGGGACGGCGTCGACGTAGCGGCGCACGATCGCCCACGGGTCCTGGTCGTCGCGGAAGTGCAGGAGCACGCCGACGAAGATGAGCGCGACCGGCTGGGTGAGGTCCAGGGTGGCTGCGGCTCGGGAGAGGATGTCCTCGGTGTCCCGCAGGTCGCCGTCGATGTAGGCCGCGGCGCCACCGGGCGTGCTCGCCTGCAGCTGGTGGGCGTAGGCCAGCACGACGGGGTCGTTGTCGACGGAGACGACCCGGCAGTCCGGTGCAGTCTGCTGGGCGACCGTGTGCACGTTGTTGTCGTTGGGGATGCCGGTGCCGAGGTCGATGAACTGACGGACACCGGCCTGGCCGGCCAGATAGCGGACTGCCCGCACCTGGAACCGACGGCTGGCACGGACCCGTTTCCGGGCTTTGTCGATCCCGCCCGACTCAGCCATGATCCGGTCGACGGCCTCCCGGTCGGCCGCGAAGTGCGCCGTGCCGCCTTGGAGGTAGTCGTATGCCCGCGGCGACATCGCCAGTGAGAGATCGATCCCTCCGCCCTGCAGATCCGGGCCGCGCTCCGGTGATGCAGGTGATGATCGCTTTGCCACGGGCTGAGCCTACTAGCGGCCAGCTTCGGCCTGGACCGACGCGAAGATGTGCCCTCGGAGGGTGGCGAATCCAGGAAGCGCCTTGGTCTCGATCTGGTCGCGGGGGCGAGGCAGGTCGACGGTTACCGTCTCCTTGACCCGGGCCGGGGAGGCTGTGAGGACCACGATCCGGTCCGCCAGGTAAGCCGCCTCGTCGATGTCATGGGTGACGAAGAGGACGGTCAAGCGGGTCCGGCACCAGACCTCCAGGAGCAGGTCCTGGAGATCGGCTCGGGTCTGCGCATCGACGGACGCGAACGGCTCGTCGAGGAGGAGGATCTCGGGTTGGTAGGCGAGCGCCCGGGCGATGGCGACGCGCTGTTGCATCCCGGCGGAGAGCTGCCAGGGATACCGGTGGCTCTGGCCGTCAAGGCCCACCGAGGCAAGGGCATCTGCGGCCAACTCGTCCCGCTGCGCGCGTGGCATCCGGCGAGCTTTGAGCGGCAGCACGATGTTGCCGTGGACCGTCATCCACGGCAGCAGGGACCGGCTGTAGTCCTGGAACACCAGCGCCATGGCCGGAGGCGGCGAGGTGATGACCCGACCGTCCAGGCTGGCAGTGCCGGAGGTCGGGGGCGTCAGGCCGGCGATGCACCGCAGCAGCGTGGTCTTCCCGCACCCCGACGGGCCGACGATGCACAGCAACTCGCCGGGCCGGGTGGTGAGGGTGACCTCGTCGACGGCCACCACGGCGTCGGGCCCCGTGCCGTAGGCCTTGTGGAGGTGATCGATGCCCAGGACGCTCATCCGGGCGCTCTCCCGCCGTCGTCGAGCAGGCCCCGCGCCCCGCGATGCCAGCGCATCAGCCGGCGTTCGACCGCCAGGAAGCTCAGGTTCACCCCGATCCCCACGACCCCGATGACCATCACCCCCGCGTAGGCGTCGGCAGTGTCGAAGCTGCGTTGGGCGGATCGGATCTGGTAGCCGAGGCCGTTGGTGCCGCCCTGCATCTCGCTGACGACCATGAGCAGCAGGGCCACCGCCAACGCGATGCGCAGCCCGGCGACGATCTTCGGGCTGGCCGCGGGGAGGATGATCCGACGCACCTGCATCCATCGGTCGATGCGGAAGCTCCGGCCGACGTCGAGGACCTGCGAGTCGACGCCCCGGACGCCGTCGACCGTGCTCAGCAGCACCGGCCACACGGCGCCGAGCGCGATGAGGGCGACCTTCGAGCCGTTTCCGATGCCGAACAGGACGAGAACGACCGGGAACAGGAGGGGCGGCGGGATGGACCGCAGGAACTCGGTGAGGGGTTGGGTCGAGCGACCGAGCCGGGGCGCCAAGCCGATCAGGGTCCCGGCGATGACGCCCGACGTCGCCGCTAGCAGGTACCCGGCGGTGAAACGGCCCAGGCTGGGCAGCAGGTCGCTACCGATCCGGGTGGCGAGCCAGTCGTCACGCAGGCTCACGAGGATGTCGGACAGCGGTGGATAGAGGTACGACGTGCTGCCCCTCGAGGTCCACCACCACAGGCCGACCAGGCCGACGGGCAAGAGGAGTTGCAGGGCCAACCGGCCCAACCGGGTGTGTGTCATAGCCCATCCACCGGGAGGCGTTGACTCGGGTGCCACCAGAGGTAGAGCCGCTCGACGGCCCGGAAGCCGACGTTCACGAGCAGCCCGAGCACTCCGGTCACGATGACCCAGGCGTACACCCGGTCGTAGGCGCCGCCGCTCTGCGAGACGAACACCTTCTGCCCCAAGCCGGGCACGCCGGCGACGTACTCGCCGGTGACGACGAGGATCAGCGCCACCGACGCGGAGATCCGCAGGCCGGTTGCGACATAGGGCGCACAGCTCGGCAGGGTGACGTAGCGGACGCGGTCGTACCACCCCAGGCCGTAGGCCCGACTCATGTCCTTCGCGGTCGGCTCGACGTCGGCGACGCCGTACATGGCCTGGAACAGCAGCGGGAACGCGGCCGCCAACGCTCCGAGGGCGACCGTCAACGACGAACGCGTGCCATAGATGAGGACCAACACCGGAATCAAGGCCACAGATGGGATCGGGCGCAAGAACTCGATGGTCGACCGGCACAGGAGCGCGGCGACCCGGCTGGCCCCGATGAGCAGACCCAGAGGCACCCCGACCAGGGTCGCGATGAGCATGGCGCGCACCCACGCGTCGACCGTGTCACCGATCGCCCCCCACAGCTCCCGGGTGCCGAGCATCCCCATGAGCGTGGTCAGCACCTCGCTCGCTGGGGGGAACGACGAGCGAGGTACCACCCCGACTCGGGGAGCGAGCTCGAGGACTACAAGGGCGACCGCGATCCCGAGGGCTGGCAGCGCAGTCGCGTCGAACAATGCCCGTGCCGGCGGTCGTGCGCGGGTACCCGTGCTATCTCCCGCCATCTCGGATTGCACCGGTCAACACCATACAAGGCGGGTCGCCCGACCCTCTTGTGCACGCCCGAAGCCCGATCGATACTACGACGACGGTCTGAGCAGTACGGAAACACGGGCTGTACACATACGCGAATCATGCGGAAAGTAGGGATGTCATGACGGAGTCGGCTGATTTCACGCAGTGGCGCAAGTCGAGCCGCTCGAGCGGTGGCGACAACTGCGTCGAGGTCGCTCTCGATGGCACCGGCAGGATCGGGGTCCGCGACTCGAAGCAGGGTGGGCTCAGCCCCGTCCTCGTCTTCAGCCGCGGCGAATGGGACGCCTTCCTGAGTGGAGCGAAGGCCGGGGAGTTCGACCTGTCCTGATGGCTTGAGCTGGAGAGATGGCAAGACCCGCGCCCTCACCGGCTGAACGTCACCGAGGTCGGTCCCACCGCTCATTCACGGTTCTGTAGCAGAGAAACCCTTGTGTTACCCCTAGTACCGAGGGACACTTCTGACGGTCAGGGAATCTGGACGGTACAAGAGCACGGTCTGAACAGGATACTGGTCAGTATTAGCAGTGTGGCCGATATCGGTTGAAGACCGACACCGACCCTGGGGAGAGGTTGAAGGCGTGAAGAGGATCCTGCTGCTCAGGAGACCCACGGCAGGGGTGTCGATCGGGGGCCGTCGCGACCGGAGGGGTGAGCGACGGGCGGAGGGCACGCCCCCAGATCCCGAACGCCGCCGACCCGACAAGCGCCGCGCCGTCCGCCACTACGAGGCCCTCGTCGAAGAACTCCTCCTCAAGGGCGTGATCCCCGAACCCGCCGGGTCGCCTGAGAGTCGAGGCAATCCGCGGTGGAGCAGCGGCACCCGATCACGACGCTGCCGGGCCTCGGGCTGGGCGCTGCACATCGCCTGCGTCGACGCCAACTCCGACGTCGTCTGCCCGCTGTGCGACCGGCGAGTGCAGACCCGACCCAACCAGGTCGGGAGGTACCCGGTTCGCGTCATCACCCGCCACCGCCAGTCGCATAATCCCGCGCCCACCGCGGGGCCGGACGGCGATCCTCGGGGCCACTATCGGAAGCCTGGCCCGCCCTCGGCGCGGGCGTGAGAGGGCTTCACGGCTTCCGGGCGACCGCGGCGTAGATCGGGATGAGCCCGGCCGGCGCCGGCTTGTACGGAGCCGAAAGCATGTGGTCGTCGTCGGAGAAGTGCCAGCGGGTTTCTACGACCCGAGGTGGGTTGGAGCGGGTGCGGGTCAGGGTGGGATGGTCGTCGCCGTGTGCTCGGGGGTTGGGTGGTGATCTTGCTAGCGGGGTCGATGCGGAGGGATTCGACCCAGAGTCGTCCTGCGACGTAGCCGGCGACGTAGCCGGTGAAGAGTTGGCCCGGTCTTGGGTGCCAGTGCCGTTCGATGGCCACGAGCAGGGCGGCGAGCACGAGGTTCCAGAGGGCTTCGTAGAGGAATGTCGGGTGGAACGTCGCCACGTGGGCGTAGCCGTGGGGGCGGTTGGCGGAATCGATGCGCAGGCCCCAGGGCAGCCCAGTGGGTCGGGCGAAGATCTCCTGGTTGAACCAGTTGCCGAGTTGAGCTACGGCCGGATCAGGACGAGGCGGTGGATCGTCGGCTGGCGGCTATCCCGGGACTGGGGTCGCGATCACGAAGCGGGTGCATTGGCCTTGGTTGTGGAACGGCCGACCGTTGTCGTCGGTGAAGTTTCGCCATCCACCCCGCTTGCAATCGGCCCGCGTCTGGGGTCTGAAGGTCACAGGCGCCGTCGCCACGAAGAGCTCGAAGTTGGGCGGCGACCCAGTGACCTCCAGGGCGAGCACGACGCAGGCGTGCGGCGCATCGGTGCAGCGCAGCGTGCCGTCACCGACGAATGTCGGCTGGGTCCGGAACACCTGGAACTGGGTCTGGAACCGGCCCGCGTCGTCGACTGGCACCGGGAACGCGCCCGCGGCACCGCAGCGGAAGGGTGCCTGGGCCACGTCGTCGATGATGTCGACGGGACATAGCCCCACGCTGAGCGAACCGAAAGCGGTGGTGTTGGGAGCGAACCCGGTCCCCTTGACGGTGACCGTCTGGCCGTCCATCAACCCGGTCGAGGGCGTCACGGTGATGCTCGGCGCCTCCTGACCGCCGGCGGGCGCCGCGGGCAACGCGACGATGGACCACCCCAGGAGCGCACCGACCAACCGCCAACCCCCGTTCCTCGCCATGGGGCCACCTCCCTCTCCGACGACGGATACATGTTGTCAGCTGGCAGGACCCTGACGTCCCGTGCTCGCGCTGGCGTCGGTGAGGGAAAGTCGGGACTAGGCCGCAGCGACGCCGAGGATGCGCCGGCGTAGCTGCTCGCCCGCCGGTGACGGGCTGGTGCCCAGCTCCTCGAGCATGGCCTCGCACCGGTCGAGCAGCCGGCGGGCGGTGGGCCGGTCACCGCGATGCAAGGCAGCGCCGATCAGCACGGCGTATGGGTCCTCGCACCACGGGTTGCTGTTCAGCGTCGGGCTGGCGATCGCTTGGGCGAGATCGACATCCCCTTCGACGGTCACCGTAACGTCGTCGGGACCACCAGCCGGTCCGTACTGCAGTCACACGACCCGGGGCGACTCAACGGCACTTCGCGCCGGAGCGGGGGTGATGGGTTGAGCTGAGGGGGTTCCCGTTTGGTGTTCGCTGTCGTGCTGGCCCGTTCGGCCTCTCGTGGCCGGGTCAGAAGAGCGTGAGGTCGACCTCCTGGCCGGCGAGCACGGCGCCCACTTTGGTGAACGTGTCGGCCTTCATGACGAAGTGCTGGGTGAGCGCGTGGGCGTCGCGCAGCCGTCGCTGCAACGGGTTGCTGGTGTAGAGCGAGCTCGAGCCGCCGGCCTGATAGGCCGCGTCGACGACTGCGGCCGCGGTCTTCGCCACCCAGATCGTGGTACCACGCACGTGGGCCCGGTCCTCCGGTGTGAACGGCGACCCGGCCTGGGCCTTGGCCCACGCGATGTCGACTTCGCCGCGCAGCACCATCCGGGCCGCCCGCAGCTGCGTCTCGGCCTCGCCGAACTGGTTCTGGAACAGCGGGTTCGACACCAGCGGTTCCTCAGTGAAGGTCGGGGTCTTGTCGAGGGCGAGCGCGAGGATCTCGTCCAGGGCCCCTCGGACCACACCGATGGTCACGCTGGCGATCTGGATGGCGGCCCTCGTCAGCTCGGGGATCCGCAGCGGTGCCACGTCGACCGACGGCTCGCTGCCGAAGACGACGAAGCTGTTCTCGTCGGGGACGAACGCCCCGTTGACCACGACGTCATGGCTGCCGGTGCCGCACAGCCCCGACACCGACCAGGTGTCCTTGATCTCGACGTCGCTCGGGGGGAGCACCATCATCCGGACCGGCGGCTCCCGGCCGTCGTCGACCATGCAGTGGCCGACGAACCAGTGGGCGTGCTGGCAGCCGCTGGCGAACGCCCACTGCCCAGTCACCCGGTAGCCGCCCTCGACGGGGGTGGCGGTGCCGGTTGGGTTCGCCGAGCCGGCCATGATCACGTCGGGGCCGGCGGCGTAGAGCGCGTCGAAGCTGGTGCGGGGGAGCATCCTGAACAGGACCGGACCCTCCGACCCGATCATCACCGTCCAGGCCACCGAAGCATCAGCGCGGGCCAGCTCCTCGAGGACCTGCATCTGGACGGGCAGGTCCAGCTCGACGCCGCCGTGGCTGCGGGGCACCAGCGTCCGGAAGCAGCCCGCGGCGACCAGTTCGTCCACCAGGTCGGAGGTAGGCGCCGGGCTCGCTCAATCTCCTCGGCCCGGACCGCTATGGACGGGGTCAGGGCCTTCACCGCGTCGAGGACCGGCTCGGTGGTCATTGCCGGCATCGTCACTCTCCCTTTCCTGCCTGTGTGGCGGGCCGTCGGCCGTGCCGTTCGGGAGCGCGGCCAGGCGAGCTCTGACCCCGGTTCCTGGTGAACTGGCAAGGCGAGATTTCGATCGCGCCCCGATCCGGATCCGCGGTCACGAGCCCCGCATCCGGGCGGCGCGGCGGCGGCTGGACCGGCCGGCCCGGCGACGCCATCTCAGAACGGTCCGGACCGTTGCATCTGCGTCATGGGGCCACGATGCGGGCGACCGGTCGTCTCGGTCTTGAACGAATTTCACCTGAGCAGCGACGCGACGTCATTGCATCGGTCCCGGCTAGCAGACGGCTAACGGAGGCCTCCGTAGCCTTGTGATCGTGGTCCAGGATCCGGCTGTCCAGGACAGGGAACGGGCCGAGCATGAGCGCACGCCGCCCATCCGCCGGATGTGGCCGGCGCCCATCCCTTTGCCGGCGGATGCTCGCCTGCGGTCGTGGCTCATCCGTGACTATGGGGGGTACGAAGGGCCGTCGTTGCCACACGCTCCCACCATGGTCGTCCCCGCCACGTTGGTGACCACACTGGGCGTGTGGTTGAGCTGCTCGCCGCTGCGTCCCCCGGCGCTGGTCATGGGCCCGAGCGGCGCCTACACCCGTGTCGAGGGACCGTGCGAACCCGGCATCATGGTGAGCCTGGCTCCTCTCGGTGCCTACAAGCTGCTCGGGCCGGCCATCTCGGAGATCGGCGGAACGATGGTGGGTCTCGAGGACATCGCCGGCGCCGATGCCCGCCGGCTCCGCGAACGGGTCCAATCCGCCGAGACCTGGGAAGAGCGCGGCCGGCTGCTCGACGAGTTCCTCCTCGACCGCGCCACACATGGACCGCAGCCGTCGCCCGAGGTGACCCACGCGTGGCACCTGCTCGCGCGCTCCGGCGGGAGGGACCCGATCAGCGCGATCGCGCGCCAGGTGAGTTGGAGCCACAAGCACCTCATCACCAAGTTCAAACAGCAGATCGGGGTGGCCCCCCACCTCGCGTCCCGGCTCCTGCGCCTGTCCACGGTCTGGCAGCACCTCGACGACGAGCAGACCTGGGCCCGCATCGCCGCCGAATGCGGCTACGCCGACCAGGCCCACCTGACCCGCGAGTTCCGCCACTTCACCGGCACCACCCCAGGCGCCCTCATCACAGCCTGATCGTGGGCTCGACCCAGCACCTGAACAGCTATCAATGATCAGGCGCTGTAGAGCGAGGCCCCGATGGCACCGTAGCAACACTCCAAACCTGGACGATGATGGCGGCGGCTCATGGCGGGGCGGCAACTGTGGCGTCGGGGCAGACGCCGGTGACGAGGTCGTTCGGGCGAGGGACAAAGGTGTGGTCGGTTGCTTCGGGTTGGCTGATGCGGTCAGCGCGGAAGAGGCGTGGGGCGTGCCGGTCGGGGTCCCAGGCGATGACGTACCAGAGCGGGGGGCGTACGAGCAGGCCGTGAGGTTCGACGAGCCGTCGGGTCATCCGCCCGTCGCGGTCCTGGTACTGGAAGGCGAGCAGTCGGGTCGACGAGAAAGCCGTCTCGAACGTTCCAACGAGGGTCGGATCGATGAGCGCGGGAGAGGGTGGCTCCGAGGCGGGGTCGCCGACGAGGATGCGTTCCCGGCAGGACCGTAGGTCGTTGGCTCGGCCGGGCGGGAGGGCTTGTTCGATCTTGGCGAGCGCGTGTTCGGCCTCAGCAGCGAAAGGGACCGTCTGGGCGGCTCGGGCGATCGCGACCGAGAGGACGAGCGCGACAACTTCGTCGGTGCGGAGCTGGGAGGTGATCATCACCGACGTCGGGTTCAGTCGCACGCCTCCTCCGGGGCCGGAGAAAGTGTCGAGGTCGAAGCCGCCGTCGCGCAGGGCGCTGATGTCGCGCAGGATCGTTCGACGCGACGCCTCGAGTCGCTCGGCGAGCTCGGCGATGGTCCAGTCGGTGCGGCGGCGCAGCAGCCGCAGCAGTTGCTCACGTCGATCGGCGGTTCTCATCTGGTGCGAGACCGTAGCGGAGATCGGTGACAGTTCCTGGCACCTATTCGTTGTACGTTCCCTGCAGGAGGTGCACGATGCAGATGCAGGGAACGAAGCAACTCGAGCGAACTACCTCGGTCGACGCTCCGGTCGAGGTCGTCTACGCGCTGTTCATGGACAACAAGGCACTGCCCGAGTGGGCGCCGGTCGTCGATGAGGTCCTGACCGAGGACGGGGGTGACGAGTCCGGTGTGGGCTGTACGCGCACGTGCGCGGTGACCATGGACGGCAGGGCTGGGACGATGGTCGAGCGCTGCGTCGAGGCCGTACCCGACACGCGGGCCTCGTTCGTCGTCGTCGACGACTCGTTCGGGTTCGGCAGGATGCTCCGCGACTACGGCTTCACGGCGCATTTCTCCAGCCGAGGGCCGAACGAGACGTCGGTTCGGATCGAGACCTTCTACACCCCGGTGAACCCGATCGCTGCCCTGCTCAACCGGTTGATGATGCGCCGCAGGTTCGGCGTGGTCGTCGACGCCCTGATCGCCGGGCTCCGAACGATGGCCGAGCAGCGCCACGCGGTCACCACCGACGGGGTCTGATCCACCCGTCCCGCCGTCGCTCAGCGCAGGGCGTCGACGAGACGGTCGAACGTGGGTCGGTCGCCGGTGATGGTGATTGCGTCGGGTGGGGTCGGGTTGCCGGCGGCGGCGTGGACGAGGAGGTCCATCCAGGCCGGGAGAGGGCCGCGGGCGGTGGCGGTGGGTTCGTGACAGGAGCACCGGTTGACCATGGCTCGGGTCGTGACGTTCTCAGCCTTCATGCCGGCGCCCAACGGTCAAGTTCCTGCGATTGTCCGATCGCCGTGACGTCGATGTCGCTGGTCGTCAAGACGCATATGACCGTTTGGTAGCTATGCATTGGTGCATGTTGTCGTGGCCACAAGTGATTCGCATACTCCGCTGACCACCGGAATACAAAGTTCTTTCGTGAAATGCGTACCTTGCGTCGAGCCCATAGCGATGACGGTTGCACACCCGATCGGCGGCTGCCACATGGCAAGAGCGAGGTGAGCAATGGCTAGTTCTGGATCCTGCTGGTGGTTCAGTGTTGATCGCACGTGGCATCGTGGTTCCCCACCGGCGGGATGGTGGCAATCCAACGACTGCCGTTGGCATCCGCCCGAAGAGGCACCTGCCACCGTCACGAACCCGCCGGTCGCCTCAGGTGTCGCTGCCGGGTCTGGTAGGCGGGAACGAGATCGCCGAAACCGACCACCGAAGACATGAGGCCGGGCCCGGGTTCGTCGGTGGTGACGGCGGCCCACCGGCCGCGCAACCGTGGCTCGCAGCAGCTCGGGGCGGGACGTGGCAGCCTCGGCGACGGATAGCCAGGAGGATCACGGCCTCACACAGCTCTTCCGGGTCTACCAACCTCAGCTGTTGTACTACCTCCGTGGTCGGGCGGGTGGCGCTGCCGATGATCTGGCCGGGGACGTGTGGATTGCAGTGGCGCGGAACCTTGCCCGGTTCACCGGCGACGAACATGCGTTCCGGAGTTGGCTGTTCACGATCGCCCGATGCCGGCTGGTCGACCATTGGCGCAAGGAGGCGCGGCGACGCACGGAACCGGCCGCCGCCCTAGAGCGCTTCGATCAGCGGGGAGCGAGTGACGGCGCCGAGGGTGACCCGTCCTCGCCGGTGATCGAGCGCATGTCCGCGGAGTACGTCCTGGACTGCATCGTGGATGTCCTGACCCGCGACCAAGCGGAAGCCCTCATCTTGCGAAGCATGGTGGGGCTCCCGGTGGCTGAGGTGGCGCGGCTGATGGGCTGTTCCGAGATCTCGGTGCGGGTGCTGTGTCACCGTGCCAGACGTCGGCTCGCTGCGAGGTTCCCGGAGGGAATGCCGACCCTGTAACTGCTTCAGAGGTCGTCCGGGGGGACGGCCACCGACGCGTTCACTCCCTCCCCGGATCAGGCTCTGAGTCCCCCGGGGATGAGCGCCCACTGATCACCCGCACGGCTTCGCGGGCGGTCAGGTAGGAGTCGGCCACGGCGGCGGCGAGCGACATCGTCTCGCCGTTCGGGGCCTCGATCCAGTGGGCTGGCTCGCCGCCGTTGGTGAGGAGGCGCCACGGGTGGAGACCGGCGTCCACCATGCGCCGCGCAGCTCCGGGATCCCAGCAGCCCGCACGCAACCAGTCACCGACCTCTGATCCGTCGATGCCGGCATCGAGCCACTCCTGGGCTACGGCCAGCGCTTCTTTGGCTGTGACGCCGCCAACCACCCACATCGGATCCTCGCCTGCCTGGAGGACTTCAGCGATGTGGGCCAGGGCGGTGGCGAGAGGCCCGGCGTCGACGAGGGCGACAACCACGATGGCCGTGGGGCTGGACCACCAGTCCCCACCCGAGGTGACGTAGTCGAGGTCTTGGATGACCTTGTCTAGGCGCATGCCCGCTGCCCTCCTTGCTAACAGGCGTGTGCCGCAAGGATCCGGGCGGCGGTCAGCACCTGGAGCTATCGGTGCACCTGCCTATGTCGCGCGAGGATCGGCTTAGCGGTCCCGGATCTTTGTAACTATGGGTAAGCCGATTCGGCATGCCCTGATACTAAGACGTGCGCGACCCGCGGTATGGCTCGATTCGAAAGATGGCTCGGGGCTGACCGCCGAAAGCCCCAAATAGTCGTCGCATCCGCCTGGTGAAACTGATTGTTATGGGCGACCCTACGCGGCGACTCGACGAAATGGAAGGCTGGGGCTGTTGGTGTTCCTCAACACCCCGCTACTGACGGCGAGGACCGACCGCCGTTCGTCAAGCCAACCGTGGCTTGATGCGCTTCGCGCGTTGGTCGCCGTATCGAGGCGGTTCGACTGAGGCGAGACCGGACGTCACGAGGCCACTGACTGTGCGCAACGCATCGAGCTCGGTCAGGCCCATGCCGGTCGCCAAGTCCGCGACCGTGCACCCGTCGCCGATTCTGACGAGGATCGGCCACTGACTTGCGGTGATCGTGGCCTGGACGCCCTCCGGGAGGACTTCCATCAGCCTGACCCGGTGATCGAGCGATTGCACGGTCGCTTCCAGCTCGCGTCGCTCGTCGAGCAGCGCATAGGCGCGGTCCAATAGATCGCTCAGGTTCTCGTGGGCGTCTGACGGCGGTGATTGTTCGTCGGAGTCGAAGGTGAACGAACCCGTCCGGTGGCGGAGAAGATCACTCATCGCCTCGTCGAGCGGTGCGTCGTGTGCACGGTCGGTCGCCGCAGCAGCGACGGCTCCGTCACGGACCCACACCCTGCCGCTCCCCCGGTCGACCTCGATCCGCAGGCAGCCTGTCTTGGTCGTGGCACAGAGGACCTGCAACAGATCTGCCAAGCCCACGGTGTCCAGCGTCCCGCGCAGCGTCATTGCTCTCTGCCTGGAAGCACTCGAGCGGCGGGCGACGGGTCCGGCCGCGGGGGGAGGAATGGGCCGCCGCGCCGGACCCGTCGAGCTCGTTGGCGATCGAGTGGGTCCACGTCGCGAGGACTGGGGTCGTTGCCGCTGTGAGCGCGAACTCGCACAGGCATGGCCGTTGCCCTCTCGATCAGGCGGACGCCTGCGGCATGGAGAGCTTGCCCGGCCGCCTCGGGCTTGCCGAACCTTGCACCCACCCCGGGTCCGCATCCGAGGGTGTGCTCTGGCGGTCGGCGTCGACTCACTCTGCCTTCGCGGACCGCAATCTCACGGTAAGTAGGCGGATTCCTGGTAGCAAGCACCATCACGATGATCTTTCTCCACGCTGAGCGTCCGGATACCTCTCGGCGAGAGCCCCGGCGACAGAGCGCCGTTAGAGAGGGTCCGGCGACTGGCGTTCGACCGTGGCGATCAGGCCGTGAACGGGCCCATCAGGACCGTCCGGTCACGTACGCCCAACTTGTGGATGAGTGCGCCGATGTGGGTCCGCACGGTTACCCGGGCGATGACCAGACGCTTGGCGATCTCAGCGGTCGAGTACGCCTGGCGCACGAGGACCAGCACCTCCCACTCACGGTGCGTTAGCTCGACCAACTGCCCGTCGACGCGGTGGACCGTGATCCCCCGCCCCGCCAGGTGTAGGTCCTTGACCAATTGCAGCATCGCTCTGGGCAGCACGACCTCGCCGGCGCACAGCGCGCTGACCGCGTCGGCAATGAGCTCCGGCTCGCTCTCGGGCGACAGATATCCGCTGACGCCCGACGCCAGCGCCAACAAGACCTCGATGTGCGGCAGGAGCGGGCCTACCAAGAGGACGATCAGTCCGGGTTCCCTCTCGACACGACGAGCGACGGCCCGCAGGTCGGGCCCAGGCAGCCGGCCGTCGAGCACCAACACCGCCGGCTGCGACTCAACGGCGTCCGTCAGCAGCTGCTCGGTCGATCCCGAATCGGCGATGATCCGATAGCCACGGGCTACCAGCCTTTCGGGCAGACCCGTCGCCCAACTCGCATCAGGATGTCCCAGGATCACAGTGCAGCTCGAACTCATCAGCCAGAGACCGAGCTAGCGATGCCGGGTGTTACACCGTCCCTCGATAGACGTCGAACTCGGCGCCGGGCTGACATCACGGCCCCAGGACCTCACCCGTGGGGCCGGCCCAACCTGGCGAACGCAATTCGTCGCGGTGAACCCAGACGCAGCCGACAAGGCGAAAGACGAGGACGGCCGCCGTGACGTGCACTGACCGGGTCGATCCTGGGTCGGGTGGGTGAGCGGCGCGGTCCTCGCCCTGGTCATCTACAACGCCATGGGCCGAGCCCGCACCTCACGCATCTGACCCCGGCCCGCCGCCTCCGGCCGGGCAACCAGAAACGGGACGGCGCCCCTCGGGGCGCCGTCCCCGCATGCCCCTGCTTGACTTTGATTGCAATTGTCGGGTCGCTGGCGGAGACCCGGTCAGGTGCGACGATGGGGCATGCGGCGCTTCGTGCGGGACAACAGCCTGTCGATCGTGGCGTTCAGCGTCTTCCTGGTCATCTGGCTCGGCGGGCAAGCCTGGGCGGGTCACCGCAGCTACAACGACGAGCAACGCGCCCACGGGCAACCGGCGGTGGGTATTGCCGAGTACCTGACCCGGGCCGAGTTCGGCGAGGCGACCTTCGAGAACTGGGAGTCCGAGTTCCTGCAGATGGGCGTCTACGTGCTCCTCACTGCCTGGCTCGTGCAGAAGGGGTCATCCGAGTCCAAGCCCCCGAGCGGTGCCAAGGCCCTCGACGAGGACCCGGAGAAGCACAGCGGCGACCCGGACGCCCCGTGGCCGGTGCGGCGCGGTGGCCTCGCGCTACGCCTCTACGAGCACTCGCTCAGCATCGCGCTGCTGAGCCTGTTCCTGCTCGCCTTCCTAGGGCACCTCGTCACTGGCGCCCGAGCGTTCAGCGCCGAACAGCTCGAGCACGGCGAATCCCCCGTGTCCGCCATCGGCTACTTGTTCCGGTCTCAGTTCTGGTTCGAGTCGCTGCAGAACTGGCAGTCCGAGTTCCTCGCCGTCGGGGCCATCGTTGTGCTCAGCATCTTCCTACGCGAACGCGGCTCCGCCGAGTCCAAGCCGGTCCCCGCCCCCCACCATGCCACCGGTAGCGAATGAGCCCCGGTGGCAGGTGAGGGAGGCCGGCCTGTGGTCAGGTCATGTCGGTGCAGACGTTCTTGGCTCGGGCGGCGCCGATTGCGGTCTTGACGTCCTTCTGCTCGGGTGGCGGCAGCACGGCCCGCGTGCCGAGGGCCTCGATCCACAGCTCCCGGCCCCACCCGGTCGTGTGGTAGAGGTGCTCGTCCTCTTGGTCTTCGACCTGCTTGTAAGCCTCTTTGAGAGCCTTCGTCGGCGCCGACTGTCCTCTTCTGGGATGCCCCGTTCTCCCTGTGGATCTTGGCAGTGACCGAGTCACGGTCGCTGAGGGCAAGCTGAGCGGTCTTGCGAACCGCTTCGAACTTCGTGCCATCAGGTGTCCTCGAGTGCGGCCTGGTACCGGGCGAGCCCACGGGTGGTGACGAGGCGGGCGATCACGCTGACGAGGCGCCAGCACCGGACCGTTGCTACTGCTCGACGTCCGTGCGAACGTGGCTGACCTCGTCATATCCCGTGTCCGTAGTGGGTCAGTCGGTCCGCCGACACGAATCAGAGGGTTGGCCCGGCACGCCCGACAGCGTCGCAAGATTGCTGGTTCTGTGCTCGTCGGCAGCGGAGTCGGTGTCGTCGTTCTGTGCGCCCTGCGTCCGCGTCGGGGACAGCGCTGGCGTGACCGGCTGCAAAGGCGCTGACGCGATGTCGGAGGCGCCGTCTCGGTGAGAGCCGTCTCGGTGAGAGCCGCCTCGGCAGCGAGGACCGTCGCTCAACTGGGCGGATGCAAGCCGGCTGGTGCCA
>Ga0075431_100000637_pt1 | contig 29659 bp, 28 predicted proteins | sample RhiMetdeltSRZDD5_FD_75297 | JGI IMG/M metagenome (GOLD analysis project Ga0075431, IMG submission 75297) | Populus rhizosphere microbial communities from Tennessee, USA - Rhizosphere MetaG P. deltoides SRZDD5 | ecosystem: Host-associated > Plants > Roots > Rhizosphere > Soil | place: USA... | reverse complement strand
TCGTCCTCGCAGAGTACGTATGGCCTGGGAACCGGCACGGTCGTGTGGGCGGCGAGCGCGGCGAGGACGCGATACTCGCGGTCGACGGCATGCGCCGACGGCAGCAGCTTGCCGGGCGGCTTGCGACGGAGCACGTACTCGCGGCCGTCGGCGGCGAGGTAGTACGTCGGGTTCGACTGGCCGCCCCGGAACTGCCGCACGGTGAGCGGACCAGCGAAGCCATCGATCCGCTCGCGCAGATAGCGTTCGAGCGCCGTGACGTCGAAGCGATGCACGTCGCGAACGTCCGCGGTGCCTTCCATGGGCGGTCGAGCATACCGCACTTGACGGGCGGTGGCGCGTCTCGCATCATCGCCGCGGAGGACGTCAACCATGCGTTACGAGGTCGTCGAGGGCTGGGAGCAGCTGCCGAAGGGCTATGAGCATCGCGACGTGGCCGGTGTCGCCGTTGATGGCGAAGACCGCGTGTTTCTCATCTGCCGCGGCGACCATCCGATCCTCGCCTACGATCGCAAGGGCAGCTTCCTCCGCTCGTGGGGCGAGGGCGACTTCACGTACCGGACGCACGGGATCAGCATTGCGCCGGACGGAACCGTGTGGTGCACGGACGACGGCAATCACACCGTCCGGCAGTTCACGCCGGAAGGCAAGCTGCTGACGACGCTCGGTACCCTCGATCGTCCATCGGACACGGGCTACGACGGCCGGGACTACATGACCATCCAGCGCGCGGCCGGGCCGTTCAACCGGCCCACGAACATCGCCATCGCGCCCAGCGGCGATCTCTACGTGTCCGACGGGTATGGCAACGCCCGCGTGCATCGCTTCTCGCCGACCGGCACGTTGAAGCGCTCCTGGGGCGAGCCCGGCACGGGCCCCGGCCAGTTCCACATCCCTCACGGCATCGCCGTCGCCGCCGACGGCCGGGTGTTCGTGTGCGACCGCGAGAGCGACCGCATCCAGATCTTCAGCCCCGACGGCGAGTACCTGAGCGAGTGGACCGACACGCAACGGCCCACGCACCTCGTCTTCGACACGGTCGGCCGCGCCTACGTCTCCGAGCTCTGGTGGCACCCCGGCCAGATCTCGCGCCGTCACGGCCCCACGCAGACCGCCAAGCACGGCCGCGTGAGCATCTTCGATCGCGACGGGAGACTTCTCGCGCGCTGGGGCACGCCCGAAGCGACGAGGCCGGGGAGCTTCGCCGCGCCGCATGGGCTCGCCGTCGACTCCAAGGGCGACGTCTACGTCGGCGAAGTCACGTGGACCTTCGCCGTGAGCCGAGGACTGGCGCCCGCGGACTGCCACACGTTCCAGAAGTTCGAGCTGAAGAAGTAGGACGAGCCGGGCCCACGGCGACTCCGGCGACAGGACCCGCCCGCCGCCACGCGAGGAGCTACAGCGACTCGGCGATGCGGATGAGCTCCTCGTACTCGCTCATCCAGTAGTTTGCCTGCTTGAAAGTGGGGAAGGCCGCCGGAAACGCCGGGTCGTCCCAGCGGCGCGCGATCCAGCCGGACATGTACACGATGCGCAGGGCGCGCAGCGGCTCGGCGAGGGCCAGGGTGGAGCGGTCGAACTCGCGGAAGAGCTCGTAGCCGGCCAGCAGGTCCTCGCGCTCGCGCTGCGCCTCCTCGGAATAGCCGCGGGCGAGGAGCCACAAGTCCTGGACCGGCGGCCCGATCAGCATGTCGTCGAAGTCGACGAGCACCGGCCCCTCGGCGGTCCACAGCACGTTGCCCCAGTGCAGGTCACCGTGGATGCGCTGTGTCCGGGCGGCGGCCAGGCGCGTCGCCACCGCGGCCGCGATGCGCACGGCGACGTCGCGATAACGCGGCAGCAGTGCCTCGGGCATGAACGGGCCGGCGGCGAGCGCCTCCAGCGGCTCGTGAACATAGCGCACCACGTCGAGCCGCGGCCGGTGCTTGGCGTCGCGCGCGGCGCCGACGGCGTGCATGCGACCGATCGTGCGGCCGATGAGCCGCCGCCGCTCGGCGTCCAGCTCGTCCATGATGCGACCGCGCACGCGCGGAAAGACACTGTAGAAGATCCCGTCGATCTCGCCGAGCGTGGTGCCGGTGCCGAGATCGAGCGGCGGCACCACCGGGATCTCGGCAGCCGCGAGCTCGGCCAGGAACGCGTGCTCGTCGAGGATGGTCTCTCGCGACCAGCGTCCGGGGCGATGAAACTTGACGACGAGCCGGCGCTCATCCTCGAGCTCGACCTCGTAGACACGATTCTCGAACGCGCGTAGCGGCTGGCACCGCCCGGTGCAGCGGAGGCCACCGACCTCCACGGCGTCGAGCACGCGGTCCGGCGTGAGCCCGAAGAACGTCGCGCGCGGCTGGCTCAGATGACCGACTTTCCGGCGTCCACCATCAGCGTGGTGGCGGTGATGAACGACGATTCCGCGCACGAGAGGAAGAGGATCGGGTAGGCGACCTCGCGCGGCTCCGCCCACCGCCCGAAGAGGCCGTTGTCCTGCGCGCGCGAGCGACGCAGCTCCGTCTCGGACACGCCCTGGCGGGCGGCGCGCTCGATGTGATAGCGCGTGATCGTACCGCCCGGGCAGACGGCGTTCACGCGGATGCCGTGCTGCGCTTCCTCCACCGCGAGCGCGCGGGTGAAGCCCAGCACGGCCGCCTTGGTGGTGTCGTATTGCCCCATACCGGCGCGGCCGAGGACGCCGAACACGGACGACACGTTGACGATCGTGGCGTTGTCCGCCGCGCGCAGCGACGGCAGGGCGGCCTTCGCACAGAACGCGGTCGCCAGCACGTTGGTGTCGACGATCCGTCGCCAGTCCTCGTCGGTCGCCTCCGCCAGTGACGTATAGACACGGATGCCGGCCACGTTCACGAGCGCGTGCAGGGCGCCGAAGCGGCTCACCGTGTCGGCGACGGCGCGGCGCGCCTCGCTCTCGCGCGCGACATCGGCGCTCAGCGGCAGCACCCGGGCGCCCGGCACCGACGCTGCGATGCCGCCGGCCGCCTTCTCCGCGGCGCCGCGGTCGACGTCCACGAGGGCGACGGCCCCTCCTTCCTCGGCGAAGAGCCGCGCGGTCGCCGCCCCGATCCCGCCGCCTCCGCCCGTGACGAGGGCGACACGGCCCGTCATGCGCCCCGGCATCGTGTCAGGCGAGCGTCAGCGTCTGGTCGTGCCGGACGAGCACGAGCGGCCGCGCGGCGGCCACCCAGTCTGCCCCGGGCGGGAGCACGACGGATGCCGAGCGCACGCAGAACGCACGCGCGTCGCCGCCGGGCGCCGGCTCGCCGCGCTCGCGGAGGGCGCGCGCGGCCGTCATGAGACGGCGGCGCACCTGGATGATCGCGGTGTCGCTCGAGCCGAGCCGCTCTTGCGAGCGGTCCACGCGCGGCCCCTGACTTTCCTGGATGGCCTGGTCCTGGACCCCGAAGCCGGGGATGCCGCAGAACATCGTCGTGCGATGGGCGTTCCAGTTCATGAAGTAATCGTTGTCACGGTTGGCCGCCGTCCGGACGTCGCCGTAGGGCTCGGACGTCGCCGGCGCGTACTCACACACGTGGGCCCCCTTGCCCTCGATGTGCAGCGCGATCTCCTCGCGCGTCAGCGGGCGGTCCACGTGCCAGGTCACCATCCAGTTCACGACGTGCGTGTCGTCCATCGGCACCCAGATGTGCGACTGCACGACCTTCTCGCCGATTCCGACCGGTGGCATCGTGTAGAACGGCAGCAGGAACTGCGTCACGCGCCAGAGCCAGCGGCCGTCGGACTGCGTGCGACGCGCGCCGATGAGCGCGCCGTAATCCGTGTCGACCACGTCGAAGCGCGGCGCGCGGTCGCCCGTCTGCACGGCGGCGCCCACGCCGAAGCTCGCGCGATCCATGTCCTCCGCGATGCCGTGGTCCGTGTGGTCGAGCGGCGCGTGCAGGAACGAGATGTGACTGGAGTCGATGCCGCCCTCCAGCGCCTGAAACCAGTTGCAGTCCTGCACACGCTTGGAGACGAACACGTGGTCGGCGGGCAGCGTCGTCCACTCCAGCTCCGGCAGCGGCGGCGCCGCGCCGGGGCCCATCCACGTCCAGATCACGCCGCCGCGCTCGACGCACGCGTACGCGGTGTGGCAGACCTTGGCCGCGAAGCTCGACTCCGGGGGCTCGCTCGGCATCTCCAGGCACTGCCCGTCGAGACCGAACTTCCAGCCGTGGTAGACGCACCGCATGCCGCCGTCCTCGTTGCGTCCGAAATAGAGCGACGCTCCGCGGTGCGGGCAGAACTCCGCGATCACGCCCGCCCGGCCCGACGGCGTGCGGTGCACGACGAGCCGCTCGCCGAGCAGCTGCACGCGCTTGACGCGGCCGCCGGCGGCGACTTCCGACGACAGCACGACGGGAATCCAGTACCGGCGCAGCAGATCTCCCATCGGCGTGCCGGACCCGGTCAGTGTCAGCAGGTCGTTGTCGTGCGCGCTCAACATCGTTGAATCCTCCCGGGACTGGCAAGGTATCATGACCCACATAAAGTCGCTGGCGTCCCCTTTGCACGGAATGCAGACGTCGATGCGGATCGCCCAGGTCGCACCGCTTTACGAAGCCGTCCCTCCGAAGCTCTACGGCGGTACCGAGCGCGTCGTCTCGCTGCTGACGGAAGAGCTCGTCCGGCGGGGACACGAGGTCACGCTCTTCGCCAGCGGTGACTCCGTCACCTCTGCGCGGCTCGCCGCCGTGACCGAGCGAGCATTGCGTCTCGATGCCGCCAGCCGCGATCTGCTGGGCGCTGACACGATCCGACAGCTCGACCTGGTCTTCGGCAACGCCCGGGACTTCGACATCATCCACTGTCACGTCGACTACCTCGCCTATCCGTTCGCCGGGCTCGTGTCCACGCCGACTCTGCACACCGTTCATGGGCGGCTCGACCTGCCATACCTGACGCCGATCTACCGGCAGTTCAAGCACGTGCCGCTCGTGTCGATCAGCGATGCGCAGCGTGCCCCGCTCGCCGACATCGGGGTCATGTGGGCCGGTACCGTGCATCACGGCCTGCCGCCCGAGCGGCTGACGTTCTCGCCGACGCCCGGCAACTATCTCGCCTTTCTCGGCCGGGTATCGCCGGAGAAGCAGCCCGATGTGGCCATCGAGGTGGCCAGGCAGGCGGGCTTGCCGCTCCGCATCGCCGCCAAGGTCGACGCGGCCGATCGCGAATACTTCGAGCGCGTGGTCGCGCCGCTCCTCGACGATCCGCTCATCGAGTTCGTCGGCGAGATCGGCGATGCCGACAAGTCGGCGTTCCTCGGCGGCGCCCGCGCGCTCCTGTTTCCGATCGACTGGCCGGAGCCCTTCGGTCTCGTGATGCTGGAGGCCCTGGCCTGCGGCACGCCGGTCATCGCCCGGCCGTGCGGATCGGTGCCGGAGGTCGTGCGCCCAGGCGTCAACGGCTTCGTGGCAGATACCGTGAGCGAGCTCGTGGACGCCGTGCGGCGCCTCGAGACACTCGATCGGGCCGAGTGTCGCAGGGACTTCGAGCGCCGCTTCAGCGTGGCCCACATGGTCGACGGCTACGAGGCGCTCTACCGGGAGGCGTCCGCGGACGCGCGGGCGGCATGACGGACGAGCGCCCGCGTGACGATCTCATCATCGGCGAGCACTACTACATCCTCGCCTCGAGCGTCGCCGCCGATCTCCCCAAGCTGGTTCTCAAGCACGACACCGCATTCTTCGTCGCGGACCGGCGCGGTGACTTGCCGAACATCCCCGGCGAGTACGGATTCTACGTGAATGACACGCGGTTCCTGAGCCTGTTCGAGCTCCGGCTGCACGGCCAGCGCGGCCTCATGCTCAACGCCGGCCTCTCCGACGACGCGCTGGAGGCGGCCATCGACCTCACCAACCCGGACGTCTTCGTCAGCCCCACGGTCGTGCTGCCAGGCCGGGCGACGCGGCTCCTGCGGCGCATCACGATTCTCGGCGGACAGCTCTACCAGTGGCTCGCCATCGAGGGCTTCGTGGCGGATCGCCACGACCTCGAGCTCACGCTCACCTTCGCGGCCGACTTCGTGGACGTGTTCGAGGTCCGCGGCCATCCGCGGCCGCGCCGCGGCGAGGCGCTGCCCGCGCGGGTGGACGGCGGCAAAATCGTGCGCCTGGGCTATCGGGGTCTCGACGGCGTGGTGCGCACGACCACGCTCAGCTTCGACCCGCCGCCGGCGCGCCTCGACGCCGAGAGCGCGGAATACCGGCTCACGCTGGCCCCGCGCGAGCGTCTCGAAGTCGCGGTCATCGTCACCGCCGGCCGCGAGCCGGCGCCGCCGCCACGCTCGCTCGCGTTCCACGACGCCGCCGGCCGGCGGCGCGCCACCGTGGAGCGCCTCGACATGGAGGCGGCGCGCATCCGCACCAGCCACGATCGCTTCGACCACTGGCTCTCGCGCTCGCGCGCCGATCTGCACCTGCTGCTGACGGAGACGCCCGAAGGCTTCGTCCCCGACGCCGGCATCCCCTGGTACGTCGCGCCCTTCGGTCGCGATGGCGTGATCAGCGCGCTGCAGGCGCTGCCGTTCGAGCCGGAGATCGCGCGCGGTGTCCTGCGCTACTTCGCCCGACATCAAGGCAGCGTCGACGACCCGTTCACCGATCAAGAGCCGGGCAAGATCCCGCACGAGCTGCGACGCGGCGAGATGGCCGCCGTGCGCGAGATCCCCTTCATCCCCTACTACGGCAGCGTCGACGCCACGCCGCTCTACGTGATGCTGGCCGCCGAGCATCTGCGGTGGACCCACGATGTCGACTTCGCGCGCGAGATCTGGCCGGCGGTGGAGCGCGCGCTCGCCTGGATGGACGCGGCGGGGGCTGCGCAGGGCGCCGGGTACCTCGCCTACATGCGGCGCTCGCCCGTGGGCCTCGCCAACCAGGGCTGGAAGGACTCGCACGACGCGATCATGCACGCCGACGGCACGCTGGCCGAGGCGCCCATCGCGCTGGCCGAGGTGCAGGGCTACCAGTACGCGGCGCTGATGGGCGCCGCCTTCATGGTCGAGATTCTCGGACGCCATGATCGTGCGCCGGCGCTCCGAAGGCGCGCGCGGCGCTTGCAGGAACGATTCGAGTCGGATTTCTGGATGCCGGATGAGGCGTTCTATGCCCTCGCCCTCGACGGCGCCGGTGTTCCGTGCCGCGTCGTCTCCTCGAACCCGGGGCACCTCTTGTGGACCGGGATCGTGAGCGACTCGCGCGCGCAGATCGTGGCCCGCCGGCTAATGGAGGACGACATGTTCAGCGGCTGGGGCGTGCGCACGCTCAGCAGCCGCGAGCGCCTCTACAATCCGATGAGCTACCACAACGGGTCGGTGTGGCCACACGACACCGTGCTCGCGGCGGCGGGAATGCGCGCGTATGGCCTCAGCAGTCCATTCGTCACGCTGGCCGGCGGGCTGTTCGAGGCCGTGCTCCAGTTCGAGAATCTGCGGATGCCAGAGCTCTTCTGCGGCTTCACGCGGGTGCCGGGTCACGGGCCCACGCGCTATCCCGTCGCCTGCGCTCCGCAGGCATGGGCGGCGGGCGTGGTCTTCCATCTCGTCGCGGCCATGCTCGCGCTCCGCCCCGACGGCGCAGACAACCAGCTCACCCTCGCGCGCCCCACGCTGCCCCCCTGGCTCACGTGGATCGAGCTGCGCGGCCTTCGCATCGCGAAGTCGCGCCTGGCCCTGCGCATCACGCAAGGCACCGACAGCGCCGCCGTCGAGCTTCTCGGCCGCGACGGCGACGCCGAGCTCGTCGTCCGCCGCTGATCGGCGGCGCATCGCGCCACGCGCGATTGACGCACCGGCAACCGGAGGCTACGCTCGGACGCGGAGCCGCGCCCTTCCCTCTCAGGCACGCGCGGTGGAGGCGGAGGCAACGCTCCAAGACAGAGGAGACCGCTCATGCACGTCGGAATGGCCGCCGTCTTCCAGAATCCACAGAAGTCGTGGACCGACCGCGACGTCTATCGCCAGGAGCTGCGCCTGGCCGACCTCGCCGAGCCGCTCGGGTTCGAATCGATCTGGGGCGTGGAGCACCACTTCACCGACTACACGATGTGTCCGGACGTGCTGCAGTTTCTCAGCTACATGGCCGGACGCACCGAGCGCGCGCAGCTCGGTTCGATGGTCGTCGTGCTTCCGTGGCACGATCCCATGCGCGCCGCCGAAGAGATCTCGATGCTCGACAACCTCTCCGACGGCCGCCTGATCCTGGGCCTCGGCCGCGGCGCCGGCAAGGTGGAGTTCGACGGCTTCCGTCTGTCGATGGACGAGTCGCGGCCTCGCTTCGTGGAATGCGCCGAGATGATCCTGACCGGGCTCGAGACCGGCTACTGCGAATACGACGGCGCCTTCGTGAAGCAGCCGCGCGCGGCCATCCGCCCGGCGCCGTTCAAGTCGTTCCGGGGACGGACGTACGCGGCGGCCGTCTCGCCGGATTCGCTGCCCATCATGGCGCGGCTGGGCGTCGGCATCCTGATCATTCCGCAGAAGCCGTGGCACGAGGTGGCGAAGGAGCTCGACACCTATCGCACCGTGTACCGCCAGGTGAACGGCGTCGAAGCTCCGCCGCCGATCTCGGCCGGCTGGACCTTCTGCGACCCGAATCCCGACCGCGCGCGCGAGATGGCGCGACGCTACATCGGCGGCTATTACCAGACGGTGCTCGAGCACTACCAGTTCCAGGGCGACCATCTCGCGAAGACGAAGGGCTACGAGTATTACGGCAAGATGAGCGAGAAGATCGCCGAGTACGGGACGGAGACGGTCATCGACTACTTCGTCAAGCTACAGGTCTCGGGCACGCCCGAGCAGTGCTACGAGCAGATCCTCGACATTCACCGCCGCACCGGTAACAGCCATTACGTCGGGGTGTTCTCGTACGCCGGCATGCCGTACGACGAGGCCGAGCGAAGCATGCGGCTCTTCGCCGCCGAAGTGATGCCGGCCCTCAAGACTCTCGCGACGATGCGGGCGCCCGCGCCGGCCGAGCCCGTCGCCAGTGGCGGCGCGCGCGACGTGCGCGCGCTCGGCTTCTGAGGTGGCCTTCGAGACGCTGCTCTATGACGTCGGCGACGCGGTCGCGACCATCACGCTGAACCGTCCCGAGCGGCTCAACGCCGTGAACACGACCGTCATCCAGGAGCTGCTGGCCGCCTTCGACCGCGCGGATGCCGACGACGGCGTCCGCGCGGTCATCGTCACCGGCGCCGGACGCGCGTTCTGCGCCGGCGCTGACCTCGGCGGCGGCAGCAACACGTTCGGCGCGCGCGACGGCCGCCGCGAGCGATCGGAAGAGCACCGCGACGGCGGCGGCGTGGTCACGCTGCGCATCTTCGAGATGAAGAAGCCCGTGATCGCGGCCATCAACGGCCCCGCCGTCGGCTTCGGCATCACGCTCACGCTTGCCATGGACGTCCGGCTGGCGTCGACGGCGGCGCGAATCGGCTTCGTGTTCGCCCGACGCGGCGTCGTGCCCGAGGCGTGCAGCACGTGGTTCCTTCCGCGGCTGGTCGGCGTCGCGCAGGCCGCCGAGTGGGCGTACACGGGCCGCGTCTTCGGGGCCGAGGAGGCGCTCGCAGGCCGGCTCGTGAGCCGCGTGCTGCCGCCCGAGGAGCTGCTGCCGGCCGCGCGAGAGCTCGCGCGCGAGATCGCGGACCACACGTCGGCGGTGTCGGTCGCGCTCATCCGGCAGATGCTCTGGCGCATGCTCGGCGCCGACCACCCGCGTGAGGCACACCGGATCGACTCGCTCGGCATGTGGCATACGGGACGCTCCGCCGACGCGCACGAAGGCATCGCATCGTTCCTCGAAAAGCGAGCGCCGCGGTTCGCCGGACGGCCGAGCAAGGACATGCCGCCGTTCTACCCGTGGTGGACATGACGACGCCGCTGACGGTCCAGCTCCCGTTCAACCGCGACATCCTCGGCCGCCAGTTCACGCCGGCCAAGCGCGGCGACAAGCCGGCCGGCGCCCGGGGCTACTGGATCCTGGCGCAGGAGCAGAACGTCCTCGTGGTGCCGACGCCTGACGGGTTCCGTTTGCCGCATGGCGACAGCCCGATCCCGCTCGATGGCGCCGAGCCGCTCTGGCTGGGAACGTATCGCGACGAGCCGGTGTGGGTGGTGCCGGTGGCGCCCGAGACTCCGACGCCGGCCGACCTCGCGCGCGAGACCGTGGTGCCCATGCGCGGCACGCGGCTTCCCGACGAGCTGCTGTCGCTCGGTGGCATGGCCATGCAGGCGCTCTGGTGGGAATCGACGAGCGGCTACTGCCCGCGCTGCGGGGCGCCGGCCACGCGTATCGAGGGCGAGTGGGGCAAGAAGTGCGCGCGCTGCGGCTACGAGCACTATCCGCACCTGCATCCCGCCACCATCGTGCTCGTGCGCGACGGCCAGCGCGTCCTGCTGACGCGCAAGGCGGGCTGGGTGCCGAACCGCTACGCGCTCGTGGCCGGCTTCGTCGACAACGGCGAGTCGCTGGAAGCGTGCGTCGCCCGCGAGATCAAGGAAGAAGTCGGCGTCGACGTGAAGGACATTCGCTACGTCGGCAGCCAGAACTGGCCGTTCCCGAGCCAGATGATGATCGGCTTCGTCGCGACCTACGCCGGCGGTGACGTCGTGATCGACACGGACGAGCTCGAGGACGCCCGCTGGTTCGACTGCACCGCGCTCCCCGGCCTGCCAAGCCGCCACTCGATCTCCCGCTGGATCATCGACAACTACGGTCAACCGTAGGCCGCGCGCGGCCACGTGAACCCCCTCGGCGTGCGCCGGGCGGGGCCCGGCTCGCGCAAGGCGATGCGCGCACCGCGCGCGCGATCTCAGCCGGCGGTGTAGCCGCCGTCGACGGGGAGCGCGACGCCGGTCACGAAGCCGGCTTCGTCGCTCGAGAGATAGAGGATCGCCGCGGCGACCTCGTCGGGCTGGCCGAAGCGCTGGAGCGGGTACTTCCACAAGATCGCCTCGCGCCACGCGGGATCGTCGAGCAGCGCGCGCGTCATCGGCGTCTCGATGACGCCGGGGCACACGCAGTTCACGCGGATCTTCGGCGCCCACTGCACGGCCATCTGGCGGGAGAGGTTCACCACCGCGCCCTTCGACGCGGCGTACGCCGGCGACAGCGAGCCGCCGACCAGTCCGTAAATGGAGGCGAGGTTCGTGACGGCGCCGCCGCTCGCGGACAGCGCGGAGTAGGCGGCGCGCGACGCGAGATAGGTGCCGGTGAGGTTGGTGTCGACGACGCGCTCCCACTCCGCCGGCGGCGGCGTGCGATCCATCCGCTCCGGTCGCACGCCGGCCGAGTTCACCAGCGTGGTCAGCCGCGTGAAGCGAGCGAGCGTCTCCTCGACCATGCGGTCGCAGTCGGCCGCCGTCGTCACGTCGGCGTGGACGGCGATCGCCTCACCGCCGGCGGCGGTGATCGCGCGCACCGCCTCGCGCGCGCGATCGACAGCGAGATCCACGCAGGCCACGCGAGCTCCCTCGGCGGCCAGCCGCCGCGCCGTCGCCCAGCCGATGCCCGAGCCGGCGCCGGTGACGAGCGCGACTTTCCCCTGCATCCGGGCTGCCATGACTTTGACTGCGGCGGAGGATACAATCGGGTGCTCGACAACGCCAGAGGGGGCCGTCATGGACTTCGAGTACTCGAAGAAGACGAAGATGTACATGGAGCAGCTCACCGACTTCATGAACAAGCACGTCTATCCGAACGAGCACGTCTTCCACGAGCAGCTCGACGCCGGCCCCACCCGGTGGCAGATTCCGCCGATCATGGAAGAGCTGAAAGCGAAGGCGCGGGAGCGCGGGCTCTGGAACCTCTTCCTCCCCGAGAGCCACCGTGGCGCCGGCCTCACCAACCTCGAGTACGCACCGCTCTGCGAGGTGATGGGCCGCTCGCACATCGCGCCCGAGGTGTTCAACTGCTCCGCCCCCGACACCGGTAACATGGAGGTCCTCGAGCGGTACGGCACCGAGGAGCACAAGAAGCAGTGGCTGCAGCCGCTGCTCGACGGCAAGATCCGCTCGGCCTTCGCCATGACGGAGCCCAAGGTGGCCTCGTCCGACGCCACCAACATCGAGTCCTCCATCGTCCGCGATGGCGACCACTACGTGATCAACGGCCACAAGTGGTGGACCTCCGGCATCGGGGATCCGCGGTGCAAGGTCCTCATCTTCATGGGCAAGACGGATCCGAAGAATCCCGACAAGTACAAGCAGCAGTCCATGATCGTCGTGCCGCGCGACACGGCCGGCATCACGATCAAGCGCATGCTCACCGTGTTCGGGTACGACGACGCCCCGCACGGCCACGGCGAGGTCCTGTTCGAGAACGTGCGCGTGCCCGCCGGGAATCTCTTGCTCGGTGAGGGCCGCGGCTTCGAGATCGCGCAGGGCCGGCTCGGGCCCGGCCGCATCCATCACTGCATGCGCCAGATCGGTGTCGCCGAGCGCGCGCTCGAGCTCATGTGCAAGCGCGCGATGAGCCGCGTCGCCTTCGGCAAGCGCATCGCCGATCACGACGTCACCCTCGAGCGTCTCGCGGAGGCGCGGATCAAGATCGATCAGGCGCGCCTGCTCGTGCTCCACGCCGCGTACATGATGGACACCGTCGGCAACAAGGCGGCCAAGCAGGCGATCGCGGAGATCAAGGTGGCGGTGCCCAATATGACGGGCCAGGTCGTCGACTGGGCCATGCAGGTCCACGGCGGCGGCGGCGTCAGCCAGGAGTTCCCGCTGGCCTTCATGTGGGCGCATTCCCGTACGCTGCGCTTCGCCGACGGGCCGGACGAGGTGCATCGCCGTCAGATCGGCCGCCTCGAGCTGCGCAAGCACAGCTAGAGCGGCGGTGACGTCCTCCGCGCGGGTCGTGGCGCTCTCGCTCGCGATGCTGGCGAGTGGCTGCGCGCTGTCGCAGCCGGCGGCGCCACCCGGCGGCGGCGGCGCCGCCCTGGGTCCGGTCCGACTCTACGCGCTCGATGAGAAGCCCGTCGCCCTTGCGCACGCGGGCGCGCCGGAACGGAGCGCGGGCGCCGTGCTGGCCAACGGCCAGCCGATCGGCGCGTTCGAGCCGCCGCCGGCAATCGTGTCCGAGCGGCATCAGGCCCGCGTGGACACCGCCAACCGGCTGTACGGCACGCGCGACTATGCCGGCGCGCTGGCGGCCATCGAGCCCGCCTATCTCGACGAGCGCGACAATCCCTTCCTGCTCGAGACCTACGCGCGCGTGCTCTATCGCAAGGGCGAGCGGGCGCAGTCCTTCATCGTGTATCGCCAGCTCGTCGACCTCCTCGACGCCCGGTGGCGCGACGCGCCGGATGCCGTCACCGTCGATCTCTGGTTCGTCGACGCGTACTGGAAGGCGGGCACGCTGCACATGGATCGCCGCGAATGGGATCGCGCCGCCTTCGAGATCAGCCGCGCACTCGTCGGCGGACTGGCCTGGGAGCCGCTCGCCGAAGACCAGGCGCTGTCCTATCTCACCAAGGCGTACTTCGAGCTCGGCCGCCACGAGGAGGCGCGCTACTACGCGGAGCGCGCGCTCGGCCGCAACCCTCGCAACACCTACGCGCGCCAGTACCTCGACCGGCTCGCGCGCGAGCCGAAGGAGCGTTAGAGATGGCACGACTGACCGGTGGCGAAGCCCTCGCCAAGCAGCTGGCGCGGGAAGGTGTTCGCGTGGTGTTCGGCCTTCCCGGCGTGCAGCTGTACGGCGCCATCGCGGGCCTGCGCGACGAAGCCTCGATCCGCTTCATCACCGCGCGCCACGAGCAGGCGACGACGTACATGGCCGACGGCTACGCCCGCGCCGGCGGCGGCATCGGCGCCGCCCTCGTGGTGCCGGGGCCGGGCCTGCTGAACGCGGCCGCCGGCCTGAGCACGGCCTATTCCGCGTCCTCGCCGGTCCTGATGATCGCCGGTCAGGTGCCGCGCCGGAACATCGGCCGCGACGTCGGCGTGCTGCACGAGGTCAACGATCAGATGGAGGCGATGGCAGGCGTCACCAAGTGGCGCCGCCGCGTCCTCGAGGTCGGCGACGTGGCCGGCGCCGTACGCGCGGCCGTGCGCCAGCTGAAGAGCGGGCGGCCACGGCCCGTGCACATCGAGATTCCCCCCGACGTGCTGGAGGAGGAAGGCGAGGTCACGCTGCTGCCGCCGGCGGAGGGCAACCGCGCCGCGGCGCCGGAACCGGTGATCGCCAGCGCGGTGGAGATGCTGCTCGCCGCGCAGCGGCCCGTGATCTACGCCGGCGGCGGCGCCGTTCTCTCCGGCGCCCATGAGGCGCTGGTCGCCATTGCCGAGCATCTGCAGGCGGGGATCGCCACCACCGCCGAGGGCAAGGGCGTCGTGAACGAGACGAGCGATCTGTCGCTCGGCGCGGCGCTGTGGCCGAAGAACGCGCTGCGTCGCTATCTCGATGGCGCCGATCTGGTGTTCGTGGTCGGCTCGCGACTGGCCATCGCCGGGCTGCGGCCCGAGCAGCAGGTCGTCCAGGTGGACGTCGATCCCGATGAGATCGGGCGCAATCATGGCCTCACCTTCGGCGTCGTCGGTGACGCGCGCCTGACGCTCGAGCGCATGCTCGAGCGGCTGCGTGCGTCGGCCCCGCGGCCGTCGCGCAAGGCGGAGCGCGAGGCGGTGCGCGCCGAGATCGCCGCTCTCGACACGCAGGAGCCGAACGCGCCGATCACGAAGAGCCTGCGCGCGGCCACGCCCGAGGACGCCATCGTCATCGCCGGCATGACGCAGATCGGTTACTACTCGCGCCCGTTCTGGCCGGTGTACCGGCCGCGCACGTACCTGACCTCCTCGTACTCGGGAAACCTCGGCTTCGAGTACCCGACCGCGCTCGGGGCGAAGGTCGCCTGTCCCGACCGCGCCGTGATCGCCATCTGTGGCGACGGCGGGTTCATGTACAACGCGCAGGAGATGTCGACGGCGGTCAAGTACGGCATCAACGTGGTGGCGGTCGTGTTCAACGACGAGGCGTTCGGCAACGTCTCGCGCGATCTCGACGAGGCCTGGGGCGGGACCTTTGCCGCCGAGTTGAAGAATCCGGACTTCATGAAGCTCGCCGACGCGTATGGGGTGGTCGGCATGCGAGCGGAGAAGCCGACCGACGTGGGCGATCTCGTCCGCAAGGCGCTGTCCCTGCAGCGCCCCGTGCTCGTCGAGGTGCCGGTGGGCCGCATGGCTCGGCCGGCGTTCTTCGCGCCGCTCAAGACTCTGGACAAGTACCGCGGGCGATGAGCGCTGCGGTGGAGGCGCGCGTGCTCGACCTCGTCGGGCGCGCGATGGGACGCTTCGCGATGCTGCGGCCGCATGACCGCGTGGCCGTCGGCGTGTCGGGCGGCAAGGACAGCCTGTGCTTGCTGGCGTCCCTCGTGGCCTATCGGGCGCGCGCGCCGTTCGCCTATGACCTCGTGGCCGTCACCGTCCAGCAGGGGAAGTTCACCGGCGCCATCGCCGCGCTCGAGCCGCAGGTCCGCCGCCTCGGCGTCGACTGGGTGGTCCGTGACGAGCCGGCCACGCTGGCCCTCGTGCGCGAGGGCGTCTCGCACGGCTGCGACGTCTGCAGCCGGCACCGCCGGCGGGCGCTCTATCACCTCGCCGCCGAGCTCGGCTGCGATGTTCTCGCGCTCGGGCACACCGCCGACGACTGCGCGGAGGCGCTCCTCCGGAACATTCTGTTCAACGGCCGCATTGCCTCGCTCCCGCCGGTCGCCACCTCCCGCAAGGGCACCCTTCGCCTCATCCGACCGCTCGCGCTCGTCAGCGAGTCGCTGACGGCGGCGTACGCGGCCGCGCGCGGCCTGGCCACCGTCGGGTGCGTGTGCGGCGACAAGGACAGCGTGCGCCGTGAGATCCGCGAGTTCTTGACGACGCTCAGGCATCGGCATCCCGGTGTCGGTGAATCCATCTCGGCCGCGCTCGGGAACGTGAATCCGTACACGCTCTTCGACGCTGCGCTCGCCAAGGACGGCGACGAGCTGTCACCGGCCTTCGAGCCGTAGTCGCTGGCGTCGGCCTTGCGGCTCCTCGTTCACGAGGGAGGACATCGCATGGCCAAGGACCCGCGCGAACAGCACAAGACGGATGCCGAGCGGGTGCCCGAGCAGGGCACGGGGCTGGATCGGGACCTGGACCGCATCGTGGAGAAGGAGCGCGAGCGGCAGGGGCGCCCGGAGGAGCCGGACGCACCGCTGCCGCCCGCCTGACGACTACCGCGGAACCGCGTTCACCGACACGGAGAGACGATCACCGGGCCTGACGCTCTGCACCGACGCCGGGGGCAGACGGAGCTGCAGGTCACTGCCACCGGCCATCCGCAGCATGACATTCCCGGTGCCGTGGTCCACCGTCACCACCTCACCCGAGATGGTGCCCGCCGCCGCGCGCGACGACGACGTCGCGGGTGACGCGGCAGGCGCTGTCGACGCGCGGGCGCTCGACGACGAGCTGGTCGCCCTCGCAGGCGCGCCCGCGGTGTCGGCGCCGTTGTTGACGACGATGTCGTTCACGACGCGCGTGACGCCCCGCGTCTCGAGCGCCAGCTCGGTGGCGCGCGCCTTCTGCGCGGCCGTCTGCGCGTTGCCCGTGAGGTAGACGACGCCGTCTTTGGCGTCGACGTCGACCCAGGTGAGATTCTGCAGACGGTCCTTGACGAGCTTGGTCTTCACGGTGCCGACGAGCGTCTTGTTGTCGAAGATCTCGCCGGCGCTGCGGCCCGTGAACGATCGGCATCCGCTGGTCGCGGCAACGAGGGCCACCGCGATTGCCAGCACCTTGAACGTTGTCTTCATGTTCGGTCTCCTCTCCTCGTCCTCATGTCCTCGTACTCACGCCACACGGAATCGGGGATCACCGGGGCGATCGCCTGGCTCCTGACCTGAGCCGCCCGGACCGAGCCGCAACTGGTTGTGGACTTCACGCACACCGGGGATCTGCTCCACGGCATCCTCGGCCATGCGCTTTTCGGCTCGTTCTCGCACGAACCCCCCGAGCGTGACCTCTCCGTTGGCCACGGTGACTTCGATGTCCGAGGCGTCCACGTAGCCGTGCTCGCACAGCGCATCGCACACGTCCTCACGAATGCGCTCGTCGGCGCGCCGGTAGCCGCGCGGCCCGCGTCCAGCATGCGGGCCGGCGCCGCCACTGCGGCCGCGCTCGGACCACGGGCCACCGCGTTCCGGCCCCCAGGCCGACGGGTCGCCCCAGCCGGAGCGCGGCTCGCCATAGCGGTCGCCGCCTTCGCGCCCGCGGTCCACGTAGCCCCACTGACGCGCCCAGTTGCGGTCGACCTCCTCCTCGGCGCGCCCGCCCCAGCCGCGCTCGCCTCCCCCCCAGCCTCGGGACTCGTTGCGATCGTCACGGCCGCGCCGACGCACGTCCTCGTCGTGGAACCATGACCGCATCTCGTCGATGAAGCGCTCCAGGACGCCGGGCTCGTCGCTCCGCCCGCGCTCGTAATCCCGGCGGTCCCAGTCGCGCCGGTCGCCGCCGCGACGGTCGGAGGCCCGGAAGTCTCCCTCGTCGCGGTAGCGGCGCCCGCGCTCGTAATCGTTGCGATAGTCCATCAGGTCCTCCTCGCGCGTGACAACCAGAGTCGCAGCGACTGGGAGCAACGGACATGCCGACGACTCGTCGGCCGTTATGCAACGCGGTACGCTGAAGCCCGCATGTCGCGCTGGTTCGTGCTCGCCGTCATCACCCTGGCCCATGCGTTCGGCGCGCTCTCGGTGCTGTCGGTGGCACCGCTGTCGCCGTTCCTGCTCGACGCGCTCGAGCTGAGCCGCGCGCAGGTTGGTCTGTTCCTGCCGGCCGTCTACCTCGGCGGCGTGCTGATGTCGCTTCCCGCCGGCTGGCTCACCGATCGCCTCGGCGTGCGAGCCACGCTTGGCGGGGGGCTGTTGCTGATCGGTGTGCTCGTGATGGCGGCCGCGTGGACCCGCGGCCTGCCGGCGCTGCTCGGCGCCCTCGTCGTCGCGGGTTTCGGGTTCAGCGTGCTGAATCCGTCGACGGGCAAGGCGGTCGTGGAGTGGTTTCCGCCGCGCGGGCGCGGACTCGCCATGGGGATCAAGCAGACCGGACTGACGCTCGGCGGATTGACGGGCGCCCTCACGCTGCCGCCACTCGCCCTCGCATTCGGCTGGCGCCACGCGCTGGCCACGGCCGGCGCGCTGTCCGTCGTGGCCGCTGTCCTCGTCCTCGCCGTGTATCGGAGGCCGGCCGCGCCGGCGACGGCGAGGACCAGCTCCTGGCCACGCCTCGCGGAGCTGAGCGTCTTCATGCGGCGGCCGGCCGTCATCATCGTGTTCGTCTCGGGGCTGGCGATGTCCACCGCGCAGTCGTCCGTGCTTGCCTATCTCGCGCTCTACACCAAGGAGACGTTCGAGGTCTCCGCGGTCGCCGCCGGCCAGGTGCTGGCCCTCGCGCAGCTCGGCGGCACCGTCGCGCGGCTCGCCTGGGGCGCCGCGAGCGATCGCTTCTTCGGCGGCCGCCGGCGCCCCGGCGTCGTCGCCAGCGCGCTGCTCGGCGCCGTCGCGTACGTTCTCTTCGCGCGCGGCACCGAGCTGCCGGCGGCGAGCCTCGTTCCGCTCGCCATCGTCGCCGGCGCGGGCGCCTTCGGCTGGGTCGGCCTCTATTTCGCGCTCGTGGCCGAGATCGGTGGCGCTCGCTACGCCGGCCTCCTGACGGGCGTGGCCGTTGCCTTCGCGTGGAGCGGCGTGCTGGTCGGCCCCCCCCTGTTCGGCCTGCTCCTCGGGTCGACCGGCTCGTACACGTGGCCGTGGCTGAGCCTGGCGGCGATCGCCACGCTGGTGGCGATCACGCTGCCGCAGCTGAAGCCGCTCGTGCAGCGGGAGCCGGCGTGACGGCGGTCGGCGTCGTCGTCGCGGTATTGATGCTCGCCGGTCTCGTCGGCGCCGTGGTGCCGCTGCTGCCGGGCACCCCGCTGGTCTTCGCCGGCGCGCTCGTGTACGCCGTCGCCACGGACTTCGCGCCGGTCGGCGCCGGCCGCCTGGTGATTCTCGCGCTGCTCGCCATCGCGGGCTGGGCGCTCGAGCACGTGGCCGGTGCGCTCGGCGCACGGCGCGCCGGCGGCAGCCGTGCCGCCGTCGTCGGCGCCCTGCTCGGCGCGCTGGTCGGGCTCGCCTTCGCCCCGCTCGGGCTCCTGCTCGGCCCTCTCGCCGGCGCGATCCTCGGCGAGCTCATCTCCGGGCGCGACCCCTCCGGCAGTGTCCGGACCGGCATCGGCACGGCGCTCGGCATGCTCGGCGGTGTCGTCGCGCACTTCGCGTTCGCACTCACGATGGTGGCGCTGTTCGTGTGGTGGGTCTGGAGGGGGTAAGGGGCTAAGCTGAATCATGAGCGTTCGGCCCGACGAAGCCCGGGTGCAGACCATCGGCCGCGAGCTGTTCGACCGCGTGGCCGGCGAGCGCCAGGCGTTCTACTCCGCCGACCGCTGGACGGCGGCGCTCTTCGCCTGGTCACTTGCCAACGAGGAGGCCAAGCTCCAGCTCTTTCGCTTCATCGATATCCTCCCCGCCCTCGACGAGGACCGCGACCTCGTCCGGCATCTGCGCGAGTACTTCGAAGGACGCGACGCGCCGTACGCGGCGCTGCTGCGCACCGCCCTCGGTGTCGCCCGCGTCGGCTGGCTCGGCGAGAAGGTCGTGGCCGTCATGCTGCGCGAAACCGTCCGCCGTCTCGCCCGGCGCTTCGTCGCCGGCAGCACGCCGGAGGAAGCCAAACGCGCGGCGCTGACCGCACGCCGCGCCGGCCAGGCCTTCACGCTCGATCTCCTCGGCGAGGCGTGTCTGGCCGACAGTGAGGCCGACACGTACGAGCGCCGCTACGTCGAGCTGCTCGAGACGCTCGGGCCGGAGGCCGCGCGCTGGAGAGAGGTGCCGCTCATCGATCGCGCGGCGTGGGGGCGGCTCCCGCGCGTGAACCTGTCGGTGAAGATCTCGGCGCTCCACCCGTGGCTGGACCCGGCGGACCCCGAGGGCTCGGCCGCCGCCGTGAAGAAACGGCTGCGGCGCATCCTGCGCGTCGCCGCCGAGCGCGCCGCTCACGTCCAGCTCGACATGGAGGACCGTCGGCTCCGCGACTTGACGCTGAAGATTTTCATGGAGATCGCCGAGGAGACGGAGTTCCGGCGCGAGCGCAATCTCGGCGTGGTGCTGCAAGCCTACCTCACCGACGCCGAGGCCGACGCCGACCGCCTGATCGCATGGGCGCGGCGCCGCGGTACGCCGGTCACGGTGAGACTGGTCAAGGGCGCGTACTGGGATTACGAGACGGCGCACGCCGGGCTCGAGAACTGGCCAGTGCCGGTGTTCGAGACGAAGCCGGAGACGGACGCCGCCTTCGAGCGGCTGACACGCCGCTTTCTCGCGCACGCCGACGTCATCGACCTGGCCGTCGGCAGCCACAACATCCGTTCGATCGCGCACGCGCTGGCCACCCGCGAGGCCGCGGGCCTGCCGCCCGCGCAGCTGGAGTTCCAGGCGCTCTACGGCATGGCCCAGCCGCTCGTCCGCGCGCTCACCGAGCGCGGCGAGCGCGTCCGCATCTACATGCCATTCGGCGAGCTGCTGCCCGGCATGGCGTATCTCGTTCGCCGGCTGCTCGAGAACACCTCCAACGAGTCGTTCCTGCGGCGTGGCTTCGCCGAGCACGAGTCCGTGGCGGCGCTGCTCGCCCCGCCCGAAGCGGTGCCGGCCCCACCGCGCCGCGTGTCCGATCCCGGCTTCGCCAACGAGCCGCACGCCGATTTCGCGCGGCCGGGTGCGCGCGTCCGGTTCGGCGCGGCGCTGCTCGGCGTCCGCGCGCGCCTCGGTGCCGATGTCGCGCTCGTCATCGGTGGCGAGCGCGTGGAGACGGCCGAGCGGATCGTGTCCGTCAATCCGTCGCGCACCTCGGAGATCATCGGGCGCGTGGCGGCGGCGGGACCGGAGGAGATCGATCGGGCCGTCGCCGCGGCCGTGCACGCCTTTCCGAGCTGGCGCGACGCCGGGGTGGAGGCGCGCGCGGAGACCCTCGGACGTGTGACGGCACTCTTGCGGGAGCGGCGGGCGGAGCTTGCGGCGTGGATCGTGTACGAGGCTGGGAAGCCGTGGGCCGAGGCCGATGGCGATGTCACCGAGGCGATCGATTTCGTCGAGTACTACCGGGGCCAGGCGCTCGAGCTGCAGCGGCCGCAGACGCTCGGGCGCCGCCGTGGCGAGGCGAACCACTACACGCGCGAGGCGCGCGGCGTCGTCGGGGTCATCGCGCCCTGGAACTTCCCGCTCGCGATCCTGACCGGCATGACGTCGGCCGCGCTCGCCACCGGCAACGCCGTCGTCATGAAGCCGGCCGAGCAGACACCGGTGATCGCGGCGCGGCTGATGGAGATCTTCGAGGCCGCGGGGCTGCCGCCCGGCGTCGTCAATTATCTGCCCGGCCTCGGCGACGTGGCGGGCGACCGGCTCGTCCGCCACCCCGACGTCGGTTTGATCGCGTTCACGGGGTCACAGGACGTGGGGACGAAGATCTATGCAACGGCGGCGGCGACACCGGGCCGCCGTCTGCTCAAGCGGGTCGTCGCCGAGATGGGCGGCAAGAACGCCATCATCGTGGACGACGATGCCGACCTCGACGAGGCCGTCCAGGGCATTCTCACCTCGGCCTTCGGCTACGCGGGCCAGAAGTGCTCGGCGTGCTCGCGCGTCATCGGCGTGGGCCGCGTGTATCCGCGGCTCGTCGAGCGGCTCGCCGACGCCGCGCGCACGCTGCCGCTCGGACCGGCCGACGCGCCCGGCACCATCGTCGGCCCCGTGATCGACGAGGCGTCGCGCGAGCGCATCCTCGGCTACGTCGACCTCGGCAAGCGTCTTGCGCGCCCGGTGCTGTTGCGGGACGTCGATCCGGATCTCGCCACGCTCGGTGGCTACTACGTGGCCCCCGCCATCTTCGCCGACGTGCCGCTCACGTGCGCGCTCGCCCGCGAGGAGATCTTCGGCCCCGTCCTGTCCTGCATGGCCGCCGAGTCGTTCGAGGAGGCGCTCGAGATCGCGACCGATCTCGATTACGCGCTCACCGGCGGGGTATTCTCACGGAGCCCGGTCCGGGTGGCGGAGGCGCGGCGCGCCTTCCGCGTTGGCAACCTCTATATCAACCGCGCCACGACCGGCGCGCACGTTGGACGGCAGCCGTTCGGCGGTCGGCAGCTCTCGGGGCTCGGCTACCAGGCGGGCGGACCGGATTACCTGTTGCAGTTCGTGGAAACGCGGGTGGTGAGCGAGAACACGCTGCGGCGTGGATTCGCGTCGAACGAGCTGGCCTGACCCGGTCGGTTTTTGGGGCAAGTCTCCCCCGCCGTGCCGGTGGTCACCTCCGCGCGCCGTGCGCGCGACGGCCGCTTAGGCCGAGACCGGGCGCGCGCGGGGGACGCGGAGAGTTGGCTCGAGCCGCCGCTTCGTGGTCGGTCGCGCCTGACGATGGAACAGGGCGCACCAGCGGCGATTGTCCTCGCCGCCGGCCTCACCACTTCCGGCCGGATAGCTCTCCATCGCGACGACCTCGTCGTCGACGCCGCCCGAGACCGGAGTGTGCGCCGAGCACCAGCGCACGTCGAGAATCTCCGAGCCCGGGTCGGTGTCCGGCTCGCAGGCGGGACAGTACGGGCGTGCAACCGAGGGCGTGTCCCTGATCGGCTCCGTCATCGCGTCATGCTCCTCTTGAAAAACTCTAGCGCACAGCCCCGCGAGAACCCGTCAACTATTCTTCTATCGGTGGAACGCCTTTCCGGTCGGTGATGTTCCCGGTATCCTGACGCGGTGCGACCACGACGCTGGGGCCTCACCATCCCCCTGAGCGGCATCCCCCTGTCGGACCACGAGACCGTGTATCGAGAGGCGGAAGCGATCGGCTACACCGATTTCTGGTCCGCCGAGTCCGATGTGGATCCGTGGATCTGCCTGGCGCTCGGTGCCTGCTGGACGAGCAGCGCCACGCTCGGTACGGCCATCGTCGGCGTCTTCAGCCGCGGGCCGGCCATCATCGCCATCGGCGCCGCCGCCATGGGTGAAGCCGCGCCAGGGAGATTCGTCCTGGGTGTCGGCTCCGGATCGAATGTCACCGTCGAGCGGTGGAATGGCGGACACTTCGACAGGCCGCTGACCCGTGTCACCGAGGTCGTGCAGGCCGTCCGTCAGGCGCTCGACGGTGTTCCTGTCAACGTCGACGGGAGAACACTAAAGGTGTCCGGATTCAAGCTCGGGCGGCCGGCGCCCTATCGCGTGCCGATCTACGTGGCGGCACTCCAGGAGCGCATGATTCGCCAGGCGGTGCGCGTCGCCGACGGGGTGATCACGAACTGGCTCTCCGCCGACGACGTCCGTCAGGTGGCGGCGGTGGTGCGCGACGAGGCCGAGAAGGTCGGCAAGGATCCCGCGTCGTTCCCGATCCTGTGCCGCATCAGCGTGACTCCGACGCGCGAGCCGCGGGCGCGTGAGCAATTTCGCCGCGCGGTCACCGCCTATCTGAACGTGCCCGTCTACCGGCGTTTTCACCTTTGGCTGGGCCGCGGCGACGCGCTGGCGGAGATGAACGCGCGCTGGGACGCCGGCGACCGCCGTGGGGCGCTGGCCGCGGTGCCCGAGCGCGTGATCGACGAGCTCGCGATCTTCGGGACGCCCGAGGAATGTCGCGCCCACGTCGCCCGCTACGTCGACAACGGCGTCACCGTGCCCATCCTCAACTTCATGAACCTCGAGAGCGATCCCGCCGCCCGCGCCGCCGAGAGCCGCGCGATGCTCCGGGCGCTCGCGCCACCGCCGTCGTTGCCTTGACGCCCTGTCGGGCGTCGACTAGCCTCGCCCCGTGTCCGCGATCGTCGTGCAGCACGTCACGAAGGCCTGGGGACCGACCCGCGCAGTGGACGACGTCTCGTTCGAGGTGGCCGACGGCACGTTGGCCGTGCTGCTTGGCCCATCGGGCTGCGGGAAATCGACGACGCTGCGCCTCATCGCCGGCCTCGAAGCCGTGACGGCGGGACACGTCTTCATTGCCGGCAAGGACGTCACCGCGCACCCGCCCGTGCAGCGCAACATCGCCATGGTCTTCCAGTCGTACGCGTTGTTTCCGCACCTGACCGTCGCGGAGAACATCGTGTTCGGCCTGAGGGTGCGCCGGGTCGCGGCCGCCGAGCGGGCGGCCCGGCTGCGGCGCGTCGCGGAGCTGCTCGGTCTCGATCGCCTGCTCGACCGCAAGCCCTCGCAGCTCTCGGGCGGTCAGCAGCAGCGCGTGGCGCTCGGTCGCGCGATCATCGCGGAGAAGCCCGTCTGTCTGATGGACGAGCCGTTGTCCAACCTCGACGCGCAGCTGCGCGCCGAGATGCGGCGTGAGATTCGCGCGCTCCAGCAGAAGCTCGGCATGACGATGGTCTACGTCACGCACGATCAGACCGAGGCGATGACGATGGCCGATCAGGTCATCCTGCTGCGCGAGGGCCACGTGGAGCAGGACGCGACGCCGGCCGACATGTACGCTCGGCCCGCCACGACGTTCGCGGCGCGCTTCGTTGGCACTCCGCCCATGAACCTGCTGCGCGTCGACGACGCGCCCGGGCGTCTCATCGGTGTCCGGCCGGAGGACGTCCGCGTCGGCGATGTCGGCGTTCCCGCGCGCGTGACCACCGTCGAGTACCTCGGTCCCGACACGATCGTGACGTGCGCGGTCGGCGCCGACGTGGTCGCGGCGCGGGTGCCCGGGCGGCTCGATCTGACCGAAGGCAAGGTCACGCATCTCACGTGGGCGCCCACGGCCCGGCACGTCTTCGACCCGGCCAGCGGCGCCCGGCTCGCGCGCTGACCGCACCCGGAGGAGGAGTCATGACACTGGCCAGACGGACGGCAACGACGGTGGCAATCGTCCTCGCCGCCATGATCGGCGCTGCGGGGGCCCAGCCGACGACGGAGATCACGTTCTACTACCCGATTGCGGTCGGCGGCCCCATCACGAAGATCGTCGATGGTTACGCCGAGCAATTCAGCAAGGAAAATCCGTCGATCAAGGTGAAGCCGGTGTACACCGGCACCTATCAGGAGAGCATCGTCAAGGCGCTCACCGCGCACAGGAGCAACGAGCCGCCCACGACGGCCATACTGTTATCGACCGACATGTTCACGCTCATCGACGAGGATGCCATCGTCGCCTGGGACGGCCTGGTCAGCGGCGCCGACGACCAGGCCTGGATCAAGTCGTTCTTCCCCGCGTTCATGAAGAACAGTCAGACGGGCGGCAAGACGTGGGGGATCCCGTTTCAGCGCTCCACCATCGTTCTCTACTGGAACAAGGAAGCGTTCAAGGAGGCGGGGCTCGATCCGAACAAGCCGCCCGCGACGTGGTCGGAGCAGGTCGAGATGGCGAAGAAGCTCACGAAGCGTGACGCGGGCGGCCACGTCACGCAGTGGGGACTCCAAGTTCCGTCGTCGGGGTTTCCGTACTGGCTCTTTCAGGGCTTCACGACCCAGAACGACGTGCTGCTGATGAACGACGCCGGCAATCAAGCCTATTACGACAAGCCGGCCGTCGTGGAGGCGCTGCAGTACTGGGTGGACCTCAGCCAGAAGCACAAGGTCATGGCGCCCGGCGTCATCGAATGGGGCACGACACCGAAAGACTTCTTCGAGCGCAAGACGGCCATGATGTGGACGACCACCGGCAACCTCACCAACGTGCGGAACAACGCCAAGTTCGACTTCGGCGTGGCGATGCTCCCCGCCGGCAAGCGGCGCGGTTCTCCCACCGGGGGCGGTAACTTCTACGTCTTCAAGAAGGCGCCGGCCGCGCAGCAGCAGGCGGCCGTGAAGTTCGCGAAGTGGATGACCACGCCGGAGCGCGCCGCCCAGTGGGGCATCGACACCGGCTACGTCGCCGTGCGCCCGGATGCCTGGCAGACTGCGGTCATGAAGAAGTACGTCGACGGCTTCCCGGCCGCCGCCGTGGCCCGTGATCAGCTCCCCCATGCGGTGGCCGAGCTGTCGACGCACGAGAACCAGCGCGTGACGAAGGCCCTGAACGACGGCTTGCAGGCGGCGCTCACCGGCGCCAAGTCGCCGGCGCAGGCGCTGAAGGACGCCCAGGCGGAGGCCGAGCGGATCTTGAAAGCGTACCGGCGGTAACCGCCCGTGATCGACGACGCACCCAAGCTCATGCTGGCGGGCGCCCTGGCCGCGCTGGCGCTGCTCGCGCTCTGGCCGCTGCTCGACCGCCGCTCGACGCCGGCGGCGCGATTACGCGCCGCGTGGCGCAGTCGCGCCTTCCGGCGCGGCGTCGTGACCGTCGTCGTGACCCTCGCCGTCGCCGCCATCGCCGAGGACGTCCTGGAGGCTGAGCACGACGAGTGGATCCTCCAGCTCGATGCGCGCATCATCACGGCGGTCGCCGACCCACCGCCGGCACTCCGACACGCGGCGGCGCTCGTCAGTCGCCTGACCGGTGAAGGGCTGGTGGCCGTGCTCGCCGCCGCGATCCCGGCGTTGATCGTCTGTCGTCGCGGGCGGGACGCGGCCCTTCTCGCCGGTGCCGCCGTCGGCGCCTGGGGCGCCTCCGGTCTGTTCAAGATCCTGTTTCTCGTTCCACGTCCACGCGCGCACGACATGCTCCGCGTGACCGCGAGCTACGGGTTCCCCAGCGGACACACGCTCGTCACCCTCGTCACCGTCGGGACGCTGGCGTGGCTCCTCGGCCCGCGGCATCATCCGACCCGCCTGGCGCTCATGCTCGCGGCCTGGATGACGGCGCTGGCGGCCGGCGCGTCACGCGTCGTCCTGAGCGCGCACTGGCCGAGCGACGTCGCGGCGGCGCTGGCCCTCGGCACTCTCTGGCTCGTCGTCCTGCCGGCGATCGCCGGAGAACCGCGGTGGCGATCGGGACCGCCGACGCGCGACGCGGTGGCGACGGCGCGCTGATGAGCGGAGGCCGCTGGAGCGTGACGGGATGGCTGCTGTTGCTCCCGGCCGCCGTGCTGCTGGTGACGTTCACGCATTTCCCCGCCGCCGCGACCGCGTACCACTCGCTGTTCTCGACGCCCAGGGCCGGCCGGCCGGCGGTCTGGATCGGCTGGGAGAACTACCAGGCGATGGCCGCCGACCCCGTCTTCTGGCAGTCGCTGACCAACAACGCGCTCTTCGCGCTCGGCACCATCCCCACGTCGATGGCGCTCGCCCTCGCGATGGCCCTGCTCGTCAACGGCAGCGTCCGAGGGCGCGCCTGGCTTCGGCTTTCCTACTTCACGCCGACGATCCTGCCCATGATCGCCGTCGCGAACATCTGGCTGTTCTTCTACACCCCGCGCTACGGCCTGCTCGAGCAGATCACGGGCCTCTTCGGGCTGCCGAGCCACAACTGGCTCGGCAGCCGCGACACCGCGCTCGCCTGCCTGATCGTCGTCACCGTGTGGAAGGAGGCCGGGTTCTTCATGATCTTCTATCTGGCCGCCCTGCAGGCGGTGGCGCCGGTCCTGAGCGAGGCGGCGTCCATCGAGGGCGCCGGGCGCTGGTATTTCTTCCGGCGGGTGACGTTCCCTCTGCTCATGCCGACCACGCTCTTCGTGCTCGTCAACGCCGTCATCAACTCGTTCCGCCTCGTGGACCACGTGGTGGTCATGACGCGCGGCGGCCCGGACAACACATCGTCGCTGCTCCTCTATTACATCTACGACGTCGGCTTCAAGTTCTGGGACACCGGCTACGCGGCCGCCCTGACCATGGTGCTGCTCGCCATCCTCGCCTCGGTCGCCATCGGGCAGTTCCTGCTGCTCGATCGACGGATCCACTACCGGTGAGCCGCGCGCTCGAGACGCTCGCGGCGTGGCTGCTCGGCGTGCTGTGGATCCTGCCGCTCGCCTACGCGACGTGGACGGCCTTCCATCCCAAGGAGTACTCGGCCCGCTTCGTGCCGACGGCGCCGCTCACGCTCCAGAATTTCGTGGAGGCCTGGCAGGCGGCGCCGTTCGCCCGCTATCTCGTGAACACGGTCGCGCTGGTGACGGTCATCCTCGTCGCGCAGCTCGTGCTGTGCACGCTGGCCGCCTATGCGTTCGCGCGCGTTTCGTTCGTCGGACGCGATGCGGCGTTCCTGCTGGTGCTGGTCCAGCTGATGATCATGCCGGACGTGCTGATCGTCGAGAACTACCGGACGATGAGCCGCCTCGGCGTGCTCGACACCATCGTCGCCATCGGCCTGCCGTACATGGCGTCCGCCTTCGGCATCTTCCTTCTCCGCCAGACGTTCAAGATGGTGCCGAAAGAGCTCGACGAGGCCGCTCGTGTCGAGGGCGCCGGCGTGCTCGGCACCCTGTGGAAGGTATACGTGCCGCTGGCGCGCCCGGTCTACATCGCCTATGCGCTGGTGTCGGTGTCCTATCACTGGAACAATTTCCTGTGGCCCCTCATCGTGACCAACTCCGTGACCTCGCGGCCGCTGACGGTTGGACTCCAAGTGTTCTCGTCGACGGACCAGGGCGTCGACTGGTCGATCATCACCGCCGCCACGCTGCTCACCTCCGGCCCGCTGCTCGTCGCCTTCCTGCTGTTCCAGCGGCAGTTCGTGCAGTCGTTCATGCGCGCCGGTATCCGCTGAGGAGGAGTCCATGCCGAGCCATCCGCTGCCGACCGACAAGGAGGTCAAGGACTACATCCGTGGCCGGCGCAACTGGGGACGCTGGGGCGCCGACGACCAGCGCGGCGCCATCAATCTGATCACGCCGGCCAAGCGGGTGGCCGCCACGCGGCTGGTGACGCGCGGCCGCAGCGTCTCGCTCAGCCGCCCGTTCCCCAAGGAGCCGGGGATCAACAACACGTTCCCCGCCCAGCACTGGATGAAGACGCATCCGCGGGGCAACGGCGGCTTCGCCGCCGACTTCTACGGCATCTACTATCACGGCATCGCGTCCACGCACATCGACGCCCTCTGCCACACCTGGGACAGCGAGGCGATGTGGAACGGCCGCGATCCGCGCGCGGAGATCACCTTCGACGGCGCGCGCTTCGGCTCGATCGAGCACTGGTCCGAGGGCATCATCACCCGCGGCGTCATGCTCGACGTGCCGCGCCACCGCGGTGTCCCTAGCGTCACCCAGGAGACGCCGATCCACGGGTGGGAGCTCGAGGAGATCCTGACCCGGCGCGGGATCCGGCTGGAGCCGGGGGACGCGGTCTGCGTCTACGCCGGCCGCGAGGCGTGGCAGGCACAGCGGCCGGACACGCCCTACGGGCGGCCGTTCGGCCCCGGGCCGCAAGAGCGGCCCGGCCTGCACGTGTCGTGTCTGCCGTTCCTGCGCGATCACGACGTGAGCGTGCTCGTCTGGGACATGCTGGACCACCTTCCCATCGGCTACGACATCCCGTGGGCCGTGCACGCCGCACTCTTCGCCTACGGCGTCGCGCTGCTCGACAACGCCCTGCTCGAGCCGCTCGCCCAGGCGTGCGTCGAGGAGGGCCGCGACGACTTCATGCTGGTGATCGCCCCGCTGAAGGTCGTCGGCGGCACCGGCTCACCCGCCAACCCCTTGGCCGTGTTCTGAGCACAAGGGGCCCCGACATGGCCCCCACGCCCCCCGCCTTCGTCGCGCCCCGGCGTAGCCGTGGCGCTCGCTCATGAACGTGGGGG
>Ga0075431_100000636_pt1 | contig 29691 bp, 24 predicted proteins | sample RhiMetdeltSRZDD5_FD_75297 | JGI IMG/M metagenome (GOLD analysis project Ga0075431, IMG submission 75297) | Populus rhizosphere microbial communities from Tennessee, USA - Rhizosphere MetaG P. deltoides SRZDD5 | ecosystem: Host-associated > Plants > Roots > Rhizosphere > Soil | place: USA... | reverse complement strand
ATTCCATATAGCGGTCCCAGGCGATTGCAGATACATCCTGTTTCGCCGATCTTTTGCAGTTGTGGCAGGCGCGCGGGGGGTTGGGTTGCCGCTTTGAGTGCGATCATCATCGCCCGCGACGAGGCCGCGAACATCGTCGCGTGCCTCGACAGCATCGCTTTCTGCGACGAGCGCATCGTCGTCGATTGCGGCAGCCGCGACGACACCGTGCGGCTTGCGCAGGAAGCGGGAGCACGGCGTCGTCTCCCTTCCATGGAAGGGTTTTGGACCGCAGAAGAACCTCGCCCTCTCGCGGGCGACCCCGGCGACTGGCTGCTGCCTCCAATCGGAGGAAAACGTCGGTAGCAGTCGGCCCTCGTCCTGCCGCTACGGCGTCGACTGAGCAGGTGTTGCTTGGTCCCTGAAATATGGGCGATTCCTTCTTGGGGCAGGCCAGCCCGCTCCAATCCGTCCCGCCGAGTGTAGTAATTGAGGTGTCGGGCAACTCGGCGATGGGGAAAATATGCAGGTCGCGGGCAATGTCGGCGTAGGTTGCGCGGTAATGCTCGAAGATGGGTTGCAGGCGGCGCACGAGCTCGGCATACTCGCAATCGACGAGCAGCGCCGGAGCCCCGTTCCGGCAACGACCTTTCCAAGCACGTACGCGACGGCAAGTTGCAGGAGCAGAGCCGCCCGATGCCGAGCTCGGGCGGACGGTTCCAAGGCGAACCTCCACGGCGCGATCATGGCGAGAGAAGCTAAGGCCGAGTTTCTGGGACACCAGATTGTTGTCAGAATCGCCGTCATGGATAGCATCAGCACAAAGTTGTATATCGATGGGGTGATCGCCGATTCGTGTCAGGCTCTGATAGGCCGAGGCTCGATAATGATGGGGGTGATTACCGAAGGCGGTAAGACTCATATTGTCGAAGTCAGAAGGCCGCTCATCTTTACCAAGCCAAGAATTCTTGTAGATGGGGAGGAGCTACCCTCATCTTGATCCTTTGCGGTTTTTCCTTCGACGTGGGGTGATAATCGGGCGAGGCAAGTTCGATGGGCGGGGATCGACACAACCTGCCGCCTTTCTATGTTCTAGCAAGCGCCTAAGTGCCGCGCTCGCGCCTCATCAAGCGCCCACCTTATTAGTTTGCCTGTGTTGCGTCGCACAGCTCTTCCGCGAGCGCGAATGCTTGCCCTAGAAGTCCGATGATCTGGCCGCGCTTATCAGATGGATTTCCTCCGCTTAGTACGCCCCATCTTCGATCGCCTTGGGGGTCCGGACCTTGATCTACGGCTTCGATCGGCCCAGCGGTAAGGCCATATGAATCCGCTTCGCGGCGATGCCCTCCGGGCTCAGGCGGGAAGGCGTGTCGAATACGCGCCAGGCGGCGGCAGCTTCGCTGAATTGGAAGGCATCTTTGTCACAACAGGGACGACCTTCCGCCACGCTGCAAGCGGCGGCTTGGTCGGCCGTACGGTCGGCGCGAATTGGCAAACAGGCGCGTGGGTGTTCGGTTTTGAAGCGGACTATGCTTGGGCGGATATTAGAGGCAGTGGCGATTGTTTCGCGATCGGCCTCGTCTGCAGCTCGACACTCAAGTCGCTTGGCACCGCCCGCCTCCGGGTGGGTGGCGCCTGGGATCGGGTGATGATCTACGGCACTGGCGGCTTCGCCGTATGAACTGAACCTCGATGCCACCGCCTGCGGTCCAACCAACAGCAAAGTCCGATCCTGAGACACTCAAGCCAGGAATAACGCTATGGGTCTCCTCCAGAGCGGATCGCCAGCGGCGATCTTGTCGAACAGCCGGCGGCCGGCTCCAGCCCAGGTCCACAAGGTTCGCGTCGGCGCCAAGCGCGAGGGCTGGCCTGCTTCGCCGCGCCCGCTCGATGCGCGGTCGCAGAAGTCGAGGCCACACCGGCCATGCTTGTCCACCCTCCCCGTGTCGTGTTGCCAGTTTCCGAAAATCAAACTTGCAGCCTAGATCTAGAATTCTTGATAGAACCGAGTCGTTCACTTTCGCACTTTGCAAGCCGTTGACCCGGCATCGAGCTTTATGAACGCGACCGGTCGGGCAATCTCGCCTCCGGAGCACATAGCAAGGCCGGACATGAGGAGTCACCATTCCATGCCCACCGCGGCGCATGCGGCTGATGCCCTCGCGGCTGCGGTGGTGTTCTCGCTGCCCTGGTCGACTTCCGTAACGAGCGCGTTGATCGCGTGCTGGCTGATCGCGGCACTGCTCACGCTCGACCTTTCGTCGACCCCACTGTTGCGCCACCCTGCGCTTGCGCTGCCGGCCGGGCTCTGCTTGCTCGCCGCAACAGGTATGCTGTGGGCGGACGTCGCTTGGCCGGAGCGGCTGCAGGGCTTTAACCCCTTCCCGAAGCTCCTCGTCATTCCGCTGCTGATGATGCAATTCAGTCGGTCGGATCGCGGTCTACGCGTGGTGTCCACCTATCTCGTATCGGCGACCCTGTTGCTTGCCTATTCCTGGGTCACGCTCTCTTGGCCCGCGCTCGCGATGATGCAGGACGTTCCGGGGGTTCCGGTCAAGGATCGGATCTTCCAGAGCATCTGCTTCGTGCTCGCCATCGCTGCACTCTTCCACCTGGCGGTCACCGCGCTCGAACGAAGACGCACCGGTTACGCGGTTACATGCGTCATTCTCGCTGTCGCCTTCCTCGTCAACATCGCCTACGTCGCAACCTCGCGCACCGCGCTGGTCATCCTGCCGGTCCTCCTCCTCGTCATCTCGTATCAGCGCCTGGGGACGCGCGGCACCGTTCTGGCGGCTGTCGCGTTGGGCCTGATCGGCACCCTGGCCTGGGCGACCTCGCCCTACCTGCGCGAACGGGCGGCGGCCACCGTCGACGGCACGCTTGCTTCGCCGCGGGCAACCGCGACCTCGGAATCGATCCGGATCGGTTTCTGGCACGCGTCTCTCGATGCCCTCTCGGAGGCACCGGTCATCGGCCACGGAACCGGATCGATACGCCACGTGCTCGATGAATCGGCGCGGCAGGGACGGAGGCCGCCTGACCATCTCGGCATCCGAAATCCGCACAATCAAATCCTAGCCGTGGGCATCCAGCTCGGTGCCATTGGCATCGGGGTACTGCTGGCCATGTGGCTCGCGCACATGCGGCTGTTCAGGGATGACGGCTGGCCCGCTTGGCTCGGGCTCCTGGTCGTCTCGCAGAATGTGATCGCATCGCTGTTCAATTCGCATCTCTCCGATTTCACCGCCGGCTGGTTGTACGTCTTCGGGGTGGGAATTCTTGGCGGAACGGTACTGCGGCAGGGCGGCAGGGCGCCCCCCGCCTCTCCCGGCGTGCGGCACGAAGGCGTCTGACGCGCATTCTCTATGTCACCATCGGCTACAAAGCCGGCCTATCGCCTCGGCAGGCCAATCGCATCGTCGCCGCTCTTGTGGAGGGCATGGTCGCGCGCGGGGCATGACACGGCGGTGTTACCCACCCGGCGCTCGCGCCTTACGGTGCTCGGGCGAGACCGAAAGGACGTCGACGTCATTTGGAACAGTCCTGCGGGTTCGAGATCACGATCGGCGCAGCAGTCTATCGTAAAGCGCGAGCGTGGCGGCCAGAACGTGTTCGAGCGAAAATACGGATTCAGCGATGCGGCGGCTTTCGACCGCAAACGTATTGCGCAGCGCGGGGTCGCGGATCAATCGCTCGAGCGCATCGGCGAGGAGCTGCGGCGAGCCTGGCGGCGCCAACAATGCATTGACGTCGGCGCGCGCGATATCGCGCGAGCCCGGAACGTCGGTCGCCACCAGCGGCCGGCCGCAGGCCGCCGCCTCGACCAGCGACAGCGGAACACCCTCGCCGCCGAGGGAGGCCAGCGCCGCGATATGGCATTGTCGCCAAAGCTCGCGCACGTCGCTGATCTGGCCGAGCCATTCGACCCCGTGATGCCGCACCCAGTCGCGCAAGGTTTGTTCCGCAATAGCGTTGGGATTCTCCCGGTCGCTCCCGCCGGCGAGAAGGAGCCGATGGGCCACCTTGCGATGGCGCAGGATGCGGCTGGCGGCAACCAGATCGGCGATACCCTTGAGATGCACCATGCGGGCGGCGCAGCCGATCGTGACCGGCTCGCCGGTCGGCATCGGCAGCACGGCGAACCGGTGCATATCGACGCCGGACCCTTGGGTGACGGCGGTCCGGTCGGCGGCAATGCCGATTGCATCGACGACGAAGCGCCGGTCGTCCTCGTTTTCCAACAGCAGGACGGTGTCGGGCTGCCGGGACAGCAGGCGCAGCAGAAAGGAGATGAAGGGTGCAAGCACCCGGGCACGAAGGGAGCGCGCGGTGAAGATGTAGCCGCGCCCGGTCAGCGCGTTGAGAACGGCCGTAGCCGGCACGCAGCGCGCCGCGGCGGTGCCCAGCACGATGGGCTTGAGCGACACGTGATGAACGATGTCGGGCTTGAGCCGGCGATACAGCCGGACGATACTCCATAGATCGAGAACCAGGCGCAGCGGGTTGATGCTACGCCGTTGCCACGACAGGGGCTCGAGCTGGAAGCCTTCGGCCGTGATCGCGCCGGCGAGGGAAGGGGCGCGGGTCGCCACCACCACCTCATAGCCCGCATCGCGCGCTGCCCGGGCAAGATGCAGACGATGGGCCCAAAAATACCAATCCTCGGTCACTAGGAACAGAAGCCGGCGCGAAGCCCGGACCGAAGCGACGTCGTGAGAGACTGACATGGGTTGGCGCCGGAACGAGTGCAAAAACGGAAATCACGGCAGGGCGAACATAGTCCGATAGACCCGAGACGACGCCAACGCCTCGACCGCGACCTCGTGGGCGATGGCGTTCCAATGCGCGTCAGTGGCGTAGAAGGTCTTGTCGTTGGGCACCATGGCGGCTTCCACGTAGGAGTCGCCCACGACCGCCAGCAACGGCCGGGGATCATTCTCGGCATAGTTCTCGTCGTTGACGAAGCCGTCGTTGTTGATGCGTCCGCGATTGACCAGGGAAAAATTCCAGTCGCGGGAAAACAGGAATGCCCGGTCGGGCGTGAAGCGAGAGATGGGATTTTCGGCATTCACCGGCATCGCCCACATGCCGGTCGCCACCGGCAGGAACCGCAGGACGATCTCGGCAAACAGCAGGCATGCCGTGACGTTGAAGGCGATCGCCAGGACGGCAAAGAGGAGATGCTTGGCCCGTCCGGCAGCGGGGTCGGCGCCGGCAACGACGTCAGACATGAACGATCCCAGGCTCGCCGCGACGTTGCGGGCGCAATCGGCGTAACCGCTGTTGCCGAGCTCGGCCAGCCAGGGCTCGGTGGCCTCGATGGCGACGTAGCCGAAGCGCAAGGCGATTTCTTGCGGGCAGCCGATCTTCAGCCCCTGGCGCCGCTCGGTGGTGGAGACGAATTCGGACGCTTCCAGGAACGAATCCATCGTTCCCATGTCGAGCCAGGCGTAGCCGCGTTCCATCCGCTCGACGTGCAGCTTGCCCGTCCGCGAGATAGCGGCGGTTGACGTCGGTGATTTCCAGTTCGCCGCGCGCGGAGGGCTTCACTTCCTGCGCATGGCGAATGACGTCGTTGCGGTAGAAATAGAGCCCGGTCACGGCCCACTTCGAGCGCGGCTGCGACAGCTTTTCCTCGATAGAGGTGGCGCGCCCCTGGCCGTCAGAGGCGATGACGCCGTATCGCTGCGGGTCGGCCACCTCGTGGGCAAAAACGGTCGCGCCGAAATTGCGCTTCGCCATCCCGCTCAGGAGCTGCGCCGGACCCTGCCCATAGAAGATGCTGTCGCCTAGCATGACGGCGCACCCTTAGCTGCCGACGAAGTCGCGGCCGATGATGAAGGCTTGCGCCAGGCCGTCGGGCCGCGCTTGCGTAAGCTGAGCGACGCGCCGAACTGGCGCCCGTCGCGCAGCAGGCCCCTGAAAAGGGCTTGCTCGGGGTTGGTGATGATGAGGGTCTCGCGGATGCCGGCAAGTAACAGCACCGACAACGGATAGTAGATCATCGACCTGTCGTAGACCGGGACAGCTGCTTGGAGACCGCAAGCGTTATGGGAAAGAGACACGTCCCGCTGCCCCCGGTCATGATGCCCCTCATGGCTTGATGTCCTGCGGGATGAGGGCCGAGCCGATGAAGCCAGCACCTCCGGTTACGATCACGCGCATCGTTGGTGGCCTTGTAGATAACCTCGGTATCGGGCTCGGGCGTGCACAGGCCGTAGGCAAAGCCCTTGGGATCAGCAATGGCCGCCGATTCTCCGCCGAAAGCTCGGCAGCGATATGACGGCCGAAAGTGGGCGAGGACCGGCGCAGATCGACCGCAACATCGAAGATGCGAGCGCGAACCATGCGCACTAGCTTGTCCATGGCAAGGGAGGTATCTGGAAAATCGAAGCTGCGCACTGTCCCGGTGCGCTGCGAGAGCAGATGGTTCTCCTGCACGAAATCGGGGACGAACCCGGCGGCTTCGAGCGCGTTGCGCTTGTAGACTTCCGACAGGAATCCGCGCATCGCCGATCTGCTTCGGCATTAGCAGCTTGACCGCGGAAATTGCCGTTGGCTGGATATCGAGCATGCTCCCCGACCGCCCCGGTGCCATTGGGCGGCTCGCCCTCAGCATAGTTCGGCCTTGACCGCTTCGATGATCCGGTCTTGATCGCTTTCTTCCAGGTACGGATGCATCGGCAGGCTGATGACCTCGTCGACAAGGCGCTCGCTGACCGGCAATCCGTTGCCCGCCACCGGATAGCCGCGATAGGCGGCCTGGCGATGCAGCGGCAGCGGATAGTGAATGGCGGTGGGGATGCCGCGCGTCTTGAGGCCGGCAGCCAATCCGTTGCGGCGTGCGGCCGACACGCCGATCGTGTACTGCGCCCACACTGAGGTCGTGCGCTCGATCAGCGCGGGGACGCGCGCCACATTCGCGAGCTCCGCATTGTAGCGGGAGGCGATGCGGTTGCGGCACGCGATCTCGTCGCGAAAGATATTAAGCTTCTCGATCAGGATCGCCGCCTGCAGTGTATCCATGCGTCCGTTGATGCCGACGCGGACATTGTCGTACTTGTCGGTACCCTGGCCGTGGATGCGCAGGCTTTTGATTACTGCGGCGAGTTTGTCGTCGTCGGTGAAGATGGCACCGCCGTCGCCGTAGCAGCCGAGCGGCTTGGCCGGATAGAAGCTGGTCGCCGTCGCGACGCCGATCGTGCCGACGTTGCGCCCCTTGTAGGAGGCGCCGAAGCTCTGGCAAGCATCGGTGACCAGCCACAGGCGGTGAGCCGCGCAAACGGCCTCGATGCGGTCGTAGTCGGCGGGCTGCCCGAACAGGTCGACGCTAACGACGCCCACCGGCTCGAGATGGCGCGCCTTTGCGGTGCGGATCGCCGCCTCCAGGCTCGCCGGGTCGAGGTTGAAGCTGTCTTCGAGCACGTCGACGAAGATCGGTATCGCGCCGAACCAGACGACGACCTCCGCGGTCGCCGCAAAGGTGAAGCTCGGACAGAACACCGCATCGCCGGGCCTGATGCCGAGCGCCATGAGGATGAGGCCGAGCGCGTCGGTCCCGTTGGAGCACGTCAGCGCATGCTTGGCGCCGCAAAATGCGGACAGACTTTGCTCGAGCTCGCCAATCTCCGGCCCCATGATGTAGTGGCCATGCGCCAGCACGCGCTGAATGGCGCGATCTATGCGATCGCTCAAGCGCTGCCGCTGGCGTTCCAGATCGATGAAGGGCAGGGGCTTGGACATTATTCAAACAACGCTTTCATTCTGTGCAAACGAGCGAATCTCATGGCAACGACGTGTGGTGCTCGGCAATCGCGGTAGGGGCACGCCCGGCACACAATTCCGACAGCACGTGTTCGCTCCTGTCCACCATCGTGTCTACGCCATAACGCTGGACGATGCGAGCACGAACCGCCGTGCGCAGATTTTCGCCGTCCTGGCGCAATCGTTCGCGCATGCGCGCCCAGGCCGCGCTCAGGCCGTCGGGCTGCCGCGGCGGGACGACCTCGCCGCAATTGCCGAGGATGAGGGCAACGTCGCCGACGTTGGTGGCGACCACCGGGACGCCGCAGGCCATGGCTTCGCCGACGGCGTTGGGAAATCCTTCGCCGAACGCGGACGACAACGTGGCAATATCGAACGCGTTGTAGATCGCGCGCGAGGCGCCGACCTCGCCGACCCACAGGATGTGTCCGCCTAAGCCCAGCGACCGCGCCAGCGCTTCGAGCTCGCGCCGATACGCTACCGGGCCGTCGCCGACACAGACGAAACGCGAATCAGGATGCTGCTGCTTGAGGACCGCGGCGGCGCTCAATAAGTTAGCGTGGTCCTTCATCGGATCAAGGCGCGCCACCATGCCGATCACGAATTCCTTCTCCCCGATGCCCCACCTGTGCCGCAGCTCGCGCCCCGCCGCCGCATCGGGAGTCATGGCGTCGGTGTCGATTCCGTTGGGGACGACGACGATTCGCCCGGCGGGCAGTCCACGGGCAACGGCGTCGTTGTGCACGGCGCGCCCATTGACGATGATGAGGTCGGCTCGCCACGAAAGCCAAGCCTCCAGCCGGTAGCTCAAGGCGGAGAGGGTATCGTAACGATCGAGCTGCATTCTTCCCGAACGGATGCCAAAGATCAGGCGCGTCGGCAACCATGGCGGCAGCAGGAGCGCGGCCAGCGTGGTCTGCGTGGGAAGGAAGGCGTAGAGCACATTGGGCCGTTCGCTGAGAAAGAGTTGCCACAACCGCACTAGCGGCCCGGCGATGTCCCAACGGCGGCTCTTGTTGAGCGGCATGATGCGTACGCCAGCGCTCTCGAGCGCGCCTTCCATGACCTGGCCACAATAGAGGACCGCGACGGCGACGTCGTGACCACGCTGCGCCAAACCTCTCGCCAGCAGTGCCAACTGGCTTTGGCTGCCGCCGACATCGAGCGAGCGTATGAAAAACAGGATCTTCATCGCGACCTCCGTTCTGGCCGATACCTCGGCAAGATGCGGAACCGCGCTGCGCGCGCGGGCGACCGGACCTCGACGCTTGGCGCATCCGGCGCTACAAGGAGAAGCATAACCATGCGGACGGCGTTATGTGCGGCCTGGCTGGCATGATTGATTGGCGGGCGCAGACGAGTGCGGACGCGCTCCGTGCGATCGGCGAGGCCATGAACTGCACGCTATCGCATCGCGGGCCGGATGCCGGCGACGTATGGGTCGAGCCCGAGAGCGGTACGGTTCTGGCTCATCGACGGCTTGCCATTATCGATCTCAGCCCGGCCGGCGCGCAACCGATGCACTCGGCGGGGGGCCGCTTCGTCATAATCTTGAACGGCGAAATCTACAACTACCGTGACATTCGCCGCGATCTGGAAGCGGCCGGCCGGCGCTTCCGCAGCGAATCCGACACCGAGGTTCTGCTCGAAGCCTGTGCCGTGTGGGGTGTGCGCGGCGCGTGCGAACGCACCATCGGGATGTTCACCTTTGCGCTGTGGGACCGGCAGACCCGCACGCTCGCGCTCGCGCGCGACCGTCTCGGAAAGAAGCCACTCTACTACGCCGTCACGCCTAACCAGGTTTTGTTCGCCTCGCAGCTCAAGGCGTTCCGTGAGGTCCCGGGATGGTCGCCCAGCGTCGACCCAGATGCGATTGTCGGTTACCTGCGCCTCGGTTATATCGCCCAGCCGCGCACCGTTTATCGCCAGGCGGCCAAGTTGCCGCCTGGTCATATCCTCACCGTGCACCCAAGAGCGATGCCGGAGCTCGCCTGCTACTGGGACGCGCGCGAGATCGCGCGCGCGGGCGCTTCCCGGGCCGACGCCCCGATCGACGAAGAGGAGGCGCTCGAGCGGCTCGACGCGCTGCTACGCGACGCGGTTCGCCTGCGCATGATCGCCGACGTGCCCCTCGGGGCGTTTCTCTCCGGCGGTATCGATTCGTCCACGGTGGTGGCGCTGATGCAGGCGCAGAGCGCCACGCCGACGAAGACCTTCTCCATCGGCTTTCACGAGAGCGGCTATGACGAGGCCACCCACGCGCGTCGCGTCGCCACCCATCTCGGTACCGAGCACACTGAGGTCTATATCGAGCCGAGCCATGCGCTCGAGATCATTCCGCGCCTGCCGGACTGGTTCGACGAGCCGTTCGCCGACGTGTCGCAGATTCCGACCTATCTCGTATCCGAAGTGACGCGGCGGCACGTCACTGTGGCGCTGTCCGGCGACGGCGGCGACGAGTTATTCGCCGGCTATGATCGCTATTTTTGGGCGGAGCGATTGGCGCTCATCCTGCACACGATTCCCACGCCGTTGCGCCGCGTGTCGCGGGCAGCCTTGCGCGCGCTGTCGCCGGTGGCGTGGAACCGGCTGTTCGGCGTTGTGCCGCCAGCGTGGCGCCCGGCCTTGCCAGGCGATCGATTGCATAAGCTCGCGACCATCCTCGATCACATTGAGCCCGATGCGATCTATCGCCGGCTGGTGAGCCTGTGGGAACGGCCGCACGAGGTCGCTGCCGCCGGCGCCGAGCCGCGCGGCTCTTTGTGGGACGCAAGCGTGGCGCGCGACTTTCCGGACCTGCTGTCGCGCATGCAGTTCCTCGACTTGGTGACGTATCTACCCGACGACATTCTTACCAAGGTGGATCGGGCCACGATGGCGGTCGGACTCGAGGGCAGGGTACCGCTGCTCGATCATCGCGTGGTGGCGTTTGCCTGGAGCCTGCCGCCGCGGCTGAAGGTCCAGAACGGCAAGAGCAAGTGGCTCCTGCGCCGGCTCCTCGGCCGCAGCGTTCCGGAGGCGCTGTTTGAGCGTCCCAAGATGGGGTTCGGTGTGCCGATCGGCGCCTGGATCCGCGGGCCGCTGCGGGACTGGGCGGAACAGCTCTTGGCCCCCCCGCGTCTTGCCGCCGGCGGCCTGGTGCGGCCGGAACCGGTTCAACAGGCCTGGCATGAGCACCTCGCGGGAACGCGCAATTGGCAGTATCCGCTGTGGACGGTGCTGATGCTCGAAGCGTGGCGCGAGAAGTGGGGTTGATGCGTCCGCGCCGCATTCTGCACGTCATCACGGATCTCTATGTCGGTGGCGCCGAGACCATTCTGGTGCGGCTTGTCACTGCCAAACCCGGGCTCGCCGAGGAGACCATCATCGTCAGCCTGCAGCCGGACGGCTTCCTGGCCGAACGCCTGCGCGCCGCCGGCATTACCGTGATCGAGCACAATTTTCGCAATCCAGTCAGTTTCTTTGCGGGGATGATTGGCTTGGCGCGCCTCATTGCGAAAATGCAGCCGGACATCGTGCAAGGCTGGATGTATCACGGCGACCTGGCGGCGCTCCTGGCGCTGGCATTGTCGGGCCGGCGCGGCGCGACGCGGCTGGCCTGGAATATTCGCTGCTCGAACCTCGACTTGAGCCAATACGGCCGCCTGCTTCGCCTAGTGGTCGGCGCGTGCGTGAGGCTGTCGTCCTTTCCCGATCTGGTCATCGCCAATTCGGCGGCCGGAATGGAGGCGCACCGCGCCTTGGGCTATGCGCCGCGCCGTGCCGAAATCGTGCCCAACGGCATCGACGTCGACCAATACAAGCCGGACGCGGCAGCGCGGGCCGCGGTGCGAGGGGAGCTTGGAATTTCCGAAGACGCGATCGTGCTCGCCCATGTGGCGCGCCTTGATCCGATGAAGGATCACGCGGGTTTTCTTCGGGTGATGGCAAAACTTCCCGAAGTGCGGGCCCTCATGATCGGTGCCGGAACGGAATCTCTGCCGCCGGCGGCGAATGTTCATCGCCTGGGACGACGCAGCGATGTGGCACGCCTGCTTGGCGCCGCCGACTTCGTGGTGTCCAGCTCGGCCTTCGGCGAGGGATTCTCTAACGCGCTGGCCGAAGGCATGGCGTGCGGGCTGCCGCCGATCGCCACGGCCGTCGGCGATGTGCCGCTCATCGTTAGCGATGCCGGCATGGTTGTCCCACCGCGCGATCCCGTGGCATTCACCGATGCGATTCGCGCCTTGATGCGTGAATCACGCGAGCGGCGGACGGAGCGGGGCGCGCGGGCGCGCGCTCGGATTGTCGAGAGCTATTCGCTCGAACGCATGCAGCAACGCTTTGCGCAAATCTACGCGACATTGCTAGACTGCTGAGCTCGCGGTGGGCGTCACATCTGCCGGAGTGGTCGACACACATCTATTTCGTCTGGCCATGTTGTCTGATGACGATTGCAATGCTACGGACCGCTCTCCGCCATGAGGTACGAAGCCTTCCGGCTCGTGTCGCGCAGTCAATTGGACACAAATACCGCTCCCAGCCAGGCGTCGGGCGAAAGCTATGACAGACGATGAGAGTCGGGCATCTGGTAAGGGCCATGAAGGCTGAACGGTCCAAGATTGCCGGCAGTCTGAGACTATTCTTGCCACTACTAAAGATAGCAAAAAGATTATACTGCATCCACAAGACGTTATTCATCCGCCATCTCGACGATATGCCTGACGTTCTGATCACTTCCGCTCTGACGGACGCAGAGCAGCGCGGCGTTACGCCGGTTTGTGTTTTCCTCAGTTACAGTCCCGAGCCCGAAACGCTGCGGAAACTGCTCACCGACCCGCGTATCGAATCGGTCGGCAGCAAAGACAACGCCGCAGAGAGTTTGCTCCCGCAGGATCTGACCCAAGACCCGCGGGTTGGCTACTATTGGGAGCCGGGGCACTGGAGTCTGCCGGAGCGATCGACTCACATTTATTTCGTCGGACCATGGCGCCTGATGACCAAGGAGATGCTGCGGGAAGCATTCCGGCGTGGCGTGGTCAGTCTGCGCGTGCGCGTAGCCGTCTCGTGGGTATCAGTACCGTTGACCGTCATTGGCGACCTGCATTACCGAGCCCGACCTCTAGTACGTGCTGCGCAATACTCGCTGGACAAGGCACGCGCTCTTTCATGGTGGGCACGTCGCGTCGCGTTCCGCTTTGTGACACTGTTGCGGCCCGACGCCATCGAATTGGCATCTCGCCTTGCCGGCCCGGCAGGCCCGCAAGGGATGTACCCCAAGCGCGTATTCGAGCGCATGCTTCAGGCGGTCGAAGCTCCCGCGAACACGGTGCAGCGTCGCGTGGTGCATGTCTGCGGAAACCTTCAACCGGGTGGAGCGGAACGCCAATTGGTGTACACGCTGGAAGGTTTATGTCGTCAGAACTTGGAGAGCGTTCAGCTCCTTTGTCACAATCTCGCGTCCGGAACCAAGCACCGGTACGATTTTTATCTCCCCGCCGTCGCTGCAACGGGTGCCAAGGTTCGTGAGATCAGGCGGCGAACGACAACCATCGATTTTTCGAGCATGCCGCCTCCGCTCAGGCACATCGGGCGATTCATGCCTGTTGGTCTTGCACTCGACATCTCCGATCTGTACTGGGAATTCACAGAATGTAGACCTGAAGTTGTGCACGCCTGGCTCGATTGGGATAACGTACGCGCCGGGCCTGCGGCGGTTCTTGCCGGTGTCCCCAAGGTCATCCTATCCGGCCGAAATATCAATCCCAGTCACTTCGCGTTCTATCAGCCTTATATGGACGCCGTGTATCGAGCGCTCGCTCAGGCTCCAACCGTCACTCTCATCAACAACAGCCATGCGGGAGCCAATGACTACGCGGATTGGATCGGCATTCCTCCCTCCCGTATCGGCGTCATCCATAACGCCCTTGATTTCGGAACGCAGGGCAGGTTGTCCCCGGACGCGGCAGCGAGTCTTCGCTATTCGTTCGGGATACCGGCCGATGCTTTTGTCGTCGGCGGCGTGTTCCGGTTAGAGGAGGAAAAGCGCCCGCTGCTTTGGATCGAAACGGCAGCTCTTCTAACACGAGAGATCGATGGTGCGTGGTTCGTAATTTTTGGGCAAGGGCGGATGCAGGACCAAATCCAACGTAAAGCTAAACAGATTGGTCTGGACGATCGGCTCGTCTTGGCTGGGGTCACTGACCGGGTTCCGTGCGTGATGTCGATGATGGACGTGCTGCTCCTCACCTCCCGGGGAGAGGGCCTTCCCAATGTGCTGCTAGAAGCACAATGGGTGGGAACGCCTGTTGTGACCACCGATGTTGGTGGTGCCAAGGAAGCGATCGAGCCGGGAGTAACGGGCTGGGTGGTCGCATCGGACCGGGCGAGCGATGTTGCGAGGCAAATTGTAGGTCTCCACGGGAATCCAATCCTTCTGGCCGAAGCCCGCAATCGTGGACCAGTTTTTGTCCGTGAGCAATTCGGAGTCGCCCGCATGACTTCCCAGACGATGAAGATCTATGGATATTGACAGCACAACAGGATCGATAACCTTGCGCGCGACTGTTGCTGCGCGCGCTCGGCTTCAGAATTGGAATTCCGCTCTCAGCCCGCGCTCCGGAAAGGAGCTCGGCTTCGGCACAGCTTGTTGGCGAGCCAACCGGTCCCAATCTCCAGCACCTCGAACGCATTGATCCCGCGCCTGCGGCTGCGCGCAGACCGAACAGGAGCTAGGACTCGAGAGGAAGATCGGACGCAGAAAGTAGCCGTCCGGGTAGGCAAGAACACAATTGAACGAACAACGACTCGTACAAGGAAGAGAGATTCTCTTGGTGAATGGAACCTGCGTCGGTGCCGTCGCGAAGGTGGTTGGAATTCGGCGTGGCGCGATCTCTGGTAACATGAAGGTATCGTTTCAGGCTGCGAGGTCAATCGGCTTTAATACATGCGTGTCGCGAACCAATCATGATTGGTTTCTTCTGATCAGCTCTCGAGGCTGTTAACGGGCGGAGAATTGGATGTCGCGGGTGATTTCGGCATGTGCAAACGTTGTCTTGGTTGTGTGCTCGATCGCGCTGACAGTTCTGGGGCTAGAGGCATTTCTGTGGGTGACCGCTTCTACCCATACGGTTCACGCCTCTCCGCCAGCTTCGGTCATTGCTCCTCCGCCACCGGCGTCGTCGATCCATAAAGTCGTAATTCCGCCAGACATTCTTGCGGCAGCAAGAAGCCGGCAGGACGTGATCAGCATGCCTGAATCATGGAAGCGTCGAGCGACAACGGTAGCTGGAGCTGTCCGTGCGAACTACTGGCATGGCGTGCTGCACGTGTACAACTCCGATGGAATGCGTTGGGCTCGTCCTTTTCCCGACAAGCAAGAAGACGTTTACCGGATCATTGTCGTCGGGGACAGTCTCACCTACGGCGACGGCTTGGCCGCGGAAGGGAGATTTAACAACCTTCTCAATCAGTGGCTGAATCAGCAATACAGGATCGAGGTTCTCAACCTCGGGATTGATGGCCGCCAGTCCGAAGATGTCTTGCGGTTGACCCGGAGATATCTTCCTATCTTGAAGCCGGACCTGGTAGTTTACAGCGTGTGCCTAAACGATTTCTTGCCATCCGGCCGCGGCCAGTACAGCGACAATGCCGCTTATCCGTTCCCGGCTCCGGAAGCACTCAAGAACGCGTTCATTCGACACACACGCGCCGGTGCCTTCTTGAGTGAGCAGTATGACGCAGCCCTGCGCCGGCTGCATTTGCGAGCAGACTTTTTCGATGACATCCTGGCGGACTTCGACGGATACCAGCTGCGCTTTGCAAGCGACGTTGCAGAGATGAACCGTGTCGTCCGAGCTGCCGGGCTGCCTCCTCTGGTGGGCATGGTTATCGATCAATTTCCGATATACGGACAACGCGGTTATCGCATCGCCAAGATCGCCGAAAGCGCGCTCGCGACGGCTGGAGCAGAAGTGATTGAGACCGAAGACTATTATCGTCGGTATCACGGCCACTCCATGAACATTTCGCGATGGGAAGGACATCCCAACGAAGTTGCCAATTTCATCTGGGCCAGCATGCTCAGCAGCGGGCTTAGGGGACGGCCGGATTTGCAGGCGTTCAGACGCTAGCCCAATCCGCTATGCGCTGCTCGGCGGCCTCCTTCCCGCGACAAGTTTTACCACGCCATGGCGCCGTGAGAAAAACCGCAGCAAACTGTCGAAATTAGGAAATTAAAACTCTTCGCAATACGCGTAAAGCCGACCGTTCGTGTTCGGATCCGTATTGTCGCTCGCCGATAAATACAGATTAGGCCCGTAATGTGAAAATCGGCCTTTGCCGAATCTCACTATGTGATCATGCATGCTGTGCGCAAGGCCGAGCATACGCCTATCCTCATACAGCATCAGCTTGGACCGGCGCGGCGCTTCCGGGCCGTCGGCTTGGGATTGCAATTGTGGCAGCGCTATCGCATAGGCGTTGCCACCATTGTGGTGAAAGGGTCCGTGTAGAGGAATGAGTGTGCGGAGATCCACTACTGAGCGCCAATGCGGGTTCTGCTTCAGGTTGCAGAACAGGTATTCCGTGCATCCCTGGCCGGTAAGGACATTGACTAGGTCCAGACCGAGCTCGTTCTTGCAGAACACCTCCGTCTGTTGGAGGCTTGCGAAGTCCATTGGATAGCCGCCCAGCCAATCCTTGACATCGGTCCAGTAACTCATGCCGCGCGAGCCGTATTTTCGCATCACCTGGAGCGGATTATGCCCACTGACGAGCTCGGGAATAATCAGGTGTCGCATCGCATACCGCAATTCCATTAAGCGTTTGCCGATCGCGCCCGAGCGGTTGTAATCGTGCTTGACCTTGAGCCAGTACTCAGGTGGAGGATCTACGTAGTTATCTGATGAGTAGAGTGCTATATAAAGGAGGCCGTCGGGTTCCAAGGGCATGGTGGCATTTCGCACCGCGGTCCACATGTCGCCCGTGTGGTGCAAGACGCCCCACGAATAGACAATATCCGCCTTCGCGAGCGACTCCATAAATGCCTTATCGAGAACGGATCCCTCCATTACCGTCCAATTCGCCGGGGCGCCCGCATGTTCGCGGATCTTTTTTGTCGTTGCCACAGAATCCTGGTCATAATCGAAGCTGACGATCCGCTCTGCGCCCATTCGATAGGCCGCAAGCGAATGCAGCCCCGACCCGCAGCCGATGTCAAGGAATCTCGACCCTGCCAACGAATCCGTCCGAATGAAGGCCGCCAGGTGCTTGCGTGACTCCTCCACAATTCGCTCGCTGAAATTTTTCTCAATGAACTCGGCCCAGTTCTTGCCGAAACTGTAGCGTATTTCATTTTGGGGATTAGCGATAGTTTGCTCATTTCGTGGGTACGACATCGGCTGGCTCCAGGGATGAGACACCAACGGCGGGCGATATCATGCACGATATTCTCTACCAGCCGCAGCATGCGCAAGCGGGGGAACGTCCGTTGCCAGCCTCTGGCAAGCGATTTGGCCCGTGCCACCCGCTTACTCGCGCGAGCCTAACTTGACATGGTCAGCATCCTAACCGCGCGGGCAAGCGATCGATCATTTTGGGACCTCTTAACACGCACCATGAATTCGTCCTATGGACCCGTTAGTTTTCGACCATGTCCACTTTAAAGCATCCAGTGCAGGGGGTTAGGAAACGAGCGTGGTCCGGAGGTGGCGGATTGTCATTCAGCGGCGTCCCGCTCAGAATCAACCGACAGGCCTCGATAATGCCGCTGACCAGCAAATGGAAGACCGCCAGCGCTAGCAGGAAGGGGGCGATCGCGGCTTCATCAGCAGGAAGATAATTGACTCCGAGAGACGATGGATCGTTCTCATCCACTCCCGTTCGTGAGTCCTCTTCGTGCGGTTGGCGCTCGCTCGAAACGCAGCGTCTAAGTTTTCAATTGAGAATTAATCCCGGTTTGCTTACTGCTCCTCTGCCAGTATCGTCCCACCCAGGTGCCCCAGCGATAGATCCCGAGATCTTCGACTAATCCAGAGGCCACGGCTTGGTCTACCCACGATCTCACAATGGTCTCCTTGTCAGGGGCACCTTCGGCCCTATAGTCGTCAAAAATGAGTATCGCACCGGGACTGAGCCGCGTCTCGTACAGATTGAAATCTCTTTCGACGTTGCCGTCGGCATCAAGAAACAGAAGGTCGATCGGTCGACCCGCAAGAGTCCGATTCACCTCAGCTTCGATCACCGGGTCGCTCGAGGAACCTTGTACGATGTGCACGACATCCGTAAGCCTGTATGCCTCAAGGTTCCGCTTGAGGTCCGCAATAATGTCGTTCGTGGGCACGTTGTGCTCGGGGTATGAACCTCCCAACTCGACGGAGATCAAAGGACCGGCGCCGCTAAGTTGAACGCCGCGCCCCAATGCGATGGTGGACCCACCAATGTATGGTCCGACCTCTACAATCGCGTTCTTCACCCGGGCCGCGCAGCACCGCAGAACGTACAGCGTCTCGGAGTGAAGCATGGAGATGCGGCGGATCGATTCCAACTCCGGCCACCAAGGATCCCGCCGGTAGCTCCGGGCCAAAATCGTTAAGGGATGACCGTCGAACATACCGTTCGGGTTCGTGCGCTCGCGATGTGCGGCGATTTCCTGCTGAAGGTTAGTGATTCGCGCCGCCTCTTGTTCCAGTTCCCGGCGAAATCTCTCGATCATATCTGTGAGGGCGGTCTCGCGTTCCGTTGGTTGTCGCTGAAAGTCGGTAGGCCCAGTACTTTGTTCAGAGAGATTACGCCGAAGATCGGCTAACGCGGATTCGTAATCAGCCAATTGGCGCCCGAGATCCACAAAGCGCTCCCGCTGCCGTGCGATCTGGCTCTGCAAGTGCCCCTCTCTCTCCTCAACTTCCTCTTCAAGAACGTCCATCACCATTGGCCGTGCAAGCTCTTCGAGCGGCAGCGCGTGCCCCACCTGCATGTCAGCGGTACCTTTGGTGCGATTGAGACTTCCGGATATCTCGCCCATCAAACCCGCTCCGTTCCGTGTGTGGCACGCAGTACCAGTTCTGGACATTGATTCCACAGTTGGCGACAACGGCGCCATAAGACGTAGCTATGCGCACAACGGTAAGTCCTGCAAAGGGAAAGCCGAGGTCAGCTCGCCTCCCGCAACTTCAAATATTGAGCGGCCTGCAGCTCGATCGGACCGGATCCGCCGATCATCACGTGTAACTTACGGTCAGCATCGCCCTCACCCAGCGAATCTTTTTCACCAACCGATTTCGGAGCCGCTTGTCAAGTGCGACGCGGCATGTGGCGATCTGACGAACTAGGTCCTCGTACGGCGGTCCTTGGCCTCGCTGCTTGAGGTGTTTGCCGCTCAGGGTCTGCCGCAGGCGGGCGGGGGCTGTCGCAAGGATCGGCTCGCCCAGGTCGGTCGGGCGCGCTGGCGCAGCTTGGGATCGAGCATGTTCCGGCCTATTCGCCGCACCCGGAAGCTCGTTGCGGTACCTTCCTCCTCCACCAGAAAGGCCGAATAGACCTCGCTGGTGGCGTCGTCCATCGCCGCCACCAGGTCGACCCCGTCGTGGCGCACGCTCTACCAGGCCAGCGGCATGCAGCTGCGTTTGGTCCAGGTATGGCCATGGCCCCAGACAAGCCGTGCCGTTGTTGCAGATGCTCGTGGAAGTGCCTAACGGTCCAGCCCAAGTAGTACGTCCGGCACTGCGCAAGCATCCACGTGATCCGATCGACCGGCACCCCGCTTGGCTGAAGCTTGCGCGGCCGACGGTCAACCAGTCCCTCCCGTAGCGCGCTCGGTAGCGCCAAAACCGCCGCTCCCAGCACCCGAGAATCTCTGCCGCCTCCAGCATCGACAGCTCGCTCGCTCCCAGCGGCTCAAAACATCCCGAAACTTCAGCATCCTGCGGTCCTGTAGCCACGTCGTCCGGTTCATCGCCCCCGCTCCCGCGCAAGGGATCAAAACCGGACAACTCGTGTGCTACCTACCCCGGACAACTCGTGTGCTTACGACATAAACTGGCGGCAGATATTGGCAGCCTTCACTGGACTTTCTAGACTGTTCCGTGGCATTAGAAACGCTCGCACGCCTTGGCCCGGCTTGCGAGCGAGCGCCACCCACTTTTTGGGCAAGCGGCTTCTCCGCGGTGCACCTTGGGACCTTGAACGCCCCCTGCGGCTTCGTAGCGATACCAGAAAACTGAATTTGTTCGACATCCATTTCGAAACCGGAGGACCTGCACGCTGCATTCCACGTCATGCTGGTTGGAGGGCTATCATGTGCACACACGATCCCCGGTTGATCTTTGAGAATAACGCCAGCACGGAGAAACGGGGCGGGCAACTATACTGCATGGCGTATGCCCCCACCTATCACGCCTCTGAGTTCGTGCTCCGATCCCGCCGCCGCTATCATCGGGAGCTCAAAGGACTGGAAGAGCGCTCCGCATTCCTCGAGGAACTTACCGCGAACGATCGAGAGAACGCTATCAACTACCAGGACATGCTGCGTATCTTCTACAATTGGGCGATCGATGAAGCCACGCTGGAGGGCTGGTGTTCCGCCAATGGCTTTTCTGAGCCGGTCTTCCTAAATGCCGCAAAGCCGCACAAGGGCGCTGACCACATCTTGGCCAGGAAGCGCTGAACTAAGATGCTCAAGAGCAGTGCTTTTCCGATCGCGGATGCCGACCTCGAGCCTCCAATGCCTGCCGCATCTTCCGGAAACACCCGAGCAAGGTCGGTGGCGATATCGGTCAGAAGCGTCAGCAAGACCTATAAGCTCTACGCTCGGCCAGTCGATCGGCTTTATGAGCTGCTCTCCGGCCAGCCGCGCCACAACGAGCGGCATTCGTTGCAAAACGTCTCTTTCGATGTGCAGCACGGCGAGGTGGTGGGGATCATCGGCGCCAACGGTGCCGGCAAGTCCACCCTTCTAAGGATCATCGCCTCACGACTGGAGCCGACATGTGGGTCCATTGCTGTCGACGGCAGTGTCGTCGCCATTCTCGAACTGGGAACCGGGTTTCACCCCGATTTTACTGGGCGTGAAAACGTTTATCTGGGCGGTCTCTGTCTTGGCCTGACCCGCGAGCAGATTCGCGCCGAGATCGAGAACATCATCGCCTTCAGTGAGCTCGAGGACGTGATCGATACGCCCTTTCGCACCTATTCCACGGGCATGCAGGCGCGTCTCACCTTCGCCACGGCGGTCGCAGTGAATCCCGACATTCTCATCATCGACGAAGCTTTGTCAGTCGGCGACAACCGTTTTCAGCTGAAATCATTCAACAAGATCCGTAACTTCAAGGAGGTCGGCAAGACCATTCTACTCGTCACTCACAGCATGTCATCGGTCGCGACCTTTTGCGATCGTGCGGTGCTACTTCATAAGGGTGAGGTGGTGGCGGATGGCGAGCCGAACTGGGTAACCAACGTCTACCATAATCTTCAATTTGGCGATCTTGCCATCGAACGTGCACTCGCGCAGCGGCCGAGCGCGCGCAGTGTGCATAACTCGGTAGTTGCCAATGCGGACGAGACGATGTTGCCGGGTGCTCATCGGGCCGCAATTCGGGAAACCAATGCCGGAAAGGTGCCCGAACCGCGTTTCGCTGGCACCACATCTGCAGTGCAGCCCAAACTTCAGGCCCGAGCGATCAGCGAGCCCCACGAGCAGATGATCGATCCAACTACGCCAGAGCCCAGCAGCTTCGTGCTTGCATCGCCGGATGTGCTACCGCCTTTCGACGTAGATATCGAGGAAATCGATCGGGGAGTTGCCCGGGGCTATCGCTACGGAACCAGGCGAGCCCTCATCGCTAAGGTTGTCATTCTCGACAAGAAAGGCCAAGGGCCAGTCGTGCAGCTCCTTTCGGGAGAGGTTTATCAGTTCGTGATGGATTGCGAAGTGTTTGAGGCTCTCGATGAGCTCTTCGTCGGGTTCCTTGTCCGCGATCCGCGGGGCGAGATCCTGTTCGGCATCGACAACCGTGTGAGTCCGCCGCCCGATCACCAGCTTCTAAAACACGTCCAGCCCGGCCAACGCTACCGCATAGTCCTCAGGGTGCGTAACTGGCTTGGAAGTGGAACATATTTCGTGACGGGAGCGGTAGCCGACGGCTTGGGAACGCAAGCCGATATGTGGTTCGATGCGTTCGAGTTTCACGTGATCGGAACTGAAAACACGCACACTTACACGCGGGTCAACCTGCAGCCTGAGTTCAAACTGTTCGCGTTAGACCCAAAACGAGCCGACGGTATCCATGAGTAAAGCCCTGGCCAGTCTTGCATCGATTGCTGTGCGGAATCGGGAGCTCGTCTGGGAGCTCACCCATCGCGAGGTGATGCAACCTCAAGCGAATCATTTCTTGGGACGCTACTGGTTGTTCATGCATCCGGCTCTTTCGATCCTGGTGCTGTTCTCGGTTTTCTATTTCATCTATCCGACCCGACTTGAGAGCATGAACGGCCGCGGCTTCGTGGTGTACCTCCTGTCTGGCCTGATCCCATGGGTGGTGATCTCCGAGTTGATGGCGCGCGCCTGCCCTCTCATCCGGGCGAACGCCAATCTCGTCAAGCAGATCGTGTTCCCGCTCGAGACGCTAGTGATCAAGACCGTTCTGGCGTCCCTCTTTGTGCAGCTCGTCATGAGCGCTGTCGTCTTCGTCATCCTATTCATCACATCAACCGCGGTGTCGCCGTCGTTCTTGCCTCTATGGATTGCCGCCCTCGTCATTCAATCCGTTTTCATGATCGGACTGACACTGATTCTCGCCTCCATCACGCCCTTCGTTCCCGATACGGAGGATCTTGTGTCGCTGATCGCCCGTGCGGGACTCTTCCTCGCGCCCGTACTTTACGTGCCGACGATGTTCTCCCCATCCGTCTGGCGGCTGTTCTATCTCAATCCGTTCTCATACATGGTATGGATTCATCGGGATGCCCTGTTTTACCAGACCATTACGTCATCGACGGTCTGGGCGGTCGCGATCTTTATGTCTGGCTCACTCCTGGTGATTGGAGCCTGGCTCTTCCGTCTGATGAGTCCAAGCTTCGGTGAAGCGATCTGATGTCCTTCGAACTGTTCGAAATCCCGAGTTCCCGGATCGAGCGTCGGGAGGGCTTTAGCTTCGTGGCTGCGCTCCCAGCGGCGGTGCTCGGTGACGATTTGGGCAATCCCTTTCAATCAACCACTCGCCTATTCGAAAATCACAGAGAGCTTGGCCCTCCCCATGCACCGCATTTGGCGATCGAGGAGCTCGGTGGGGGGCGCTTCTCTCATTGGGAAACCGCCCTGGTCTTCTCCACAAGTGACGGCAGTTGCGCCTTAGAGAATGGTAAAACCTACAGAGCGCTGATCGAGTTCGATCGCTCGTCGGAGGAGAGTAGGTCCCCAACCATTGAGGGCCATGCCTTGGCTCAGATCCAAGGCGGCACCCTTAGCTATAGCTATAAGGGAATCCGCTGTGCCAAGTCGCCTTTCGATCTCGCCCTCTACCAGCTCCTCCTAGGACGCCTGAGGCCGAGGGCCATCCTTGAATTCGGCACGCTGGCCGGGGGCAGTGCCCTGTGGTTTGCAGATCAGCTGCGGATCCTGGGCATCGAGGGGCACGTCCACTCGATGGACATCGCCAGTCCGCCGCCAATCGCTGATCCGGACATCACGTTCCACACAGGCGACGTGCTCACGATTGCCAAGCACATGCCTGCATCGTGGGTCCAGTCGCTGCCACGGCCGATCCTGGTAGTCGAGGACGCGGGTCACCATTACAAGATGACGCTCGCTGTCCTCAATCATCTTGGGCCGCTGCTGGAGGCTGGCGAATACATCGCGGTGGAAGACTCGGTCGCCACAGCCATGGGCCACGCCCATCTTTATGATGGTGGACCGCTGCGGGCGATCCACGAGTTCCTAGCGGCGCATCCAGAGTTCGAGATCGACCGGTCCTACTGCGACTTCTTTGGCCGCAACAATACCTGGAACGTAAACGGGTATTTGCGGCGGCGTTAGTCCATGGCTTCAGCAAGGCCGAGAATCAGCCAACAGCGGCTTGTCCAGGCGAGTTTGCGGCATGAGAGATCCGTCCTCGAGATCGATCTAGACTACAACGACCCGCCGGCGGTCCTCTTCAGTTTGCCTGCACCTCAGATAGATAGTTTGAGCCGATCGTAACCGGGTTGTGCAGCGAGTTCGCCGAGTTCATGAAGAGGTGATCGAGGTTGGAGGCGGTGTTAGCGCCGATGATGGTTCGCCCTCGCTCTGGCATCAGCCGGCCTTCGCCAGCACGGCCTCGGCCGGCACCGCCGGATGGCTGCGCAGCCAGTTCTCGAGAATATAGAGTGACCACACGCGATACGAGTTGAAGTTGCGTTCCATCCGGTCAAGATATCGCGAGAGAAGCTTGTGGTCGAGCCACACCGGCAGGCGCGCATCCTTGCTGAGCACGAGGGAGCGGGTGATCGGCAGGAGTTTGTCCGCACTCCACAGATCCATCGGCAATCCGAACCCGCGCTTTGGCCGATTCATCCAACTCTCAGGCAGGTAGCGCGATGCGACCCGTTTGAGCACGAGCTTGCCGCTTCCCTGTTGGTAACAATCATTTGCGGCGAGCTGCTTCGCGAAATCTGCCACCTCGATTCCGATGAGCGGCGCCCGTACCTCGAGCGAATGCTGCATGCTCATGCGGTCGACCTTCGCCAGTACCGCGCCGGGCATATAATTTAAGGCATCGGCCTCCCGCAACACGTTTAGCAAAGGACGGCGGTCCTCCTCGACAGCGCGCCGCATTTTGGCGAGGCGTTCTGCGAGCTCGCCTGGTATATCGCCGATCGCCGCCTCGAGCTCATCGTCTGGGTAGACCAGGATGCGGTTAGACCAGTACACTTCACCAGCTCGCCACCAGCCGAGCCACTTATCGCCCCTCCGCTTCCGCGCCCACTCGTCGACTGTCACGAAATAACGGCCATAGCCGCCGAACATCTCATCGCCGCCGTCTCCGGACAGCGCCACCGTGACGTGCTCCCGGGCAAAACCGCTCAGCAGGAAAGTTGGCAAACAAGAGCTGTCGGCGTTCGGCTCATCAAGCACAGTGCCAATATGGTGGCCGAGCTCGATCGCGTCGGCGTTGAGCACCCGGTCGCGATGATCAGTGCTCAGCATGCGCGCGATCTCGGCAGCCTCCAGATGCTCCGAATCCGGATGATTAGCGAAGCCAATGGAAAAGGTCTGAAGCGGGATCCCAAGCTTTTTGGTGACGAGGGCTGCGACCGTCGACGAATCAACGCCGCCTGAGAGGAAAGCGCCAAGCGGCACGTCGCTAATCAGGCGACGACGAAGTGAGGTGAGGAGGATAGCTTCCAGCTCGTCAGCGAGGTCATCGAGAGACCGTCCCGATTGCTCTGAGGCGCTTGTCGAGAAACTGTAGTACGGTCGAATTGTGATGGCGCCCGAGGAACCAACCGTCAGGTACGATGCCGGGGGAAGTTTGCGCGCGCTTCTGTAGATCGTCTGCGGCGTCGGTACATACTGAAAGCAAAGGTAGCTCGCGATCGATGAGCGATCAATGCGGGCGTCGAAACCTGGAAGGTTGGCAAGCGCATGCAGCTCCGAGGCGAAGGCGAAGTAGTTGTCATGGTCCACGTAATATAGAGGTTTCTCCCCAAAAATATCCCGTGCCAACAGCAGCTCTTGGCAGGATACGTCGTAATAACCCAGAGCGAACATTGCATCGAGCCGGGGCAGCGCATGGTGGCCCGCCCGCTCGAGCAACTCTACGAGCACCTCGGTGTCGCTGCTGGAGTGGAATATCGCACCTTGCGCTTCAAGGTCACGCTTCAGCTCTAAAAAGTTGTAGATCTCACCGTTAAACGTTATTACGGAATGGCCAGTCTTTGAGACCATCGGCTGATGGCCGCCCGCGCTCACATCGATGATTGAGAGGCGGCGATGAGATAATGCGCAGCGTCCATCCGGCGACAACCACGTGCCATAATCGTCCGGGCCGCGGTGCCGCATGCGGTCTGCCGCGTCGGTGGCGAGCTGCGCCAAGCGAGCCGGGCCGAGATTTCCACGTTTGTCGACAATGCCGGCAATCCCGCACATTCGCCGCTCCTTACTGTTTGGGTCCGCTAGTATTCAATTTGAACCAGAAAAGAAAGGCAGCTTTGAGAAGTTGAGGAGCTTCACCGCGCTCCCGCGACACGGCGCGGTCCGGTTATTCACGATTCGCGTCGGGCCATTCCCGACACACCCATGCTGGCGTTGCTTGCGCGTGAATTGGCGCAGCCTGCATCGGAGGACGAGCCGATCAATGCAGATTTGCGAATCCTGAGGGATCGTGCCCGGTGCCTTTTTGCCAAAAGCTGTGCTTCCTTACCGATCATCGCTCCTGAAATGTCCGGCCCATTTGTTCACGAAGCGGTTTCAGCAGATATTCCAGGGGGGTCCGGGCAAGGGTCTGGATGAAGGTCTCGACCGGCATTCCTGGCAGCAGTCGCAAATCTCCGAGTTGTTTCACCTCCTCTTCCGGTAGCGAAATGCGGACGCGATAAGCCGCTTGCGCCGTCGGTAGTGTCTGCTGTGGTGATTGGCCCGGTTGCTGCGGCAGTTGGGCCAGTTGCGATCCCTGCTGCTGCGTCAGATCGGCGGATACATGAATGACCTTCCCCCTCACATCCGGCAACATTCGCTGGTTGCCGGCCCTGATCCGCACCGCCGCGGTGGCGCCGAGGGCGATCTGATCGATGTCGTGCGGAGCCACCTGGGCATCGACGACGAGTGTGTCCGCACGCGGCACAATCAGCATAAGGGTTTGACCGGCGCCAATCACGCCACCAACGGTATGAACGGCAAGGTCATGGATAATACCGGATTGTGGAGCCCTGATAATGACACGCTTCAGGTCGTCCTCAGCAGCGGTGCGTCGTTCCCCTAGTTCGGTGATCCGAACTTGTGTGTCACGGAGATCCTTCAGTAGCTCGGTCTGGAAATCGTGGTCTAGCTGAATAATCTGCAGTTCGGTTTCGGCGATCTTTCCCCGAGCGCGCGCTATGTCCGCGACGAAATCGCCGTGCTGTCCCTCCAGCCGAGTTTTGTCGCGCTGGAGCGTCATGAGGCGCGAGATCGAAACAAGGTTCTTGTCATACAGATTTTTGACGCCAACAAGCTCTTCATCGATCAATTGGATCTCGCGCTCTTTGGCCTGCTTCTGTGCAGATAAGCCACGGATTTCTTCGTTGCTCTGCGCAATCCGCTCGCGCAGCTGCGCCTGCTGACTGATTCGCCTGCTACGACGCGACTCAAATAGTTTCATCTCATCACTGATCGCGGTGGCTACGGTCTTCTCCACTTGCCGGATCAACAGCTCCTCGGGAAAAGTAATGTTCTCAGAGGCGTCACGCTCGGCAACAAGTCGCGCCTCTTTCGCCAGCAGTCCATCGAGTTGAGATAGTACTACGCCAAGCGCCGCTCGCGTTTTTGTGTCGTCGAGCCGCATCACGATCCGCCCCTCTTCGACGCTGCTGCCTTCCTTGGCAGGGATTTCGGCGACGATCCCCCCAGTCGGATGCTGCACTCTTTTGACGTAAGATTCGACCGCGATCATGCCAGGCGCGATCACCGCGCCCGACAGCTCACTCGTTGTGGCCCAGCCGCCGAAGCCGGCGATCAGCAGAACCATTAAGGCACAGCCGAGAAGGTTGAGCTTGCGGATGACGCGGCGCGGATCCTGCACGTCCGAATTCATCGTTCCCCTCGCTCTGTTGCCTCACTGACGACCTTCAAGTGACTGGCCGTTGCGGCGGGTGAAACCGGTGGCGCAAAGACTTTGCGTAAGATTTCGTCGCGGGGCCCGAACGCCTGCTGCACGCCTTTCGCTAGGAACAGCACCTTGTCGCATTGGGCGAGGGTGGCCGGTCGATGTGCGATGAGCACAACGATGGCGCCGCGTGCCTTCAAGTCACGGACTGCCTGTTGCAGCGCCATCTCCCCCTCGCGGTCGAGATTGGAGTTTGGTTCGTCCAGCACCACAAGGAATGGGCGACCGTAAAGCGCGCGCGCCAGCGCGATCCTCTGCCGCTGGCCCCCTGACAGAACCGTACCTGCATCCCCGATCTTAGTCTCATAGCCGGATGAAAGTCGCACGATTAGGTCGTGAGCGCCCGCCGCCATCGCCGCCTCAAGTATATCCGCTGCATCGGGCTCGACGCTCATCCGAGCGATGTTTTCCGCGACTGTTCCATCAAATAGCTCGACGTTCTGCGCCACGTAACCGACATGGCGCCCGAGAAACTCGGGGTCCCATTGGTCAAGAGCGGCACTGTCGAGGCACACCCGGCCCTTAGCTGCGGGCCAGATGCCAATCAGCGTGCGCGCTAGCGATGTTTTACCCGATCCGCTCGGCCCTATGATGCCAAGCGCTTCACCGGCGGTGAGTCGGAACCGCACGTTGGTGAGGATCGGTGTCCGTGCACCGGGCGGCGCCACCATGGCCTGCTCTACAAGCAAGCTCCGCGCCGGCTTCGGCAACTGCATTGCGGTTCGATCCGATCGGACCCTCGCCAGCGTCCGTGAAAGCCTGTGGACGCTTTCCCTGGCGGCGATGAAGCCGCGCCAATTGGCAATCGTTGTCTCGATGGGGGCCAGGGCGCGGGCCATCATGATTGAGGCGGCAATCATGCTGCCAGGCGAAAGTTCCTGCTTGATCACCAAATAAGCGCCGAGCCCAAGGATGGTCGACTGTAACAGAAGCCGCAAAACTTTCGAGATGCTGCTGTAGGAGCTGACGATTTCGGTCGAGCGCACGACCGCTGCTATGAACCGGTCGTTAACGTTCGTCCATCGTTTCGCCAGTTCCGCCGCCATGCCCATGCCGACAACTGTCTCGCTGTTGCGCCGGCCGGCCTCCAGCATCGTCAATCGCGATCCGATGTCCTGGGCAACGGCGCGCGCCGGTGCACGGCTGGCTCGTTCGTTCACGAGGGTTAGAGACAACAGCAGTAACGCTCCGGCGAGCGACAGCAGCCCGAGCCAAGGATGGATCAAATAACAGATGGCGAGGAATGCGGGCATCCACGGCAGATCGATGATGGCGGTTGGACCAGGGCTAAGGAGAAAGGCGCGGATCTGGTCGAGGTCGCGCATCGGCTGGTGCGCTTCGCTTGGATTTGGGTTTTGCACCCCGATGCGAAGTACCGCGCCATGCACGGTTGTGCCAAGGTGTCGGTCAAGCAGGACGGCTGCGCGCACAATAATCCGGGAACGAATCAGGTCGAACGCTCCAAGGAAGGCATAGGCGCCGAACAGGAGGATGGTCAGTGCCACGAGAGTCGGTACGCTTCGGCTTCCGAGTACCCGGTCGTAGATCTGAAACATGTAGAGAGGGCCCGCAAGGAGCAACACGTTCACGGCGCCAGAGAACAACACGACGCTCCAGCATGCGCGGAGACAGCCCCTCAGCGCCGCCGCTACAACGTCTGAAGATGCTAATTTGGCTGCCCTTTGGTCCACAGGCTCCCTCACCACGACCAACGATATCACAGGTGTTTCGAAAAGATTTCAAAATATGCCCCTGACCCTCATGGCCCCGACCGCGTGGAGCTGCGGCCCGCTCTCCCCAGAGCTTGTGCCCCTAAGTGCGGTTCTTCGGACCGTCATCGCCTCGACGTACCCGGATCGAATGGGTGCCGCACCGGCGTTGGGACCGACGATGGAGAATGGATGGATGGTAAATTGGGAGGGTCGTCGGTAGGTCGATGGCGCCCTGGGGTTTTTAGTGGTAGGAGTTTATTCCCACCACCCTTGATTTTACCAAGCGCGCGATAGAAGTATGGAGCATATGGAGCCTCCGCCGACGGTGCTGCTTGGGAGTGGGCGCTGAATACATATTTCGCGCTGTGCCGATCTGGAGACATTCAGTGGAGGGGCGTCGAGTTATCACGCGCGGTGCG
>Ga0075431_100000634_pt1 | contig 29712 bp, 21 predicted proteins | sample RhiMetdeltSRZDD5_FD_75297 | JGI IMG/M metagenome (GOLD analysis project Ga0075431, IMG submission 75297) | Populus rhizosphere microbial communities from Tennessee, USA - Rhizosphere MetaG P. deltoides SRZDD5 | ecosystem: Host-associated > Plants > Roots > Rhizosphere > Soil | place: USA... | reverse complement strand
TGGCTCGGATATTGCGCGTGCATCCTCCCGGGGCTGTTCCTCTCCGCTGCTTGGTCGCTGCGCCTTCCGATCATGCTGCGCGAGGATCGTTTTGGCTGGGACGCGCTCACGCGCAGCTGGCAGCTTCTCACCCACAACCCCAGCCGTCAGCTCCTACGCCATCCGTTGCTCAAGGTGTTGTTGCTCTTCGTGCTCGGCGCCGTGCTCGGGTACGCCGTGTCGATGGTGGTGCAGATGCCGGCGCTCGTCGCCAACCAGGTGATGATGATGCGGGCGATGACGCGCGGCGAGGCGCTCGACCCGCAGGCGCTGGTGCGCGCGACGCTCTGGCTGTCGATCCCCGCCGGCGTGCTGGCTGCCCTGGCCCAGCTCGCGGTGCAGCTCTACGTCGACTTCGCCACCGCGCACCTCTACCTCGACCAGGTACGGCGGAAGGAGGGGCGCGACCTCGGCGAGGCGCTCGACGAGCTGCTCGGCGCGGGCGGATCCGTTCCGGCTCCCTTCCCGCCGCCGGGACCGGGCTGACCCCGGCTGATCGATGGCGACGAGCCCGCTGCCGCCACCCCCCTGGATCCCGGCCGACCCGGTCGCGCTGCGCGACGCGCTCGCCGAGGCGAAGGCCGCGAGCAAGATGCCGGGACCGTCGATGGGCGAATACGCCTATGACCTCGGGCGCTGGCTGCAGGACCGCATCTTCGGGGCGCTCGAGCGCGTGCTGCCGTGGACGGGCCTGCCGATCGTCGAGCAGGTGGCGATCTACGGCGCGCTGGCGGCGGCGCTCCTGGCCGCGCTGGCGGTGCTGGTGGTGGCGATCCGCCGCTGGCGCGCGGCGCGCAAGGAGCGCAGCGCGACGGTCGTCGTCACGCGGTCCGCGGCACCGCCGCCACCTCCGGGCGATGCCGGTTGGTGGCGCGAGGAGCTCGCCCGTCGACTGGCGGCGGGCAACCTGCGCGGGGCGCTCGAAGCGGCCTGGTGGTGGACGGCGCGCCGCATCGACCCGCCGGGTCTCGATCCTTCGTGGACGAGCGGCGACCTCGTACGTTCGACCGGCTCGCCGCGGTTGAGCGAGCCGTTGCGGCGGCTCGACCGCCAGCTCTGGGGCGGTGCGGCTCCCGAGCGCGCCGAGGTGGAAGGCGTGGTGCGCGACCTGTCCACGGTCGACGCTTCGGCGGCCCTCGGAGCGCCACTCGGAGCGTCACTCGGAGCTTCACAGTGAAGCGGCGCGTGCTCCTCATCGCGGCGGCGCTGCTCGTCGGCACGCTCATCGGAATGGTCCTCGCCGGGCACCGGCTCGCCGCCAGTGGCAGCGCGCTGTCCCGCGGCGGCGGCGGCCTGCTCGCCGCGCGCCTCTACCTGCAGCACCGCGGCGCGCGGCCGGTGCTCCTCGATCGCCCGCTCGCCGGCGCGGCGAGCGGCCGGGGGACCCTGGTGATCGCCTTCCCGTGGCAGAGCCGCACCTTCGAGGTCGATCGCGAGTTGGTGTCGGAGCACCTGGCGCGCGGCGGCGACCTGCTGCTCGCCTACGGCTGGGAGCCGATGCCGGCCCCGGGAGAGCGCGCACTGCTCGGGGCGCTGAACGTCGACACGACCACGATGGCCAGCCCGCCGCTCGCACCGTGGCGCTGGCGCGCGGCCACCGCGAGGACGTGGGAGCTGCGGCGGGCCGGGGACCACCCTGCGCCTGAGCCGCTTCGCATGCGGCGGCCGCGGTGGCTGCCTGCGCTGCCGAAGGAGGGCGCGCTCTTGCTGGGCCCGGGCGACGAGGTGATGGCGTCGGCCTTCACCCTGCGACGGGGGAGGGTGGTGGTGCTCCCGGCCGAGCTCCTGGCGAACGCGCGCATCGCCGACCCGGCGCACGCGGCGCTGCTCGAGAGCCTCCGCGGGTGGCTCGGGGGCCCATGGCTATTCGACGAGTACCACCACGGGCTCGGGCCGGCCGGCGAGGCGGCGATCCCGAGCGCGACGCGGCGGGGGTTCGACATCCTGTTCGTCCAGCTGCTGCTGATCTATGCGGCCGCGGCGCTCGCGCTCTCGCGGCGGCTGGGGCCGGCGTGGCGCGAGGCGCCGCCCCTCGCCGGCAGCGCCGGAGGGTTCCTGTTGCGGCTGGGTGCGTTGCACCACCGGATGGACCATCATGGCGACGGCGCCGCGCTGCTGCTGCGCCGCGCCGCCGAGCTCGATCGTCGGCTGCCGATCGACGACCGGCTGCGCGAGATCGCCGGGCGCGGCGACGCCGACGCGCTGGTGGAGGTCGGTCAGGCGGTCGCGCGGCTGCAGCGTCGCTGAGATTCTTTAGGGGATTCGATTCTCTAGGGGGATTCGATGGGTTCGTGGGAAGGAGAGGTTGCAGATGGACGAGCGTGATCAACCCGACGTCGCGGCCGCCGCCGCACCCGTGCTCGCCGAGGCGGCGCGCCACATCCGCGCCCGGCTCGTGGCGCACCTGCCCGGGCTCGACGCCGCCATCGACGAGCTGCTCGCCGCCTACCTCGCCGGCGGCCACGCGCTGCTCGAGGGCGTGCCCGGCATCGGCAAGACGCTGCTCGCGCGCTCGTTCGCCGCCGCGCTCGGCCGCGACTTCAAGCGCTTGCAGTTCACGCCCGACCTGATGCCCGCCGACGTCGTGGGCAGCAACGTCTTCGACCCCGCGGCCGGCGGCTTCCGCCTCGTCCGCGGGCCGGTGTTCACCGAGATCCTCATGGCCGACGAGGTGAACCGGACGCCGCCCAAGACGCAGGCGGCGCTGCTCGAGGCGATGCAGGAGCGGCAGGTGACGATCGACGGCGTCGCCCATCCGCTCGCCCGCGGCTTCTTCGTCGTCGCGACGCAGAACCCCGTGGAGTACGAGGGAACCTATCCGCTGCCCGAGGCGCAGCTCGACCGCTTTCTCCTGCGCATCGAGGTCGTGCCGCCGCCGCGAGACGCGGAGCTCGAGCTCTACCGCCGCGCCGTCGCCGGCACCCTCGCCGGCTGGCGTCACGACGCCGGCGACATCGAGGTGGTGGTGGGCGCCGCCGAGGCGTCGGCGCTGCGCGTCGCCAGCGGCAGCGTGCACGTCGCCGCCGAGCTGCTCGCCTACCTCCTCGCCCTCGCCGAGGCGGTGCGCCGCTCGCCGCACGTCGAGCTCGGCCCCTCGCCGCGCGGCGCGCTGTCGCTGCTCGAAGCCGCCCGCGCGTGGGCGCTCCTGCGCGAGCGCGACTACGTGGTGCCGGACGATCTCAAGCGGATGCTCGTGCCCTGCTGGGGCCACCGGCTCCTGCTCGTCGCCGAGGCGGAGCTCGAGGGGAGGACGCCGCGGGGGTTGCTGGAGGAAGTTGCGGCGACCGTGGAAGCCCCTCACTAGATGTCTGCCACCCCCAAACCCACCTGCCCCCCTTCCCCCTCGCCGGGAGAAGGGGGGTCCGGAGTCGCGGGATCGATCCTGCGCTCCGGCGTAGGGTGCGCACCGCGCACCATCTTCGTCTGGTTCAGGTTTCGGGACGGTGCGCGATGCGCACCCTACGCGGAGCTTGCCTCGGACGTTCGTGCGATGTTCGTCGGTGACGCACGGGCGGCGAGCCACTCGACCATGGGCCCGTTGCGGTGATCCCAGGCGCGCGGCTCTTCTTCGTCCTCGCGCTCGCGGCGCTGCTCGTGGCGGCGGCACCGGGCGAGCCGAGGCTGCTCGTTCCCGCCGCGCTGCTCGACCTCGCGGCGGTCGCCGGCTTCCTCGTCGATCACCGGCGGGCGCGCGCGGTGCGGGTGACGGCGCAGCGGCGGCTGCCGCCGCTGCTCTCGCAGGGCGCCGATGCGGAGGTGACGGTGGATCTCGCGCACGACGCCGGCCGGACGCTCGTGCTGGAGGTGCGCGACGCCCTCCACCCCGGCCTCGCGCCGGCACCCAGGCGTGCGCGGCTCGAGCTCCCGAGTGGGCGCGACGCCTCCACGTGGCGCTACGTCCTCTCGCCGCGGCGTCGCGGCGAGCACGAGTGGGGGCCGCTGTCGGCGCGGGTGCTGGGGCCGTGGGGGCTCGCGTGGCATCAAAGGCAGCTCCTCGCCCCGTCGACGGTGCGCGTCTATCCGCAGGTGCGCTGGGGCGGCAAGGTCGGCCGGCTCCTCGCGCTCGCCCACCGCCGCGAGCTCGGCCAGTCGCCGACGCGCGTCGAGGGGATCGGCAGCGAGCCCTACGCGCTGCGCCCCTACCGGCCGGGCGACCCGCTGTCGCGGATCCACTGGCGCGCCACCGCGCGGCAGGGGAAGCTGGTGGCGCGCGAGGACACGTGGGAGCGCGGCACCCACCTGCTCATCCTCCTCGACTGCGGGCGGGCGATGGCGTCCATCGACGGCCAGTCCGCCGCCGGGCTCACGAGCGGCGGGCGGAGCAAGCTCGACCACGCGCTGGCCGCGTCCCTGGCGTTGATGCGCCTCGGCATCGGCCGCGGCGACCGTGTGGCGGTCCTCGCCTTCGCCGACCGCGTCGAGCGCCGGCTCCGCGTGCACGCGGGCGGCGCGCGCGCCGCCTACGCCGCGCTCTACGACCTCGAGGCGCGGCTCGCCGAGCCCGACTTCGACCTCGCCGGCGAGCAGGCGCTGCAGCTCGAGCCGCGCCGCGGCGTGGCGGTCCTCTTCACCTCGGTCGTCGACCTCGCCGCCGCCGAGCGCCTGCAGCGCGCTCTCCGCCGCCTCGAGCGCCGCCACCGCACGCTGCTCGTCAACCTCGAGGACCCGCAGGTCGGCCGCCTCGCCTGGGGCTCGCCGCAGACGCCCGCCGAGGCCTTCGCGAAGGTGGCGGCGATGGAGATCCTCCTCGCCAACCGCCGCCTCGCCCGCGAGCTCTCGCGGGCCGGGGTCCTCACGGTGAGCACGGCCGCCGACCGCCTCGCGCTCGACGCCCTCGACGCCTACCTGTCGCTGTTTCAGCGAGCCCGCGGCGGCCGCGGCCGCAGGGTAGGCTGACTCCGCCTCGATGGCGGGAGGCGGGGAGGTCTTGGTCCGGGGGGCCGAGCCCCGGCTCCAAGACCTCCCGCGCTCGGATCGTCGGCGCGGGATTGCCCGGCGCTCCGACTCCCGGCCGATCGCAGTGCAAGCAACAAGCCGCTTCAGCTCGAGAGCCGGGCTGTCACTCGAAGCACTGTGAACGCAAGAAGATGCGACGCGAGCTTCCCGGCAGGCGTCGGGTCGTCGAGGGCCGCTCTCCAACCTTCCGAACGTCGCCCTCCAAGTCGCCGGATCGACTCTGTAGCGTCAACTTCTAGTTCCTTGACGCTCCCATCCCCCCCGTCTACAGTCACCGCGATGCGAGAGGCGGCGCGCGGGGGAGGGCTTGCCCCGGGGTGGGCCCGGTGGGCCGCCCTGATCGCGCTGGCGCTCCTGGCTCCCGCGCTCGACGGCTGTTCCGCCCGCAAGCTGGCGATTCGCGCCGTCGCGAATGCGATGGCATCGGGCGGTGACGCCTATGCCAGCGACGACGACCCCGAGCTCGTCGGCGCCGCGCTCCCCTTCGCGCTCAAGACGGCGGAGGGTCTCCTCGCGGGCGACCCCGGCAACCGCAACCTCCTGCTCACCACCGCCAAGGGCTTCGCGCAATACGCCTACGGTTTCGTGCAGATGCCGGCCGAGGCGATCGCCGACGCCGACTACGAGCGCGCCGATAGAGAACGCGATCGCGCGCGTAGGCTCTACATGCGTGCCCGCGGCTACGCCGTGCGCGGCCTCGAGACGACACACCCGGGGATCGGCGAGCGCCTGCAGCGGGAGCCCGCCGCGGCTGCCGCCGAGATCGGGCGCGACGACATCGCCTTCGCCTACTGGGCCGGCGCCGCCTGGGGCGCGGCGATCGGTCTCGGCAAGGACCACCCCGAGCTGCTCGCCGACCTGCCGGCGGTACGAGCCTTGCTGGAGCGCGCGCTGGCCCTCGACGAGGGTTGGCAGGGCGGCGCCGTGCACGCGGTGCTGATCACTCTCGAGGCGGCGACGCCCGGCAGCGACTCGATGGAGAAAGCCAAGCGACACTTCGACCGCGCCGTCGCGCTCTCGCAGGGGCACGACGCGGGTCCTTACGTCACCTACGCCGAGGCGATCGCCGTGCCGCAGCAGGACCGCGCCGCGTTCGACGCGATGCTGGAGAAGGCCCTCGCAGTCGACGCCGACGCCAGGCCCGCTTTCAGGCTCGCCAACCTGCTGGCGCAGCGCAAGGCGCGCCTGCTGCAATCGCGGGTCGACGACCTCTTCCTCGGCGACGAGCCGGCGGCCGAGGAGGGCGAGGAGCCTCCGGCCGACGACGCTGGAGACAGCAGCCCATGAACCGACGCCACGTCATCCTTCTCGCGCTGGCCTGCGCGATCGTCTTCCCGTCCCACGCGCCCGCGGCCGGCCGGCCGATCAAGCTCGCCACGCTCGTGCCCGAGGGCTCCGTCTGGGTGAAGGAGCTCAAGGCGCTCGCCGGCGACGCCAAGACCCAGACCGCCGGACGGGTGGAGATCCGCATCTATCCGGGCGGCATCGCCGGCGACGACCCCGACGTCGTCCGCAAGCTGCGCATCGGGCAGCTGCAGGCGGCGACGCTCTCCGTCACCGGCCTGCAGGACATCGACTCCGGCTTCGGCGTCTTCGCCATCCCGCGCTTCTTCTCGTCCTACGCCGAGCTCTTCAACGTCATCGAGCAGATGACGCCCTACTACGCGGCGCGCCTCGACAAGGAGGGCTTCGTGCTGCTGGGGTGGGGAAGCGCCGGCTGGGTGAACCTCTTCAGCAAGGAGCCGGTGCACGCTCCGGCAGACCTCAAGCGGATGAAGCTCTTCGTCTGGGCGGGCAACGACAAGATGACCCAGTGGTGGAAGAGCAACGGCTACCACCCGGTGCCGCTGGCGGCGACCGACGTGATGACCGGCCTCACCACGGGCATGATCGAGGTCCTGCCGACGACGCCGCTCTACGCGCTCAGCTTGCAGTGGTACAAGCCGGCGCCGCACATGCTCGACCTGCCGGTGGCGCCGCTCATCGGCGCCACGGTGATCAGCAAGAAGGCCTGGGCCGAGCTCTCCCCCGCCGACCAGGCCGTCGTGCGTGAGCTCGCCAAGCGCATGCAGCGCCGTCTCGGGGAGTCGGTGCCGCCGCAGGACCAGAAGGCGATCGACGAGATGGCCCGCCGCGGGCTCAAGGTCACCAAGCCGCGCAACGCCGAGGAGGTCAAGGCGTGGGAGGAGGCGGCCCGCGGGTTCGTCGCCAGCATGCGGCAGTCCGTGGTGCCCGGCGACGCCCTCGACGAGGCGACCAAGGTGCGCGACCGCTTCCGTGCCCAGCAGCACTGAGTCGAGGACTGGAGCAGCCGACTGGAAGAGCCGACTGCGATGAGCGAGTCCCTGGCGCCCGGTGAGCCCGTGGCGTTCCCGCCCGGCGAGGGTGGCGCTGCGCCGGTGCGACCCGAGCGGTTCCCCCGGCTGCATCGCCTCGAGGAGGCCGTGCCGGTGGCGGCCATCGCGGCGATGGTCGTCCTGCCGCTGAGCGAGATCGTCGCCCGCCTGTTCGGCACCGGCATTCCCGGCGCGGCGCCGTTCACGCAGCACCTGACCCTCTGGGTGGCCTTCCTCGGCGCCGCCATCGCCGCGCGCGAGGGGAAGCTCCTGGCGATGGCGACCGGGCATTTCCTGCCCGCGGGCCGCGGGCGCGAGGCGGCGGCGGCGATCGCCGGCGCCGCGGGGGCCGCGGTGTCGGCACTCCTCGCACGGGCGAGCCTCGAGATGATGCTCGTCGAGCGGCAGTCCGGGAGCGAGGTGGGCGCCGGGCTGCCGACGTGGATCGCGCAGCTCGCGCTGCCGATCGCGTTCGCCATCATCGCGCTGCGGCTGGTCTGGCACAGCTCGCCGCGCCGGTGGGCGCGCGGTATCGCCGCGCTCGGGCTCGTCGTCGGCCTCGTGCTCGGCCAGTTCCCGCAGCTCGTCGACGGCCGGCCTGTGTGGCCCGGCGTGGTGCTGCTCCTCGTCGCGACCGTTCTCGGCAGCCCGATCTTCGCCGTCCTCGGCGGGCTCGCGGCGCTCCTGTTCATGGCCGAGGGCGTGCCGATCGCGGCGGTGCCGGTCGAGACCTACCGACTCTCCGTCTCGCCGTTGCTCGCGGCGGTGCCGCTCTTCACGCTCGGCGGCTTCCTGCTCGCCGAGGGAAAGTCCTCGGAGCGCCTGCTCGCCGTCTTCCGCGCCTTCTTCGGCTGGATCCCGGGCGGCACCGCCGTCGTCTGCGCCCTCGTCTGCGCCTTCTTCACCATCTTCACCGGCGGCTCGGGGGTGACGATCCTCGCCCTCGGCGGCCTGATGTTCCCGGCGCTCCTCGCGGAGCAGTACCCGGAGCGGTTCTCGCTCGGGCTGCTCACCGCGTCGGGCTCGCTGGGCCTGCTCTGGCCGCCGGCCCTGCCGCTCATCCTCTACGGCATCGTCGGCAACGTGCCGATCGAGGACCTCTTCATCGGTGGCCTGATCCCCGGCCTGCTGATGGCGACGCTCACCGCCGCCTGGGGCGTGCGCCAGGGCGCGAAGAGCGGCATCGCGCGGCAGGACTTCCGGCTCGGCGCCGCGGGCAGGGCGCTCTGGACGGCGAAGTGGGAGCTGCTCCTGCCGGTGATCGTGCTGGTGGCGATCTTCGGCGGCTTCGCGACGCTGGTCGAGACCTCGGCCATCGCGGCCCTCTACGTGCTGCTCGTCAAGACGATCGTCCACCGCGACATCAGCACGTTGCGGCAGCTCTTCCACACCGTCCGCGACTGCGTGGTGCTCGTCGGCGGCGTGATGATCATCCTCGGCGCGGCGATGGGGTTCACGAGCTGGCTCGTCGACGCGCAGGTGCCGACGCGGTTCCTCGAGTGGGTGCAGCTGCACGTCCACTCGCCCTGGCTCTTCCTGCTCGGGCTCAACGTGTTTCTCCTGGTCGTCGGCTCGGTGATGGAGGTCTTCGCCGCCATCATCGTCGTCGTGCCGCTGCTCGTGCCGCTCGGGGAGGCCTTCGGAATCCACCCCGTGCACCTCGGCATCCTCTTCATCGCCAACCTCGAGCTCGGCTACCTGACGCCGCCGGCCGGCCTCAACCTCTTCCTCGCCTCGTCGCGCTTCCGCCGGCCGTTGCTCGAGGTCTACCGCGCGGCGGTGCCGTTCTTCGTGCTCAGCGCCGTGGGCGTGCTGCTGATCACCTACGTGCCCTTCCTGACGACCTGGCTTCTCGAGCTGTTCGGCCGCCTCTAAGATAGGCCCGCTCCGAATCCAGTCGTGCTCGCCTCGGTGGAGGAGAGATCCTCGGCCGGCGAGGTCGCTGCGCGGATGAACCGTTGCGTTCGATGAGGTTGCCACGATGAACCAGCTCGTCTCGCTCTTCACCCGTTTCGAGGCGCTCCCGTGCTCCTTCACGCTGCATACGCCGGAGGGCGTGACGGCGGTCGGCGACGGCGAGGCGGCGTTCGCACTGCACGTCCGCAACGGCCGCGGCACTCGCGCGCTCGCCTCGTTCGACGAGCTCACGATCGCCGACGCCTACGTGCGCGGCGACCTCGAGATCGAGGGGGACGCCATCCGCGCCATGTGGTTCCGGCACCTGCTGTCGGACGACCGCTGGTGGATCAAGACCTGGCGGCGCCTGCAGCCGCGCATCAGGAGCCGCGACGGGCTGAACCCTGCCTGGATCGCCAAGCACTACGACTCGAACAACCTCCAGCTCTTCGCGACCGACCGCGAGTATCGCGCCTACACGCCGGGAATCTACGCGCGCGACGAGGACACCCTGGAGGAGGGGACGCGGCGGAAGTACGACTTCGCGTTCGAGCAGCTGCGCCTCGAGGCGGGCGGCGAGGTGCTCGACGTCGGCCATGGCTGGGGCGGATTCCTGCAGTACTGCTGCGCCCGCGGCGTGAGCGGCCAGGGGATCACGCTCTCGCGCCACCAGCTCGCCTACGTCGAGCAACTGATCGCCGAGCGCGGCCTCGACGCGGCCGTGCGCTACCAGGACTTCTTCACCTACGAGCCGGGACGGCGCTTCGCCGCCATCTCGGTCATGGGCGTGATCGAGGACCTCTCCGACTACCCGCGCGTGCTCGACCGGCTCGCGAAGCTGCTCGAGCCCGGCGGCCGCGTCTACCTCGACTTCGCGGCGGCCAAGGTCGCCGTGGACACCTCGGCCTTCGTCACCAAACACGTGTGGCCGGGGTCGTTCCGACAGGTCTACATGCCCGAGCTGCTCGCGGCGCTCGACCGTTCGCCGCTCGAGCTCGTCGGCGTCTGGGACGACCGGCGCAACTACCACCTCTGGGCGCGCAAGGGGCACCAGCGGTGGCTCGAGAACCGCGACGAGGTGGTGCGCCTGTCGAGCGAGGAGACCTGGCGGCTCTTCCGGCTGCTCTACGCCGGCACGGCGGGCGTGATGGACGACCCGACGTACCGCACGACCGCCTACCGGATGGTGCTCGAGCTGCCGGCCGACCTGCGGACGTTCTGAGCATCGCGCCACGGTTGTCGAGCGGTCGTCACGCCGAGCCCGCGGGCGCTGCTAGGATGCAGTGAGCTGTCGTCGCCAGGATCCGCAATGTCGAACACCCAAGCCGCCGTCTCGGCCAAACCTCCCAAAGAATGGGTTTCGATCGCCTTCCTCTCCCTGACGCCGATCGTCGGCATCTTCGGTACCGCGCTCTACACCATGCGGGTGGGCTTCCAGGTCTGGATGCTGGTGCTGCTCCTCGTGATGTACCTCCTCGTGGGGCTCTCGATCTGCGCCGGGTATCACCGCTACTTCTCGCACAAGACGTACGAGTGCGCGCCGGTCGTGCAGGCGTTCTACGCCTTCTTCGGCGCCATGGCGGCGCAGAGCACGATCCTCGACTGGTGCGCCGGTCACCGGCGGCACCACCGCCACGTCGACGAGGACTGGGACCCGTACAACATCAAGCGCGGGTTCTGGTGGGCGCACATCCTCTGGATCTTCGAGAAATACGACCCGGCGCACGACAACGTGCCGGACCTGCAGCGCAACCCGATCGTCCGCTGGCAGCAGCGCTGGGCGGTGTGGATCCTCGTCGCCGGAGGCTTCGGCATCCCGGCGTTCGTCGGCTACCTGTTCGGCGACGCCCTGGCGGGGCTTCTCTGGGGCGGCTTCCTGCGCGTCGTCATCTGCCACCACACGACGTTTTTCGTCAACTCGGCGGCCCACCACTTCGGGGACCAGAGCTTCGACCGCGAAGTGTCGGCGCGCGACAACTGGATCGTGGCACTGCTGACGCTCGGCGAGGGGTACCACAGCTTCCACCACCGCTTCCCCGGCGACTACCGCAACGGCATCCGCTGGTACCAGTGGGACCCGGCGAAGTGGTTCATCACTCTGCTGCAGGCGGTCGGTCTCGCGCAGCGGCTCAAGCGCACGCCCGCGGACCGCATCGAGTCGGCGCGGATGGCGGCGGCGCTCGCCGAGATGCAGGCCCGGCTCGACGGCGCCCCGCACGGGTTGGCGGCGGAGGTGGGGGAGCGGCTGCAGGCGGCACGCCGATCGCTCGCGCGCGTCCTCGCACTGCGGCGCCGCGAGCTGCGCGCCCGCACGGCCGGGGCGCGACGTTTCGTGCGCGCGACACGGCGGCTGGCGCGGATCGAGCTGCGGGCCGCCCGACGCAACTGGCGTGACGCCGTCCGCCTCCTCGCGACCCCCGCCCCCGCGCGCTGAGCGCGCTGACCCGCCCCGCGCGCGTAGCGCGCTGCCGCCCCCCGCCCGACCCCTACCCCTGGGTGGGTCTGCCACCCCTCACTCCCCCAACCCCTCTCTCCCCTCGCCGGGGAGAGAGGGGGGCCGGAGTTGCGTTGTTATCCTGCGCACGCGATGGCGGTGGGCGACGAACCCCGAGTGCTTGCTGGCGGCCCTTTGCCGCTTGGGGCCAGCGTCACCGACGGCGGCGTGAACTTTGCGCTGCGCGCGCCGGCGGCGACGGCGGTCTGGCTCGTCGTCTGGCCGCGCGGCCGCGACGGGGCGAGCCTCGATTTTGCGCTGCCGGTGGAGTCGCATCGTACCGGGGATGTCTGGCACGCCGAGGTCGCCGGCGTGGCGCCGCCCGTCGAGTGGGCGTGGCGCGTAGAGCGACCGCGGGCGGCCGCGGGCCCGCTTCCGGACCCCGGCCGCCTCCTGCTCGATCCGTACGCGAGGATCGTCACCGGCGCCGAATCCTGGGGTGAGCCGCCGAACGAACGTCGTTGCCTCGTGCAAGCGCCAGGGCCGCCTGCGGCCCCCGCCATCCGACCCCGTCACGAGCCAACCGACAAGGTGATCTACGAGCTCTGTCTCCGCGGCTTCACCGCGCACTCCAGCAGCGGCGTCGCCGCGCCCGGCACCTTTCGCGGGCTCCTCGAAAAGGTGCCGTACCTCGCCGAGCTCGGCGTCACCACCGTCGAGCTGCTGCCGCTGGCCGAGTGGGACGAGCTCGAGGTGCGGCAGCGCGACCCGACGACCGGCGAGCCGCTGCGCAATCTCTGGGGGTACAGCCCGATCGTCTTCTCGGCGCCGAAGGCGGGGCTCGCGGCGAGCCTGGAGCCGGGCGGCGCCGTCGGCGAGCTGCGGGAGCTGGTGGCTGCGCTCCATGCGGCCGGCATCGAGGTGGTTCTCGACGTCGTCTACAACCACACCGCCGAGCGAGACGGGCGCGTCGGCGACCCCGTCTTCTCGCTCGCCGGCATCGACCCCGAGACCTACTACATCGCCGACGGGCGAACGGGCGGCTGGTTCAACGGCACCGGCTGTGGGAACACGGTCGCCTGCAACCGGCCGCCGGTGGCCGAGCTGATCGCTGACTCGCTCCGTTTCTGGGCCGTCGAGATCGGCGTCGACGGCTTCCGCTTCGACCTCGCCTCGGTGCTCGCCCGCGGCGAGGACGGAGAGCCGCTGGCCGATCCACCGCTGCTCGGGCTCGTCGAGAACCACCCCGCGCTCGCCGGGCGTGATCTCATCGCCGAGCCGTGGGACGCGAGCGGCCTCTACATGCTCGGCGGATTCGCGCGGCGCCGGCGTAGCGACGGCACCGCGCCGTGGGCGGAGTGGAACGACCGCTTCCGCGACGACGTGCGCCGCTTCGTGCGCGGCGAGCCGGGGCGCGCCGGGGCGCTGGCGGCCCGGCTCGCCGGCAGCCGGGACATCTTCGGCGACGACGCCCGGGGTCCCGGCTGCTCGATCAACTACGTCGCCTGCCACGACGGCTTCACCCTCGCCGACCTCGTCGCCTACGACCGCAAGCACAACGAGCGCAATGGCGAGGGCAACCGCGACGGCGCCGACTGGAACGCGTCGTGGAACTGCGGCGTCGAAGGACCGACCGACGACCCCGCGGTGCTTGCGCTGCGCCGCCGGCAGCAACGCAACCTGCTGACGCTCCTCTTCGCCGCGCAGGGCGTGCCGATGCTGCTCGCCGGCGACGAGCGCGGCCGCACCCAGCAGGGCAACAACAACGCCTGGTGCCAGGACGGCGAGGTCGGCTGGGTCGACTGGTCGGCGGTCGACGAGGCGCTCCTGCGCTTCACGCGCGGGCTCATCGCCTTCCGGCGCGCGCACGCGGCGCTGCGACGGGCTGCGTTTCTCACCGGCGAGCCGGGTCCGCCGTCCGGCCGCCCCGACGTCGCGTGGCACGGGGCCCGGCTCGGCCATCCCGACTGGGGCGCCACCGGCCAGGCGCTCGCCATGCACCTCGCCGGAGAGCACGCGCCCGTCCCCGACGACGACCTCTATCTCGCCGCCAACGCCGGAACGGCGCCGCTCACCTTCGAGCTGCCCGACCCGCCCCCCGGCACGCGGTGGCTGCGCGTCGTCGCGACCTGGGAGGAGCCGCCGCGCGATCTGCTCGCGCCCGGAAGCGAGGACGAGGTCCCGGGAGGGAGCGTGACCGTGCCGGACCACGCGTGTGTGTTGCTGCGCAGCGGCCGGAGCTGACCGCGCGGGCCCTGCTGGCGTGCATCCTCGGCCGTTGGTGCAGATCACCCACTCGGAAATCCGCGCTTCGGCTACAGGACCACGTCGCTCGCTCGCCGCCGGAAAGTGGTATTACGTTCTTGCCTCGAAAGTGGATCTTCCTCGATGCCACGTGGGACCCTAGGCTCGGTCATGGCCGGTCGCTGCTCAGGCCGGCAGGCGGAAAAGGGCAACGATGACGCACGGAGGACCGGCATGATCCACGGAGATTCGCCCAGGAGCTGCGCGCTCGCGCTGGCTCTCGCCGCTCTCTTCCCACTCGTCGGCGGAGCCGCCTCCCAGGCGCCGACGGTCACGCCGGCCGCCATCGAGCGCGACGGACAGCACGACTTCGACTTCGAGATCGGCACCTGGAAGACCGAGGTGCGCCTGCTCACCAAGCCACTCTCCGGCTCGAACGACTGGATGGTGATGCACGGCACCACGGTGGTGACCAAGGTGCTGGGCGGTCGCGCGAATCTCGTCGAGCTCGAAGCCGACTACCCGGGCGGCCACTTCTCGGGCTTGAGCCTCCGGCTCTACAACCCGCAGACGCGCCAGTGGAGCCTCAACTTCTCCAACGCGAAGAACGGCACGCTTGCCACTCCCACGGTCGGCGCCTTCAAGAATGGACGCGGCGAGTTCTATGACCAGGAGCTCCTCGACGGACGCGCAGTCTTCGTACGCTTCTTCGTCACGCCGATCGACGCCAACACGATCCGTTTCGAGCAGTCCTATTCCGCCGACGGCGGCCAGACCTGGGAACCCAACTGGATCGCGACCGACACCCGCATTCGCTAGGTCGCGCCGGGAGCACTCGCGATGCCTCGTCAGACGCTACTCAAGGTGATCGGCGCCGCCCTCGTCCTGAGCGTGCTGCCAGCCCTCGCTGCCGAGCTCCCAGCGGATCTGGCAGTCGCCGTCGAGGAGTTCGACCGGGCGCAGTTCACCAACGACGTCGAGACCCTCGGCCGGCTCTTCTCCGACGACTACGTCCTGGTCAACTCCGACGCTTCGGTCGAGGACAAGAAGCAGGCCCTCGCCGACTTCGTCGCGCCGGGCTTCAAGATGGAGCCCTACGCGATGGAGGAGCCGGTGCGACAGGTTTCGAGCGATGCCGCGGTTCTCGCCGGCGTCGTCCGGTTGCGCTGGACGCAGGACGGCAAGCAGAACACCCGTACGGTACGAATGGTCCACGTGTGGATGAAGCGCGACGGTCGCTGGCAGGCGACCTTCACGCAGGTCACTCGCGTGACCTCGTAGAGGCACGCAGGGGCGACTCCTCGCAGCCGTCCCGCTCCTCGTTCACGACCCTCGCCCATCCGGCTCCGCCGGTGACGGTCGCGGCGAAGACCAGCACGGCCGGCGCGACCGGCAGCGTCACGTCGGCGGTGTCCCCGGGCAGCGGCAGGTCGACGGCGAAGAGCGAGAGCGGCGTGTAGGCGACGTCGCGGCCGTGCGGGTCGTGCGCATGGTCGACGGTGAAGGCCACGGCGCCCTCGCGCCGGTATCCGCGCCGCACGCGCCAGAGCGCGGCCGGCCCGAAGGCAAGGCCCAGCGCCTCGTCCTCGCGCGCGAGCGCCGCCGTGGCCGAGGGCACCAGCGCGGGCTCGCGCCCGACGCCGACGGCGACGGTCGCCTCGAGCTCGGCCGCGCCGCTCGCCGCGGCCAGAAGCCAGAGCCGGTCCCACGCTCCCGGCGGCAGCGCGAGCCGCTGCCCCGCGCACGACGCTGCGTGGGTTCCGCTCGCCACCGGCGCGAGCTGGAAGACCGTGCCACAGGCGGCAATCTCGACCGGCCAGAGCTCGGCGGGGAAGCCGAGCCGGCGTGGACCGAAACCGTGAGCGCGCCGCTCGCCGTTGCGCGACACGAACGCGCGGTCGAAGGGAACGTGCACCGCCGCGTTGCGGGCCGGCGCGAGCCGCTCGCTTGGTGGCTCGAGGCGCACACCGAGGGTCACGGGCCGGAACGGCGGCCGCTCGACCTCGAGCGTCCGCCTGCCGGGACCGATCGCGGCGATGCCTAGCGCGCGGAAGGAGTCGTCGCCCGGCGCGTCCTCGCAGCCGTCGAGCTCGCGCCACCCGTCGAGCGGGGACGAGAAGCGGACGCGCGCGCGGCCGCCGCGACCCACCGGGTCGAGCACGCGCGCCACCCACTCGCCGCCGTCCTCGTGCTCCTTGAGGGCCGACAGCTCGCCGCCCTCGACGTCGAGGAAGCTCCACACCTTGCCGAGGGGCCCGGCCGACGCCTCGACGACGAACGCCCGGGGTGGGTTGCGGAAGCGCTCGGCGAGCGCCGGCACGTCGCCGCGCCGCCAGTCGCCGTCGTGGGCGGTGAGGGCCAGGGCCCAGCGGTGGTCGCCGAGGTCTTGCAGCCCCTGATGGCGAAAGCGGCGTCCGATCGCCGGCGTGCGCACGAGGGTACGGCGGAGCACCTGTGTCGACGGGTGGTCCCAGCCGCCGGCGCGGTCGGTGAGCATGGCGAGCCCGAAGCCGCCGCTGGCGTCGGGGAGGTCCGCCCACGACTGCGCCGGCACCTCGTAGAGGCTCGGGCTGCCGAGCCCGCGCGCGACCCCCGCCACGCCGGCGTCGTAGATCGCGTCGCGGCCGCCGCAGGCGCCGGTCAAGGTGAGCTTGAGCAGCCGCCCGCGGTGGCGCCAGCGGCAGTCGATCGAGATCTCCAGGTGATCTCCCGCGCCCGCGGCGGCGAGCCGGTAACGCTCGACGAACGTCGAGGGCCCGAGCCGCCGCCGCACCTCGAGCGCCACCGCCGCCGGGCCCGCCGGGAGCGCGCGCACCTCCGCAGGGCCGCCGACCATGGCCACCGGACCCTGGGCGAGGTCTTCGTGGCGCACTTCCCAGGCGGGGAAACGCGTCGAGCGGTCGGCGAAGAGCTCGAGGCTCAGCGGCGCCGCGAGCAGCTCGCGATCGAGCGCGCGGTCGAAGAGGCTCGCGAGGTTGCCCTCGTCGTCGAGGGCGAGCCGGTAGCGGCCATTCTCGAGGCAGCGGGGCCGCGTCGCGAGCTCGGGGTCCGCCACGATCGTCGCCGCGGCGTCCGCCTCGCGCACGTCGAACACGGCGAAGCCCATCGCCGGCAGCTCGGCGACGAAACGGACGACCGCTCTCTCCCGTGCGCCGTCGCGCGCGTCGAGCTGGGCGGGGACCGGCGCACCGTCCGGGCCCACCACCACCACCGCCGCCGAGCCGCGCCACGGCACGCGGGCGGCCACGAGCTCGCGCCGCGCACGGGCGACGGGGTTGAAGACGACGAGGGGCAGGCCCGTGGCGCGCGTGTCGAGGCCGCGCGCCACCGCCGCGACCGCCGCACGCAGCTCGCCGGCGAAGGCGCTCGCGGCGAGCGCCTCGTCGTGCCACGAGATGCGGTAGGCGGCGGGGATGCTCGTGCCCGTCAGGTCGTCGTGGAACTGGTGCCAGAGGAAGCGTCGCCAGGCCTCGCGCAGGCGCGGCGCCGGGTACGGCGTTGCGCCGAGCCACGCGGCGGCGGCGGCGGCGCGCTCGGCGGCGGCCGCCGTCCGCTCGTTGCGCGCGTTCCACTCCTTCATCGCGACCTGCGACGTGTAGCAGCCGGTTCCGTGCAGTCGCAGCAGCAGCTCGCCGTGGTGCACCGGCAGCTTGTCCGCGGGCAGCTCGCGCGCCAGGCGGCGGAGCGTCTCGTCGGAGCCCGCGGCGACGGTCTTCACCGCCCCGTCGCTCGCCACGGCGCGCTCGAGCGTCTCGAGCGACCGCTGGGGCGGCGCGCCGCCGCGGTCGCCGATGCCGAAGAAGCGCACCGCCACCCCGCGGCCGAGGAGCAGCTGGTGGCGACGCAACTGGTCGCAGACTTCGGGCTCGGCGCCCGGCGGCGCGAGCAGCGGCTCGCCGTAGCCGCCCGGCTCGAGGATGGCGAGCAAGCGCGCCCCGTCGACGCCCTGCCACCAGCAGAGCGGGAAGGGGATGCCGAACGCGGCGCGCATGTCGCCGAAGCGGCGCAGCTTGGAAGTGGCGAAGCCGACGAGGCCGCAGTGGGCGGCAACCACCGGGACCTGCGCGCCGAAGCCGAAGCAGTCGGGGAGGAAGAGATCGCGGGGATCCTGCCCGAGGTGGCGGCGGAACCAACGACGCCCTAGAAGCACGTGGCGCACCAGCGACTCGGGGCTCGGGAGGTTGACGTCCATCGCGTCCCAGGTCGCACCGGCCACCTTCCAGCGACCGGCATCGACCCAGCGCCGCAGCTCCGCGAAGTCCTCGGGGTGGTGCTCGGCCAGCAGGCGGTAGCGAAAGGCGCCGTCGAAGTTGACGCAGTAGGAGGGAAAGCGCGCGAAAGCGGCGGCGTTCTCGCGCACCGTGCGCGGCAGCAGCAGGGACGCGCTCTCGCGCACGGTCCACCGCCACTGCGTGTCGAGGTGGGAGATCGGCAGCAGGTAGACGACCCCTTCCGCGGGCGGCGCCTGCGGCGACGCTTCCGGCGACACCTCGGGCCCCGGGCCGCTCATCCTTCCTGCTTGAGCCGGCGCAGCTGGCGGCGCTCGCGCTTGTCGGGCGCCTTGGTCGGCGGCCGGATCCCCGCCTGACGAAGGAGGCGCTTGAGCTCGATCTCCTCCGGGGAGGGTGGGGGAGTGCGGTCCTCGTAGAGCTTGCGCGCCTCCGACTTGGCCACGTGCTGCTCGGCGAGCCCGGTGACGACCACCAGCTGTTTCTGGCCGACGCGTGAGATGCGCAGCTCGTCGCCCGCGCGCACCAGCCGGTGGGGCTTTCCGGGCTGGCCGTTGACCTCGACCTTCCCCGCCCTGCAGGCGGTGGTCGCCTGGGATCGCGTCTTGAAGAGGCAGGCGACGTCCAGCCAGACGTCGAGCCGCACCGCGTCTGGCGGCGGCGCTGCGGCGACCGGTGGACGGGGTGTCCGCACGGCGGCGATCCTAACCGCGGCGAGGGTCGCCTGCTGGCCCGGCCACGCCGTGCGTCGGTCTACCGGCGTCGACCCTGCCTCACCCGCATCCCGGTAGGATGCGCGGCCGTGAGTGCTGGATCGCCGGGAGACGAGATGGCCCCGCCGGTTGCGGGCGCGGCGGACGGCGGCCGGGTTGTCCCGGAGTCGTGGCGTTCGCTCGGCGTGCCGGGGAACGCCGCGATGGTGCTGACAGTGATCGCGATCGCGCTCCACCTCATCCACTGGCAGAAGGGTGGAGCGCTCTGGCGCGACGAGGCTGGGCCGGTTCGGGTGGCAACCCTCGAGAGCTGGGGCGAGACGTTCCAGCGCTTTCCGCACGAGGCCTTCCCGCTGCTCTTCGCGGGGATCGTGCGCGGCTTCGTCGCCGTCGCCGGGGACGCCGACCTCGCCTTGCGCGCCCTCGGCGCTGCCATCGGGTGCGCCCTGCTCGGCGCGCTCTGGCTCAACGCCCGGCTGGCGCGAGTCTCTGCGCCGGTGGTCTCGCTGGCGCTGCTCGCCTTCCACCCCGTGCTCGTCGTCTTCGGCGACTCGCTGCGCGGCTATGGCCTCGGCGCTACGTTCATCGTCCTGGCGGGCGCCGCCTACCAGCGCTACCTCGAGCGCCCCGGACCTCGCTCGCTCGCCGTCTGCTGTCTCGCTGCCACGGCGAGCGTGCAGGTGGTGCTGCACGATGCCGCCCTGGTGTTCGGCCTGGCGACGGCGGCGGCGCTGACGGCGGCGCTCGACCGGCGGCTCCGCATCGCGGCCGGCGCCCTCGGCTCGGGGCTGGTCGCCGCACTTTCGCTCGTGCCGTACGCCGGGCCCCTGCGCGGCGCTCGCGCCTGGAGCGTCGTCATCGAGGCTCGCGAGCTCGGCGCGCGCGAGATCCTCGGCGCCGCCGTCTCGACCCTTGCCGCGCCGTCGCCGGCGATGCCAGTCGCCTGGCTCGTCGCGACCGCGCTCGCCGCCGCCGTCGCGTGGCCGCTCGGCCGCGCCTCGGTGGCGGCGGCGGCGGGCCCGCGCCGCGACGCCGTCCGCTTCCGCCTGCTCGCCCTCGGGCTCTGCGGCGCCGCGCAATACGGCTTCTTCCTCGCCGTCCGCTACGTGCCGAGCCCGTGGTACTTCCTCCCCCTCATGGCACTCTGGGCGGCCTCGCTCGACGTGCTGCTCGACGTGCCGCGCCGATCCCGCGTCGCGGCCCTCGCGATCGCCGTGGGGGCCGTGCTGCTGGCCGTCGCGCAGTTGCCGCCGACGCTCGGCCTCGCGCGGGCGAAGATGACCAACGTCGACGAGCTGGCGCGCCGCCTCGCGGAGCGCGCCGGCCCGGGTGACCTCGTCGTCGTCAACCCGTGGTACCTCGGAGTCAGCTTCCACCGCTACTACAGCGGGACCGCTCCCTGGACGACGTTGCCCCGGCTCGGCGACACGCGCTTCCACCGCAACGACCAGCTCAAGGAGCGGATGGCCGCCGCGGCGCCGATCGACGACGTGCTGGCAGCGGTCGACGCCACCTTCGCCGCCGGCCACCGGGTGTGGCTGGTGGGCAACTTCGATCCGCCACCTCGGCGGCAGCAGCCGCCCCGCTTCGCGCCGGCACCCGATGGAGGAGTCGGCTGGGCCAACGGGCCGTATTGCGTCTCCTGGTCGCAACAGCTGGCGGCGCACCTGCTCGCGCGCTCCGGGCAGGGGCGCGTCGTCCTCGCCCCCGCGGGGGCGATCAATCCCTTCGAGGCGTTGAGCCTGCGTGTCTTCCGCGGGCGAGCGGCGGCACGCCGCGCGCCCGACAACCGCCGCTAGGCGGGCACCAGCTCGCCGGTGCCGCGGCCGACGCCGATGTAGGTGAAGCCCCGCTCCCGCATCCTCGCCGGGTCGTAGAGGTTTCGCAGGTCGACGACGAGCGGCCTGGCGAGCAGCTCGCGGAGCCGATTGAGGTCGAGGAGGCGGAACTCGTTCCATTCGGTGGCGAGGACCAGGGCCTCGGCGCCCCTGGCGGCGTCGTAGGCGTCGTCGCAGTAGGTGACGCCCTCCGGCAGGAGCTGGCGCGCGTTGGCCATCGAAGCCGGGTCGAACGTGCGCACCTTGACGCCGTGCTCGAGCAGGCCGCGCACGACGGTGATCGCCGGCGATTCGCGGATGTCGTCGGTGCCCCCCTTGAAGGCAAGCCCGAGCACCGCCACCGTGCGGCCCCGCGGGTCGCCCTCGAGCGCGGCGATCACCTTGTCGACGGCGCGCCGCTGCATGCGGGCGTTGACGGCCACCACCGACTCGACGATCTCGAAGCGCATGCCGGCGCCGCGGGCGATCTCGACCAGCGCCTCGGTGTCCTTGGGGAAGCAGGAGCCGCCGTAGCCGGGGCCCGGATGCAGGAACTGCGGCCCGATGCGGTCGTCGAGGCCCATGCCGCGGGCGACCTGGATGACGTCGGCGCCGAGAAGCTCGCAGAGGGCGGCGACCTCGTTGATGAACGTGATCTTCGTCGCCAGGAAGGCGTTGGAGGCGTATTTGATGAGCTCCGAGGTCTCGACGTTGGTGATCACCAGCGGCACCTCGAGCGTCTCGAGCGGCGAGTAGACCTCCTTCATGATCGCCACCGCTTTCGCCTCGCGGGCGCCGATGACGACGCGGTCGGGGCTCATGAAGTCCTCGATCGCCGACCCCTCGCGCAGGAACTCGGGGTTGCTGACCACCGAAAACGGGACGCGGCCCGCGGTGCGCTCGTGGAGGATCTTCTCGATCAGGGCGCCGGTGCCGACCGGCACGGTCGACTTGGTGACGACGACCTTGTACCCCTTCATGTGGTCGGCGATCGCCTCGGCGACCTGGACGACGTAGGAGAGGTCGGCCGAGCCGTCTTCCTTCGGCGGAGTGCCGACGGCGATGAACACCGCCAGCGCCTGGTGCACGGCGCTCGGCAGGTCGGTCGTGAAGTGCAGCCGGCCTGCCTCGAGGTTGCGGGCGACGAGCGCGTCGAGGCCCGGCTCGTAGATCGGCATCTCCCCGCGCTGCAGCATCTCGATCTTCGAGACGACCTTGTCGACGCAGGTCACCTCCATGCCGAAGTCGGCCAGGCAGGCCCCGGTGACCAGACCGACGTAGCCGGTGCCGACGACACAGATTTTCATCGCGGAGGATCCCTTGGTGACCGAGGACGGGCGGGGGCAGGCCCCGCCCCTACATCGGAGCGCGAGGCGCTTTCCGGTTCGGGTGTAGGGGCGGGGCCTGTCCCCGCCCGCTGTGGAATGTCGGTGCTCGCATGTCGAACGCGCTCCTACGCGGCTCTGACGCGCACCGTGCGACCGACGTAGTCGAGCATCTGCCGGAGCTGGTCGTAGTCGGTGTGGCGCATGCGCATCCAGGCATTCGCCATGTAACCCGCCTCGACCGGCTGCGTCGGGCTGCCCGCGGGGGGGAAGTGGCCGTCGAGGATGTGCTCGCCGAGCTCGCGCTGCACCTTCTCCAGGCCCTCGTAGCCGACGATGCGTCCGTCGCGGTCGGGGCGGAGGTTGATCATGCCGGCGGCGTAGCGGCGGCTCGGCCGCTGCGACGGCTCGCCGCGCACGATCAGGTTGCCCCACTCGCGGTAGATGTCGAAGTCGTTGGCGGCGGCGTAGAGGTCCCACACGCCGACGCCCGGGGGGCGGCAGCCGATCTCGGAGAACTTGAGCCCCTTGGGCCCGTAGAACCACTCCATGTGCGTCGCCGAGGTGCCGATGCCGAGTGCCTGCAGCACCTTCTCGCCGAGGTCGCCGAGGTCGGAGTAGCCCGGCGAATCGACGCGGTTGGTCGTCACCAGGTAAGGCGAGATCCAGCGCGTGCGCATCGCCTCGAGCACGTTGGGGTAGTAGTGCGAGATGAAGTGGTGGGCGACGCGCCCGCCCACCGCCAGGGTGTCGTAGAAACCCTCGTGCCCCTCGATGAACTCCTCGATGGCGACCGCGTGGCCGCTCTCGAGGCCGCTCTCGCGAATCACCGACGCGAGCTGCCCTTCGTCGGCGACGCGCCAGGTGCCGGCCGCGCCGGCGGCGCTGCGCGGCTTGACGATGAGCGGGAAGCCGACGCGGCGGGCGAACGCCCAGGCTTCGTCGGGAGTGTCGGCCCCCGTCGACTGCGCGGTGGGAATGCCCGCCTCGCGCAGGGCGTCCTTCATCGCCGGCTTGTCGCGGCAGAGCCACGCGGTCTTCACCGACGTGCCGGGGATGGAGCAGGCCTCGCGCACCTTGGCGGCGGTCATGATGTGCGCCTCGACGGTGGCCTCGAGGCGGTCGACCCAGCCACGTTGCTGCACTCGGCGCACGGCGTCGTAGAGGCGCCCCTCGTCACAGACGTTGGGGATCTGCTCGTACCCCGAGAGCCACCGGTGCAGGTCCGGCCCGAGGGCCTCGACGGGCACCTCGCCGATGCCCGTCACGCGCGCTCCCGCCTCCACCAGCCCCCGCACGAACTGGCGCTGGTTGTTGGGGAAGCGAGGCTCTACGAAGATGACGTGCATGGATCGAGGTCGGCCGCTCGAGACGGAGGCCGATGGTACCAGAACGGGCGCCGCTGTCTGGCGAGCGGCTGCCGTGTGGAGGTAGCGGCCGGGCGGTCAGTCCCGGAGCGTGAGCTGTCCGGCTCCGACGTGGGCGTGAACTCGGTACGAGCCGGTGCCCTTGCGGGTGAACGAGCGGAAGAGGCCGCCCGTGTCCACGCCGAAGCCGCGTGCCGTGAGCCCGCCGCTCGTCACCGAGCCGTCGACGTGGCCGTATTGGGAGGCGTCGCCGACGTCGAGCGAAACGTCGCCGGCGCGGAGCTCGACGTCTTTGTCGCCGACCACGTCCTCGACCACCAGCTCGCCGAACGGCATCCGCACCACCAGGTCCGTCGACCGCGGGATCTCGACGACGATCGTGATCCGCTTGCGCGGGCCGCCCTGGATGCGCAGCTTGGCGACCTCGGGGCTGGTGCGGGCGAGGCTCACCCGCACCTCGTCGGCGCGATCCGCGTTGTACCCCTCGTAGCGGACGACGAGCTGGTCTTCGGCGCCGCCGACGACGCGGACGTCGCCCGAGCGGATGCTGAGGTGCAGCTCGCCGCCGGACGGGAACGGCGCCGCGAAGTCGCCGCGCGCGCTCTCTTCCGCCCCGGCAGCCACCCCGGGCAGAGCGGCCACCAGGGTCGCGAGCAGCGTGATCCGGACCAGTGTCGTCGAGCGCATCGGCGCCTCCTTCCGTCAAAGCGGGTTGTCTTCGCCCTGACTACGGGGAGCGGGAGGGTCGGGTTTCAGGACGGTGGCCGCGCCGCATGACGTAAGCTTGCGCGTCCCGCAAGGAGGTCGCGCCGCTCGTGCCTCGTTCGGTTCTCACGATGGATCTCCCTCCAGATCGCTCCGATGCGTTCGATCCGGCACCTGGCCTTCGGGTGGGAGGCCGCTCGTCCGCCGTCACCCTTCTCGGGCCGCAGCGGCTGACGCCGACGCTCGTCAAGGCGGTGCGTGCGGTCGGCGTCGAGGGGGACGTCGCCGTCGTCACCGCCGGCTGGCAGGAACGCGAGGAGGAGGTCGACGAGCTGCGCGACCACCTCGGCGGCCGCGTCGTCAACCTCCGCCTCTACACGCGCGCCGAGGAGGTCTTCCGCCGCGACCGCGGTCTCGCTCGCGCGCTGCGCGCGCGACAGGACCGCCTGCAGCGCATGCAGGAGCTCTACCGCATCCGTCTCGCGCACGCCATGGACGCGGCGCGCGAGCTGCTCATCCGCGGCGGCGACCCCGAGGTGCTCGAGCCCGAGCGCGAGGCGGCGGTCGCCGCGATCCGTGAGCTCGACCACGTGCACCTCGCGCGCGTGCGGGCCGTGCACCAGGAGTTCGACGCGACGTTCCAGCCGTTCGGGCGGCCGTTGCTCGCGCGCCAGCGCAAGGAGCTCGCCGCACTTCTCGACGGGTGCGCCGCGTTCGCCGTCGCCGGCGGCCACGTGGCGCTGCTGCTCAACCGCCTGCGTCTCTTCGGGCTCGCCGAGCTCGTCGCCGGCAAACCGGTCTTCGCCTGGTCGGGGGGCGCCATGGTGGCCGGCGAGCGGCTCGTGCTCTTCCACGACGACCCGCCGCAGGGGCCCGGCAACGCCGAGGTGCTGGAGTCGGGGCTCGGCCTCTTCACCGGCCTCTTGCCGCTGCCGCACGGGCGCCGCCGGCTCAAGCTCGACGACCGGCTGCGGGTGTCGCTCTTCGCGCGCCGCTTCGGCGACCTCGCCTGCGTGGCCATGGACGACGGCGCCATCCTGCGCCGACAGGACGGGCGGTGGCTTCCGGTGGGCGGCGACGGGTCGCGACGGCTCCTCCCCGACGGCGGTGTCGAGGAGCTCACCGCCTGATGGCGCTCGCCATCCGCGAGCTGCTGCGCGAGCCGCCCCCCTCCGCCGAGGCGATCGCGCGCTTCATCGCCGCGAACCGCTTCCCGCTCGTCGAGGGGAGCTCGACCACCTTCGTCTTCCACGGCAAGGCGGACAAGGTGAAGCTGCGCCACTTCATCTACGGGCTGCCGTCGACGCGGCCGATGAAACACGTCGAGGGCACCGACCTCTGGTACGTCACCGAAGAGCTGCCGCCCGGCTCGCGCATCGAATACAAGCTCGAGCTCTTCCACGGCAACGAGCGTCACTGGGTGCTCGACCCGCTCAACCCGCACACCGCCCGCGACCCGTTCGGCGCCAACTCGGTCTGCCAGGCCGCCGGCTACGAGACCCCCGAGTGGGCGCTCGAGGACGCCGATGCGCGCCCGGGCTCTTTCGAGTCGGTGCAGGTGCCGACGCGCGCCTTCGGCGGCCAGCGCGAGGTGGTGCTCTACCTGCCGGCGCGCATGCGGCCGACGCGGCAGCTCGCCCTCGTCATCGCGCACGACGGCATCGACTACCTGCGCTACGCGAGCCTCAAGGCGGTGCTCGACAACCTGGTGCACCGGCTCGAGGTGCCGCAGCTCCTCGTCGCCCTCACCCAGTCGCCCGACCGGCTGCGCGAATACGCCGGCGACAAGAAACACGCGCGCTTCCTGACCGAGGACCTCGTGCCCTGGCTCGAGAAGCGCTTCCCGCTGCAGCAGAACCCGTCCGGCCGCTGCCTGCTCGGGGCCAGCTTCGGCGCCGTCGCCTCGCTGTCGACCGCCTGGTATTACCCCGGGTTCTACGGGCGCCTGCTCCTGCAGTCGGGGTCCTTCGCCTTCACCGACATCGGCGAGAGCGAGCGCGGTCCGGCCTTCAAGCCGGTGGTCGAGTTCGTCAACGCCTTCCGCGCCGCGCCGGGCAAGCCGGTGGAGAAGATCTTCGTCTCCTGCGGCGTCTACGAGTCGCTCATCTACGAGAACCGCTCGCTGGTGCCGCTGCTGCAGCGCACCGGCATGGACGTGCGGTTCGTCGAGGCCCGCGACGGCCACAACTGGGAGAACTGGCGCGACCGCCTGCGCGAGGGGCTGTCCTGGCTCTTCCCCGGGCCGCTCTGGATGGTCTACGAGTAGGGGATCTCCGACGGCCACGAGACCGCGGCTCGCCCTTCCGCTGGCGCTCGCCGGCCTCCTCGCCGGAGCGGCGGCCGCGAGCTCGGTACCCGCCGACGCCGCTCGCGCCGCGTTCCGCAAGCTCGACATCCCCGAGCAGGTGCCGGCGCATGTCGCGACCGCGCTCGCCACGGACCGCGACGGATTCCTCTGGATCGGAACGCAGCGCGGTCTGGCGCGCTGGGACGGCTACACCTTCCGCGTGTTTCGTGCCGACCCCGACGACGTGCGGGCGCTGCCCGGCAGCTACGTGCGAAGCCTCCTCGCGGCGCGCGACGGCCGGCTCTGGGTGGGCACCTTTGCCAGCGGCCTCGCGGTCTACGACCCGTCCACCGAAACCTTCGCGCGCTTCGCGCACGACGGCGCCGACGCCGCGAGCCTCTCCCACGACCGCATCGAAGGCCTCGCCGAGGATGTGAGCGGGCGCATCTGGGTGGCCACCTACGGCGGCCTCGACCGGCTCGAGCCGGCGACCGGTCGCATCGAGCACTTCCGCCATCGTGCCGCGGATCCGTCGAGCCTGGCCGACGATCGGGTGCGCAGCCTGCTCGTCGACCGTCGCGGCACGCTCTGGGTCGGCAGCCGCGACGGCCTGCAGCGGTGGCGTGGAGACGGCAAGGGATTCGAGCGGATCGCGTCGACCGCGGGCGACGCGGGCTCGCTCGCCGGGCAGTTCGTGTCACGCCTCTTCGAGGACCATCGCGGGCGCATCTGGATCGGCACCAACGACGACGGCGCCGCGGTCTGCGAGCCGGCGACGGGCCGCCTCCATCGCTTCCTGCCGCGCCCGCGCGACCCCGACGGCCTGTCCCACTTCTGGGTCTACGGCATCGCCGAGGTGGTGCCCGGCGAGATCTGGATTGCGACCTTCGGCGGCGGCGTCGACGTCGTCGACGGCGAGTCGCTGGCGATCGTGGCGCGGCTTCGCCACGATCCGTCCCTGCCGAGCACCATCGGCAGCGACCGCGTGGGTGCCCTGCTCCGCGACGGGTCAGGGCAGGTCTGGGTGGCGACCTGGGGCCAGGGGATCACGCGACACCACCCGGCCACGCGCGCCTTCGTCACCGTCCGGTTCGCGCCGAACGACTCGCTGGGGCTCACGCACCCGGCCGCGGTCCGCCCGCTGGCGCGGCGCGACGGCACGATCTGGGTGGGCACCAATGGCAACGGCATCGACGTCTTCGACGCCGCGCTGCGACGCGTCGACGGCTTCCGGCCCGACGCCGCGGACCCGGGTGCGCTCTCCGACGGCGCGGTCACCAGCCTCGTCGAGGGCCCCGACGGCTCCGCGTGGGTGGCGACGCTCGACGGCGATCTCCACCGCCTGCGCCCGGGTTCTCGGCGGTTCGAGCGGCTCACGCCGCGCGACGGACTCGCCGGCGGCCCGATCCGCGCCCTCACCTTCGGTCCCGACGGCGGCCTCTGGGCCGGGGCCGCCGAAGGGCTCACGCGCATCGATCCGCCGACGATGCGCGCCGAGCGCGTGGTCCGCCGCCGGCGCTCCGACGGCGCGTCCCTGCCTCCCGCCGCGGTCGAGGCGGTGGCGTTCCTGGCCGACGGCACGATGTGGCTGGGGACCGACAGCGGCCTCGAGGTCGTCGAGCCGCGATCGGGCGCTGCGGTTCGCGTCGTCCGCAAGGCCGGCGCGCCCGACCAGCTGCCGAGCAACTGGGTCCCCGATCTCATGGTGGCTCGCGATGGCCGGCTCTGGGTGGGGACGCAGGGTGGCGCCTGCGTCGTCGAGGGGTGGAACGGCGTCGAGCTGCGCTGCGTGGCGGTCTCGGAGCGCATCCACCGCGCGACCGGCCCCGCGGAGTCGCTCATCGAGGACGACGCGGGCCGCGTGTGGATCGGCCCCACGCTGCGGGTCGACCCGGCCACCTGGCGCGCCGAGGAGCTCGGGGCAGCCGACGGCTGCGACCTGCGCACCTTCTTCATCGCCAGCCGCGCCCGCACGCGGGACGGCAGCCTCCTCTTCGGTTCGCCCGAGGGTTTGCTCGTCGTGCGGCCGGATCGGCTCGTGCCCTGGAACTTCGCACCCCCCGTGGTCGCGACGGGGCTGCGCGTCGACGGCATCGACCGCCCGGGCCGGACGCTCGGCCCGCTCCGGCTCTCGCCGCCGCGGCGCAGTGTGGAGCTCGACTTCGCCGCGCTCGACCTCTCGGATCCCGCCCGCGTCGCCTATCGCTATCGTCTCGAGGGCTTCGACGGCGCCTGGCGGACGGCCGATGCGTCGCACCGCTCGCTCGCGTACACCAACCTGCGGCCGGGACGGTACACCCTGCACGTGCGGGCGACCAATCGCGCCGGTGTCTGGAGCCCGTTCGAGCTCCGGTTGCCGGTGGTCGCCGTGCCGGCGTTCTGGGAGACACGGTGGTTCGCGGTCGCCGCGGGCGTGGCGCTGGCGCTCCTCGCCTATGGCGCCTTCCGGCTGCGCGTGCGGCGGCTCGAGGCTCGGGCCCTCGAGCTCGAGACCCAGGTGGCCGATCGCACGCGGGCGCTGGCGGCGAAAAACGAGGAGCTCGCCGCCGCCTACGTGCGGATCGAGGAGGCCAGCCTCACCGACCCGCTCACCGGCCTTCGCAACCGCCGTTTCGTCGAGCAGGCGATCGAGGGCGACCTCGAGGTGGCTCTGCGGCGGCACCGTGAGGGCGAAGGCGGCGGCGGGCAGGGCGACCTCGTCGTGCTGCTGCTCGACCTCGATCACTTCAAGCGGGTCAACGACACCTACGGCCACGCCGCGGGCGACGCGGTGCTCGTGCAGATGGCGGCGGTGCTGCGCGGCGTCTTCCGTGCCGCCGACATCGTGGCGCGCTGGGGCGGCGAGGAGTTCCTCGTCGTGGCCCGCTTCGTCGACCGTGCGCGCGGCGCCGAGCTGGCGGAGAAGGTGCGCGCCGAGGTCGCCGCGCACGCCTTCACGCTTCCCGACGGCACGTCCCTGCGCAAGACCTGCTCCGTCGGTTTCGCCGTGTATCCCTTCGCCGTCCGCGACCCGGTGCCGGTCGGGTGGGAGCGCGTCGTGCACGCGGCGGACCTCGCCCTCTACGTCGCCAAGCGCCGCGGGCGCGACTGCTGGGTCGGCGTCGCGCCGGCCGGCGGCCGGGATGGCGACCGCGCGCTGGCGAGTCTCGAGGTGGACGCCGAGGGGGCCGTGTCCGAAGGGTCGGTGGTCCTCTCGAGCTCGCGCGGCGGCGCGACGGACGCCGGCTGACCGGCCTCGAAGGTCCCTCAGGCGGGAGCCGCGGCGACGAGATCGCGGAGCCGGTCCGGGTCGATCGGCTTGACCAGGTGGACGTCGAAGCCCGACTCTCGCGCGCGCCGCCGGTCGTCGTCCTGGCCGTAGCCG
>Ga0075431_100000629_pt1 | contig 29777 bp, 24 predicted proteins | sample RhiMetdeltSRZDD5_FD_75297 | JGI IMG/M metagenome (GOLD analysis project Ga0075431, IMG submission 75297) | Populus rhizosphere microbial communities from Tennessee, USA - Rhizosphere MetaG P. deltoides SRZDD5 | ecosystem: Host-associated > Plants > Roots > Rhizosphere > Soil | place: USA... | reverse complement strand
CGGAGGCAACCCGAAGCTTGGGGGTTTTCGAGCGAGGAGCTGTCTGCGCTGAAGTCCGCGAAGGCGATCGGGCGGCAGGCATGAGCCTCGGGCGATTGACTCCGCTCCCATGCTGGGCGAGCCTGCAGCATCGCTTCCAGACATGGATACGTCCATGCAGCTTTCGCTCGAGCCGTCACTGACATCGAAGATCCACGAAGTCGACGACTTCGCGGCCGCGCAGGAGTTCTTTCACAGTCGGGGGTGGACCGACGGCTTGCCCGTGGTACCGCCGACGGAAGCGGCCGTCGCGGCCTGCCTGGAATGGGCCGGCATGCCGCCGGATCAGTTGCTTGGCATCGAGCCTGTGCGCACGCAGCCGATCAGGGCCGAGAAGCTTGCCATCAATGCCGTCATGGCGGGATGCCTGCCCATGCACTTCCCGGTCGTTGCCACGGCGTGGCAGGCGATGATGAAGGACGAGTTCCTTCTTCACGGCGTGACGTCGAGCACGGGCGGATGTGCGGTGTTGGTCATCGTCAACGGCCCGGTGCGCCTCGAGATCGGTGCGAGCGGGAGGTTCAACGCACTCGGCAACAGCGATCGCGCCACCTCGGTGATCGGTCGTGCCATCAGGCTCGCGTTGATCAATCTGATGGACCTGAGACCGGGCGAGGTCGATCGCACGACGCTCGGTCATCCCGGCAAGTTCTCCTATTGCCTCGCCGAGGACGAGGAGGATACGACGTGGGAGCCGCTCCATATCCAGCGCGGAATGCCGCCGGGGACGTCGGGCGTGACGGTGTTCGCCGCCATGGGGCCGCGCCAGATCATGAACGAGTGGACGACCGATCCAAGGGAGATCCTCGAGACGTTTGCCGCGGAGATGCGCGCCAATCAGCTTCACTACTCGATCTATGGCGGCAACTACGTGATCGTCGTTCCGAAGCAGCTCAGAGATCACATTCAGGGTGCCGGCTGGACGAAGAGGGACATTGCGGAGTTCGTCTTCGAACGCGCGCGCGTCCAGCGCGGCGAGTGGGCGAATGTCGGCAAGGGCTCGGTCGTGCGGGATCGCGCGACCAAGGTACACTCGGCCCTGCAGTCACCCGACGATCTGCTCGTTGTGGCTGCCGGCGGTCCTGCCGGCGGTTTCGGCGCGGTCATCCCGCCGTGGATGGGCAGCAAGACCCGGGCGGTAACGGCCGCCATCGGCGTCTGCGTGGATTGTGAGCCGCCGAAGCGCTGAGGGCCTCGGCAGATCGCGGGCAAATGCAAGGATGCAAGTGATGAGAGTGCTGGATCCGACCAACGAGACGAGGACCGCAGGCGTGACGCTCGCGCCCAGGCTCGCGTCATTCGCCGGGCTGACGGTCGCGATCATCACGAATGCCAAGGAAGGCACGAAGGGCTACTTCACCCACCTCGACCGCATGTTGCGCGAGGAGATGGGCGTTGCCGACGTGGCGTGGCGGGAGAAGTCCAACTACAGCGCCCCGATGGACGCACACATCGTGCAGGAGCTCACGAACTGGCACGCGGTCTTCACCGGTGTCGGAGATTGAGGGAGCTGCTCGTCGTGCAGTCTGCATGACACGATAACCTCTGAACGGAACGGCGTTCCGGCCGTGGGCGTGATGACGACGCGCTTTGTCAGCGCGGCAGAGCTCATGTGCCGTGTGCTCGGGGTGCCGGATTTCAGGTTCGCAGTGATCGATCACCCGATCAGCAGCGCGTCGGATGAGCGGCTCGCTGCCTATGCGCACGCGACGATCGAGCAGGCCAGGCAGATACTGCTGCGACCGGACCGGTCTGGCTCGCCGGGGCGAGTGTGAACGGGACGCCCGAGGCCGTCGGCACCGCCATGTGGTACGCCGGTGGCGACGTAGTCTCTGGTCGCTTGCTGGCCCGGGGTGGAGAGGGCGTCACGGACGCCGGGCTCGTAGATGCAAGAACAGAGGCAGCCGCTGCCAGCGGCGGCTTCGCTGGAGAACGACGGCGTGATCTGGAATCTTGGGTTCTCTGAGCGCCTCGACGAGCAGACCACCCTCCTCGAGAGCCAGAAAATAACTCTCAAGCGGCCAGTGCCGGCTGTGGAGCGTCATTGACCGCCCATCCCGCTCGACCGTGTCCGAGTAGTTGAAGGTACCAAGATAGTCTCCGGCAATAATGAACCGCGCATCGGCGGTCTCATTGGTTTCGAAACGTCCGGCTGAATTGATCGGGTGAACGATCGCCACGCAGAGCCGGCCACCGGGTTCGAGAACGCGCGCGACCTCCCGCACAGCGGCCGGCATCAAATCGATGTCGTGAAGCGACATGAAGGCGATGGCCAAATCAGCGCTTGCATCGTCCAGCGGAAGCGCGCCCGCGTCGGCCAACCGAATGTCCATGAGCGGGTCCGCTTCGCGAGCCGCTGCAACGAGCGACGGTGAAGCATCGATCCCCACAACGTCATGTCCAAGCTCCTTCAAGTGCCGCGTTAGCCGCCCCTCGCCGCAGGCGATATCGATCGTCCGCCGCCCCGGCGACGGTACGATTTGAAGGAACTGATCTCGATGGTAGCGCCAGTAACTATCGTGCCCAGGTGCACGAGCCCAGACAATCCACTGATTGGCATGAGCTTCCCAACGCTCTCGTAGGTTCATGGTCACCTCGTCGTTGATCGGGCCGGAGGATGTTTCAACCTACTCCGTCGCGCATCCCACCTTCGCTTGGGGCACCGGGCAAAATTGTACGGTGTTCCGGCGGCAGCCAGGGTCGGTTCCTTGGGACGAACTCACCGTTCGCTGCCCTGCAGCGTGTCGTCAGCTGTGAAAGGCACGTCGAGCAGGGCGTGCGGTGCCGGTGAATTCATGGGGTCGCAAGATCCCGCTGCCTGGCGGCAATCGCCTGGGCGCGGGCGAGCAGGGCCTGCGCCCGCAGCACGACGGGGATATCGATCATCTTGCCGTCGATCGCGAACGAAGCGCGGCCATGGGCGGCCGCCTCGCGGTCGAGGGCGACCACCCGCTCCGCGTAGGCGACCTCGTCGGCACTCGGGCTGAAGCCGGCGTTGAGCACCGGCACCTGGACCGGATGAATGCAGGTCGCGCCGACGAAGCCGAAATCGACGGACCGGCGCACGATGCGCGCATAGGCGTCCAGGTCGCTGAAATCGGCCAGCGTGCTGACGGTGCCGAGCGGCGCGATGCCGGCCGCGCAGGCCGCTTGCACGATGAGCTGCTTCGGCAGCAGCAGCGTCTCCTCGGAGGGCTTCGCGCCGATCGCGGTGGCGTAGTCCTCGGCCCCGAGCGAGAGGCCGGCGAGCCGCGGCGTTGCGCGTGCGATCGCATGGGCCTGCGCCAGCGGTCCCGGCGCCTCGATCAGCCCGACGAACAGGACCTGGCCGGCCGGCAGCCCACGCGCCTGCTCCAGCCGGGTCACCAGCTCGTCGAGCAGGCGCAGGTGGTCCGGCCCCTCGACCTTGGTCACCATGATGGCATCGACGCCCGGGATCACGGCGGCCTCGATGTCGCGCACGCCGAGCTCGAGCGGCTGGTTGATGCGCACCAGCACGTCCGCGCGACCGTTGGTCCGGAAGCGCTGTACCACACCCGGCAGCAGGGCGCGTGCCGCATCCTTCTGCTGCGGCGGGACGCTGTCCTCCAGGTCGACGATGAGCGCATCGGCCCGGCGCTCGGTCGCCTTGGCCACGAAGCGCTCGACGTTGGCCGGGACGAACAGCGCGGAGCGCCAGACCGGGAGCTTGCGTTGCCGGCTCATGTCTTCCTCTCCTTCGCAAGGCCCGAGGTGAGGGCGGCGTCGATCTCGTCCGGCGGCAGCCCCGCCTCCGCCAGGATGTCGCGCGTATGCTGCCCCAGCCGCGGCGTCGGGCTGCGGATCGTGCCCGGCGTCCCAGACAGCCGCGCCGGCACCGCATGCATGGGGAACGAGCCCATGTCCTCGTCGGGATATTCGGCCAGCAGCGCGCGCTCCTGCACGTGCCTGTCCTGCATGAAGCGGACGATATCGTTGACGGGCCCGATCGTCACCTCGGCCTCCTCGAAGAAGCGGACGTTCTCGTCCAGGGTTCTGGCTCCGACGAACGCGCCGATGATGCGGTCGAGCTCCTCGACGTTGACGAGGCGCGCCTCGTTGGTCTTGAAGCGCGGATCGTCGACCAGCTCCGGCCGGCCGATCGAGCGCAGCACGCGTTCCGCCATGCCCTGGGTCGAGGCCGACAGGCAAACCCAGCCGCCCTCCCGGGTGCGGTAGACGTTGCGCGGGACCGAGCCGGTGCTGCGGCTGCCGCTGCGCGGCTTGGTCCTGCCGGTCAGGCGATGGTTCGCCGCCTGGGGCCCGAGCGAATTGAAGATCGGGTCGAGCAGGGGCAGGTCGATCACCTGCCCTCGGCCGCCGTTGACCTCGACCTCGCGCAGCGCGGCCATGGCGGCGAACGCGCCGGTAAGCCCGGAGATGGCGTCGGCGAGATACATCGGCGGCAGCACCGGCTCGCGATCCGGGAAGCCGTTCATATCCGCGAAGCCGGAGAAGCCCTCGACCAGCGTGCCGAACCCGGGCCGGCGGCGGTAGGGGCCCGTCTGCCCCCAGCCGGAGATGCGGACGACGACGAGCCGGGGCTCGAGCTCGAGGAGCGACTCGGGTGCCAAGCCCATGTGCTCGAGAGTGCCCGGCCGGAAGCTCTCCACCAGCATCGCGGCGCCGGGGATGAGCCTGCGGATCAGCGGCACGGCCTGCGCGTGGCGGAAATCGACGCACAGGCTGCGCTTGTTGCGCGAATGAACCTTCCAGGTGGTCTCGACGCCGTTGGTGCGCCAGCCACGCAGCGTGTCGCCCTCGCGCGGCTCGACCTTGACGACGTCGGCGCCAAAATCCGCAAGATGCTGGGTCAGCAGATTGCCGGCCACCAGCCGCGACAGATCGACGATGCGCAGACCGGTCAGCGGACCACGCACGCCCGGCGTGTAATCGGCGCGCGGCAGACCGCCGGTGCCCTCAGAAGACGTTGGCATTCGCATTTCCCTGGAGAAGGAGATCGCCGGCAGCCGACAGCCGCAGGCACGGGTGCTCGCCAAGTAGGGGGCGATCCGTCTCCATGCGCAGCGGGCCCGCCAGCGACGTCTCGGCATGGGCCTTCGGAGGAGCGCCCCCCGGGGCAGGACTGGCCGTCCTGAACATCCCGCCCTCCCGCCGAACGGCACAGCTCCCACAGTCCGATCATGGCGGACCTGACCTTGGCGTGCAACCTCGAGGCACAGCAGGTCCGCGGCCTCGATCACATCCGCTGGCTGTATCGGCGCATTGCCTGTCTGAACTCGCTCCTGCCCCTCCGCAGCCGGGACGGCGCGGTCGTTGGCGCGCGCAACTGGTCACCGAGCGAGGCTTCGCATAGATTGAACGGACTGCAACGACAAGACCAGGGGAGGAACCGATGCGCATGGCGAGGCAGGCGCTATTGGTGGGGGTCGGCTTGCTGGCCGCGTTCGCCAATGTTGTGGGAGCGCAGGACTATCCGACGAAGCCTGTGCGTCTCATCATTCCGTTCCCGCCGGGCGGAAGCAACGATGTCGTCGGCCGCATCATTGCCACAGGGCTCGGGGAGCGGCTCGGCAAGCAGGTGATCGTCGACAACCGCGGCGGCGCCGGCGGCGTCATCGGCACCGAGGTTGCCGCCAACTCGGCGCCCGACGGCTACACGCTCCTCGTGATCTCGCTGGCGCATGCCGTCAACCCGGGGCTCTACAAGCTCAAGTACGATCCGATCAAATCGTTCGTTCCCGTTGCCATGCTCGGCGCAGGCCCGAACGTGCTGTGCGTCAACCCCTCGGTCCCGGTCAGCACGCTGAAAGAGCTGATTGCGCTCGCCAAGCAGAAGCCGGGACAGCTCACTTACGCCTCCGCCGGCTCGGGCAGCTTCCAGCACATGGGCTCCGAGCTGTTCAAGCTGATGGCCGAGGTCGATATCGTGCACGTGCCGTTCAGAGGCGGCGGCCCCGCCATGATCGACGTGGTCGGCGGTCACAGCCAGATCATCCTGAGCTCGCTCGTTCAGACCATGCCCCACATCCGCTCCGGCAAGCTGAAGCCGCTGGGAACAGGCGGCAAGACGCGCTCGTCCATCCTGCCCGACGTTCCGACCATCACCGAGGCCGGTGTGCCCGGTTACGAGATGAGCAACTGGTGGGGCATCGTCGCTCCTGCCGGCACCCCTCAGCCGGTCGTGGACAAGCTCACCAAGGAGATCAGCGCCGTGCTCGCCTCGCCCGAAACCCAGAAGGTGCTCTCCACCGAGGGCGCGGAGGTGATCGACAGGACCGGAGCCGAGTTCGGCGCTTTCATCGAGGCCGAGCTCACCAAGTGGCAGCGGGTCGTCAAAGAGGCCAAGATCAAGGCCGATTAGTCGCTCGACCGCCCGCGCGTGTTTGTCATCCCGGAATTCCGCCCCGGATCACGGCCGGGGCAGGCTCCGCGGAATATCCGGGACCCGGGGCCAAGGAGGAAAGGCATGGAGCCCTGGGCTCTGGGTACCGGGTCTCGCCCTATCGGGCTCGCCCGGCATGACAGCAGGGACTGGGCTGCCGATTCGGGGAGGACGGCGCGATGAGGCTGGAGTTTCTCGGCAACAAGGATTTCTGGGCCGGCCTCGTCCTGACGGCGGTCGGCGTCGCGGCCGTGCTCATCGCTCGCGGCTATCCGCTCGGCACGATGATCCGCATGGGTCCTGGATACTTCCCGACCTTGCTCGGGGCTCTGCTCGTGCTGTTCGGCATGTATCTGCTGGCGAAGGGGCTGCGCAGCGCCGAAAGGATCGAGCCGGGCTGGTCGCTGCGCGCCCTGATCGTGCTGCCCCTGTCGCTCGTCCTGTTCGGGCTCCTCATGGATCGTGCCGGGCTGGTGCCGGCACTGGCCGCGCTGGTCATCGGATCGGCGGCCGCAGGCAGGGAGTTCAAGCTCGTGGAGGTGGTCCTGCTGGCCCTGCTCCTGGTCGCGTTCTCCGTGGCGGTCTTCGTCTGGGCTCTCGGGCTGCCGTATCCGGTGCTCGTGTGGCGTTGATGGGCCCATGGACCTCCTCGGCAACCTTTGGTACGGCTTCGGCGTCGCCGTCTCGCTGGAGAACCTCGCCTACTGCTTCATCGGGGTGCTGGTCGGCACGCTGATCGGCGTGCTGCCCGGCATCGGCCCGCTCGCGACCATTGCGATGCTGCTGCCGATCACCTACGGGGTTCCTCCGGTCGCCGCGCTGATCATGCTGGCCGGCATCTACTACGGCGCCCAGTACGGAGGCTCGACCACGGCGATCCTGGTCAACCTTCCCGGCGAGACCTCGAGCGTGGTCACCTGCATCGACGGCTACCAGATGGCGCGGCAGGGCCGCGCCGGGCCGGCTCTCGCCATCGCCGCCATCGCCTCGTTCTTCGCCGGCACGGTCGGCACGCTGCTGATCGCCCTGTTCGCCCCGCCGCTGGCGGAGTTCGCGCTGAAGTTCGGATCGCCCGAGTATTTCGCGCTGATGCTGATGGGGCTCGTCGCAGCCGCCGTCCTCACCCAGGGGGACATCGCCAAGTCGCTCGCCATGGTGACGCTCGGGCTCCTGCTCGGCATCGTCGGCAACGACATCCATTCGGGCATCCCGCGCTATGTCTTCGACATCACCGAGCTGTCGGATGGGATCGGCTTCATCGTCCTTGCGGTGGGCGTGTTCGCCGTAAGCGAGATTATCGCCAATCTGGGTGCCTCCAGCGAGCCTCGCTCCTCCGTCTCGGGCGTAACCGGCCTGCTGCCCACGCGCGAGGATGCGAGACAGGCCTTCGCGCCGATCCTGCGCGGGACCGGAATCGGCGCGTTCTTCGGCGTGCTGCCCGGCACCGGCCCGGCCGTGGCCTCGTTCGCCTCGTACATGCTCGAGAAGAAGATTGCCAGGGACCCATCGCGCTTCGGCCGCGGCGCCATCGAAGGCGTCGCCGGGCCGGAGGCGGCCAACAACGCAGACGCCCAATGCAAGTTCATCCCGATGCTCACCCTCGGCCTGCCGGTGAGCGGGGTGATGGCCCTGATGCTCGGCGCCCTCACCATGCAAGGCATTCAGCCGGGCCCGGAGGTCATGAACCAGAGGCCCGATCTGTTCTGGGGCCTGATCGCCAGCATGTGGATCGGCAACCTGATGCTGGTCCTCCTGAACCTGCCGCTGATCGGCATCTGGGTCCGGCTGCTCACTGTTCCCTATCGCCTGCTCTTCCCCGCCATCATGGCGTTCGCCGCCATCGGCATCTACAGCCTCAACAACAGCCCGTTCGAGATCTATCTGGCGGCGATGTTCGGCATCATCGGCTTCATCCTGGTCAAGCTCGGCTTCGGCATGGCGCCGCTGCTGCTCGGGTTCGTCCTCGGGCCGCTGATGGAGGACAACCTCAGGCGCTCCATGGTCATGGGGCGCGGGGACCCCTCCATCTTCTTCACTCGGCCGATAAGCCTGTGCCTACTTGTTGCGACCGTGCTGATCCTGGCGATCGTCGCCCTGCCGGCGATCCGGAGAAGGCGCGGCGACGTTGCCGGATGAGACGCACGACGGGAATGGGAGCAAGCTATGAGCAACCAGGGTAGGCTGACGTTCACCTGTGCCCGGCAGTCGGTATCTGCTGCGGAATGGGGCGCGAGGGTCGACCTCGCCGCGTGCTTCCGCCTCGCCGATCACTACGGCATGTCCGACATGATTTATACCCACATAACCGCGCGGTCGCCCGACGACCCCGGCCACTTCCTCGTCAATCTGCACGGCATGCTGTTCGAAGAGATGACGGCATCCTCCTTCATGAAGGTGGACCTTGCGGGCAACGTCGTCTCCAGGCCCGGGATCGACCACGGGTACGGGCTGCACAAGGCGGCCTTCGTGATCCACAGCGCCGTCTACGGGGCGCGCCCCGACGTGATGGCGGTCATGCATACGCACACCATAGCGGGAATGGCGCTTTCCTCCCTCGGATGCGGCCTCCTGCCGATGACGCAGACCTCGCACAGGTTCTACCCGCGCGTTGCGTACCACGACTTCTCGGGGCCGGAGCGCGATCCGGGCGAGCGCGACAAGCTCGCGCGCGATCTCGGCGCGCTGAACGTCATGGTCCTGCGCAACCATGGTCTCCTGACCGTGGGCCCCAGCATTCCCGAGACGTTCAACCGGATGTACGGGCTGGAGCGGGCGTGCCAGGCGCAGCTCGCCGCCATGGCCTGCAACACCGCCCTCAACGTGCTGCCGCCGTCGATCGTGGAGCGGTCGGCCGCCATGTACGCCCCCGGCGCGGTACGCCCCTATGGACTGCTCGAATGGCCCGCGCTGCTGAGAGCCCTCGACAGGAAAGACGCATCCTATCGTGAGTAGGCCGGGGACGTGGCAGGGCCACCGGCGGCTCTGCTCGGGTGCTCGGCATGCCTGCGGCGACGCGACCGCGCGACCGGCGGACTGGTCACGACAACCACCGCTTGCGGCGCTTGTAGTGCTTCACGTCGCGGTAGGACTTGCGCGAGCCCACCTCGTTCAGCCCGAGGTAGAACTCGCGGATGTCGGAGTTCTCGCGCAGCGATGCCACGTCGCCCTCGAGCACGATGCGGCCGGTCTCCATGACGTAGCCATGGTCGGCGACCTCCAGCGCCATGGTGGCGTTCTGCTCCACGAGCAGGACGGAGAGCTTCTCCTCGTCGACCAGCCGGCGCACGATGGCGAAGATCTCCTCGACCAGCATCGGGGCGAGGCCCAGCGACGGCTCGTCCAGCAGCATGATCCTGGGGTTCGACATCAAGGCGCGACCGATCACCAGCATCTGCTGCTCGCCGCCCGAGAGATAGCCCGCGAGCTGGTGGCGGCGCTCCTTGAGCACGGGGAAGTAGGCGTAGGTGCGCTCCATGCCGTCTCTGACCTTGCCGGCGTGGCGCTGGGTGTGCGCGCCCGCGATCAGGTTCTCCTCCGCGGTGAGGTGCTCGAACACGCGCCGCCCCTCGAACACCTGGCTGATACCGAGCTTGGTTATGTCGAAGGCGCGCAGGCCGTCTATGCGCCGGCCCTCGAAGGTGATGGTGCCTTTGGTGACCTCGCCGCGCTCGGTGCGCAAGACGCCCGACACCGCCTTGAGCGTGGTGGTCTTGCCGGCCCCGTTGGCGCCGAGGAGCGCGGTGATCGAGCCCGGCCTGATCTCGAGCGACACGCCCTTCAGCACCAGGATGACGCTGTCGTAGACGACCTCGATGTTGTTGATGGACAGCATGGTCTCCGCGCGCGCCTCCCTCCCCGCGCAACACCGCCCTCGCCGCAAGCTCCATGAGCGCGGGGAGAAGGCCGGGTGAGGCGCAGTGGCACACTCCTGCGCTGGAGCGTGTGGCTGCCCCTCACCCTGACCCTCTCCCCGCAAGCGGGGAGAGGGGACTCCTCCTCCTAGTTCACCGCGGCGAGGTGTTTCCTGATCACATCGCGGTAGGCCTGGAACCAGTCGGTGGTCTTGGTGAGCTTGCCGCCCTTGACGGACCACACCTGCACCCAGCCGCCGCCTTCATGATCGAGCGGGGTCAGCTCCATCGGCGGCACCATGCCGCCCAGGGTGAAGCCCTTGATCGATTCCATGCCGTTCTTCACGTCGACCGAGTCCGGCCTGCCGCCCGCCTTGGCCTTGATGGCATTGCGCGCGGCCTCCGCATGCAGCGCCGCGATCATGACGCCGCGGTTGTAGAAGACGCTGGTCTCCTGCTGCGAGGGCGGCCCCTTGCCCTGCGCCTTGTACATCTCATTGATGTCCTTGATGACCTGGAAGTCGCTGCCGACGCCGGCGAACTGCAGGGTGTGATAGCCCTCGGCCAGCGCAAAGCCGCCGGCCGCCTTGATGTCGGCCTCCGAGGCGCCCCACACCATCGCCACCACCCGGCTCAATGGGTAGCCCTTGCCCTTCAGCTCCTTGATGGAGACCGACGGCGACCGCCCGAACAGGTGGGTGATGACGAAGTCGGGCTTGAAGCGGCCGGTGATGTCGATTACCTGCGCGCCCATCTCCACGCCCGGCGACGGCACCGCGAAGGTGCGCATCTCGAACCCCTCCAGCTTCGCGAGATCTTCGAGCACCTCCAGGGGCTCCTTGCCGGCGGGGTTGTCGAAATAGAGATACCCGATCTTCTTGCCCTTCAGGCTGCCGCCCAGCTGCTTCTTGGCGAACTCCACCGCAGCCGCCGCCTGCGACCAGTAGCTCGCCGCCAGCGGGAACAGATACGGATAGCGCTTGCCGTCGCTCGCCGCGGCCGTGCCGAAGCCGGGCGAGGTGCCGAGCATTTTGTCCTCTTCCAGCTTCTTGGTGAGCGCTGCCGTCTGCGGCGTGCCGTAGAGGCCATGCAGCACCGCGCCTTCCTTCTTGAAGCGCTCGTGCGCCTCCATTGCGGGTGGCACCTTGTACTCGTTGTCGATCTCGACGACGCGGATCTTGTAGCCCTCGATCCCACCCTTGCTGTTCAGGAGCGCGATGTAGTCGTGATAGCCGGGACAGAGAAACACGCCCACGGTCTGCGTCGCCCCGGTGCGATCGCACTGCACCCCGAACACCAGCTCCTTCTCCTGGGCCAACGCAGCGCTGCCGGCAATCGCCATCGCGCCTGCGGCTGCGGCGGCACGCAGCCAATTCGTGCCTGACCTCATCTGTCGTTTCCTCCTTTGACAGTTGCTACCCATAGTCAATACGAGAACGGCCACACCCGGAAGTAGTTGCGGATGTTGCGCCAGAGCCGGTTGAGCCCCTCTGGCTCCACCACCAGGAAGAAGATGATGAGCGCCCCGAACAGCACCAGCCGCGTAGAGGCGATCACGCTCGACATCTCGCCGGCGGTGAAGAACAGCCCGGCCAGCGGCTCCATGGCGAGTCTGAGCACGATCGGCAGCATGGTAACGAACACCGCGCCCAGGATCGAGCCCAGCACCGAGCCGAGGCCGCCGATGATGATCATGGCGAGGTAGTCGATCGACACGCCGATCTGGAACTGCTCGTAGTTGGCGATGCCGAGATAGTAGGTGTAGAGCACGCCGCATACGCCCGCGTAGAACGAGGAGATGGCGAACGCCAGCAGCTTGTAGCGGTAGATGTTGATGCCGATGATCTCCGCCGCGATGTCCTGGTCGCGGATAGCCACGAAGGCGCGACCGATGCGGCTGCGCACCAGGTTGAGGGTGGCCAGGATGGCGAGCGCGGCGAAGAACAGGAGGAAGAAGTAGAGGTGGCCCTGGGTCCTGATCTCGTAGCCCCACAGCGTCGGACGCGGCACCTGGATCGAGGCCTGGGCGCCGCCCGAGATGGCCGGCGTGTGGTTGATCACCCACTCGATGATGAGCTGGCCGGCGAGCGTAGCGATAGCGAGGTAGAGGCCCTTGATCCTGAGGCTCGGCATGCCGACGATGGCGCCGATGAGCGCCGCCATCAGCCCTCCCGCCGGCAGCGTGACCCAGAACGGCAGGCCCAGCTTCACGGCGAGGTTGGCGGCGGTATAGGCGCCGACCGACATGAAGGCGGCGTGGCCCACCGAGATCTGGCCGGTGTAGCCGGTCAGGATGTTGAGGCCCAGCGCGCCGACGATGGCAATGAGCGAGAGGTTGATGATGGAGAGGTAGTAGTCGTGCAGCGACAGCGGCAGGATCGCGGCGAACAGCACGATGAAGGACGCCACCGTCCAGCGCGCGACCGGAAGCGGATAGAGCGCCATATCGGAGGCGTAGGTGGTCTTGTAGACGCCCGACTCGCGATGGAACATGGGCCGGCCCTAGCGTGCACGATCGCTGAGAGTGGAAACGAGGACGCGCCACAGCGTACCCTCCCCCTTGCGGGGAGGGTGGCACATCGCGCCGAAGGCTTGCCTTCGGCGCGACGTGCCGGGTGGGGGTCCCCGAAGGAGGCAGAGCACCCGATCGACCCCCACCCCCCGGCCTTCGCCGGGGCAGGCTCTAGCCCCTCCCCGCGTCATGTCGAAGACATGCCTTCGGCATGATGGGGAGGGGAATCCGGTCGCGCATGTCTCATGATCCGTGCTCCAGCTACACTCGCTCGATCCGGTGGGTGCCGAAGATGCCGTAGGGCTTGAACATCAGGGCGATTATCATCAGCACGTAGGGCGCGAAATCCTTGGTGCCGCCGCCGACGTAGGGGTCCAGGTAGCCTGCAGCGAGGCTCTCCACCACGCCGACGATGAGCCCGCCAATGACGGCGCCGAGGACAGAGTCGAGCCCGCCCAGGATCACCACGGGGAACACCTTGAGGCCGACGAGCGCCAAGTGTACGTCCACCCCCAGCATGCTGCCCCAGATCACGCCGCCGAGCGCGGAGACGATGCCGGCCATGGCCCAGGCCAATGCGAAGTAGCGCTCCACGTTGATGCCCATGGCCATCGCCACCTGCTGGTTATCGGCCACGGCGCGCATGGCGACGCCCATGCGGCTCTTCATGAAGAACCAGGTGAAGAGGCCCAGGAAGACGAGAGTGACGACGACGCCCAGGATCTGGATCGGCGGCAGCGACACGAGGCCGATGCCGATGGGCATGTCGCCGATGCCGAGCGACACCGCCCGCGTCTCTCCGCCCACCGTGATCGGCGGCAGGCCGCGCAGCATGGCGCCCAGCCCGATGGTGGCCATGATGACGGCAATGATCGGCCGTCCCAGCAGCGGCCGCAGCACGACGCGCTCGAGCGCGAAGCCGAACGCCACCATGACGGCAACGGCGGCACCTATTGCGGCCAGCACCGGCATGCCGTTGACCGCCAGCGCTACGGCGGCGATGAAGCCGGCGAGCATGACGAACTCGCCCTGGGCGAAGTTGATGGCCTCGGTGGCCTTGTAGACGAGCACGAAGCCGAGCGCGATCAGCGAGTACATCAGCCCGATCGACAGCCCGCTCACTGTGAGCGCCAACGCGAACTGCAGCTCATCCCACATCGTGGTCTCCCCCTGTCATCCCGGAATTCCGCGAAGCGGAATATCCGGGACCCAGGGCCAGGGGCTGCAAGGCCTCCCCCTTGGCCCTGGGTCCCGGCTCTCGCGCTTCGCGCTCGGCCGGCATGACAACCGCTGAGCGTGTCATTCCCTCCCTCACGCCGCCACCCGCTGGCCTTCGCCCGCCGAGACGACGTCGTGCACCGCCAGCGTGGAGCTGAGCGTGCTCCTGCGCCCGTCCTCGAAGGTGATCTCCATGGTGAGCCGCGCCTCCCTCGCGCCGTCGTAGAAGGCCGCGATCAGCGACGCATACTTCTCCGCCACGAAGCCGCGCCGCACCTTGCGGGTGCGCGTCATCTCCGCGTCGTCGGCGTCGAGCTCCTTGTTGAGGAGCACGATGCGCGCCACCCGGACCGGCTCCGGCAGGGTGGCGTTGATCTTGTGCACCTCGCCGACGACGAGGCGCGCCACGTCGGGCTTGGAGGCGAGGTCCATGAAGCTCGTGAAGGGAAGGCTGTTCGTCTCCGCCCACTTGCCGACCGTGCTCATGTCGATGGCCACCATCGCGGCCACGAACGGCCGCCCGTCGCCGAAGGCCACCGCCTCGCGGATGTAGGGGCTGAACTTCAGCTTGTTCTCGATGAACTGCGGTGCGAACGGCGTGCCGTCGGCGAGCTTGCCCACGTCCTTGGCGCGGTCGATGATGGCGAGCTGGCCCTGCGGGTCGATCAGACCCGCGTCCCCGGTCCTGAGCCAGCCGTCGGCGGTGAGCGCAGCGCGCGTCGCCTCCTCCTGCTTGAAGTAGCCCTGGAAGACGCCGGGCCCTTTCACCAGCACCTCGCCCCCCTCGTCGATGCGCACCTCGGTGCCGGGCAGGGAGCGCCCCACGGTGTTGGGATCGGCCTCGTCGTTCCTCTGCAAGGCGACCAGCGCGCTCGCTTCCGTGGCGCCGTAGATCTGCTTCAGGTTGATGCCGAACGAGCGGAAGAAGCGGAACGCATCGGCCCCGAGCGGCGCGCCCCCCGTCAAGCACCAGCGCGCGTTGCGCAGACCCAGCTGGTCCCGCACCGGGCCGTAGACGAAGAACTCGCCCAGCCGGTAGGCGAGCCGCATGCCCGCCGGTACGGGCTTGCGATCCTCGATCAGCAGCTCGCGCCGCTCCGCGAGCCGGCGGAAGCGCTCGTACACGCGGCGCTTGAGCCAGGACGCATCGGCCGCCCTCACCTGCAGCGCCGACAGCATGTTCTCCCAGATGCGCGGCGGCGCGAGCAGCGCGTCGGGGCCCAGCTCGCGCAGGTCGCGCTGCACGGTCTCCGGGCTCTCGGGGCAGTTGCAGGTGGCGCCGACGACGAGGCTGGTGGAGAGCGAGAACATGGCATCGCCCACCCAGCCCATGGGCAGATAGCAGAGCCAGTTGTCGGCGGCCCTGACATCCTCCATGCCGGTGAAGCTCTCGGACGTAGCGATCATGTTGGCGTGGCTCAGCAGCACGCCCTTGGAGCGGCCCGTGGTGCCGGAGGTGTAGGCAATGAGCGCCACGTCCCCGGCCTGCCCCTGCTCCAGCTCGCGCTCGTAGCTGCCGGGGTGCTCGCGGGCGAAGGCGCGGCCCACGGCCTCCACGTCGGCGAAGGACTTCAGGAGGCCGTCCTGGTAGGCGCCGAGCCCGCGCGGGTCCTCGTAGATGACGAGGCCGAGCTTGGGCAGCCGGGCGCGCAGCGAGAGCACCTTGTCGACCTGCTCCTGGTCCTCGGCTACCACCACCGACACCTCGGCGTGGGAGAGCACGTGCTCGAGCTCGCTGGCGATGGAGTCCTGGTAGAGCGGCACCGACATGCCGCCCAGCGCCTGCGCGGCGAGCTGGGCCCAGTAGAGGCGGGCGCGGTTGTCGCCCAGCACCGAGAGCCTGTCGCCGCGCCTGAAGCCCGATGCGGCCAGACCCAGGGCGAAAGAGCGCACGTGCTCCTGGCACTCGCGCCAGCTCCAGGTCTGCCAGATGCCGCGGTCCTTCTCGCGCATGCCGGGGCGTCTGGGCGAGCGCCCGGCGTGGCGGGCAAGCAGCTTGGGCAGCGTGTCGGTGTGCTTGTCGGCGACGAGCTTCATGGCCGGCCCTTCCTGCTGGTGCCGAGGTAGGCCGCGATCACGGCCGGGTTCTCCTGGATGTCGCCCGGCGTGCCGGCGGCGATCCGGCGGCCGCGGTCGAGCACCACGACGTAGTCGGAGATGTCCATCACCACCCCCATGTCGTGCTCGATCAGGACGACGGTGACGCCGCGCTCCTGGTTCACGTCCAGGACATAGCGGGCCATGTCCTCCTTCTCGTCCTGGTTCATGCCGCCCATGGGCTCGTCGAGCAGCAGGACTTTGGGCTCGAGGGCGAGGGCACGGCCCAGCTCCACCCGCTTGCGCAGGCCGTAGGCGAGCGAGGCGGTGGGCTGCTTGCGCAGGTCCTGCAGCTTGAGGAACTCGATGATCTCCTCGCACACGGCGCGGTGGCGGATCTCCTCGCGCTGCGCCAGGCCCCAGTAGAGCACGCTGCCGAGCACGCCGGAACGCATGTGCACGTGCCGGCCGAGCATCAGGTTGTCGAGCACCGAGAGGCCGCTGAAGAGCGCGATGTTCTGGAAGGTGCGGGCGACGCCGAGGCCGGCGATCCTGCTCGGCCGCAGCCCCGTGATGTTGCGCCCGGCGAGCGTGATGCGCCCGCTGTCGGGCTTGTAGAAGCCCGAGATCATGTTGAGCAGCGAGGTCTTGCCGGCGCCGTTCGGGCCGATGATCGACAAGATCGCGCCCTTGGGGATGTCGAGGGACACGTCGTCGACCGCGGTGACGCCGCCGAAGCGCTTGGACACGCGCTCGGCCGACATCTCCACGGCGGCCCCGGCGATCTGCTCCGCAGTCTCGGTCAGATTCATGCGGCTGCCGCCCTCGATGGGGTGGCGACCGGCGCGAAGCGGCGCCCCGAGCGGCTGCGGGGCCTGTTGGCCCGCATTGGCGTGTCCTCCCAGCCCGCCGGTCCTGAGAAACGGGCGCCGCCACTCTTGGTGGTGGCAGACGCAAACCGGGGGCCGGCCGATGTTAGTGCAGGGGCGATCGCAATGCCATGCCCGTTTTGGCACCCGTCATCCCGGAAGCCGAGCCGCAGGCGAGGCTATCCGGGACCTCCCGGAACGAGTCTGAGCTTGCCTCCCGAGGTCCCGGACCCCGGATCAAGTCCGGGGCAGCGCTGCTCGCCTGCGGCTCGCATCGCTCCGTCCGGGATGACGGGTGGATCCTACGCTGCGCCCCACACGCGCTCGGCCGTGGCGACAACGAGTGCCAGCTTGGCCCATTGCTGGTCCTCGCTGAGCGCATTGCCGCCGGCGACGCTGGCGAAGCCGCACTGCGTGGAGACCGCGAGCTGGTCCAGGGGGCAGGACCTGGCCGCGTCCTCGATGCGCCGCAGAAGCGCGTCCTCCCCCTCCAGGGCGGGCGTCTTGGAGGAGACGAGCCCGAGCACGATACGCTTGCCCTTCGGCACGAGGCGCAGCGGCGTGAAGTCGCCGGCGCGCTCGCTGTCGTACTCCAGGAAATAGGCGTCGACGGGCAGCTCGTTGAAGAGCTTCTCCGCCACCGGCGCGTAGCCGCCCGCCGCCATCCACCGGCTGCGGAAGTTGCCGCGGCACAGGTGCAGGCCCGTCGCCATGCCGGCCGGGCAATGGGCCAGAATGCGCCGGATGAGGTCCAGATAGGTATCGAGCAGCGCCGTGGGCTCGCCGCCCTGGGCCGCCGTCTGCGCGCGCACCGCCTCGTCGCACAGCATGGCCAGCGGCACCTCGTCGAGCTGCAGGTAGCGGCAGCCGGCCGCGGCCAGCTCGGCGACCTCGTCGCGGTAGACGGCGACGAGGTCGTCGAAATAGCCGGCCATATCGGGATAGGCGGCGGGATCGACGGCCTCGGCCAGGCGAAAGAAGTGAAACGCGCTGGGAGCCGGCAAGGTCGCCTTCACGACCGCGCGGCGCGCGTGCCGGCTGGCGCGCTCGAACTCGCAGAGCGCGATGGGCGCACGGCGGCGGATGCGCCTCTCCGCCACGCACGTCTGCCACTCGAAGGCCTGTCCCGCGGCGTCCTTGAACCGGAAATGCGCCGGGGCAAGGCGGAAGCCGTCGAGGCCCTCGAAGAAGAAGCCGAACCAGGACGATCGGGCAAGCTCCCCGTCGGTCACGACCTCGAGGCCGATGTCCTCCTGGCGCCGGATCGCCGCGGCGACGTGCGCATCGAGCTGCGCCTCGTACCCGGCGGGCGACAGGCGGCCGTCCTGGAGCGCCCTGCCCGCGTCCTTGAGGCTACGCGGCCTGAGCAGGCTGCCGATCACCTCGGCGCGGAAGGGCGGGCGGCCTTCTACTGTCGCTGTCACGGCAAGCTGCCTTCCTGGATTCGTGCGTGGTGGCTGGTCGATCCTGCAAAGAACCCGTCGGATTGGGCGAGGCGCTGGCCGCGGGCGTACCCTCCCCTTGCGGGGAGGGTGGCACGTCGTGCCGAAGGCCTGCCTTCGGCACGACGTGCCGGGTGGGGGTCCCGAGGGAGCAGAACTCCCGACCCCCACCCCTAGCCCCTCCCCGCAAGGGGGAGGGGAATCCGGTCGCAGCCGTGGTGGGGGATCGTTTCATCCGCTGCGGGTGGCGGGCGCAAGAACAGCCGATGCTGTGGGCCCGGCAATCATCCGTCGACTGCACCGTTTCAGCCGCCCGGTGCACCCTGCGTGTTCACATAGAGCGAATAGAGGGAGTGACTGGCGGTCATGAACAGACGGTTGCGCCTGACGCCCCCAAAGCAGACGTTGGCGCAGCGCTCCGGCAGCGCAATGAACCCGATCGGCTTGCCCGCCGGATCGAAGATCTTGACACCGTCCTGCCTCTCGTTGCCCATGCCCCAGCCGCACCACAGGTTGCCGTCGACGTCGAGGCGGAAGCCGTCGGGGGTGCCACCCGGCTCGGCGGCGATGAAGGTGCGGCCATTGGCCAGCCGGGCACCGTTGTCGACCACGTCGTAGACCCTGATCACGCGCGGCGTGACACCGGCCTCGACGATGTACATCTTCGACTCGTCCGGGGAGAAAGCGAGGCCATTCGGCCTGTTGATGTCACCGGCGGCGACAGTGGCGCGACCAGTCCGGGGGTCGAGCCGGTAGACGTTGGTCGGCAGCTCCGGCGTCGCCACGTGACCTTCGTAATTGCCGAGGATGCCGAAAGGCGGATCGGTGAACCAGATCGTGTCGTCGGACTTGACCACAACGTCGTTCGGGGAATTGAGCGGCTTGCCCTCGAATCTGTCGATGAGAACGGTGACGGTTCCGTCGTACTCGGTCCGCGTTACGCGCCGCGTGTCGTGCTCGCAGGTGACAAGGCGGCCTTGGCGATCGCGAGTATTGCCATTGGCGTTGTTCGAAGGTGCACGGAATACGCTCACACCCCCGGTTTCTTCCTGCCATCGCATGATGCGGTTGTTGGGGATGTCGCTCCACAACAGGTAGCGACCTGCGCCGAACCAGGCCGGTCCCTCGCACCAGCGCATGCCCGTGGCGAGGCGCTCGACGCCGGCCAGAGCGAGCCGGTATCTGGCAAAACTGGGATCGAGGATTTCAACCGCTGGGTCCGGATAGCGCTCGCTCGGCCTCCACTGGGCGAAGGCGTGTGACGCCACGGCGGAGCCCGCGAAAGCGGCGCCTGCGGCGGCCATGAATCCACGTCGAGTCTGCTGCATGCGTTCCTCCCTGGGCAACACGGGTCTGGTTGGTCGACCGAGTGAAGCAAGCCAAATGACTCTTTAGTGTGGCATGGGTCGTTGACCCGCGTGGGCGCCGGCCAGCCCGCGGAAGATTGAAAAGGAGGCTCTCGATGACCTCTACCGTCGACCCGAAGCCGATGTCGCGCACCTCGGCGATCCTCTACGCGATCGGCTTACCGCTCGTCGTCCTTGCACTGGTCTTCCTCCCCGCAGGCAGGATCGACTGGAGTCCCGGCTGGATCTTCATCGCCGTCCTCGTCGGGGCCTTTGGCCTTTCCGCGCTGGTGCTGGCGCGCGTGAATCCGGTGATCTACCGCGCCCGCAGCCGCTTCCAGCCTGGCACTCAGAAATGGGACCTGATGCTGCTCGCGGCGATGCTGCCGGCCTTCGTCGCCGAAGTCCCACTCGCGACGCTCGACGCCGGCCGGATGGGGTGGTCGCATGTGCCGCTCCGGGTCGTCCTCATCGGCTACGCCATGCTTGTCGCAGGTATCGCGGTGACGACCTGGGCACAGGCCGTCAATCCATTCTTCGAGCCGGGCGTCCGCATCCAGACGGAGCGCGGGCAGCGGGCGATTACCTCGGGGCCGTACAGGCTCGTCCGCCATCCCGGCTATACGGCGGCGATCGCGCTGTTCGCCGCAATTCCGCTCGCGCTCGCCTCCTGGTGGGCCTTGCTGCCGGCCGCGCTGGCGACGGCCCTTCTGGTCGTCCGGACGAGCTGGGAGGATCGCCTGCTCCAGGCCGAGCTGCCCGGCTATGCCGACTATGCGCGCCGCACGCGCTATCGGCTCCTGCCTGGCCTCTGGTAGGGAACCGTTGAACGCCGGGAGGGCTGGCCGAGGGTTGTCGCATCAACGTGGCGTGTCCCTGTGGGCCTTCTGTCGAGTTGCAGGGCTCAACGCGCAGGAACGCCGCAGACGCGTTTCCAGGGCGGGTGCGCCGGCCCCTGTGTTCCAAGGCGGGAACGCCCGCGAAGCCGCTCTACGGGCTCCTGCGGGCCCGCCAGGGCCATCGCGCCTGCCGGCCGCGGCTCTCGCGCCGGCAGGGGCTGGGGATGCGGCCAGGTTGCACCGGCGCGGGCCGCAGGCCGGCGTGGTTGTAGGGACGAGCCGTTCGGGTAGATTGCGGGCGATGAAACGGCTCTGCCTGTCCGAGATCCGGTCGCGCTACGTCCTCGAGGGCCGCCCGCTCGATGCAGCGACCGAGGCGTCGCTCAGCGCTGATGCGCGCTCGGGTGCCAGGGCGATTCTGGCGGCCGTCGCCCGGCGCCGGTTCGACAATCGATCCGAGGGCCAGCGGCTCCGCAAGCTGCTCCGGTACGAGGGCGCACTCTGGGCGGCCGGCGTGCAGCGCGTTGCCGGCGTGGATGAAGCGGGGATGAGCCCGCTCGCCGGGCCGGTGGCCGCCGCTGCCGTGATCTTCCCGCCGGGCTCGCGCCTGCCCGGCGTGGACGATTCCAAGAAGCTCGACGCCGCCTCGCGCGTCCGGCTCGCGATCGAGATCAAGGCCACGGCCGTTGCGTGGTGCGTCGCCTTCGCCGGCGTGGAGGAGATCGACAGCCTCAACATCTACTGGGCAAGCCGCCTGGCGATGCACCGGGCGATCGACGGCCTGGCGAGCCGGGCGGAGCATGTCCTCGTGGATGGCCGGCGCCTGAAGGGCCTGGAGCTGCCGCAGCAGGCCATCGTCAAGGGCGATGCCAGGAGCCTGACCATCGCCAGCGCCTCGATCCTCGCGAAGACCGCCCGCGACGAGCTGATGTGCCAGCTGGATGCCGCCTATCCCGGCTACGGCTTCGCCAGGCACAAGGGCTATCCCGTGCCCGGGCATCGCGTCGCCCTGGAGAGGCTCGGTGCGTGCGCCATCCATCGGCGCTCCTTTGCACCCGTGCGAACCGTGCTCGGCCTGCCGCCACTGCCGCCGTGGCCATTGTCCGGTCCTGCCAATGACCCGGGAAGTCCGACAGGCTCATAGCGGTTTCGCGGGCTTGCGGCCCGACGAGACAGCTGCATGCCGTCACGACTCCGCCGGCCCGCCGGCTGGGTGCCGCCCGTGCCCGAGGCCGCGAATCGCACCGTCCGCGCCGTGCACAGCCGCAAGGAGGCGCCGGATCTCCGGGATGCACGAGCCGCAGTTGGTGCCGGCGCCCAGCTGGCGGCCGATGCCCTCCACGCTGTGCCTGCAGGCGGCGGCCGCCGCCGCGATGCGCGCGGCCCCCACCTGAAAGCACACGCACACGATCGCGCCTTCGTCGGCCGCGCCCTCGATCGGGATCCCCGCCAGCAGCGTGCGGCGGTCGGCGCTGCCGATATCGCGGCGGTCGAACTGCGATTTCAGCCACTCCGGAGACGGGAGCTTCGGGCCCGGCCCGACGAACAGCAGCGCCTCGATGCGGCCGTCGCGATGCACGCCCGTGCGAAAGACGCCGGCCGCGGCGTCCTCGAAGGCGATGCACTCGCCCTCGGGAAGCGCGGGGGACAGCCACGTGCGCCAGCCCGCCGGGCCGGGACCGTCGAACGCGAAGTTGAGGACATGTCCGAACGGCGTGCGCGCCGCTGCCCAGTAGGCGAGGCCCGAGGGCCGCAGCGGCCGGCGCGACAGGGCGAAGCCGTAGTACGCCACGGGAAGCGGGGATATGCGTGCCGGCGTCGCCTTGGCCTCCGGCTGGCCGGAGAACGGATCGGTGGCGGGTTGCACCAGCGCGCCGACCCGGGCGGCGGAGCTGTTCTCGGCCGACCAGTGGATCGGCACGAACAGCGCGCCGGGCTGCTGGCTGCGGTTGACGAGCACGCGCAGGGTCGCGGCGCCGTGCGGCGTGGCGACCCGTGCGAGCGTGCCCTGCTCGAGCCCCGCGCTGGCGGCGTCGCCCGGATGGATCTCGACGAACGGCTCGGCGATGTGCACGGCGAGGCGCGGCGACAGCCCGGTGCGCGTCATGGTGTGCCACTGGTCGCGGATGCGGCCGGTGTTCAGCACGAACGGCCACCTGCGCGACGGCGGGGCCACGAGGCGCGGCGGAGCGATCGCAACGAAGCGCGCCTTGCGGTCCGGGGTGAAGAACTCGCCCTCGGCGAACAGCCGCTGCACCGGATTCTCGGCCCGCCGATGCGGCCACTGGAACGGCTCCATGGCGTCGTAGGCCTGCCGGTCGAGCCCCGTGGCGGCGGAGATGTCGAACGCGCGCGCGCCCGCGTTCTCGAACCCGGAGAGGCGCGCGTGCTCGTCGAAGATCTCCGCCGGAGAGGTGTAGGCGAACGCCTCGCCATAGCCCAGGCGCCGGGCCACTTGTGCGAGGGTCCACCAATCCGGCCGGGCCTCGCCTGGCTGCGGCAGGAACGCGCGCTGGCGCGAGATGCGGCGCTCCGAGTTCGTCACCGTGCCGTCCTTCTCGCCCCATGCGGCGGCGGGCAGGCGTACATGTGCAAGGCCCACCGTGTCGTTGGAGGCGACGTTCTCGGACACGACCAGCAGGTCGAGCCCGGCGAGCGCCGAGCGCACCGCATCCGCACGCGGCAGCGACACGGCGGGGTTGGTGCCCATCACCCACAGCGCCCTGATGCGGCCGTCGGCGACGGCGTCGAACATATCGACGGCCTCGAGGCCGGGGCCCTCCACGAGATTGGGCGCGTTCCAGAACCGGCGCACGCGGTCGCGGTCCTCCTCCGCGAACCCCATGTGCGCGGCCAGCACGTTGGCGAGCCCGCCGACCTCGCGCCCGCCCATGGCGTTGGGCTGGCCGGTGAGGGAGAGCGGACCCGAGCCCGGCTTGCCGATCCGGCCGGTCGCCAGATGGCAGTTGAGGATGGCGTTGACCTTGTCGCTGCCCTGCGCCGACTGGTTGACGCCCTGGCTGTAGCAGGTGACGACGCGGGCGGTGGCGGCGAACCAGTCGTAGAACAGCGCTACGTCCGCGATGCCGAGACCGGTGGCGCGGGCGACGGCGGCGAACGTCGGCGCGAACGTGCGTGCACCGGCCAGCGCCGCGTCGAAGCCCTCCGTGCGCGCCTCGACGAGCGTCTCGTCGACGAGGCGGCGGTCGACGAGCGCGACCAGCAGGCCGGACCACAGGAAGGCGTCGGTGCCGGGCCTGATCGAGAGCTGCAGGTCGGCGCCCTCGGAGGTGGCCGTGCGGCGCGGGTCGACGTTGACGACGCGCACGCCGCGCTCGGCGCGCGCGGCCTGGATGCGCTGGTAGAGGATCGGATGGCACCAGGCGGCGTTGGAGCCGGCCAGCACCACCAGGTCGGCCAGCTCCAGGTCCTCGTAGCACTGCGGCACCACGTCGGCGCCGAAGGCGCGGCGGTGGCCGGCAACCGAGGAGGCCATGCACAGGCGCGAGTTGGTATCGACGTGCGGCGTGCCGATGAAGCCCTTGGCCAGCTTGTTGGCGACGTAGTAGTCCTCGGTCAGCAGCTGGCCCGACAGATAGAAGGCGATCGCCTCCGCTCCGTGCTCGGCCCTGATGGCCGCGAGGCACCCCGCCACATGGTCGAGCGCCGCCTCCCAGGTTGCACGCCGGCCATCGACGATGGGATGGAGCAGCCGCGTCTCCAGCCCCAGGGTCTCGCCCAGGGCGGAGCCCTTGGAGCACAGCCGTCCGAAATTCGCCGGATGCTCCGGGTCTCCCGCGATCGCCGCCCCGCCCTGGCCGTCGGGCGTTGCGAGCACACCGCAGCCCACGCCGCAGTACGGGCATGTGGTGCGCACGCCCTCCGAGTGCGCACGTCCGGATTCCCTCTCCCCGCTTGCGGGGAGAGGGCTAGGGTGAGGGGCAGCCCCAGACGCCGACGTCGGAGCTTGTGGCTGCCCCTCACCCCGACCCTCTCCCCGCAAGCGGGGAGAGGGAGCGCTGCGGAGAAATCTGCTCATCAGTACACATCCGCCTGGTAGCGGCCCGCCGCCTTCAGCTCGGCGATGAAGTCGCGCGCGCCGGCCTCGCTCATTTGCCCGCCTCGGGAGGAGATCTCCATCAGGGCGCTCTCCACGTCCTTGGCCATGCGCCTGGCGTCGCCGCAGACGTAGAAGTGCGCGCCGTCCCTGAGCCACGCCCACAGCTCCGGCCCGGCCTCGCGCATCCGGTCCTGCACGTAGACCTTTTTTGCGCGATCACGCGACCAGGCGGTGGAGAGGCGCGTCAGGGTGCCGTCGGAAAGGAAAGCCTGGAGCTCGTCGCGATAGAGGAAGTCGGTCGCCTCGTGCTGGTGGCCGAAGAACAGCCATGCCCCGCCCGCAGCCTTCGCCGCCTTGCGCTGCCACAGGAAGGACCGGAACGGGGCGATGCCTGTGCCCGGCCCCACCATGACGATGGGGGTCGCGCCGTCCGCGGGCAAAGCGAAACCGTGGGCCTTCTGGATGTAGACCTTGGCGCCGGTACCCGGCTTGGTGCGATCGGCAAGGAAGGTCGAGGCGACGCCGAGGCGGCGGCGGCCGCCGATGTCATAACGCACGGCGTCGACCGTCAGATGGATCTGGCCGGGCGTGACGAGCGGCGAGGAGGCGATGGAATAGAGCCGCGGCTGCAGCGCCTCCAGGCATTCGACGAAGGCCTCCGGATCGGGGCTGACCGGACCGAGCTTCTCCAGCGCCGCCAGAACGTCGAGAGCGGCCGCGTCGCCGTCGGGGTCCTGGCCTTTGGCGAGCGCCCTGGCCTTCTCGCGCCGCTCGCCGCCGACCAGGTAGCTCATCAGCTCGAACAGCATGTCGGGCGCCTGACCCAGCGAGAAATCCGCGATCAGCGCCTCGCGCATGGGCTTGCCGGCAATCGGGAAATCGCCGGGGACGCGCAAGGCGGCGAGCACCGCATCGGCCAGCGCCGGATCGTTCCTCGGGTAGATGCCGAAGCTGTCGCCGGGCGCATAGCCGAGCCCGGTGCCGGCGATGTCGAAGACGACGTGGCGCGTGTCCTTTTCCGAGCCCCTGGCGTTGAGGCGGGTGGCCATGCGGAAGATTGCCTCGACCGGCGCGTCGCGGGTGCCGCGCTCTGGAAGTGTCAGACCCTCCGGGTCTGACACCGTTACTCCTAACGGCGTTGGCGCTACGGTGTCAGACCCGGAGGGTCTGACACCGTCCATGAGACGCTTGAGCATACGGCTCGTCTCCCTGCCGCCGGGAACGCACAGGTTGATCCTGGTCTCCGCGCCGTCGGCGATGGCCGCGGCGTAGGTCTCGCACAGATAGCCGCACTGGCCGCAGTCCTGCTGCGCCATGGCCGCGAACAGCTTGCGCGGCAGCGGCCTGCCGTCCGCGAGCTGCATGCGCTCGTCGAGGGGCATGGCGGCGTCGTGCCAGGGCGCATCGTCCTCTTGGACCTCCGGCTGCCCGGCCGGCGGCGCGTTACAACGCGCCGTACGCGCCTCCGCCTCGACCGACAGCAGGCCGGCGAAGAAGCCGTTGAGCCAGACGCGCTGCTCGCGCGAGAACGGCGCCGTCTCGGGGAGCAGGTCCAGCGTCGGCGGCGGCACGACGGGCGTCATCTCGCTCATTCGCCTGCCTCTGCAGCGAGCATGTCCCTGATCTGATCCACCTCTTGCCGCCGCGTGAAGGCCAGGAACTGCTCCTCGTGCGAGACGCGACGCGCGAGATACGCCTTCAACAGGCGCTCCACCACACGCGGTGCGTCTGCCGCCTTCACGTCGCGCAGCACCTCGCGGCCCAAGCCGGCGTCCGGGCCGAAGCCGCCGCCGACGAGGATGTGATAGCCCTCGACCTGCTCGCCGTCGTCGGAGGTGGCGACCTTGCAGGCGATGAGGCCGATGTCGCCGATGTAGTGCTGGGCGCAGGAATGATGGCAGCCGGTCAGGTGGATGTTGACGGGGCCGTCCAGCGCCACGCGCGTATCGCACCAGCGGGCGATCTCCTCCGCGTGCCGCTTGGTATCGGAGGCGGCAAACCTGCATCCGGCATTGCCGGTGCAGGCGACGAGGCCCGCGCGGACGGAGCTGGCCTCGGTGGAGAGGCCGACGGCGCCGATGGCGGCGCGCGCGAGGGCGACCTTGTCGTCGGGCACGCCGGAGATCAGCAGGTTCTGCCATACGGTGAGGCGGATATCGCCATCGCCCAGGTCCAGCGCGATCCTGGCGAGGCCGCGCATCTGCTCGGGGCTGAGGCGGCCGACGCCGAGCGCGACGCCGATCCAGTTGAGCCCGGCCTGCTTCTGGCGATGCACGCCGATATGGGCGGTGCGGTCGAAAGCGGGACGCGGCAGGATCGCCTCCTGAGCCACGCGCGCGAGCTTGCGGCGCAGTTTCTCCTCGACGAGGGCCAGGAAACGCTCCCGCCCCACGGCATCCAGCACGTACTTGAGGCGCGCCTTGGCCCGGTCGGTACGGTCGCCGTGGTCGATGAAGACGCGGACGACGGCATCGGCGACCGCGGTGGCGTCGGCGGGCTGAACGATCACGCCGGTCTCATGGGCGAAGTCCCTGTGGCCGGTGATGCCGCCCAGCATGAGCTTGAACCACACGCCGGCGTCGACACCGAAGCCGCCCGCTACCTGCACGGCCTGGAAGCCGATGTCGTTGGTATCCTCCAGCACGGCGATGGTGCCGGCGCCGTCGAAGCCGACGTTGAACTTGCGCGGCAGGCCGTAGAGCGAGCGGTCGTTGAGGATGTGGAAGTGCCACTCGCGGGCGTAGGGGCGGGTGTCGATCAGCTCCTGGCGGTCGATGCCGGCGGTGGGCGTGCCGGTGACGTTGCGGATGTTGTCGGCGCCGGAGCCGCGCGAGCAGAGCCCCAAGTCCTGGATCGCCTCGAGGAGGGCCACCGCGTTCCTCGGCTCGATCTCGCGCATCTGCAGGTTGGCGCGGGTGGTGACGTGCGCATAGCCGCCGGCGTAGGCCTCCGCCAGGTCGGCGAGGCCTGCGAGCTGCCAATGCGTCAGGACACCGTTGGGGATGCGCAGGCGGCACATGTAGCTCCGCTGCGCCGGCGCCGCATAGAACAGGCCGAAGAAGCGCCAGCGGAAATTGTCGTCCGGCTTCGGCGGCTCGTTCGCCGCCGCCTGAGCCTTCAGCTTCCCGTAGCCGTCGAAGGGATGCAGCTCGCGCTTGAACCTCTCCGGATCAGAAAGCTTCCTGCCCGCCCTGACGAAGCGGTCCTGCGCCTCGATGTGCACCGCATCCGGTCCGGCTGGGGCGCCGCGCGGCACGGTGGCACCGCTGGCGTGCGCGGAGCGTCCCGCCTGCAGGCCGGAGGTGAATCCCTCGAGATAGAGCTTCTGCTCCGCCGTCAGCTGCGCGATCGATGCCTTGTCCATGCCCGTTCCCTGCGCTGCGGCCATCGCATGCGGCTCAAGCCGCCTCGCGCCCGGCGAAGGCGCGCCCGAAAATCAGCCCGTCGCGGAGCGGCGCGATCGGCGCGCGCGCGCACATCAGCTCGCGGTACCAGGGCGCGTCCGTCGTGTCGCCGAACAGCACGGCGCCCGCCAGGCGCCCATCGCGCACCACCAGCTTGCGGTAGGTGGCCGCCGCCTGGTCCTCCAGGACGATGGTGTCGGCGCCCTCGCCCTCGAAGTCGCCCATGGAGAACACGGGCACGCCGGACACCTTGAGGCTGGTCGCCGGCAGCGAGCCGTCGTAGCGGGCCGGCATCCCCGCCAGATGGCGGGCGAGCACCCGGGCCTGGGCGTGCGCAGGCTCGACCAGCCCGTAGCAGACGCCGCGATGCTCGGCGCACTCGCCGATGGCGTAGACCGAGGGCCGGTCGGTCTCCAGCTTGTCATCCACCGTGATGCCGCGGCCGGTCCCGATGCCGGCGCTCCGGGCGAGCGCCGTCTCCGGCCGCACGCCGGTCGCCATGACGACGAGGCTCGCCGGAAAGGCTCGTCCGTCCTCGAGAACGACCCGCTCCGCTCCGCCGGTGCCCTCGATGGCCACGGTCTGGGCCTCCAGGTGCACCGCAATGCCGAGCTTCCCAACGGCGCCCTCGAGCAGCGCCGCGGCGGGCGCATCGAGCTGGCGCTCCATCAGCCGCGGCATGAGATGCAGGAGCGTGACGCCTACGCCGCGGCGGGAGAGGCCGTAGGCAGCCTCGATGCCGAGCAGGCCGCCGCCGATGACGACCGCGCGGCGCCCGGAGTCCACGGCGCGCAACGTCTCGACGTCGGCGAGGTCGCGGAAGGTGGCGACGCCGGGCAGCGCGCGACCGGGGATGGGCAGGCGGATGGCGCTGGAGCCGGTTGCGAGCACCAGCCGGTCGTAGGAGAGGTGTGCTCCGCCGGCCAGCACCGCCTCGCACCGGGCGGGGCGCAGTGCCGTCACGGGATTGCCGGTGACGAGCGCGATGCCGTTGTCCGCGAACCAGGCAGCGGGCCGCAACTCGATGTCGGCCTCCTGCGCCTGGCCTGCAAGCAGGGACGACAGCAGCACCCGGTTGTAGGGCGGGCGGTGCTCCTTCGCCACGAGCACGACCTCGTAGCGGCCGGGGCAGAGTGCGACGATCTCCTCGATCAGCTCGAGGGCCGCCATGCCGCCGCCGACGATGACGAGCCGCTCGCGCGATCGCGGGATCACTGGCTGCCTCCCTGGCATTTGCCACCGACTCGTTCGTGTCGGGTCATCGCTTCGCTCGACCCGGCCTACTCGGCCGCCTGCAACGCGGGTGCCCGATGGCGGGCGTAGAGGAACTCGATCACGCCCTGGCGTGCCTTGATGTAGGCGGCATCCGCCGCCAGCTCGAGGCGCCGGCGCGGGCGGGCAAGCGGCACGGTGAGCACCTCGCCGATGCGGGCAGCGGGGCCGTTGGTCATCATCACGATGCGATCGGAGAGCAGCACGGCCTCGTCGACGTCGTGGGTGATCATCAGCACCGTGTTCCTGAGCTGGGCGTGGATCGCCATCACCGAGTCCTGCAGGTGCGCGCGCGTCAGCGCATCGAGCGCGCCGAACGGCTCGTCGAGCAGCAGCACCTTGGGCTCCATGGCGAGCGCGCGGGCGATGCCGACGCGCTGCTTCATGCCGCCCGAGATCTCCATGGGCCGCTTGTCCTTGGCGTGCGCCATCTGCACCAGCTCGAGGTTGTGCATGGTCCAGGCATGGCGCTCCTTGCGCGACTTGGCGCCCGAGAACACCTTGTCGACGGCCAGGCGCACGTT
>Ga0075431_100000626_pt1 | contig 29838 bp, 27 predicted proteins | sample RhiMetdeltSRZDD5_FD_75297 | JGI IMG/M metagenome (GOLD analysis project Ga0075431, IMG submission 75297) | Populus rhizosphere microbial communities from Tennessee, USA - Rhizosphere MetaG P. deltoides SRZDD5 | ecosystem: Host-associated > Plants > Roots > Rhizosphere > Soil | place: USA... | reverse complement strand
CGTCACGGCCGACGGAACGACGATCCTCGCCCACAACGAGCACTGGCTCGTCGGCGACGCCGGCAACATTGCGGTTGTCGTCGACGCCCCGAACGACCGGCCCCTCCGGGTGGCCTCGCCGACGGTCGTGTGCTGCCTCCCCGCCGTCGGCGTCAACAGCCACGGGGTGGGACAGGGCATCGCGTCGCTCACGGCCTCGGACGACCGCGCCGGCGTACCGCGCGTGCTCGTCTCGCGTTCCTCGCTCGAGTCGAGGGACCGAGCGGACGCGATCGAGCGGGCCGCGATGCCTTCCCGGTCAGGCGGCTACGGCCACACGTTCGCGTTCCCGGGCGGGAAGCCGCTCGTCGTCGAGACGACCGCCGATCGCGTCGCGGTCGTGCAGGGCCCGCCCGTCCACACCAACCACTACCTGTACCCCGAGCTCATCCCGCTCGGGCCCCCCGCGTCCGCCGGCAGCAGCGTCCGCCACGCCCGCCTGGTCCAGCTGCTCGACGAGCGGAAGCCCTTCACCGTCCCCGAGGTGATGGACATCCTCCGAGACCACGAGACCACGCCCCAGGCGGTGTGCCTGCACGCGGACCCCGACGAGGGCGACGAGGCCTCGGCGGTCCTGTTCTCGATGGTGGCCGAGCTCGAGACCGGCCGGATGTGGGTCGCGCCCGGGAACCCGTGCGTGACCGAGTACGAGGAGATTTTCCTGGGGGAGCTCCGATGAGCGGGGGCGCAACCTGTCTACCGCAGGTCGTGTGGTCCGTGCTAAAAAGGCCTCATTCGAACCGTGGTTCAACCGGCGTCGAACCGGGAGCGGTTCGAGGAGGCGCCGGTCGGGGCGCACTCCGGCCAGGCCCGAGGAGGGGCGATGACACGAGGGAAGAGGATCCGGCTGGGTGTCGGGATGCTGCTGACGGCGGCGCTGAGCGGTGGGGCACTCGCCTCCGCCGCCTCGGCGCAGGAGACCGGGAGCACCGGCGCCGACGACGACAAGGTCACGTTCGTGGTGGGCCAGGTGAACGACGCGATCACGTTCAACCCGATGTTCGCGATCGAGACGCCCGAGTACAACACGATGGACATGGCCTACGACACGTTCATGTCGTGGGATCTCCGCCTCGAGACCAGCGCCGGGCTCGCCGAGAGCTGGGAGCAGAGCGAGGACGGGCTCACGTGGACGTTCCAGGTCAAGGACGGCGTGACCTGGAGCGACGGGACGCCGTTCACGGCGCACGACGTCGCCGCGACGTACAACTGGATCCTCGACGAGAAGGTCGGCACGCTCAGCGACTACCTCCCGTTCACCGACGAGGTCACGGCTCCCGACGACACGACGCTGGTGTGGACGTTCACCCAACCCACAGGTGCGCCGCTGTACCCGCCGTACATCTACATCCTGCCCGAGCACGTGCTCAGCACCTATGAAGACAAGGCGGAGTTCCGGACGTGGAAGGGCTTCCCCGACACGGTCGGCACCGGCCCGTTCCGGCTCGTCGAGTGGCAGCGCGGGGACTTCTGGCGGATGGAGGCGAACCCCGACTACTGGGGCGGCGCGCCGCAGATCGACGAGCTCGTCTTCCGGACCTTCCAGAGCGACGAGTCGATGATCCAGGCCCTGCAACAGGGCGAGATCGACTACGCCTACTCGATCGAGAGCCCGGACTTGTTCGCCTCCCTCCAGGGGGACCCGGACATCATCACGCACGAGGCCGGCAACGACTACTTCGTGCAGATGAGCATGAACCAGTGCACCGATCAGGTCGCGTACTGCCGGGACACGGGGTTCAACTACCACCCGGCGCTCCGGGACCCCCAGGTCCGGCTCGCGATCGAGTACGCGATCGACCGGCAGACCCTCGTCGACGACGTGAAGCGAGGATTCGCCGAGCCTGGGAGCACGATCATCAACCAGCCGAGATGGACGTACGAGATCCCGAACGTCGTGCCGTACGATCCCGCGGAGGCGAACCGGATCCTCGACGAGGCCGGCTACGCGGACACGGATGGTGACGGCGTCCGGGAGATGCCGGGCGGCGGGGAGCCGCTCGAGTTCCGGTTCATCGTCCGGACCGAGAACCCGTCGACCGTCGAGGCGGGCCAGTTCATCACGGAGTGGCTGGCGAACGTCGGCATCGCGACGCAGCCCGAGGCCGTGAACGACGCGAAGCTCACGGACATCTGGTACTCGAACGACTACGACATGTACATCTGGGGCTGGGGCATCGAGCCGGATCCGAACTTCCAGCTCTCGGTGTTCCAGGAGAACCAGTGCGGGGTCTGGAGCGACACCTGCTACTCGAACCCCGAGTACGACCAGCTGTTCAAGGACCAGCAGGCGGCGGCGACGGTCGAGGAGCGTGAGCAGATCGTCGACGAGATGCAGCAGGTCTTCTACGACGACCGGCCCGAGATCGTCCTGTGGCTCAACAACTCGCTCGCCGCCTACCGCAACGAGTGGACGGGATTCCAGGAGCAGGTCGCCGAAGGGGAACCCGGGGGCGAGCTCCTCTTCCAGTACGGCAAGCACTCCATCCTCACGATCCAGCCCGCCTCCGGCTCAGGTGCCGGCAGCTCCGGCGAGGGAGGAGGCGGCATCTCCGCGATCGTCTGGATCGCGATCGCCGCCGTCGTGCTGATCGGTGGCGGCGTGCTCGTGGCGCGCAGCCGCCGGCGTTCTCAGGAGGACGACGTCTGAGGTTCACGAGCGACCCCTGACCCGAAGGAGGCACCCCGCCAGTCGTGGGGACGCGTCGATACGTCCTGAGGAAGCTCGTCCAGGCGTTCATCACGCTGGTCGCGATCCTGATCTTCAACTTCTTCCTCTTCCGGGTCTGGTCGCCGGGCGACCCCGTGTCGTTCCTCACGCGCGGCCAGGGCGCGAACATCTCGCCGCAGGAACGCCAGGCCCTCATCGAGGAGTACGGGCTGGACGAGTCGACGTGGGTCCAGTTCCGGGAGTACATGGAGGACACGTTCACGCTGAAGCTCGGCGCCTCGAGCTTCTACCAGGGCGAGCCGGTGATGGACGTCTTCCTGCGGAACCTGTGGCCCACGCTGCTGCTCGTCGGCATCTCGACGCTCCTCTCGACGATCATCGGCATCTGGGCGGGCATCCGATCCGGGTGGCGACGAGGGAGCGCGTTCGACCGCACGTCGATGATCGGCTCCCTGGTCCTGTACTCGATGCCGGAGTTCTGGCTCGGCATGCTGCTCCTCCTGTTCTTCTCGAGCACGCTCGGATGGTTCCCGGTCGGCGGGAGGATCTCGATCAACGCGAGCGAGCTGAGCGGCGTCGGCTACGTGGTCGACGTCGCGAACCACATGTTCCTCCCCCTCCTCACCCTCACCCTCGCGTACGTCGGTCAGTTCTACCTCGTGATGCGGTCGTCACTGCTGGACGTGTTGGGCGAGGACTACATCACCACCGCCCGGGCGAAGGGGGTTCCCGAGCGGCGGGTGCTGAACCACCACGCGGTGCGTAACGCCCTCCTGCCGACGGTCACGCTCGTCGCCCTCTCGTTCGGCTACGTGATCGGCGGGGCCATCACGGTCGAGGTGGTCTTCTCCTACCAGGGCCTCGGGCTCCTCACGTACACGGCGATCATCGCGAAGGACTACTGGCTGTTGCAGGGATTGTTCCTGTTCTTCACGCTTGCGGTGATCGTGTTCAACCTGTTCGCCGACTTCACCTACGCGTACCTCGACCCGCGGGTCCGGGAGGCCTGAGCCATGCAGACGCCGCCGCTCCACGTCGGAGCCGAGACGCCGATCGAACCGCTCGAGGAGGAGGACCTCCAGGCGCCCGCGCCGCCGGGCGGCCCACGCCGGATCCGCTGGACGAGGCGTCGCAAGGCGCTCCATCGCTTCTGGCGCGAGTTCCGCAAGGACACGATGGGGATGGTCGGCCTCGCGATCCTCGTGTTCTTCCTCGGCGTCGCGATCTTCGCGATCTTCGCCGACACCTCGGGGACCAAGATCACCGAGGCGACCGGCGAGCCACTCCAACCGCCCAGCTGGGACTACCCGTTCGGGACCGACAACTACGGCCGCTCGGTGCTGACGCTCACGATCCAGGGCGCCAAGGTGTCCCTCCTGGTCGGGCTGACGGCGACGGTCATCACGATGATCATCGGGGCCACGATCGGGATCGCGGCCGGCTACCGCGGAGGCGGGACCGACTCGGTGCTGATGCGGGTCACCGACTGGGGGCTCGTGATCCCCTGGCTCGTGCTTGCGATCTCGCTCGCATCGATCTTCGGGCAGTCGCTGCTCATCATCATCTTGGTCATCGGGCTCACGACGTGGCCCAGCACGGCCCGCCTCGTCCGATCGCAGGTCCTGTCGGTGAAGGAGCGCGCGTACATCGAGCGGTCGAGAGCCCTCGGCGCGAGCGACTGGTACCTCGTCACCCGACACGTCCTGCCGAACGTGATGCCGGTGATCATGGCCAACACGGTCCTCATCGTGGCCATCGCGATCCTGTCGGAGACGGCGCTGTCGTTCCTCGGTCTCGGCGACCCCTTCAGCATCTCGTGGGGCCAGATCCTGCAACAGGCGAACGACGCCGGCGCTTCGACCCTCGGCGCGTGGTGGTGGGTCGGAGCGCCCGGCGTCTGCATCGTCCTCGTCGTGCTCGCGTTCACGATGATCGGGTTCGCGCTCGACGAGATCATCAACCCGAAGATCCGAGAGCGATGAGCCTGCTCTCGATCCGGGATCTCTCGGTCACCTACCGGACCCAGGGCGGGCCCGTCCCGGCGGTCCGCGGCGTGAGCCTCGACATCGACCGCGGTGAGGTCCTCGGCCTGGCGGGCGAGTCGGGGTGCGGCAAGTCCACGATCGCCGGCGCGATCCTCCGGCTCCACCCCAAGAGCGCGACGATCGAGGGGAGCATCCTGCTCGACGGCACCGATGTGCTCGAGATGAGCCCCGGGAAGCTCCGGGCCCTCCGCTGGACGGGGGCGTCGATCGTGTTCCAGGGGGCGATGCACGCCCTGAACCCCGTGCAGAAGATCGGGCCGCAGATCGCCGAGGCCGTGACGACGCATCGGCAGGGCGACGAACGCGAGGCCCTGATGCGCGCGGGCTCGCTGCTCGAACAGGTGGGGCTCCCCGGACGCCGGATCGACGACTTCCCGCACGAGCTCTCGGGCGGGCAGAAGCAGCGGGTGATGATCGCGATGGCCCTCGCGTGCAACCCGAGCATCGTGATCGCGGACGAGCCGACGACCGCTCTCGACGTCATGGTGCAGGCGCAGGTGCTCCAGCTGCTCAAGAAGCTCCAGGTCGAGCTCAGGCTCGCGATGCTGTTCATCACGCACGACCTGTCGGTGCTCGTGGATGTCAGCGATCGCCTCGCGATCATGTACGCGGGCGAGATCGTCGAGGAGGGTCCGGCGGACCGCGTCTTCCACGAGCCCGTCCATCCCTACACGCTCGCGTTGTCGTCGGCCTTCCCGCAGATCGGGGACCGGAGGTTCCGACGGACCCCGTCCGGCCTCGGCGGCGACCCGCCTGACCCGCAGCGGATCCCCTCGGGATGCCCGTTCCATCCGAGGTGCCCCCGCGTGTTCGAGCCCTGCCCCGACGTCGTCCCCCACCTGTTCCCGGCGGGCGAGGGCAGGCGCGCCGCGTGCCTGCTCGTCGACGGCGCCCTCGCGTCCGTGCCGAAGGAGACCGCGTGAGCCTCGAGGAACCGGCGCAGGGCGACGGCGATCCGCGAGCACGGCGGTCCGACGGCATGCGCAACGACGGCCCCCCGGTGCTCGAGGTGCGCGACCTCGCCGTGAGCTTCTCGGGCCGGGTCGGCCTCTTCGCGGGACTCGGTGGCAAGAAGGGGACACGCGCCCGCGCCGTCGACGGCGTCGACCTCGAGCTCCACCGCGGCGAGGTCCTGGCGCTGGCAGGCGAGTCCGGATGCGGGAAGACGACGACCGCCCGGGCGATCATGGGGCTGGTCCGTCCCGAGCGCGGCGAGATCATGTTCGACGGCCGCCCGCTCGGCCGGGACCTGCGGTCGTACCGACGCCGGGTGCAGATGGTGTTCCAGGACCCCACCGCCTCGCTCAACCCGCGCCAGACGATCTACGAGATCGTGGCCGAGGCCCTGCGCATCCACAAGATCAGCCGAGGACCCGCGGGCGAGAGCGAGGAGGAGCTCGTGTCGCGCGCGCTCTCGCGCGCGGGGCTCCGACCTCCCGAGCGCTTCCTGATGCTCTATCCGCACGAGCTGTCGGGCGGCCAGCGACAGCGCGTGGTGATCGCCGGCGCGCTGGTCCTCGAGCCCGAGGTCATCGTGGCCGACGAGCCGGTCTCGAGCCTCGACGCCTCGGTCCGGGGCGAGATCCTCAAGCTGCTCATGAAGCTCCGGAACGAAGACGACATCTCGATCGTCGTCGTCACCCACGACCTCGGGCTCGCGTGGACGATCGCCGACCGGGTTGCGGTGATGTACCTCGGTAGGATCGTCGAGATCGGCCCGGCCGAGGAGGTGCTGACGAACCCGCTCCACCCGTACACGAAGGCGCTCCTGAACGTGGTGCCAGAGTCACAGGGGACGGAACGCAGGATCCTCGCCGGCGAGCCGCCCGATCCCACGCGCGTCCCCGCCGGATGCCGGTTCCACCCCCGGTGCCCCGAGGTGGCGTCCGGCGCGGCGGCCGCCGCAGGCGTGGAGGCCCGGTGCCGCGGCGAGGACCTCGGCCTGGACGAGCTCAAGCCGCAGCACTACGCGGCGTGCCATCTCGCCGCCGCCCGTCGCGAAGGCGCCGTCCCCTCCTAGCGCCCGCGCGTGCAAGACTGCGGCGCATGCGCGACCGGAACGTGAGCGACTCGACCACGTTCGACGCGGTCGTCGTGGGCGCGGGCCACAACGGCCTGACGGCCGCGTTCTACCTCGCCGATGCCGGCCTTCGGACCCTCGTGCTCGAGCGGCGCGAGCAGGTCGGCGGCGCGTGCGTGACCGAGGAGATCGCGCCTGGCGTCCGGGCGTCCACCACCTCGTACATCGCGAGCATGCTCCGCCCGGAGGTGATCCGCGACCTCGGGCTCGTGCGGCGCGGGCTGCGGATGGTCCCGTGCGAGCCGGCGTTGCAGATCGTGCTCCCCGAGGGACAGGTGATCCCCTGGTGGTCGGACACTGCCCGAACCGCCGAGGAGTTGCGACGCATCTCGGTCGCGGACGGGGACGCGTTCGAGCGCACGACGGCGCGGTTGCACGGCCTGGCGCGGTCGCTGCAACCGTTCTTCCTCGAGGAGCCGCCGGATCTGTACGCGACGGGATGGGGGCGCGTCCGGGAGGGCCGGCGCCTGTTCCGCCGCTTCCGCGGCCTGTCCGGCGACCAGCTCTCGGACCTCCTGCGGTTCGGGACGTCGTCGCTCGGCGACTTCGTGGACCGGCACTTCGAGTCCGAGGAGGTGAAGCGCCTCTACCTCGCGAACAACGTCTACGGCATGCACGCCCCGCCGTACCGGCCGGGAACGGCGATCGGCCTGCTGTTCCACATGCTCTCCGGCGGCGAGCACGACGCGCAGGGGTTCAACGGCCACGTGATCGGCGGCATGGGCTCCATCACGCAGGCGATGGCGGCCGCAGTGCGGGAGGCGGGAGCGGAGATCCGCACCTCGGCACCTGTGGCGCGGATCGACGTGGCCGAAGGACGCGCGACCGGCGTGACGCTGGAGGACGGGACCGAGATCCCCGCCCGCATCGTCCTGTCGAACGCGGATCCCAAGCGGACGTTCCTCGGCCTCGTCGACAAGCGCGAGCTCGCCGAGGAGTTCCGGCGCGACGTCGCCGCGATCACGATGGCCGGCCCGTGCGCGAAGGTGAACTTCGCGCTCGACCGGGAGCCGGACTGGCGCGGGATGCCCGCCGACGCTGACCCCAACCGACGGTCGCTCGCGACCCTCGTCCCGACGCTCGAGCAGGCGCAGCGCTCGTACGACGTGCACCGCACGGGGGAGATCCCCGACGAGCTGTGGGTCGACTGCGTGACGGCCTCGAACGTCGACGACACGCTCGCGCCCGAGGGGACCCACGTGATGACGGCGTTCGTGCAGTACGTCCCGTTCGAGCTCGCCCGGGGGACGTGGGACGAACGATCCGACGAGCTCGGGCGGCGCGTGGTCGAACGGATCGACCGCGACGTGGAGGGCGACTTCGCCGGCTCGATCCGCGCGATGCAGGTGATCACGCCGCTGGAGCTCGAGCGGACGTACGGCCTCACCGAGGGGAACATCTTCCACGGCGACCTGAACATCGGCCAGCTCTTCTCGATGCGGCCGATCCCGGGCTGGTCGAGGTACCGGACGCCGGTCGACGGGCTGTACCTGTGCGGCGCCGGCGCGCATCCGGGCGGCGGCGTGACCGGGGGGCCCGGCTACGTTTCGTCCCACGTGGTGCGCCGCGACCTGAAGCGGCGCGGGCGCTAGGAGGCTCCCTCGCCGGGGCCGTGCTTCAGCACGTCGAGGATCGCTTCCATCTCGGTGTCGCCCACGGGGGTGTCGCGGCCCGTGCCCTTGGCCGCCGCGAGGAGCGTCCGGAGGTTCGCCTCGGCCATCTCCGCCCGACCCTCGAGCTCCTTGACCCTGGCGGCGAGCTGCTCCGCCCGCCGCTCCGCCTCGTCGCGCGCCTCGCGCGCGACGCGGACCTCCTCCCGGGCCGTCCGCACCGCGCCCCGCAGCGTCCCGACCTCCCGGCCGAGCTCGATCGTCCGTTCGACCACCTCGCGGCCGATCTCGGAGTAGGTGGTGCGGCCGTCCTGCTTCGGCGCCCGCCCGGAGGACGGGCCCTTCGGCGAGCGCGGCGGGCGCGGGACCTGCTCGCGCTCCCCCGGCTCGATCGGCCGGGTGTCGAGGAGCCGGTACCTGCCGTCGACGGCCTCCAGCCGGCGCCGGGCGAGCAGCGCGCGCACGGCCCGGGCCGCGGCGAGCGGCTCGACTACGCCCACGCGCTTGCCGAGCTCGGCCGGTGTCACGTCGATCATCGAGCCCGGTTCCGCCTGCTCGGCGATGGCTTCGAGGAAGGCGTTCGCGCGCCTCAGGCTCTCTTCGTTCACGCGCACATCGTGTCGGATTCGGCCGCCTCGTGCCACCCCCGGCCCACCCGGCGGGAAAGAGTGACAAATCCGATGGTTCGATTTGACCGTCGAGCGCTCGTCGGGTACAAATCACGTGGCGCCGCTGGAGCCCTCGGGCTCTGGCGGCGCCGCTTTTTCGCCCCCCCGCTCCTGGCTGAGGAGGCCGTGCCGAACGACCCGGACACCCCGCGCGGCCTGCCCCTCGACGGGATCCGGGTCGCCGACTTCTCCCGCGTGCTCGCCGGGCCGCTCTCGACGATGCTCCTCGCCGACCTCGGGGCCGACGTGATCAAGGTCGAGCGTCCGGAGACCGGCGACGACACCCGCGGGTGGGGACCACCGTTCCTCGGCGACGACGCGGTCTACTTCCTCTCGCTGAACCGCAACAAGCGCTCGGTCGTGCTCGACCTCTCGACCGACGAGGGGCGCAGCCTGGCCAGTCGACTCGCGCTCTCGTCGGACGTCGTGGTCGACAACTTCCGGCCCGGCCTCATGGAACGGTTCGGCCTGGACCACTCGACGCTGTCGGCCCAGCGCCCGGACATCGTCACGTGCTCGCTCACGGCGTTCGGCGACGGCGAGAGCGGGGCGGCCCGCCCGGGCTACGACATCATCGTGCAAGCGATGTCGGGCCTGATGAGCTTCACCGGCCATCCCGGCGGCGAGCCGACGAAGGTGGGCGTCGCGCTGCTCGACGTGGTCTGCGGCCTGTACGCGGCGTCGGCGATCCAGGCCGCACTCATCGGACGGCGGGAGTCGGGGCGCGGGTCGCACGTGACGGTCTCGCTGTTCGACGCGAGCCTCGCCGCCCTCGTGAACCAGGCCGCGAACTACCTGCTCGGCGGGGTCGTCCCGGAGCCGCTGGGCAACCAGCACCCGAACATCGTCCCCTACCAGCTGTTCGAGGCCTCGGACCGCCCGTTCATCCTCGCGGCCGGCAACGACCGCCTGTTCGAGCGAACCTGCGCGGTGGTCGGGCTGCCCGAGCTCGCCCACGACGAGCGGTTCGCGACGAACGAGGCCCGCGTCCGCCACCGGGACACACTCGTCCCGACGCTCGCGGAGGCGTTCTCGGCGCGGAGCGCCGACGAGTGGCTCGCCGCGCTGGAAGCCGCCGCGGTGCCCTGCGCGCCCGTGCGGAGACTCGACGAGGTGTTCGAGGCTCCGGAGGGTCGAGGGACGATCCAGGAGGTCGACGATCCCGTCCGCGGTACGCTCCGGCTCGTAGCCGACCCGATCCGCGTGGACGGGTCCGCCCCCGCCGCGAGGCGCCCGCCTCCCCGCCTCGGCGAGCACACCGACGAGGTGCTGGCGGAGCTCGAGGGCTGACAGGGTCCGGGCTTCGGCGTGGCTCAGCCGATGCCGAGCCCGGTCGTGAGCGCGCGCAGCGACAGTCCGAACGAGATGAACGACGCAAGCGCGAACGGCGCCCAGGGCTTGGACCGGAACGCGTCGTCGCGCGCGAGGAGATGCCCGATCCCGAAGATCACGAGCGGGCCGAACCCGTAGACGTAGTGCAGCCACGTCGTCGGCCGCCCGCCGGCCACGAACATGATCGCGCCGAGGAGCGCCTGCGCGATCGCGACGACCTGCGCCACGGTGAGCCACCGCCAGAACCAGTCTCCCGCCTCCCGGCGCGAGAACAGCAGGAACAGGCCGAACACCCACCCGACGGTGAACAGCCCGACGATCAGGTAGCCGACGATCTCGTGGAGCTCGGACACGGCGGGCGAATCCTACGGGCTCGTGCCGCTAGGCGAGGCCGCGGGAGACGAACTCGCGCCCGTACCGTCGAGCGGTGAGCCGGCGGATGATCTCGGCCCCGACGACGAGCAGCATCGAGAACACGAGGATCACCGACGACACCGCGACGAGCTGCGGCAGCTGGCTCGGCACGCGCAGCTGGCCGAACAGGAACACCGGCCAGGTCGGGTCGGTTCCCGCGAGGAACGAGGCGATCGCGAACTCGTCGAACGAGAGCGTGAAGGCGATCATGAACGACGAGACGAGCGCCGGGAGCAACAGCGGGAGCGTGACGCGCCGGAACGTCTGCCACGTCCCGGCGCCGAGGTCGTGCGAGGCCTCCTCCAGGGACACGCTCAGGCGCTCGAGCAGCGGCATGATCGTCAGGATCGTGTACGGCAGCGAGACCACCACGTGCCCGATCACGACCGCGTGCAGCCCGAGGCCGATGTAGAAGCCCGTCGCCTCGATCAGCACCTTGTCGACGAACGCGAACAGCACGAGCAGCGCGATCCCGAACACGACGTACGGCACGACGAGCGGGGAGAAGAACAGCGCGGAGGTGGCGGCCTTCCCCCGGAAGCGCCGGCGCAGGAGCGCGAACGACGCCAGGACCCCGAGCCCCACGGCGACGATGCTCGAGATCGTGGCGACCACCGCGCTGCGCTCCAGCGCCGAGAGCAGGGCCGGGTTCTCGGTCACGCGCGCGTACCAGTCGGTGGTGAACCCCTCGAGCGGGAAGGTCACCTCGCCGGCATTGAACGAGAACATCGCGAGCAGGGCGAGCGGGAAGTAGAGGAACACGACGAGCAGCACGAAGAACGCCCGCAGCGACAGCAGCGCGCCCTTCGACGTGGCGATCTGCATCAGGCGGCCACGCTCCTCACCTGCACGAAGCGCCCGAACAGGGCCATGAGCCCGGCGACGACGAGCAACAGGAACAGCGCGAGCACCGATCCCGTCTGCCAGTCGAGCCCCCGCGTGAACAGGTCCTGGATCGCGTTGCCGTACATGTAGCCGCTCGTGCCTCCGACGAGCGTCGGGGTGACGAACTCGCCGATCGTCGGGATGAACACGAACAGGAACGCGGCGAGGACACCCGGGAGGCTGAGCGGGAGCGTGACTCGGACGAACGTCCGCCACCGGCTCGCGCCCAGGTCGCCCGCGGCCTCGAGCAGGCTGGGGTCGAGGTTGTCGAGGCTCACGAAGATCGGCAGCGCGACGAACGGCACCCAGACGTAAGCGAGGACGATCATCACCGCGACCTGGCTGTACAGGAGCCACGTGATCGGGTCGCCCGGGTCGCGGAGGTGCGCCCAGGACAGGAACGAGTTCAGCACGCCGGTCTCGCCCAGGATCACCTTCCAGGCGAGGACCCGGAGCAGGAAGCTCGTGAGGAACGGCGCGATGATCAGCAACAGCAGCACGTACTTGCGCTTGGGGGCGCAGAGCGCGAGGAAGTAGCCGATCGGGTACGCGAGGAGCACGACGACGATCGAGACCGTGAAGGACATCCGGATCGACTTCCAGAACAGGCCCATGTAGACGGAGCCGCCTCCGAGGAAGCGGCCCCAGTCCTCGAGCGAGATCACGCCGCTGTCGGTCGGGAACAGCGAGACGGCTCCGACGCTGTACGCCGCGATGAACGCGACCGGTACGACGAAGAACAGGAGCAGCCAGACGAGCGGCGCCGAGAGCAACCCCGCCGTGCCACGGCGTTCGCGGCGGCGGGTCTCCTTCGCCGAGGCGGAGGTCGTGGCCTCCAGCGTCGCCACGCCGTCCTCCCTCAGACGGGGCAGGCCGTCAGGCCGCCTGCACCTCGCTCCAGTACTGCTGGTAGACGTCCCGCCGCGGGATGTACGACTCCGGGATCGATCGCGGCGGATCCAGGACCGTCGGGTCGTCGAGCCCGAGCGCCTGCACGACACCGGGCGAGACCACCGAGAGGTCGGCCTCGGTGTTCGTGTGCCCGTAGTAGTAGTAACCGAGCAGGAACTCCGCGGCCTCCGTGCTGGCCCACGAGTTCACGTACTCGTGCGCGTGGTGGTAGTTCTGCGTGTCCGCGAACAGCCCCATGCCGCAGACCCAGGAGACGCGACCCTCCTTCGGCTCCATGTACCGGTAGTTCATCCCGCGGGCGTCGGCGTAGCCTACCGTGTCGGGCCACGCGTACCCGATCCAGACCTCCTCCCGCTTGAACGCGAGCCAGAAGTCATACGACTGGTTCCAGAAGAAGCTGACGAGGTGCTTCTTGGACACGAGGAAGTCGCGCACCTCCGCGAGCTCCTCGTCGGTCATGTCGAACGGGTCGGCGACGCCGAGGAACATGCCGCCGATGTACATCATGTTCGAGGTGTCGACCCACGAGATCTTCCCCGCGTACCGGTCGTCGAACAGGATCCCGAACGACTCCTCGTCGAAGTCCACGTGGTCCGTGTTCACGAGCGGCGCGATGAACCCCCAGTCGAGCGGGATGAAGTACTGCTGCCCGTCCACCACGCCGGACTCCATGAGGTTGGGGTTGAGGGCGGAGAAGTTCGAGACCAGCGAGGTGTCCCACGGCTGCATCACGCCGAGGTCCACCCAGTCGCGGTACTTGTAGCCGCACGGGTGGACCACGTCGTACCGGGAGCCCGCGGCGACCTCGGTGTAGCCCGCGTCGTCGTTCTCGAACAGGATGAACTCGGGGGTGTCGCCGGTGGACCGCTGGTACGCCTGCCACAGGAACTGCTTCTCTTCCTTGGGATAGAACGACCCGTCGCCGTAGCCCGACCAGTCGAACACTTGCAGGCCGCCCGGCTCCTCGCCGATCGGCGGATGGACTACGGCGTCTCCGGTGGCGCTCGTCGCGCCGCCGCCTCCCCCGCCCGACTCCTCCGCGCGGCGGCACGCCGCGAGCACCGCGGCGATCCCGCCGTACTTCAGGACGTCGCGGCGGCCGAGCGACGCGCGCAAGATGCGATCCGTGTCGGTCATGAGCGAACCCCCATCCCCTTGGAGGCCCGTATCATGCCCCGAACCCCCGAGGTGCGCCACTTTCACGAGAGGACAACCGTGGGACGATCGGTGACCGCGGCCGCCGCGCTAGCGCTGCTCGTCGCCGTATCGTGCGGCGCCGACGACACTGCTCCCCCCTTCTCGGCGGCCGCTCCGGCCGTGGAGGCGATCCCCGTCGCGGCGTTGCCCGGCACCGCCAGCGACGCCGTCGCGCTCGACGCGCGGACGGTCGCGACGGGTGCGACGGACCCGGAGGAGCTCGAGACGCTCCTGCTCGATGCCGGGTTCGAGGGTGGGGCGGAGCGGACGTTCAGCAAGGTCGCCGGGGGCCGCCGTCGCCTGCTGGCTCGGGTCCTCGAGTTCGAGACCGCCGCCGGCGCGCAGCGCTATGTGCGATGGCTGTCGGACCACGTCGAGGAGCTCATCGGGGAATCGGAGCTCGACCCCGGCCTCGAGGCGCCGGGCGGCGGGACGGTGTACGTCCATGAGCCGGACCCCTGCTGCCACAACGACTCGAGGATCTTCCTCGCCGCGTGGGCCGAGGGACCGCGCGCGATCACCCTCGAGATCGCCGGTCAGTCCGCGCGGGCCGCCGACGTGGCCGAGCTCACCGCGAAGCTCGACGCGGCGGTGTGATGCCGCGGATCGAGCTCGCGTCGTTCGGGACGGTCGCGACCGGCCTCGACCACCCCGAGGGCGTGACGGTCGGCCCCGACGGGCTCCTGTACGCGGGCGGAGAGGCCGGGCAGGTCTACCGGATCGGCGCCGGCGGGGAAGTCGAGGAGCTCGCGTCGACCGGAGGGTTCCTGTACGGAGTGACCCTCGACGGGGCCGGGAACGTCTACGCGTGCGACTTCGGCAACGCGGCGGTGCTGCGCATCTCCGGAGACGGGGACGTCACCACGCATTCGACCGGGACGCCGGAACGCCCGATGCGCGTCCCGAACTTCGCGGCGTTCGACGACTCGGGGAACCTGTACGTCACGGACTCCGGCGAGTGGGCTGACGACGACGGCCTCATCTACCGCGTCGCACCCGGCGGCGCGACCGAGGTGTTGACGGACGCGGCCTCCCGGTTCCCGAACGGCTGCTGCCTCACCGCGGCTGGCGACGCGCTCCTCGTGGTCGAGTCGCACGGCCGCGCGATCGTGCGCATCCCGTTCGAGGACGACGGGGCCGCCGGCCGACCGGAGCCGGTCGCCGACCTCGGTGGCTCGCAGCCGGACGGGATCGCGCTCGCGGAGGACGGCACGATGCTCGTCGGCTGCTACCGGCCCGACCGGATCTACGAGATCTCGTCCGACGGTCGCGTCGGGGTGTTCGCCGAGGACGCGGACGGCGTGATCCTCAACCAGCCCGCGAACGTCGCGTTCGTCGGCCCGGAGCTCGACCGCCTCGTCGTCTCGAGCCTCGGCGGGTGGAGCCTGGTCGAGGCCGCCGCCGGACGCCGCGGGCTGCCGCTGCGCTATCCGGTGGTCTGAGCGACCGGCACCTCGGCCATGAGCGCCAGGTTGTTCCCGTCCGAATCGGTGAAGAACGCCATCCGGAGCTCCCAGGTCTCCTCGCGGTGTACCACGTGCGGCTCGCCCAGGAACCCGACGCCACGTTCGGAGAGCGCCGCGTACGCCTCGTCGACGTCGGGGACCGAGAAGTAGATCATCCCGCGTGACCGGTAGGCCTCGTCCTCCGGGACCCCGAGGTACAGGCTGATCCCGTCGCAGTCGAAAAACGCCATCGGCTGCCCGGGGATGCGCGCCGTGAACGGGAGCCCGAGGACGTCGCGGTAGAACTCGACCGCCCGGTCGACGTCGGTGACGCTGACGTGGATCTGGCCGATCGTCTTCAGCCCCTCGAACGCCATCGCTCGCTCCTTCGCTCCGATGGTCCGAACCTACAGCCGCGCGAGCAGCAGCGCGACCGCGACGAGCGGCATCGCGAGCGACAGGCACCGCAGCGCCCGCTCGGGAGCCTCCCGGAGCGCGGACGCATCGAGCGGTTCGCGAGCGCCATCGTGGGTCACGAGCTCGCCCCGCACGGTCTGGACGGATCGACGCAGCCTGCGGACCGGGGTCGACAGGATGCGCTGTGCGAACGAGATCACCGCGCACGCGCCCGCCGCGAGGACGGCGGGCGCTCGGATCGTCGCCGTCTGGGCGAAGTACGCGGTGAGGACCGGGAAGGCACCCCACGCGAGCGCGAACCACACGTCGGAGTGCACGGCGCCGCCGAGCAGCTCGAGGTTGTAGGCGACGACGAGGAACGCCCCCACGGCGATGAACACCCACAGCCAGGGCGAGACCTCGAAGGCCCCATGGATGCCGAGCCCGACCGCGCCGGCGAGCCCCACCACGGCGATGCCCCAGAGGATCCCGTCGGGGATCTTCGTGCCGAGCGGCCTCCCGTTCAGTTCGTCGAGCGCGTGGGCGGCGAGCCCCATCGCGAGGAAGAACGCGAGGAGGGTCTCCCCCAGCCACCCGCGATGTAGCACCGGCGCGAGGCACGCGCCGATCACGACGTAGGACAGATGCCAGAGCGTGTACGGCGGGTGCAGGAGCGACAAGTAGTCCCGCCACCCACCGGGCGCGAGTGCGTAGAAGGCCGGTCGCTCGGTCGTGTCGGTCATCCGGTCGCGTCGGTCATCGAGCCTCGCTTCCCCCCGGCACCATCCCTCAGGGACTCCGTCTCGGAGTCGGTCGCGTCGAGGACCGAAGTCGCCTTCACGGCCCACGTCACCACGGCGGCGCCGTTGCTGAGGAACTTCGTCCGGACGCGGCGCATGCCCGCCTCCTGCCACCATCGCACCTGGACCGGCAGCGGGTACCGCCGCACGAACTCCGAGATGCTGTGGCCGAGGAACCTTCCCGTGCGGTACCACGCGGGCGAGGTGATCCAGCCGGCCGCCGGCATCACCACCCTCGTGTGCGCGAGCCACGCCGCACGCGCCCACGACTCCGGCGGCACGTGGAACTCGAGCGAGGCCATCACGCCACCCGGCCGGAGGACCCGGACGAGCTCGGCGACGGTCGCGGCGGGATCGTCCACGTACCGAAGCAGGTAGGTGAACGTCACGGCGTCGAAGGACGCGTCCGCGAACGGGATCGCCTGGGCCTGCCCGAGCACGAACCGGACGCGGTCCTGCAGGCCGTACCCGCGGACGGCGTCGCGTCCTCGAGCCGTCATCGCCGGGCTCTGGTCCAGCCCGATCACGCGGACGTTCCGGTGCGCGAGCTCCCGGGCGACGAGCCCGGTGCCGGTCGCCACGTCGAGCACCCAGGACCCGGGGATCGCGTTCACCTTCGAGACGAGGAACCGCCGCCAGCGCGGGTCCTGGCCGAACGACAGCACCGAGCCCATCCGGTCGTACTCGGGAGCGATGCCCGCGAACAGCCGACGAGCGTGCTGCGTGCGCTCGGGGTCCATCGCCGCTGAGCCTATCGGGCCGTCACGTGAGCGGGAACGGCGATTGCCACCACCAGGGGGTGCCGCTTGCCTCGATGCGCTCGACCCACTTCACCCACCAGAACCCGCGGCGTCCTGGCACGACGAGCCTCGCCGGGAAGCCGTGCCCGGCCGAGAGCTCGCGGTCGCCGACGCGAAGCGCGAGGACCATCGCGGCGGCGTCAGTGACCGGGAACCGTCGCGCGAACCCCGTCGCGGAGACGACGACGAAGCTCCGCGTGTCCTCGTCGGCCTCCAGGAGCCGGTCGATCCGCACCCCGGACCAGTCCTGGGTCGCGTACCACCCGCCCGTGCAGTCGATCGTGGCCCGGAGGCGATCCGTCGCCGAGCCCGCGAGCGCGTCGTAGGTCCAGGTTCGGTCGCCGCCCGACGACCGAACGAGGAGCCGCCAGTCCGCGGGGTCGACCGTCGGTGGCTCGTCGTCCAGCCATTGCGTCACGGGCATCGAGGCGGGATCGAACGACCCACGTTCGTAGGAGCCGGTCGAGCGACGGTCGGCGCCGGGCATCCCGGTCGCACGTACCAGCCCCTCTACCGCCGCGAACGCCACGACACCGCCGCCCGCGATCGCACCCAGGCGCAGGAGACTCCGACGCGAGAGATCGCTCGCCTTGGGTGCGACCGACCGCCGGACGACGTGCCAGAGGGCGAGCGGGATCGACAGGAGCGCGGCGCCGACGTGGAGCTGCATCGCGAGCAGGCTCGACCACCATCCCATCGCGTGCCCGACCCCGGTCACGGTCGTGAGGACGATCAGGACGGCGAGCAGGATCGACGCCGGCGTCCCCGGGCGCGCCCGCTTGATCCCGCGGGCCGAGATCACCGACTTCCAGGGCGCGAGCAGGACGAGGGCGAGCCCGACCGCCCCGTGCGCAGCGAGCGCCCAGAAGGCCCATCCCCCGCCGATCGCGAAGGCGATCCCGCCCGTGACGAGCGCGCCGGCGAGGAGCACCAGCAGCGCGAGGTTCGTGCCGCGTCCGGCCCGGAGCCGAAAGCCCACGGCTCGAGGCTACGCCTCCGTCGTCGATCCGGCGCCTCCTACGAGAGGAGCGTCCGGAGGTCCGCGATCGTCTCGAGGACGTGGTCGGGCGCCGGCGCCTTCTCGAGGTCGGCCGGGAGGAACTTCCCGGTCGTGACGAGCGCCCCAGCGATCCCGAGCTCCTGCGCGCCGTGCACGTCGTTGACGATGTCGTCGCCCACCATCAACGCCCGGTCACGCGGGACGCCGAGCATCGCGAGCGCCGCGTCGAAGTACTCGGCCGACGGCTTGCCGCAGATCGTGGCGCGGCGTCCGGTCGCCTCCTCGAGCCCTGCGATGTAGGCGCCCGAGTCGAGCTGGAGACCGTCGCTCGTCCGCCAGTACATGTTCCGGTGCATCCCGATCAGCTCGGCGCCCTCCATCAGCCGTCGGAAGATCCCGTTCAACGTCGCGTACGTGAAGTCGCCGGACGCACCGCCCAGGACCACGAGGTCGGCGGAGCCGACGTCGACGAGGTCGATGCCCTCGAGGTCCGCCGTGGCGTCGCCGTCCGAGAGCACGTAGCAGGGAGCTCCGCGGTGTCGGGTCCGGATGTGCTCCGCCGTCGCCACGACCGCCGTGACGAGCTCATCGTCCCGGACGTCGAACCCCGCGTGCCGCAGGGTTCCCGCGAGGTCCGCGCGCGTCTTCGTCGTCGTGTTCGTGATGAGCCGGAACGGAACGTCGCGATCGCGCATCCATGACAGGGTCTCGATGGCCCCGGGGAGCGGCTCCCAAGTGACCGCGAGCACGCCGTCGATGTCGAGCAGGACGCCGTCGATCGGACGCGGGCCCGCCGTCTCGGTCACGGCAAGCCGGCCCGACCCGGAACGCCCTCGCCGACCGGGAGGCCGATGGATCGGCGCGCACGCGTGACGCGCTCCGGCACGGGCTTCCCGGCGCGCCGGAGCAGCCACTCCTGGTACGGCGCGATGAACCGGAAGCGGTCGGGGAGCAGCGGCCGGAACCATCTCGTCGCGGCGAAGGCCGCGTGCATCGCCGCCCGGCGAGCGGGGGTGAGCTCCACCCCGTAGATCGACCGGAGCTCCGGCGACAGCGTGCCGAACGCCAGCCGCGACACGCCGGCGAGCACCGGTCGCCACTCCGCCTCGCGCGGCGGATCTCGGAAGAGCGCCGCCACCCGCTCCGCCGCCTCCTCGACGCGCAGGATCCCCGAGTCGTAGACCGCCTGGAGGTACGCGCGCAGCGCAGGCACGGTGGGCGGGATCGCGGACCGTGGGATCCGGACCATCTCGGCGGCGAGCATCTGCTCCTCGTGGAACCGCTGCCGGCCCGCGTCGTCGAGCCGGCCGACGGTCGCGGCCTCGAACAGCAGCGCGCTGTCGACGAGGCAGGCGTGGACATACAGGAGCAGGTCGGGGTCGAGCCCGTCGTAGGGCAGGCCCGTGACCGGGTCGACGCCCTTGACCCTCGTGTGGACGTCGTTGATGCGTTCGGCGGCGGCGTCCGCCTCTGTCCTGGACCCGAACGTGATCGTGTACGTGAGCACGAGCGTGCGCTGCAGTCGTCGCCACGGGTTCCGCTCGTAAAAGCCGGTCTCGCGCGCGCCGGCGATCACGAGCGGGTGCGCCGCCTGCATCAGGACCGCGCGGGCGCCGCCGAACAGCACCGTCACCTCTCGGTGGACCTGCCAAGAGACGCTCCCCGGCCCGAAGTAGCCGAGATCAGCCACCCCGCCGCTCCATGACGCCGGGACGCACGCGTTCGAGCAGCGCGACCTCGTTCCCACTCGGATCGACGAGCACCGCGCACGGCCCGTCTGGGACCTCGACGCGGCGGGCTCCCTCTTCCCACCCGGCCGCGCGGAGCCGCGCGAGCTCGTCGTCGAGGTCCTCGACGGCCCAGATCGGCAGCGCGCTCGGGGCGGGCCGATGATCCGCGAGCAGCACGAGCGGTCCGTCGCCGAGCCGCACCGCGGCGACCTCCGCCCCGAAGCCCTCCGACCGCCAGATGAGCTCGCCGCCCAGCCGATCCCGGTAGAAGCCGAGATCGCGACCGATGTCGCTCGAGCCGACGTACAGGTACACGAGCCGACGTCCCTGCGTGCTCACGCCGAAGACTGTAGGCCTTCCGCCCTCCGGCCCGAGGGTGGGAGGGCGGTGGGTAGCATGTGGCGATGGCGCGGGAGGCGGCGGGACCGGATCGCGACGAGCTGGGCGAAGTCCTCCGGCTGGTCTCGACCGAGGCCGAACGCTACCTGGCCGAGCTCGACGACTCGCGGGTCCGGATGGCCGAGGCCGACGAGGCCGCGGAGTCCGTGGGCGGCGACCTGCCAGAGAAGGGAAACGGCGCGGTGGCCGCCCTCACCGAGCTGCTCGGGCACTCCGCGGGCCTGATCGCCTCGTCCGGCCCGCGGTACTTCCACTTCGTCACCGGCGGCGTAACGCCCGCCGCGCTCGGGGCGGACTGGCTCGCCACGGCCGTGGACCAGAACAACGGCGACTGGGGCGGGGCGCCGCTCACCGCGCAGCTCGAGGCGGTGTCGATCCGGTGGCTCCTCGACCTGTTCGGGCTCCCGACCGGCTGGGGCGGCGTCCTCACGACCGGCGCCACGATGGCGAACTTCGTCGGGCTCGCGGCCGCTCGCCGGTGGTGGGGGCTTCGGCAGGGCGTGGACATCGACGAACAGGGTTTCGCCGGCCTGCCGAGAGCCCGCGTGTTCGCGTCCGGGTACGTGCATCCGAGCGACACCAAGGCGCTCGCGATGCTCGGCCTGGGACGCGACGGCGTCGAACAGCTGTCCGCGGATCCCGCCGGCCGGCTCGACCTCGCCGCGCTCGAGACCGAGCTGCGCGCACTCGGCGGCGAGCCGTCGATCGTGATCGCGAGCGCCGGGGAGGTGAACGCCGGCGATTTCGACCCGGTCGACGCGATGGCCGACCTCGCACACGAGCACGGCGCATGGCTCCATGTCGACGGCGCGTTCGGGCTGTTCGCGGCCGTTTCCCCCCGGACCGCGCACCTCTCCGCCGGGATCGAGAAGGCGGACTCGGTGATCGCCGACGGCCACAAGTGGCTGAACGTGCCCTACGACTGCGGCTTCGCGTTCGTCCGCGACCCGACGCTGTCGGGCCCCACGTTCGCGCTGAACGCCGCGTACCTTCCCTCGCCCGACGACCCGCACCCCGGCTTCTTCTCGAAGGGCCCCGAGAGCTCGCGCCGGGCCCGGAGCCTCGCGGTGTGGGCGACGCTTCGCGCCTACGGTCGGGCGGGCTACCGGGAGATCATCGAACGCCACCTCGACCTCGCCCAGCGGCTCGCCGCCCGCGTCGACGCGGCCCCCGACCTCGAACGCCTGGGGGACGTCCCGCTGAACATCGTCTGCTTCCGGTACCGCCCGCCGGACGTCCCCGAGGAGCGGCTCGACGAGCTCAACCGACAGGTCGCGGCTGCGGTGATCGAGGACGGGCGGGTGATCTTCGGCTCGACGGTCTACGAGGGGCGCGTGGCGTTCCGTCCGGCGATCGTCAACTGGCGGACGCGCGAGGAGGACGTCGACCTGATCGTCGACGTGACCCGCGAGGTGGGAGCGCGCGTCGGCGCGTCGCTGCTGTCGGCCGAGCGCTAGGGGCCGGTCACCCCGGTCAGCCTCCGGAGCTCGCGTGCGACGGGCTCCGCGGCGAGCACGATCAGGTGGTTCCTCGCCCTCGAACCGCCCACGTACAGGTACCGGTTCAGATCCTCCTCGTGCTTGTCCCCGAGTTCGGCGAGGATCACGACCGGCCGTTCGAGCCCCTTGAACGCGTGCACGCTCGTCGCGAGCACGGATCCCGGCTCGACCGAGGACGAGAGCCGGAACCCGTCCACCGACCCCCGACCCCGGAGCCGGCTCTTGCCGTCGCCCGACGGCGTGAGGACCGCGATGTCCTCGAGCGGGACGCCCTCCTCCTCGACGAGCGTGCGGAGCACGATCGCGAGCAGCCGGGCCAGCGCCTCGTCGTCCTCGTACCCGAGGATCTGCACGGGTTGGCCGTCGGGCCCGCGCGAGATCGGCTTCGCGTCGCCCGCGTAGAAGACCGAGACGAACTCCCCGATCTCCTTGGTGTTCCGCAGGTTGTGCGGGATCGGGCCGACGTGGTCCTTCTCCTCGATCGGCAGCGTGCCCCCGTAGAGGTTCTGGTCGTCGTCGGCGAACACGTACAGCAGCCCATCGTCCGGGTCCGAGTGGAGCGAGAGCAGCGCCGGCCACCACCACGCGCGGAAGTCCTGCGCCTCGTCGACGACGACGGCGTCGTACCGAGGACCGAGCCGCTCGGCAGCCTCGGCGAGCGCCTCGGGCAGCCGGTGCTCGAAGTACGGGCTCTCGGGCCCTGTGGCGTCGTCGGTCGGGAGCGCGATCCCCGCCTCCTCCGCCATCCGAACGCAGAGCTCGTGGAAGTGGGCGACGTCGATCCCGCCGACGTCCCCGACGGAGTCGCGCAGGTGCTCTCCGAGCCTTCGGTTGAAACACGTGAGGAGCGTCCGGTGTCCGGCCGTGGCGAGCCGCTTCGCGAGCGCGATCGCGAGCAGGGTCTTGCCGCTCCCGGCCGGGCCGGTAACGGCCGCCCGGCGGCGATGGGTCACGAAGGCCAGGACCCAGGCCTGGTCCGAGGAGAGCTCGACGAGCTTCTTGTCCTCCTCGTCGAACCGCAGCCTGAGGGGCGTCCGGATCTCGACGTGGAACCCGAGGGCAAGCGAGACCGCATCCATGCCGCGCGAGCCGAAGCGGCGGCCCCGTCGTTGCCAGGTGCGCATGATCTCGGGGACGCGCTGCGACAGCCGGGTGAGGTCGTCGCGGTCGATCACGATGTCCGCCGGCGCGCCGGGGTGCGCGTCTCGATCGAAGACCCCGTCGGGGAACGCCGCGCCGTACCCGTAGCTCGGGCGCCACTCGGCCCAGCCCGGCTGCGCCTGCAGGACGCGCTCGAGCGAGCGCATCGCGTCGCTCGCCTGGTGGAACGGGTCCTCGTCGAGACGGTGCGTACCCGAGTGCCCGGTCTGCGACCACGTCCGCGTCGCGGGGTCGTAGTGGAGGCGACCGCCCTTCACCTCGAGCGCGAGCAGTCCGAGCTCGGGATGCGTGACGACGAAGTCGGCCTCGCCCTCGTCGGGGCCGTTCGGTCCGGCGAGGACCCAGTCGACCGAGTGGTACACGACGTACTCGTCGTCGAGCTGCGCGAGGAACCCCTCGTAGAGGCGCCGTTCGGCGGCGCTGTCCGTCGGGAGCATCGGGAACGGGACCATGCGCGCCACGCCGGGGAGCGTACCCCGGGTCGGTGGACACGGACGGAGCGGCGTGGGAGCATCCGGCGGCCTGCACCTCGGAGATCGATGAAGCTCTTCGCCCTCGTCATCCTGTTCGGCGTATCCGTCGGCTACCTCACCGGCGGGCGGCTGTCCCGGTTCGAGTCGATGCGGCTCCGGTGGTGGTGGCTCGCGATCGCGGGCCTCGGCATCCAGTTCGTCCCCCTGCCCGCGGGATCCTCGGGCACCGATCTCCTGGTCCGAACGCTCGTGCTGTCGCTCTCGTACACGTTGCTGGTCGTGTTCGCCGCCGTGAACATCCGGGTCCCCGGCATGGTGCTGATCCTGATCGGGCTCGCGTGCAACTTCGCGGTGATCGCGGCGAACGGCGGCATGCCGGTTCGGGCGCAGGCGCTCCTCGACTCGGGCCAGGAGGACGTCCTTGCCTCGCTGGAAAGCGCGGCGAAGCACCACCTCATGACCGACGAGGACACCCTGCAATTCCTCGGCGATGTGATCGCGGTGCCTCAGCCGATCGGCCAGGCGATCAGCGTCGGCGACGTGTTCATGTACACCGGGCTGATCTGGCTGATCGTCGCCACTATGCGGGCACGGACTCCGTCGGCGAGCCTGGAGGAACCGGGACGGCGCCGCGGGAAACACCGGCCGCGGAAATCTGCGAGGTCGAAGGCTCAGGATGACTTTGGCTTCCTTCCTCCTGGAGCCAGGAGGTCGGGAACCGCACCGTGAGCGTCGTGCCCTCGCCGGGAGCGCTCGCGATGGTCAGGCTCCCGCCACCGACGGTGGCCCGCTCCCGCATCATCGTCAGCCCGTAGTGGCCCTCGGGGCTGGGCGCCTCCACGTCGAAGCCGACCCCGTCGTCGCGCAGGACCATCTCGACCTCGTCCCCCTGCTGCGCGACCGAGATCCAGATATTCGACGCTCGAGCGTGCTTGAGCGCGTTCATCACGGCCTCGCGAGCGTTGTGGTAGAGGAGCAACGCGATCGGCGCCGGGAGTTGGATCTCCTCGATGTCGGAGTGGAACCGAACGTCGGACTCGCGCCCGACCTCGACGAGGAATCCATGGATCGCTTCCTCGAGACCGGCGCGCCCGAGCGGCGATCGGTGCAGTTCTCGGGTCAGGGCGCGAATGCGATCGGAGGTTCTGTTCTTCGTGTCCTTGATCTCGAGCAGCATGCGCTCGGCCTCGTCGACCTTGCCCGATTCCAGGTGCCGCCGTGCAACATCGACCTGGATCGAGAGGCGGAACAGAAGCTGCGCGAGGTCGTCGTGGAGGAAGGCGGCGATCTGCAGTCGTTCGTCCTGTCGCTCTTCGGCCATCCGAGTCGAAAGCGCCCGCAGGACATGTTCGCGATCCTGGAGTTCTTTGTGCGCCTCCTCGAGCGCCTTGCTTCGGAAGAACATCTGACGGGCAAGGAGGAGCGGGAGAACGATTGCAGGGACGGCGACAAACCCGACTCCCTCGGTGGTGAAGATGTAGGCGAGGATCACACCGAAGACCGCGAGAGCGAAGTAGCTGATGAGGTACTCGCTCAAGCGACCGACCTTGAGCTCCCGGATGACGCGGAGTGGATTCATCCAAAAATGGATACTTGCCGCAATGCAAACGAGGCTCGTATTGACAGCGTAATCAGCCACCGATGCAAGGCTTGCAGCCAATAACAGCTCTGGAAGTGACGACGTCTCTATGTTGGCCAGCGCATGGAAGATCAAGCCAGCGCTTCCCACAGCGAGTGCCACCTGACACCGATTGAACAACGCTCGGAGTAACCCAACCTCACGCTTCAGTTCCCGCGGATCGGAGGCCGCAAGGAAGGCGGCGGCGGCCGCGGCGTCTGGCGGATAGAGGAACGCCACCACCATCATCAGTGGGAATCCCATGCTGATGTGGACGCCTCGCCAGACTGGAACCGGCACCAGCTCCACTAACGCGATGATGAGGATCCACACACCCAGTTCCAAGAAGTCGCCTTCGGAAAGCTCGCCCCGATTGCGGACTATCGAGACCGACAGGCCAACGAGCGTGGGCACGACCACGACGGTCTCGAAGATTGGGAGCAGCCTGGAGGCTTTGGCTCGCGTCTCGACCCGACCTTCGTGCTCCATACTTACGACATCCTCCGACATCCCCGGTTTGGCGTCCCATCTTGAATCCATCGGCCCCGCCTGAAAACCACCTTTCAAGCACAAATCAGTTTCTACGAGGGGCTACGGCACACGCTGTAGGGGGCAAGAGGGGCTTGTCGGCCATTGGGGGGTCCCCCGATAGTTGCACTTGCTATTCCCCGGGTGGGGCATCGGACCCCAACTGGGGGCGGGCTTAGAGGGGAGGTGCCATGAAGCTGATCAAGCGAATCGCCGTTGCTATTGGCTCGCTCGCGGCGCTCGCGCTCGCTGGTGGCGCGCACCTCCGCTTCTAGGACGACCCTGACACATAACAGACTTTGAGACGGGCCCCATCGGGGCCCGTCTCATTCGTTCCTCAACTGAGCCGTGGGGAGCCGAGCGAGCACTTGAGTCCCTTCGCCCGGCCTCGACTGGATCTGCAGGACGCCTCCGGCGAGTTCCACCCGCTCCTGCATAAGGGTGATCCCCAAGTGCAGCCGTGTATCCACCGATTCCACCGCGAACCCGGCCCCATCATCCTCAACAACCAGCCGAAGATTCTCGTCCTCCGCGGCAAGGCTTACTCTCACTTCCGACGCTTGCGCGTGGCGTAACGCATTCCGCAAAGCTTCCCTGGCTACCTGATAGGCCAGGAGCTGAACCAACGGTGTGGCGCGCACGTCCTTGGCATCAAGCCGAATTCGAACGGGGGTTTGTCGCTCTAGGTGTTCAACCAGCAATCGCAGGGTGCGCTCGAGACCCCCGGCAGCAAGTGGCGAGTCCCTGAGACTCCTACTCAGGTTCCTAACGCTCTCATTCGCCGCCTCGGTTGCACGTAGCAACTCGGGCAAATCCTCTTCCAAGGCGAGCAGACGTCCCGCCGCCAGATTCTGCTTGAGTACCTCGCCCATTAGGTGGACCTTGTAGAGGGGAGGAAGGACGTCATCATGCAAACCCGCGGCCAGGGTGAGGCGTTCGTCTCTTCGTTCATCCGCAATCGTTGACGAGACTCTGCGGAGTGCGCTCGCCTGAGCCCTTACTCGGCGGGTTGCACCCTCGAGATTCCTGCTCCCGGAGAAGGCCTGTCTCGCAAGTACTACCGGTATCGCAAAGATCGCGAGACTCCACCCACCCACTGCTTCATAGATCTCCGCCAGCATCAGGCTCAGAAGACCGAAGCTGACATACGTCAGAGCGAACTCAGCCGGTGGGCCGAAGTAGAGTCGAGACAGACTGTCTCGCAAACTAACTCCCTCGTGAAGGGATAGGGCCACGACGACACTGCCGTAGTTGACAAGGCAGTCCGCACCAACGGCGGCGAGTGCAGATGCAACCGCCAGCGGCCATCGGCCAGAGTCACCATCCATCGCAAGGAACACTGCAGTTGCGGCGATTGTGCTGAGCGAGGTTTGGGCTCGATTGAACAGGGCACGAACAACCGAAATCTCTCTCCGAAACTCTCGTGGATCAACGTATGCGACGAAGGCGATTGAGCCAGCCACGAAAGGGCCGAAGAGATAGCCGGCCGCAAGCAAGAGCGGCATGTCAAGCCCCAGCTGCTCCCCAGAATCGAACGGCAGAGCAGCGATTCCAATTATTGCGACGGCAAAGCCCCAGGCTAAAAGTCCCCAGCCCGCGTCGAAGAATCGATCCTGAGCGTCAAGAGCGCCCCATACGAGAATCCCCAGGTCCAGCGCGATCGTCGCAAGCACGAAGACACGCGCGAGCGGCTGCGCCTGAATCGGTGGATGGCTCCCGATGTTGCGACGACGTACTGCACTTGTCGTAGCCACCCTGACCCCCTCACGCCTTGGCTGACGACGCATGCTGGGGAAAGTGGCCTGACAATACAAGTGTGCCAAAAGCCCCCGTGTTCGCGAAAAGGCCTGCCGAGCGCGGAACCACTCCAACGCAAAGGCCCGGCTACCATCGAGACCGTGAAGGCCAAGATCCTGCTCGTCGAGGACGAATCCTCGATCTCCGAACCGCTCGCGGAACTCCTCGAGCGTGAGGGTTTCGCCGCGGAGGTCGCATCCAACCTCGAGCAGGCGCGCCAGGCACTCGCCAAGGAGGCCCCGGACCTGGTCCTGCTCGACGTGATGCTGCCCGACGGGGATGGTCGGGACCTCGCCCGGGACATCCGTAAGGACTCGGACGTGCCCATCGTGATGCTCACGGCTCGGGGCGAGGAGATCGATCGGGTGCTCGGGCTCGAGCTCGGTGCCGACGACTACGTGGTCAAGCCGTTCTCGGCGCGGGAGCTCACCGCTCGGATCAGGGCGATCATGCGCCGTGGTCGCAAGAGCGAACCGACGCGCCCCGTCGAGATCGGCGAGATCCGGCTCGACCCGGCCTCGCGGACATTGACGAAGGCCGGCGAACCCGTCGAGCTCGCGGCGAAGGAGTTCGACCTCCTCGAGTTCCTCATGACCCACTCCGGAGAGGTCATGCGTCGCGAGCAGATCATGGACGAGGTCTGGGACCCGCACTGGTTCGGACCGACGAAGACGCTCGACGTGCACATCTCCTGGCTCCGCAAGAAGATCGAGGACGATCCGTCGGATCCGAGGTACATCACGACGATCCGGGGCGTCGGGTTCCGGTTCCTGGCGCCCGATGAGGCATAGGAGGCCGCCACGAAGGTCCGCACCCGCCTCGTCCTCGCGTTCGCGTACGTCCTCCTGGTCCTCATCATCGCGCTCGGCATCCCGCTTACGATCAACCTCCAGCAACGGGCCGCGGCCGAGCTCGAGACCCAGGCGCTGATCCAGGCGCAAGGCATCGCGGCCGCGATCGACCCGGGGGAGCTCGACGACCCGGAGAAGCTCGACCCGATCGTCGCGGAGGCCGCGCAGCAGGTGGGCGGGCGCGTCATCGTCGTCGATGAGGCCGGGACACTCGTGGCCGACTCGGAGGGCCCCGAGGAAATCGGCACGTCCTTCGCGACCCCCGGACGACCCGAGATCCGCTCGGCGCTCAACGGCACTCCTCACTCGCAGATCCGAGACAGCGCCGACCTCGGGCACGACATCATCGCGACTGCCGTCCCGATCCAGGAGGAAGGCGAGATCGTCGGCGCCGTGCGCATCACGAAGAACGTCCAGCAGGTGAACGACAACGTGCGCAACGTGACGCTCGGTCTCCTCGCGATCGGGGTGGCCGGACTCGTGGCGGGGCTCCTGCTGGCGTTCGGCCTCGCGGGGTCGCTCTCGAGGCCGCTCACGCGTCTCGCGAACACGGCGAAGGATCTCGGCGAGGGAGACCTTTCCGCGCGGGCCGGCGACGTCCGCGGCCCGCGCGAGATCGAGGAGCTCGGTCGCTCGTTCGACGAGATGGCGCAGCGCGTCGAGCGCTCGGTTCAGGCCCAGCGCGAGTTCGTCGCGAACGCCTCCCATCAGCTCCGCACCCCGCTCACGGCCATGAAGCTCCAGATCGAGGGCGCGATCCCCGACGCCACGGACGACGAAGTCCGCGAACGGCTGCTCGCTGCTGATCGGGAGGTTGACCGCCTCTCCGAGATCGTCGACCGGCTGCTCGTGATGGCGCGCGAGATCGAGGAGGGCACCTCGGCCCGGGTCGACGTCGAGGACGCTGCACGGCGGGCGGTCGACCGATGGTCGGAGCGGGCGGCGCAGCGCCATTCGTCGCTCGAGGTCCGCGGCGACGGCGGGTCCGCCCGGGCGGATCCGACCGACCTGGACCAGATCTTCGACAACCTGATCGACAACGCGACGTCGTACGCGCCCGGCGAGGTGATCGTCGAGACCGAGCGGTCGAACGGCCGGGTCGTCGTGGTCGTCCGGGACCGGGGAAACGGCATCCCCTCCGATGAGGTCGCGCGGGTCACCGAGCGCTTCTACCGGGGCAAGGAGGCGCCCACGGGCGGCTCCGGGCTCGGGCTCGCGATCGCCCGCCAGCTCGCCGAGAAGTGGGGCGGCACGCTCAACGTCGAGAGCACCCCGGGCGAGGGGACACGGGTCGAGGTCACGCTCCAGCCGTCCGGGGCGTCGTGAGCTTTACCTGCTCTTAGCCACCCCGCTCGTAGCCTCGGCACCATGGGACGACGCGTGATCGTCGCGGTCGCCTGGGGTCTCGGCGGACTCGTCGTGGCGCTGATGCTCACCCTGGGCGCGTTCGCGATCGCCGGACAGGACATCTCCGAGCCGGCGACCGTG
>Ga0075431_100000621_pt1 | contig 29956 bp, 33 predicted proteins | sample RhiMetdeltSRZDD5_FD_75297 | JGI IMG/M metagenome (GOLD analysis project Ga0075431, IMG submission 75297) | Populus rhizosphere microbial communities from Tennessee, USA - Rhizosphere MetaG P. deltoides SRZDD5 | ecosystem: Host-associated > Plants > Roots > Rhizosphere > Soil | place: USA... | reverse complement strand
GCGGATCCGCTCAAGACGATCCCGTCCGACCGAACCTTCGGGCGGATCCAGACGTTCTCTATCTCCAGGCCTGATCGTGCAGGGGGGAAGAGCACATGGGGCTTCGTTCGGCACGGGCGCTCGCGCTCGCCATGATCGCGATCGCCACCGCCGGGGGGTGCGTCTCGCCGGACGTCGTGGGGACCGCCGAGGCGCCGGCCCGGCCGGAGCAGGCCCCGGCCATCGGGGCGGGGCCCGCTCCGTCGGCCGGGACGCTCGCCCGCGAGGCGAAGGATCCGAGCCCCGGCCCGCATACAGAGCCCGGCTCGAAGGGGTCGCCCGGCGAGACGAACCGCGACGCCGACGAGGCGGCCGAGGTCTATGGCGGCCTCGGCACGTGGATCGACATCTACGACGACGAGGCGTGGCGGCACCCGGTCCAGATCGTTCGATCGATGGTCGACCACGGCGTGCGCACGGCGTACCTGCAGACGTCGAACTACTCGCGGAACGCGCCGTTCGTACATCCCGAGGGCGTCGCGGCCTTCCTCGATGCCGCCCGGCGGAGCGACCTCCGCGTCGTCGCCTGGTACCTCCCGGGGTTCCGCGACGTCGAGCTCGACCTGCACCGAACGCTCCGCGCGATCATGTTCCGGACCGACAACGGGAGCCGGTTCGACTCGTTCGCGCTCGACATCGAGTCCCCGGAGGTGCGCAACCCGTGGGTCCGGACCCGGCGGCTGCTCGCGCTTTCCGAGCGGATCCGTCGCGAGGTGGGGACCGAGTACCCGCTCGGCGCGATCGTCGCGTCCCCACACCGGCTGAAGGTCGCCGACCCGCGCTTCTGGCCGAGCTTCCCGTGGCGGCGGCTCGCCGGAACGTACGACGTGTTCCTGCCGATGACGTACTACACGTATCGCGTCCACGGACCCCGGCTCGCGTCCTGGTACACGGCGCAGAGCGTGCAGATCATCCGGCAGGAGACCTCGGGCATGCAGGTCCCGATCCACGTCGTCGGCGGCCTCTCGTTCGATGCCACGGGCGGGGAGACCCGTGGGTTCGTCCAGACCGTGCGGCGGCGTGGGGTGCTCGGCGCGAGCTACTACACGTTCCCCGGGGTCACGCGGGAGCAGTGGGAGGCGCTGCGGGCGCTGGCGGAGCGCTAGCCGAGCCAGCCGAAGTGCCGCGACCGGACGTCCGCCTTCGTGGCGTCGTCCACGAAGCTCGCGTCGACCGCGTTCGACGTGACGCGCCGGAGGTCCTCGTCGGTGAACCCGAGCCGGTCGCGTGACACCTCGAGCTCGTGGGTGAGGTCGATCGCGAACAGCCCCGGGTTGTCGGTGTTGATCGTGACGACGACGTCCTGCTGGAGCAGCTGGAGGGCCGGATGCTCCTCGATCGTCGGGACGGCCTTCGTCCGGTGGTTGGAGGTCGGGCACATCTCGAGCGCGACGTGTCGCTCGCGGATCAGCGCGGTCACCTCGGGATCCCAGGCCACGCTTACGCCGTGGCCGAGCCGGAGCGTGCCGAGCGCCTCGACCGCCTCGCGCGGGAACGGCGGGCCGCCCGACTCGCCGTAGTGCGTCGTGAGCTTGAGCCCCGACCCGTCGAGCCGTTCGATCACGTCCTTGTAGAGCGACGGCGGGTACGCCTGCTCGTCCCCGGCGAGGTCGAACGCGACGAGCCGGTCCCGGTGCCGCAGCGCGAAGTCCATCGTCCGCTCCGCCGAACCGATCCCGTAGTTGCGGCTCGCGATCGCGATCAATCCCACGGCGACGTCGTGGTCCGCGCTCGCGCGTTCGACGCCGCGGACGATCGCGCCCATCGCGGTGTCCCAGTCGAGCCCGTGGGGCTCGCAGAGGAAGTGCGGCGAGAAGCGCAGCTCGGCCAGCCGGACGTCGTCTGCCGCGAGGTCCTCGACGGCCTCGTACGCGATCCGCTCGCACCCCGCCTCGTCGAAGAACGCGGCCTGCGCGATGCCGAACCGCGACAGCACCGCCTCGAGGCCGTCCATCGGCTCGAGCACCTGCGCCGTAAGCGCGAGCTCGGCAGGCGTCGAGGCGTCGAGTGGCGTCCCGGCCTCCCGGTAGAGGTCGAGCATCGTCTCGAGCCGGATCGCGCCCTCGAGGTGGCGGTGCAGGTCGACCTTCGCGACGGCCTTGAGATCCACGGCCCGAGATTCAATCAGCCGCCGCGACGAGGCGCCCCCGGAACCTCGCTAGCATGACTGCCGAAGGGGGTCTCGATGCTGCTCGAGGGCAAGAAGCTGCTCGTCACCGGCGTGCTGACGCGCGAGTCGATCGCCTATGCCGCGGCGGCCTCGCTCCAGGAACAGGGAGCCGAGCTCGTGCTGACGTCGTTCGGCCGCGCGATGGGGCTCACCGAGAAGTCCGCGCGCCGGCTGCCGCGGCCCGTGGACGTCCTCGAGATGGACGCGAACGACCCGCAGCACATCGAGGCGATCTCGAACGAGATCGGATCGCGGTGGGATCGGCTCGACGGGTTCCTGCACGCGATCGCGTTCGCGCCCCAGGACGCGCTCGGCGGCAACTTCCTCAACACGTCGTGGGAGAGCGCCGGCACGGCGATCCAGACGAGCGCGTACTCGCTGAAGGCGATCGCCGCCGGGATGCTGCCGCACATGCGCGAGCACGGGGGCTCGATCGTCTCGCTCGATTTCGACGCTCGGGTCGCGTGGCCGATCTACGACTGGATGGGCGTGGCGAAGGCCTCGCTCGAGGCGATCACGCGGTACCTCGCCCGCGACCTCGGGCCGCACGGCATCCGTGTGAACACGGTGTCCGCCGGCCCGCTCCGGACGATCGCCGGCAAGGGGATCCCCGGTTTCCAGGATCTCGCCGACGGCTGGGGGACGCGCGCGCCCCTCGGCTGGGATCCCACCGACGCGAGCCCGGTCGCCGACGCGATCGCGTTCCTGTTCTCCGACCTGTCGCGAGGGATCACCGGCGAGCTCGTGCACGTCGACGGCGGGTACCACGCGATGGGCTCCTCGCTCGAGCGCGCCGAGGCCGAGCCGAGCGATGCCGGCGCGGCCGACGCCGCGGGTACCGAGTAACCCGTCCTAGCGGATCCGCGAACCGGTCTCGAGCGAGAGGTCCTTCTGGGCCCGCGCGATGATCCGGAACGCCTCCTTGAGGCCGTTCCGCGCCACGGCCCCGAGCTCGTCCGGGTCGACGAAGTCGTCGGGGTCCTTGCCGGCCCGCCACCGATCGACGTGGTGGCGCAGGCGCACCTCCCACAGGAACCGGAAGGACTCCTCGAGGCCCTCGCGCGTCTCCGCGTCGATCGCGCCGAGCCCCTCGGCCGCTCGCAGGCGCTCGAGCGTCCGCTTGGCCGTGACGCCGGAACGGATCGCGTGCGCCCGCGCGATGTTCCCGATGATGACGATCCCGCCGTGCTTGAGGTCGACGGTGCCCGGGTGCTTGCCCCCGTGCTCGAGGACGAGTCCCCGCGTGAAGCCGATCGGCGGCTTGAGGTCGAGCGCCCTCCGCGTGAGGTGTCGCAGGAACGTCGGGTGGTCAACAGCGGTCGCCATGGCCGCGTTCAGCGCGGCCTCCGCCCGCGGGTCGCCGTCGACCGCGCGGAAGTCGAACACGATCGACAGCTGCTCGCTCGCCTTCGCGCTCTGCTCGTTCATCCAGTGGTCGAACCGGGCGACCCAGTCCTGCAGCGGCAGCCGCAGCGCGTCGTTCGTGGCCATCACGTTGGCCTCGCACCGCGCGAACCCCGCCGACTCGAGCCCCGCCGTGACGAATTCGGCGAGCGGCGCGAGCGCCCGCTCCGCCTCTCCTCTGTCGCCCTCGAAGGACAGCGCGTGGTCCTGGTCGGTCCGCATCGACTGCTCCTGTCGCGCGGCGCTCCCGAGCGCCAGCCACGTCCACCGGACCGGCGGATCGCCGAGCTCCTCGATGCCGAGATGCAGCAGGCGGCGCGTCCCCGCGTCGATCGAGAACGCGATCACGTGGCCGACGTCCACCGGGTCCGCGCTCGACTCGACGAGCGTCGCCACGACGCGCGGGAGCCCTCGGAGCGCCTCGACGACCTCGTCTCGGTCGCCGGCGCGTTCGACCGCACTCTTCAGGGCGAACGGCGTCTCGCGGCCCACGCCCATGAGGTCCGTGTCGGTCACGACGCCGATCACCCGACCGCCGACGTCCTCGACGGGGAGGTGGTGGAAGCCGCCCTCGAGCATGCGGAGCAGCACCTCGCCCACCATCGCGTCGGCGCGGACGGTCTCGGCACGCGGGGTCATGAGCTCCGCGACGGGCGTGTCGCCGCCCCGCCGCTCGGCGACGACCCGAGAGCGGAGGTCCCGGTCGGTCAGGATCCCGACCCCGCCGTCCGGCGTCGGGATCAGGAGGCTCGAGATCCGCTCGCGCGCCATGAGCGCCGCCGCGTCGGCCACCGGAGTCGAGGGCTCGCATGTGACCGGGGGTCGCCGGACGATCGCGCCCACGTCGTGGTAGCGGACCGGGTCGATGTCGGCGCTCAACGCAGCGTCCACGCGCGCAACGCGGCGACGAACGCTCGCGGCGACGAACGCGATCCCCTCTCCGGTGCGAAGCACCTCGCTCGCGACGCCCGCGTCGATCAGATAGCAGAGCGTGTCCTCCGCCGCGCGGACCGAGGCCATCGGCGCGACGTGCCCGAGCAGCGACCACATGCCGAACACCTCGCCCTCGCCGACGAGGTCGATCACGCGAGCGTCGTCGAGGATCTCGACCTCGCCCTTGCGCACGACGAACAGGTGGGTCGCCGCGGCGCCGGCCTGCTGCAGGATCACGGTGCCGGGCGCGAAGTGCTCGATCTCGACGCTCGCGACCACCCGGTCGAGGTCCTCGTCAGCAAGCGCGTCGAACGGCGGGTGCTCCAACAGGAACGCGCGTACCTCCACGCCCGGAGCCTACGCTGGTGGGCGAGCGCGCCGGAACCGCCGGCGCGCGGACCGGGTCTGCCTGTCGAGACCGTGGACGAACCCGAACTCCCGATCCCGCTCGGGCCGTGCTCGAACGGCGAGTACGACCCCTACCCGCCGAGCCCGGTGGTGCGCGAGGCTGCCCGCCGCGCCCTGGATGCCTGCGCCGAGGCCGCCGACCGGCTCGCGATGCCCCGTCGCCGGTTCCTCCGCTCGCTCTGTGCCGTCTCGACCGTGCTGCTCGCCCTCGACGCGTGCACGAGGGAGGCGCACCGCGCCCGGCCCGAGGTCCCGACGAGCGAGCCGGGTGGCGGCTTCTCGGTGCCGCCGGAGGCGACGACGGAGCCCGAGGCGGCGGGGGAGGCGGTCGGCGGCGAGGAGTTCATCATGGACGTGCAGGGCCACCTGCTCGAGTACGACCTCAACCCGGTGTTCAACGGCGAGGGGTTCTACGCGTCGTTCCCCCAGCGGTACTGCGGCGAGGACGACCCGCGCGTGTGTTATTCGATCGAGCACTTCCTCGAGTCGTTCTTCATCCGCAGCGACACCGACGTGGTGGTGCTCTCGGCGTTGCCGATCTACCCGGAGGGCTCGCCGCTGTCGCCCGAGATCATGGCCGAGACACGGCGCATCGTCGAGGGCCTCTGCCGCGACGAACGGGTGCTGCTGCACGGCCAGGTACTGCCGAACGTCGGCTCGCTCGACGCCGTCCTCCGCGGGATGGAGGACACCGCGAGCCGGTACGAGATCCGGGCCTGGAAGACGTTCACGCACTTCCCGGACTTCTTCGACCCCGGGGGCGGCGCGTGGTGGCTCGACGACCACGAACGCGGCCTGCCCGCGGTGGGCGAGCCGTTCATCCGCAAGAGCCTGGATCTCGGCATCTCGACGATCTGCGTGCACAAGGGGCTGTCTGGCGGCAGCCGGTACTCGTCGCCGACGGACGTCGGCCCGGCCGCGCGGAGGCACCGAGACGCGAGCTTCGTCGTGTACCACTCGGGGTTCGAGTCCGGCGTGTTCGAGGGGCCGTACACGGCCGCGACCGCGGAGGTCGGCGTGAACCGGCTGATCGCGTCGCTCGAGCGCGCCGGGATCGGTCCCAACGAGAACGTGTACGCAGAGCTCGGCACGACGTGGTGGAACCTGATGCGCGCGCCGACGCAGGCCGCGCACGTGCTCGGCAAGCTGCTGAAGCACGTGGGGGAGGACAACGTCGTGTGGGGGACCGACTGCCTGTTCTATGGCTCGCCGCAGCCGCAGATCCAAGCGTTCCGGGCGTTCCACATCTCGGACGAGTTCCAGGAGCGCTATGGCTATCCGGCGCTCACGAAGAAGCTGAAGGCGAAGGTGCTCGGCCTGAACGCCGCGCGCCTCTACGAGATCCCGCCCGAGCCGCCCCGCTGCGACTTCACGAGGCAGGAGCTCGCGCGGATCCGCGAGGAGCTCCGGGACGGCGATCCGCTGCTCGGGCCGGCGACGTTCGCGGCCTCCGCCGACGTGCGCGAGCACCACCGGCTCGAGGTCTCGACGACGCTCGCCTGAGGGGTTGCGCGGTCGGTCCCGTCGGGTCACGATCCCGGGAGGCGGCGGAGGGGGTGCTCGGGTGCGGCGCCTGGTTGCATTCGCGATCGGGGTGGTGCTGGTCGCCGCTCCGGCGGTCCCCGCGGGTGCGCACGACCCCGACCGCTTCGACGCGTGCGCCGCCCACCGGCGGCTGGGCGGCTCGTGTGGGGACACCGCGTCGTACGTGTTCGGCGACCGCGTGTTCCTGCGGGCGCGCGTGGTCCCGTTCCACGCCGCCCTCGGGGCCCGGGTCATGTTCCTGCGTCCCGGGGCGTCGGAGTGGCGAGCCGGCGTGCTGGTTCCGATCTCGGACACCGGGCGGATGCGCTGGTCGTTCCGATCCGAGAAGGGGGACGCGGACCAGGTGCAGCCGTGGGGGTTCCGCTTTCGGATCGCGCATCACGGGCGGAGCGACGCGCTCACCGTGTTCATCCTGTTCGGCGAGTAGGCCCGGCTACAGCCCCACGGCGGTGAGCTGGTTGCCGTACGGCCCCTTCCCCGAGGCGCACCACGCGCCGCATCGCGCGGCGAGCGCCAACGCATCCCCGACAGCGAGACCGCTGCCGAGCGCGAAGGTCAGGCCGGCGGCGAACGAGTCTCCGGCGCCGTACGTGTCCACGATGTCGCCGGGGGGTGGGACGGGGTCGTAGGACCCCTCCGTGCCGAGCCTCGTCTCGTAGCGGCCGCCCCGGTCGCTGTCGGTGCGAACGATCAGGTCGGGCGGGTGCGAGAGGTTCCACGGGTCGAACGCCTCGGACGGGTCGTTGCCGCTGCCGACGACACCGTCCAGGTGCACGTCCGCTTCGACGAGCACGTCCGAGACACGGCTCGTCGCCACGAGCACCTTCGCCCGGCGCGATGCTCGGAGCGTCGCAGCGTCGCCGGCCGTGAAGTACACGGCGTCGACGTCGTCGAGCTCGTCCCACGGAAGTTCGTCATCGGTCGTCGCGTGAAGTCGCCGGCCGAGCGTCGTGATCGTGCGCTCGCCGTTCGCGTCGACGAACACCACGCCGCGCCGGGTCGGCTCGTCACGGGTCGCCGCCTCGACCCGGACGCCGAGCTCCTCGAGCCGCCGGTGCGACCACGCACCGCGCTCGTCGTCGCCGAGGGCCGTGAAGAAGATGCACTCGCCGGCCAGGCGCGCGAGCTGGACCGCCGCGACCGCGCCGCCGCCCCCCGGCTCCTCCCAGGCGTCGGTCGCGTGCACGATGTCGCCGGCGCGCGGCACGCGCTCGACGTGGCCGAACTCGATCCACTCGAGGTGCCCCACGACGGCGGTGCGCATCGGAGGCAGTGTGGCATCCTCGGGGCATGGAGCCGCGTCGCCTGACCAGCTTCAGCCACGGCGCGGGGTGCGGGTGCAAGCTCGGCCCGGCGGACCTCGAGTCGCTGCTCGGCACGCTGTCGATGCCGGAGCTTCACCCCGACGTCCTCGTGGCGGCGGACACCGGCGACGACGCGGCGGTCGTGCGCCTGTCCGGCGATCAGGCGCTCGTCGCGACGCTCGACTTCTTCACGCCGATCGTCGACGACCCGTACGACTGGGGCCGGGTCGCTGCGACGAACGCGCTCTCCGACGTGTACGCGATGGGCGCGCGCCCGATCCTCGCGCTGAACATCGCCGCCTGGCCGGTCGACGACCTGCCGATCGAACAGCTCGGCGAGGTCGTGCAGGGCGGGATCGACGTCGTGACGAAGGCCGGCGCCGCGGTCCTCGGCGGGCATTCGATCACCGACCCCGAGCCGAAGTTCGGGATGGTGGCGCTCGGCCTCGCCGAACCCGACGCGATCGTGCGCAACTCGACCGCGACGGCGGGTTCGCGGCTGTTCCTCACGAAGCCGCTTGGCCTCGGGATCGTCTCGACCGCGATCAAGCGGGGCGTCGCCGAACCCGAGCTCGTCGCCCGGGCCGTCGACGTGATGACCACGCTGAACGACGCCGCGAGCGAGGCGATGCTCGAGGCCGGCGCCGACGCCGCGACCGACGTCACCGGCTTCGGGCTGCTCGGGCACCTGCACCGGATGCTCGAGGCATCCGGCGTCTCCGCGACGATCGAGGCGTCCGCGGTCCCCGTGATCCCTCGCGCGCTCGAGCTCGCGACGCGCGGGGTGGTGCCGAGCGGCACGCGGCGCAACCACGCGTTCGTGCGCCCGCACACCGACTGGGGCGATCTGGTCGAACCCGAGCAGGTGGTGCTCGCCGACGCGCAGACCTCGGGCGGGCTCCTCGTGGCCGCGACGGATGGCGATGTGATGACTCGGGCGTTCGCGCGCCGCGGCGTGCCGTTCGCCGAGATCGGCGTCGTGGAGGACGGGGATCCGGGGCGGATCGCGGTCTCCGGACGCCTCCGATCGGCTGGGGAATAGCGGCGCGCTGGTAGCGTTGTTGCAGGTGCAATGCTCGAGATCGATCGCGGCCTCTTCGTCGAGATGGTGGAGCACGGCCTCGCCGGCTTCCCGAACGAGGCCTGCGGGCTGTTGGCCGGCAAGGAGGGCCGCCCGGTCAAGTTCTTCGCGATGACGAACCAGGACGCGAGCCCGGTCAGCTACCGGCTCGACCCGAAGGAACAGCTGAAGGTGTTCACCGAGATCGACGACGAGGGGTGGGACCTGCTGAGCATCTTCCACACGCATACGCACTCGGAGGCCTATCCCTCCGAGACCGACCTGAAGCAGGCCTTCTACCCGGAGGCGACCTACCTGGTGATGTCGCTCTCGGATCGTTCGAACCCGGAGCTGCGTGGGTTCACGATCCGGGACGGCGCGATCGCCGAGCGGGAGGTCCGGATCACGTGACGCTGCCCGAGTTCACCGAGGAGCAGGTCCGCCGCTACGCGCGGCACATCATCCTGCCCGGGATCGGCGGCGAGGGGCAGAAGCGGCTGCTCGACGCGAAGGTCCTCGTGATCGGCGCCGGCGGGCTCGGCTCGCCGGTCGCGATGTACCTCGCGGCCGCAGGCGTGGGGACGCTCGGGATCCTGGACTTCGACAAGGTGGACGAGTCGAACCTGCAGCGGCAGCTCCTGCACTCGACCGCCGACGTCGGCCGGCCGAAGGTGGAGAGCGCCGTCGACCGTCTCCGGGCGATCAACCCGACGATCGAGGTCGTGCCCTACGACACGATCCTGTCGTCGCAGAACGCGTTCGAGGTGCTCGAGCCGTGGGACGTGGTCGTCGACGGAACGGACAACTTCCCGGTCCGCTACCTCGTGAACGACGCGACGCAGTTCCTCGGCAAGCCGCTCGTCTACGGCTCGATCTACCAGTGGGACGGGCAGGCCACGGTGTTCATGCCGGGCCAGGACGCCCCCTGCTACCGCTGCCTGTTCCCCCAGCCGCCGCCGCCCGGCACCGTGCCGTCCTGCGCCGAAGGCGGGGTTTTCGGCGTGCTGCCCGGGATCGTCGGCTCGATCCAGGCGACGGAGGCCGTGAAGCTCATCACCGGCAAGGGGGACCCGCTCGTCGGCCGGCTGCTGATCTTCGACGCGCTGCAGATGGACTTCCAGACCGTGAAGGTCCGCTGGGACGCCGACTGCCCCGTCTGCGGGAAGTCGCCCACGATCACCGAGCTGATCGACTACGAGGCCTTCTGCGGCCTCACCTCGGGCCAGGCGCCTCCCGAGGCCGAGCACGGCGTCGCGGCCGGCCGGACGGAGGCCTGACGTGGCCCGCGTGAAGCTCCCGACGATCCTCCGGCCGAAGGCCGAGGGGCGGGTCGCGGTCGAGGCCGAGGGCCGGACGCTACGCGAGCTGTTCGCCGACCTCGAGACCCGCTACCCGGGCATCACCGAGACCGTCGTGACCGAGGACGGTGCGCTGCACCGGTTCGTGAACGTCTACGTGAACGACGAGGACGTCCGCTACCTCGGCTCCCTCGAGACCGAGGTCGGGGTCGACGACACGATCTCGATCCTGCCGGCCGTTGCCGGCGGCCGCTCGTAAGTCTCGGCACGTTTCTCGAACACCCGGTAACCTTCGTGTCCGCTCGAGCACGCCCCGGTGGAGGGAGGGCGCGGCTCGATGAGAGAGGGGGTCTCTATGCGAAGGTTCGCGTTTGCGGTCGCCGCCCTGATGGCGATCGCGCTCGTGCCCGTCGGCTCGTCCGCGGCGCCGGGCGGCGGTGCGGGTTCGGATATCCGGGAGCTCGCTCCGAAGGCCCGGCACGGGCTCTCGTTGTCGCCGGAGGCGAAGCGGGAGCTTCGCCAGGAGGCGATGTCGCTCGACGGCCCAGCAGCGCCACCCGTGGTGGGGGAGGAGCGGTTCTGGGTCGGCTACGACTCGACCCAGGGCGATTACGTCAAGGCGTTCACCCTTCGAGGCGTCGGCGACAACATCGAGGTCTGGGTCGCGAGCGACGAGGACGAGATCTCGGTCGGCACGGACTTCCCGTCGGGTGACTGCCGCAACGACGGGGGCCGCAACGTGGTCACCGATCAACAGGTGCAGTACCTGATCGACGAGTTCGACGACAACATGTACCCGATCGAGTCGAATGCGTTCAGCGTCGCGCCGGAGCGGAATGGCGCGAAGGCCCCGCTCGCGCAGCTGCTCGAGCTGCCGGGGGGTTACTACCGAGGTCCCGGCGACCGCATCGTGGCGCTCATCGACAACGTCCGCGACGAGAACTTCTACGACACGGACAACTCGCAGGGGTTCACCTACATCGCCGGGTTCTACACGTCGTTCTACGACGATCTGACCAACCGCCTGGTGATGACGGTCGACGCGTTCGACTGGGAGCACCGGACCGGTGCGAACCCGCCGAACGAGCCCTCGCCGGACCTCTGCCTGAACGCGACGGCGCGGCCGTTCCTGTACGAAGGCGTCTTCGCGCACGAGTACCAGCACCTGCTCGAGAACTACGCCGACAGCGACGAGACGAACTGGGTGAACGAGGGGCTGTCCGACCACGCGGCGGTGATCACCGGCTACGTCGATCCCGCGCTGCCGGTCACCCAGATCGGATTCGAAAGTGCCGTCCAGTGCTTCCTCGGGTTCCTGAACCAGACCACCCCCGCGAACCCGATCCCGGACGAGGGGGGTCCGGAGAACTCGCTCACGCTCTGGGGCGACCAGACGGACTTCGAATCGGAGATCCTCTGTGACTACGGAGCGGCGTTGGCCGCCATGGAGTACTTCCACGCACGGTTCGGACCCGACTTCATGCAGGGGCTGCACCTGGGTGCGCCGAACGGGCTGGACTCGGTGGCGGACCTCCTGGCCGGTCTCGGCGGGGGTTCGAAGCCACTCGACGTGGTCGGCTCCTGGGCGACGATGGTGGCCGTAGACGCCGCGCTGGACGACGGGTTCTCGCTGGTCGGCGGGAGCGCGGCCGAGTTCAGCGCCCCGACGATGAACGCGTCGGTCAACTGGGACAACGACCAGGCCTTCGCCGGGCCCGGCGCGCCGCCGAACGGATCGGACTACGTGCGGCTGCGCGACGCCGGGGACGTGTTCCTCGACGTCGGCGATGTCGATAGCGTGGCGTTCAACGGCGTCAGCCAGCTGCCCAAGCTGCCGGTCGAATGGGAGGTCGACAAGAACACGCCGGGTCCGGGCAAGCGGAAGGCCCTGTACTCCGGCGCGGGTGACAACCTCGACCGCTCGATCGCACGCCAGGTGCGGGTCGGCCGGGGCAACCTCGAGTTCGACGCGCTGTACGACACCGAGGTCGGCTACGACTACGCGTACGTCCAGGTGTCGACGAACGGCGGGAAGCGATACCGGAGCGTCCGCTGCACCGACACGATCGCGGCGCCCCTCGGCCCCGGATTCGAGGGAGAGTCGGGCGGGTTCGCGCATCAGGAGTGCGACCTCTCCGCCTACTCTGGCGACAAGATCCTGCTCGCCTTCCGGTACGTGACGGACGGCGCCGTGATCGAGGACGGCTTCTGGGTCGACGACGTGTCGGTCGACGGACGGCTCCTGTCCGACGGCACGTCGCTCAAGGGATGGAAGTCGCCTACCCAGATCAACCCGGTGCAGGTGAAGCGGTGGCTCGTCCGGCTCGTCGCGATCGACGAGACCACCCAGCAGGTCCGGATCGGCTCGATCGTCCTGGACGAGAATTTCGACGGGACGCTCGAGGGCGCCGACCTGGACACGATCATCGGCACCACCGGGAGCACGGTCGCGGCGATCGTCACCTACCTCGATCGCAGCGAGAACGTGCTGCAGACCGCGCCGTACTCGCTCACCGTGAACGGCGTCGAGCAGCCGGGAGGCTAGGAGGACACTCCCAGCTCCACGACGAGGGCGGCCCCCGTGCCGGGGCCGCCCTCGTCACGTTCGGGCTCGCGCTTGAGGTCAGATCCGCGGTTGCCTTTGCGGACACCGGCAGGCAGGGCATAATCGCCGCCTGCCGGCGGGGCGCCGGCGAAAGGGGGGGAATCATGCGCAGATTCGCCGTCGTGCTCGTGGCCGTGCTGGTCGGGGTCGTTGGGGCCGGGCTCACCTCGGCCTTCGCCGCCAACAACATCGTGGCCGAGGAGACCATCGTCGTGGGGGAGCATTCGACGAAGTTCAGGATCGTTGACGGGTTCGGGAAGCCGGACGACTTCAAGGTGGGCGACCGCTACCTGTTCCGGAGCGAGTTGACCGAAGTCGATGAGGTGGTCGGGCACGCGAACACCGAGTGCGCCGTCCAGTTCGCGAAGCGGGATACGTGCTCGGTCGTGTACGAGCTCGACCCCCGCGGCTCGATCCTGGCCGAGGGCCAGGTGCCGGTCTCTCAGCTCGTCGTCGGGGGCACGTGGACGCTCGCGATCACCGGAGGTACCGGCGAGTTCGAGAACGTCCGCGGCTCCGTGATCGTCGAGATCGTGGACGACTCCGGCAACAGCGAGCACTCGCTCCACCTGCTGCCGTAGCGCGGATCGTAGGAGGAGGGCCGGGGCCGGCTCGCGCCCGACCCTCCTCCTTCCTGCGCCGCAGCGTGACCGGGGGTCGCGGTTCGTTCTCACGGCGACTGGGATAATCGGCACCCGACACGGCTCGATCGGACTGACGATGTCACCGACCCCCACCGCCTGATGCGCTTCCCCGACGTGCTCGACGCGATCGGCGAGACCCCGCTCGTCGGCCTCCCCGCGATGAGTCCCAAGCCCGGCGTGCGCGTGTGGGCCAAGCTCGAGGGACAGAACCCGACCGGCTCGACGAAGGACCGGATCGCCAAGGCCATGATCGAGGCGGCCGAGGCGTCGGGCGAGCTCACCGCCGAGCGGACGATCCTCGAGCCCACGTCGGGCAACACGGGCATCGCGCTCGCGATGGTCGCCCGGCGCAAGGGCTATCGGCTCACGGTCGTGATCCCCGACAACGCGAGCGAGGAGCGGATCAGGCTCCTCGAGCTGTTCGGCGCCGAGATCGTGTACTCGCCCGGCGATCAGGGGACGAACGGCTCGATCGAGGTGGCGCGGCGGCTCGCGGCGGACGACCGGTACTTCATGCCGTTCCAGTACGGGAACGAGGCGAACCCGCGCGCGCACGAGGTGGGGACCGGCGAGGAGATCGTCCGAGACCTCCCCGAGGTCACGCACTTCGTCGCCGGCCTGGGCACCGGCGGGACCCTCACCGGCGTCGGCCGCCGCCTGAAGCGGCACGATCCCGGCATCACGGTGATCGCCGCCGAGCCCGAGCTCGGCGAGCTCGTCTACGGGCTGCGCTCGCTCGACGACGGGTTCGTCCCGCCGATCTTCGACGAGACTGTGCTCGACCGGAAGTTCCTCGTGAGCTCCTCCGACGCGCTCCGCATGACCCGGGACCTCACCGAGCGCGAAGGACTCTTCGCGGGGATCTCCTCGGGCGCCGTCTTACACGTGGGGCTCAGGATCGCGGCCGAGATCGACGAAGGAGACGTGGTGTGTTTGCTCGCGGACGGCGGTTGGAAATACCTCTCGATGGACGCCTGGTCGCCCGAGCTCGACCTGGCCGAGAAGAAGATCTCGGGGGCCTTGTGGTGGTAACCGCGGCCCGAGCGAGCGAGCGATGAGCGACGAACGCGCGATCGGCGTGTTCGACTCGGGCGTGGGCGGGCTCACGGTGGCCCGAGCGATCTTCGACCTGTTGCCGCACGAGCCGATCCTCTACGTCGGCGACAACGGCCGGTTCCCGTACGGCCCGCGGCCGCTCGAGGAGATCCGCGCGTTCGGGCTCGAGATCGCCGGCTACCTCGTCGAACGCGACGTGAAGATGCTCGTCGTCGCGTGCAACTCGATCGAGGTGGCCGCGATCGCAGACGTGGCGGAGGCGCACGGCGTCCCGGTGGTCGGCGTCATCGACCCCGGCGTCCGAGCGGCCGTCCGGGCGACGCGCAACGGTCGGATCGGCATGATCGGCACGGTCGCGACCGTCGAGAGCCGGGCCTACGACCGGGCGGTCGCCGCGACCGGCGCGGCCGTCGAGCTCTCCTCTCGGGCCTGTCCGGTCTTCGTGGAGCACGTCGAGGCGGGGGATACCTCGAGCGATGGGTTATTGGAGGCCGCTCGCGTGTATCTTGAGCCGCTGGTCCGAGAGGGGGTCGACACCCTGATCCTGGGGTGCACGCACTACCCGATGCTCTCGGGGATGGTCCAGATGGTGATGGGGGAAGAGGTCGTGCTCGTTTCGTCCGCCGAAGAGACCGCCAAGGACGTCTACGCGGTCCTGCGCAACGCCTCCCTGCTCCGGGAGACCGTGGACGACCCCCGGCACGCCTTCCTGACGACCGGCGACCCACTGCAGTTCGCCCGGGTGGCCCACCACTTCCTGGGGCCCGAGGTTGACGGGGTCCTGCCCGTGTCGGTCCGCGCCGTGGAGGGGATCGCGTGGAGCTGACGGTCCTCGGCTCCAGCGGCACCTGGCCGAACGCCGAGACGGCCACCTCCGGCTATCTCGTCCAGCACGACGGGTTCAACCTGTGGATGGACGCGGGGACCGGGACGCTCGCGAACCTCCAGCAGCACATCGACATCCCGGATCTGAACGCGATCGTGATCTCCCACGAGCATCCCGACCACTTCGTCGACCTTTACCCGGCCTTCTACGCGTGGCACTACGGGGAGCTCGGCGAGCCTGGCCTCCCCGTGTTCGTCCCCACGGACTTCTCGCAGCGGCTCGCGGACCTCGTCTCGATCGACTCCCAGGTGGCGATGCGGACCGCCTTCGCGTTCACCGAGGTGGCGCCGGGCGAGGCGTTCGAGGTCGGGCCGTTCCGGATCAAGACCGAGCCGATGGCGCACCTCGGCCTGCCGGCGCTCGGGTTCCGCGTCGCGGTCGACGGCCAGGTGCTCGCGTACACGGGCGACACGGGGCCGACCCATCACATCGTCGAGCTCGCGCGCGACGCCGACGTGCTGCTTGCCGAGGCGACCTGGCAGGACCGGGACGACCTGCTGCCGTTCCACCTCTCGTCCCGACAGGCGGGGCAGCACGCGAAGGAGGCCGGCGTCGGCAAGCTCGTCCTCACCCACATCTGGCCGTCGCTCGACCACGAGGTCTCGAAGCAGCAGGCCGGCCAGGAGTACGACGGCCCGATCGCGGCGGCCGTCGAGGGCATGAACCTCCCGATCCGCGGATGAGCGAACGCCCGGGCCGGCCCGACGGGCGTGCCCCGGATCAACTCCGTCCCGTCGCCGTCGAGCTCGGGTTCCAGGAGTGGGCCGAGGGCTCGGTCCTGTTCTCGATGGGCCGAACGAAGGTGGTCGTCGCGGCGTCCGTCTCCGAAGAGGTTCCCCGCTGGCTCCGCGGCACCGGCAGGGGATGGGTGACCGGCGAGTACTCGATGCTGCCGCGCGCGACCCAGGAGCGGACGGCGCGCGAGGTCCAGCGGGGCCGTCCCGGCGGCCGGACCCAGGAGATCCAGCGGCTGATCGGCCGCTCGCTGCGGGCGGTGACCGACCTGTCGAGGCTCGGCGAGCGCACGATCACGGTCGACTGCGACGTGCTGCTCGCGGACGCCGGGACGCGATGCGCCTCGATCACCGGCGGCTACCTCGCCCTCGCGCTCGCGGTACGCGGGCTCGTCGAGCGGGAGGCGGTTCCCGCGGACGTGCTCACCGACACGGTCTCGGCGGTGAGCGTCGGGATCGTCGGCGGGACGGCGGTCCTCGACCTGTCGTACGAGGAGGACGCGGCCGCCGAGGTCGACTGCAACGTGGTGACGACCGGCTCCGGCCGGCTCGTCGAGGTGCAGGGCACGGCCGAGGGCGAGCCGTTCGCGCGGTCGGAGCTCGATGCGCTGCTCGACCTCGCCGAGGCGGGCACGAAGCAGCTCACCCAGATCCAGCGCGACGTCCTGGCGTAGTCGGTGCCGTTCCCCGAGCGGCTCGCGATCGCGTCGAAGAACCCGCACAAGCTCCGCGAGCTCGGCCGGATCTGCGCCGACTGGCCCGTCGAGTGGGTCACGGTCGGCAACCACGAGAGTCCCTGGCCCGACGTCGAGGAGCCGCACGAGACGTATCTCGAGAACGCGGCCGACAAGGCCCGAGCGGTCGCCTCAGCGCTCGGCATCCCGGCGATCGCCGACGACTCGGGCCTCGAGGTCGAGGGCTTGGACGGCGGCCCCGGGGCTCGGTCCGCGCGATTCGCCGGCAACGCCGCCAGCGACGAGGAGAACCTCGCGAAGTTGATCTCGGTGGTGGAGGGCCTCTCGCCCGAAGGCAGGCGGGCACGCTACGTGTGTCTCGCGGTGATCGCGGACCCGGGCGACCGGATGTCCTACGCGAGCGGCGTCTGCGAGGGCTCGCTCGTCATCGGACGCCGGGGAGAGCGAGGCTTCGGGTACGACCCGATCTTCGTCCCCGACGAGGTCCCGGGCCGAACGATGGCGGAGCTCGCGGACGTGGAGAAGGACCGGATCAGCCACCGCGGTCACGCGTTCCGCGCCCTCCGGGACCTGATCTCCGCCTGAGCGGCTCCGGCCGGAGGAAACCGGAAAAGATCCGGCTCAGGTCCGGGGGTCCTCGATGCCGATACCTCTCAGGTACGCGGGAGAGGTGATGCGGCGTGTCCGACGCGAAGAGCTTCGGTCGAGACCTGCGGGCCTTCTGGCTCGCGATGGCCGTGATCTGCCTGATCGGCGCGGCCGCCGGCTACGGCTACACGCGCTACCGGCTCACGGAGATCGAGCAGGCGGCCACCCGCGATGCGCGGAGGCTGGCCGTCGAGACGATCCAGCCCGCCCTCACCCCGGGCGACGGAACGACACCGATGCGCGGGGCGCGGTACGCGTCGATGCGCTCGGCGATCGAGGGGCAGGTGCTGGTTTGGCCGATCGTCGCGGTCCGGATCTGGTCGGGTAACGGTACGGTCGTCTTCGCCGACGATCCGAAGGTCGTCGGCGAACAGGTCCCCGCGATGCGCGACGACATCCACGACCTGAACGCCGGAGGGGTTCGCGGGTTCGTGACCGGGAACCGCTTCCATACGATCGTGCTTCTCCGCGTCGCCGGCTCACCGACGTCGCTGGCGGCCGATCTCATGCGGCCACACGCCCCGCTCGTGGAGAGGGCCCAGGAGTCCTGGTACCCGTGGGTGGGACGGGCGATCCGGGTCGCGATCGGGTTCGGTGTGCTGTACGTGGTGACGTGGGTCGGCTTTGCCGTCTACGCCGTCCTGCGGCGTCAGGTCGCGCGCCACCGATCCCGGGCGGCGACGAAGGCCGAGCGATCGCCTGCGCCCAAGGCGGACGAAGACCTGCCGGCCTACATGCATCCCGGTTTCAGGGACGAGGTGGAGACCCGGCAGCGGGAGCTCACTTCCGCCCAGGCCGAGCGGGACGAGCTCGCCCGCAGGCTCCAGCAGGCGGAGCTCGAGCTGGACCGGTCGAAGTCCTCTGTCCCCGAGCCTTCGTAACGACTCGAGGACGCCCGTGGTCACGCTCGTTCCGTGATGTCGGTCACGGCCGGCCCTCGACGCATGGGGCAAGGTTGGTGCTCAACCGGATCGAGGTGGACCGATGCAGCGGATCAGGATCGAGCGGAAGCCCTCCTCCCGAGCCGACCGCGGCTGGAACGCGGTGTTGTCGCTCGACCCACGGGATCCTGACGTTCTCCGCGCGAAGCTGTCGCCTCCCCGCGACCAGACGGACCGTTCGCGCCGGAACGACCGGCGCGCATAGCGAACTACCCTCGCAGACTCCTGCACGCACCGCAGTCCGAAGAAGCCGGATCGGACAATGGTGGTTGGGCCGCCCGCGCCCCGCGCGGGCGGCCCGGCACCACACCTCAGGCCGGCGCGACCACCCCGAAGGTGGCGAGGAACGACTGCGCCGCGACTGTGTCGACGCGCGCGGTCATGTCGTTCGACCGGCAGAGCGGGTCGCCCCAGCTCGTGACCGACACGAGGATCAGGGTGTCCTGCCAGAAGTGCGGACCGCCCGAGTCGCCGCCGCACGTCCCGCCCCCGCCGGTCTGGGGGTTCTGGTCCAAGTGCAGCTGCTGCTGCGTGAGCCCAGCGTACTCGGACGTCACGAACCGCCGGAACAGGTCGAACGTCAGGTCACCCGGGTGCTCGGAGTTCGAGCTGCCGCCGTATCCCACGGCGAGGAACGTGTCGTCGGCGATCTCGCCGGCCGCCTTGAGCTCGCTCAGGAAGCCCTCGGTCGTGAGGACAGGGTACTCGTCGCGGCGAACGCTCTTGTCCAGGACGACGACCGCGACGTCGTTGTCGAGGTTGTTCGGGTTGAACTGCGGATGGGTGAACGGCGTCCCGGTGACGCCCTTCTTCGGGTCGTTGCGGAAGTCGTCCGTGACCTCCACGTCGAAGTAGGCGCGCGCGGAGGCCATGCCGTCGGTGCAGTGGCTGGCGGTCACGACCACCGTCTCCGTCATCAGGGTGCCCGAACACCGGTGGCTGTAGACGCCATCGGCGTCGTAGAACGCCAGCATGGCCACGAACGGATACTGGTTGTCCGTGTCGATCTCCCCGAACGTGATCGCGCTCGCCGACAGCGGCACGAGTGCGAGGAGCAGGGCGGCGGACAGCGCCGCGAGCGGTCGCCTCATCTTGACTCCTTTCATCGGGCGGACCTCGACCCTATGAAGGGAGCTTTTCCTCCCGCAACCCAATGGCAGGGGGTGATCCGGGCCTCGAAGTCCGGATCCGGGCGGTCGAACGGCTCGTCTAGCATCCGACGATGCGCATCCTCCTGTGGCACGGCTGGCTCCTCGACGGATCCGGGTCCAACGTCGCGACCGCGCGCCTGGCCGAGCGCTACCGGGCGGCGGGTCACGACGTGGTGCTGCTGTGTCAGGAGCGTCACCCCGAGCGGTACCGGTGGATCGACGCGTACGGCACGCTCGATGCCGGCGGACCGTCGGAGCTGACGTCCCAGGCGGTCAAGCATGCGGACGGACGGTGCGTCCTGCTCCGCCCGGCGATCGGGTCGCTGATCCCCGTCTTCGTCCTCGACCGGTACGAGGGAATCGACGAGGTCCGTCGGTTCGTCGACCTGTCCGAGGACCAACTCGGCTCGTACCTGCGGATGAACGTCGAGGCGCTGCGCGCGGCCGCCGAGTGGCACGGGACCGAGATCGCGTTCACCGGCCACGCGATCCCCGGCGCCGCGATCGGACGGCGCGCGCTGGGCGCAGGACGCTACGTGGCCAAGATCCACGGCAGCGACATCGAGTACGCGCTTCGGCCCCAGGAGCGGTACCGCGAGCTCGCCCGGGAGGGGCTCGTCGACGCGATCGCCGTCGTCGGACCCACCGCCGACGCGCTCGACCGGTGCGCGGCCCTCGTCCCGGGGTTCGAGCATCTCCGACGCATCGTCCCTCCGGGCGTGGACGTCGCGACGTTCCGGCCGAGGGATCGGACCGAGGCGCTGCGAGAGGCGGCCGAGCTGCTCGACGCGGATCCGGACGCGGAGCGAGGCCGGCCCTCGTCGGTCGACGAGCAGGTCGAGCGCGCGCTCGAGCGACGGGACGCCCCGGCGCTCGACGCGCTCGCCGACACGTACGACCAGGCGGTGCCCGAACCCGACGCGGCCACCCGGCTCCGCCGGCTCGCGACGAGCGGGCCGATCGTGGGATACCTCGGGAAGCTGATCCCGCAGAAGGGTGTGGACCTGTTGCTCCAGGCGCACCGGATGGCGGAGCACCCGGCACACGCGTTGGTGGTCGGGTTCGGATCGCATCGCGAGTGGCTCGCCGCGCTCGCGATGGCGCTCGAACGCGGCGATGCCGAGGGGCTCGCATGGCTCCACGAGGTCCGCGACATCCCGATCGAGGCGAAGCCCGACCCGCGGCTCGGAACGCCGGACCGCGAAGTGACCTTCACCGGCCGCCTCGATCATCGGTACGCGCCCGATGCCCTTGCCGCGATGGACGTCATGGTCGTACCGTCGATCCTGTCCGAGGCATTCGGGATGGTGGCAGCCGAGGGCGCGGCCGCCGGCGCCCTCCCGCTCGTCGCTCGCCACTCCGGGCTCGGCGAGGTCGGCGCGGCGCTGGAGTCGGCGATCGGACGCCCCGGGCTGCTCACGTTCGACCCCGGCCCGGGGGCGGTGGCGCGGCTCGCATCGGCGCTCGATCGCGTCCTGGAGCTCTCGCCGGGGGAGCGGGACGAGCTCCGTCGGGGCGTGAGCGCCTTCGTCGGCCGCGAGTGGACCTGGGACCGGACCGCCGCCGGGCTCCTCGCGGCGGCGAACGCCGGGTGAAGCCGGATGGGCAACACGCAGAGCCCTTGGTGCGAGAGGGGGGAGTCGAACCCCCACGCCCTTTCGGGCACCGGGACCTAAACCCGGCGCGTCTGCCGTTCCGCCACTCTCGCCCGACCAGGGTAGACGGTGATCGGCCACCCGAGGTGTTCCGCCTCTCGCGGACGCGGGTAGGAAGTCACTCGAGACGAGAGGAGGACCCATGCCCACCGCCACCGGATCGTTCGAGGTGAAGCACTGGAACGAGGCTCCCTACGAGGAGCGAGACGACGGCGCGAAGCTCACGCGCGCCGAGGTCGAGCAGTCGTTCAGCGGCGACATCGCCGGCGACGGTCTCGCGCAGTGGCTCATGTCCTACCGGAACGACGGGACCGCGCACTTCGTCGGTCTCCAGCGTGTCACCGGGTTGATCGGCGACCGGAAAGGCTCGTTCGTCCTGGAGACCGTAGGTGAGTTCGACGGCGCAGAGGCGCGTTGGACCGCCACCGTGATCGCGGGGTCGGGGACCGAGGACCTCAACGACCTCAGCGGCTCGGGCGCCTTCCGCGCCCCGCACGGCTCCACCGCCGAGTTCGAGCTCGAGTACGACCTGGGCTGACCCGGCTCAAGCCCGCTCCGGACCCGGTCGACCTTCCTGAGTAGGAACGGGAGGCGCCGTTGGGGCCCCGCCGAGCCTGACGCTTGAACGGAGCGATCCCTGCGATGATTGCGGGCGTGATCCGGAGGTCCGCACCCCTACTCGTGCTCGCCCTCCTCGCTGCCGCGTGCGGCTCGAGCCCCGCGCCGGTCGAACGCCCCGAGGTGCACGTCGAGGACGAGCCGCCCAACCTCGTCGTGGGGATCGACGAGGGGGACACGCTCGACCCCATCCTCCCGCTGCTGCCCGGAGGGGTGGACGTCGTCGCGATCCCGCTCCAGCGGTTCACGCAGCTGTGGGACGACCCGGGGCGCCGCGGCTCCGACTTCCTGTTCGACACGCAGAACCCGATGGGTCAGCTGTCGCCGATGCTGATCGAGAGCGCCGAGTTCTCCCGCGGCGACGCGTGGTACGAGGTCTTCCTTCCGCTCCGCCCCAACGGGGCGACCGCGTGGGTGAACGAGCGGGAGGTCCACGTCCGGCCGATCGACCATCGCATCGAGGTCGACCTGTCCGACCGCATGCTGCGGTACTACGTCGACGACGAGGTGAAGGAGCGGTTCCAGGTCGGGATCGGCACCGACGCGACGCCGACGGGGAGGGGCGAGTTCTACGTCTGGGTGAAGGTCTACTACGCGAACCCGTATCAGGCGTACGGGATCGGGGCGCTCGGCCTGTCGGGGTTCTCGCCGGTGCTCTCCGAGTGGCCCGGCGGGGGACGCATGGCGATCCACGGCACCTCGAACCCCGGCGACCGCGGCCGACCGGTCTCCCATGGATGCATCCGCGTCTATAACGACGACCTGAAGAAGCTGCTCGACGTGCCGCTCGGGACCCCGGTCGAGATCCGCGCCTAGCCAGTCACGGGGCCGTCACCACTTCGCGCCGACCGACGCGGACAGGAACCTCATCAGCGGTTCGATCTGCTTGCAGCTCCGCACGAACGTCTTCACGAGGTCCGGGCCGGTCATCTGCGCGTCGGTCAGCTTCACCGACGACGTGAAGCTCTTTCGCTTGATGTCCTCGATCATCGGGTCGTCCGGGTCGAACCCACGAGGCGCGCGCTTCAGCGCGTCCTCGGCATGGTCGAGCTTCGCGCCCGCCTTCTTCCACTCGGCGGGCTTGGCCGAGATCCGCTCGCGGATCCCCTGGAGGTCGGCCGGCTCGGGCATCCACATCCCGCCGGCCACGAAGCAGCTCGCTGGCTCGAGGTGCAGGTAGTAGCCGGGCCCGTGCACGCCCTTGCCGCCGAACTGGAAATGCGCCCCGACGTGGGTCTTGTACGGGCTCTTGTCCTTCGAGAAGCGGACGTCGCGGTAGATCCGGAACATCGAGCCCCCCACCGGACGCGGGTCGGCGACCAGCTGGGTGCTGACCTTCCGGAGCTCGGGCCCCACGTCCGAGATGAATTGGAGGAACGGCTCCTTCACCGACTCCTCGTACCGGTCCTTGTTCTCGGCGAACCAGGCGCGGTCGTTGTGCTTCTTGAGGTCGCGGAGGAACGCGAACGTCTGCGCGTCGAAGTACCGCACGGGGGCCTCCTTCCGGTCGGTGCCCGTCCCCACCACTATCGCCGCGGGGCGGCGAGCCGTCGACCGCGCCGCGTCACCCCACGCTCACTCGACGACGAGCGCCGTCACCATCCCGTACATGCCCTGCGGCCCCTCCACGTGCGGAAGGATGTGGCAGTGGTACGCCCACACGCCGAGGTAGTCGGCGCGCACGAGCACGTCGAACCGCTGGCCCGGCGCCACCATCAGCGTGTCGGCCATGTACCGCTGCCGGGGGTCCAGGGCGAACCCGTCCTCGGCAACGACCTGGAAGTGGTATCCGTGCAGGTGCATCGGGTGGATCAGCGCCCCGTCGTTCGACAGGTGGATCAACACGCCGTCGCCGACATTCGCCGCGATCGGCTGGGTCGCGGGGAACTCCTTGCCGTTCAGCACGAAGCCCGTGGGGCCGTCGCCGAGGAACAGGGTGCTCTCGACGTCGACCCGTTCGCCGTAGAGCGAGCCCCAGTCGCCGCGAGGCGGCTCGACGATGAACGACCCGTAGAGGCCCTTGCCGACCTGTTCGGTCGAGTTGAAGTGCGAGTGGTACACGTACATCCCTGGCGGGTCCACGACGTCGAACTCGTATGTGAAGAACCCGCCGGGCGGGATCGGGTCCTGCGTGATGAAGGGGACGCCGTCCATGCCGTTCGGAAGGGTGACGCCGTGCAGGTGCATCGTCGTCGGCTGCGTCATCTCGTTCGTGACCACGATCCGGACGTGATCGCCTTCGTTCACCCGGATCTCCGGTCCGGGGACGGTCCCGTTGAACCCCATCGCGTCGACGAACACGCCCGGCTTCGTCTCCCAGCGCACCTCCTCCGCGGTGAGGTCGAAGGTCTTCGTGTTCCCCTCGACGCGCGGCTCGAGCTGCGCGTTTCCGGCGCCCTCGGTCTCGGCCGGGAAAGACTCGACGCCCTCGCGATGTCCCGCGAGCATCTCCTCGACGGTCATCTGGACGTGCGCGCCGGACGCGCCCGAGGCTCCGTCGGCCGACGCGGCGCCGGCGTCGGCCTCGTGGTCCCCGGCCACCATCAGGGTCCCGACCATGCCGGCGTCCTCGTGCCCGGACACCGTGCAGACCGTTCGATACTCGTCGGCCTCGAGCGCCGGCACCTCGAGCGTCGCGGTGTCGCCGAGTTGCAACTCGACGGTGGCGATCACCTCCTGCCCGGTGTCGACGGCGAACGTGTGGGTCGCGGCGCCGTCGTTCGTAACGGTGAAGGTCAGCGCCTCGCCGGCCGGCGCGTGGATCGTCCGCGGGGAGATCGCGAACTCCGACAACGAGACGTCGATCGAGGTCGCTGCCTCGGAGCCTTCTCCTTCAGCGCCCTCGCCGTCCGAGCCTCCGTCGCCGCCGCACGCGGCCGCGACGAGCATCAGCACGAGTAGCCCCAACCCGGCCGCGCGCCAGTGCCTCCTGTTCATGAGGGGGTTCCTCCGTCCTGGTCGTGTTCGGGTCGGAGGATGCCGGTCAGGACGAGCGCCGCTACCGGCCGAAGGTCCCCCTCCGGCCGGGCCTTCCGCGCCGCGCCCGCGTCCGGCCTACGAGGTGAGGGGCTTCGTGGTCGTGGGTTCACTCCGAGGTCGCAGGACGCCGATCGTCAGGACGAGGAAGCCGATGCCCGTGAGCAGGAGGGCGACTCCCATCGCGACGGAGAACAGCGCGACCTGCTCGGCCAGGTAGGCGGTGTTCAGGGCGGTCGTGAGCGACGTCGCCGTCACCCACAGGTTCCGCGCCGCGTTCTGGACCGGTTGGCCGTTCTCGTCGACGGCCGCCTCGGCCTCGTCGTCCGTCTCCTCGCCATCGGGTGTGAGGTACCGGCCCATCTCGGCGTACGTCCTTCCGCCGGTCGCCTCGAGCGCGTGCGTGCGGATGATCTCGGCGAACTCCTTGGCCTCGGCGCCGGTGTCGATCGGCTCGCCCGGCTCGAGATCGACACCGAGCTCCTCGGCGTCGGGCGTCGCGGTGATCCCTTCTCGGGCGATCGTGTCCCGAACCTCGGAGAAGCCGAGCGCGCCGATCACGATCGAACCCGCCCCGAACAGGATCAGGACCGCGCTCGCGAAGTAGCCGCCGAACTGGAAGATCCTTCGCATGGCGTCCTCCCTTCGTACGATGCCCGCATCGTGGCCGCCGCCCGGCCGTCGGCTGCCTGCCGTACGTCCCTTCTTACCAGGGCCGCGAGACCTGGTTGAGGCGCCGGGAGCGGTGAGCCTTCGTCCCGGTGCGGCGGCGGGCGATCAATGACGCGCTGGCGTCGTCGTCTGGTCGCGTTCGGGAGCGCTCGGAGCCGCGCTGAAGCCGGGTCATGCGGGCAGGTCACCCCAACCAGCAGGGGGCTCTCGCCGGCTCGGCTCGAAGTGCCAGTACTCGCGGAGCGCGAGACAGCGGCCGTCCTGTCCGAACCGCAGCAGGAGGCAGCCCGGGAGCGTCACGTCGGCGCCCTCGTTGCGCATCGTGGTCCAGAACTCGGCCGCGACGCGGTCGCCGTCCACGAACGGCCGGCCCATCACGACCCGAACGTCTTCCTGGGACGTCGTCACCTCCGTCCAGTACCGCCGAACGCCGTCCGGTCCCTCGTACGGTTCTTCGAAGATGTTCGAGCGGTAGGTCGCGCGCTCGTCGAACAGCGCCGCCGCCGCGTCGGCATCCTTGTCCTCCCATGCCTTCCGGTACGCCTCGAGCCACGACCCGACGTCCATCTCGTCCTTCCTCCTCGCCCGCCGAGGTCTCAGTCGACCACAGCCACGCGACCCGCGTGGCCGAGGCATCGCGGGGTCTCTGCCGGGCCTCGACCGCGTGTGCCTCTCCGTGGCTCGTTCGTGCTCCGGTGCGCGGTTCGCCTTCGAGGTCAGCCCTCGTCCACGTGGGAGATCTCTCCGGCGACCGGGCCGTGCGCCTCCCCGGTGCCGTGCTCGTCTCCGGAGGTTGCGGCGGCCGCCACGGACCACGTGGTCAGTACGACGAGCACGATGACGAAGCCGGCGAGGCCGAGCCGGACCGGGCGACCGCGCATCGACGTCGTTGGTCGCTCACGCAGCAGGAGCAAGGCCGTCCCCGCAACGATCCCCACCTCGAGGATCGTCGAGAGCACGTCGACGAACGCGGCGGGCTCGGGAGTGCCCGCCTCGGGTCCGATGGGCAGGCCGGCCGTCCGGGAAACGAGCCACACCAGGATCACCAGGGTGTTCCCGACGAGCCCGGCAAGCAGGAGGCGTCTCGATGGAAGGACGATCACCCCGACGGCCCAGATGGCCTGCAACCAGGCGACGACGGAGAAGAACACCCCGAAGGCCACGTACTCGGCGAAGTGTTCTTCCATGACCGCGAAGTGGATGGCGGCGGCGGCCATCGACAGCGCGGCGAGCGACACCTGAGCCACCGAAACGGTCGGATCTGCGTCGGTGCGTGCGATCGCGCTCACGGCGATGCTCCTTTCGGCGCCGGCCGGGCGGGGCGCCGATCGGCGCCCCGCCTCTCATGATGTCCTACAGGGGACACTCGGGGCCCGGAGACGGCTGGTCGATCCGAAGCGCCACCGGTGGCGTCCCCGCCGACACGAAGTAGGACGCATAGACCACCAGCTCGACGTCGCCTTCGTTCCTCGCCATGTGGATCTCGTCGGGCATGTTCGAGAACGACTGTCCCGGCGCGTACTCGATCTCCATGGTGCAGTCCTCGGCGTGGTAGAAGCTCATGGTTCCTCGCAGGATCGTGACCACCGTCGGACCCGGATGGCTGTGCCAACCAAGGGTTCCGCCCGGTTGGATGACGATCCGCTGAGCCGCGATCTCGACCGGGCCTTGCGTCTGCAGCTTCACCCGGTTCTCGGGCCCGAAACGCCAGTTCACGTCGAGGGGCCGGTCGACCAGGGGTCCCCGCGCCGTCTCTGCGGTGAAGAGGCTGGCGGTCGTGGCCAGGGCATTCCCGATCAGCCCGACTCCCAAAGCGACGAGTCCGACGATCGCCATCACCACGGTTCTCCGGATCATGGATCTCCTCCTTCCAACGTCGTCGCGGGTGCTGCTCCCTCCTGCACGATCCCTCCCTTCTCCGGCCGCGGTGTGCGCCGGTCGTGTGCAGCGACGCTAGGAGTTGGCTCGACGCGGCTCTACGGTGCCGGCCCGGTGAGTCCTTGGGATGCTGGCTTCCGTCCCGCCACGGTGCCCGAGCCCTTGACGTCGACGCGGTGATGACGGAGAACATCCGCTGATAGGGGGAGGAGGCCGATCGCCCTGGACGCCACGCAGGCGGATGGGCAGTTCGACGCGTTGCGCCGCGAGATCGCGGACCTTCGCGCGTCTCGCGAGCGACTCGCGTTGGCGAACGACGCCGAACGCCGCAGCCTCGAGCGTGCCCTCCACGACGGCGTGCAGCAGCGGCTGGTCGGCCTCGCCGCGAACCTCGAGCTCGCGACCCGATCCCTCGATGCGGACCCCGCAGGGGCGAAGCGACTGCTCGCGGAGACGGGACGCGACGCGCGACAGGCGCTCGAGGAGACGCGGAGGCTCGCGCACGCGATCTATCCGCCACTGTTGGAGGCGGGAGGTCTGGGGATTGCGCTGCGCTCGGCGGCGACGGACGCGAACGTCCCGGTCCGGATCGACGTCGCGCCGGGCGCCGCCTATCCGCCCGCGATCGCGGGCGCCGTCTACTTCTCCTGCCTCGCTGTCTTCGAGCGCGTTCAGGCGGGCACGCCGGTGACGATCCGGGTCGGCGACGAGGCCGGGGCACTCACCTTCGGCATCGCGACGGATGGCAAGCTGGATGCGGAACGGCTTCCCATCCGCGATCGGGTCGAGGCGCTCGGCGGGCGACTGACCGTCGAGGGATCGGCCGAGCAGACCCGAGTGGACGGATCCGTGCCGCTTCCGGGAGGAGGCTAGTCGTTCTCGCCCAGGTAGAGGATCACGGCCTTGACGCGCTTGTGGACCGACGCCTCCCAGGTGAGCCCGAGCTTGAGGAAGATCGAGTGGATCACCTTCTCGACGGACCGCTCGGCGAGGAACAGCGACTCGCCGATCGCCGAGTTGCTCTTGCCCGCCGCCATCTCGCGCAACACATCTCGCTCACGAGGGGTCAGTTGCTTGAGGGGCGACCCCTCGCCGCGAGCGTTCTCGGCGACCAACGCCTCGACGACCTTGGGGTCGATCACCGAGCCGCCCTCCGCGACCGTCTGGATCGCCGAGACGAGTTGCTCGGTGTCCTGGACGCGCTCCTTCAGGAGATAGGAGCGCCCCGCGCTGCCGCTCTCCAGGAGGGCGAGTGCGTAGCTCGGGGTGGCGTACTGACTGAGCACGACCACGCCGATGTCGGGGTGCGTCTCGCGCAGCCGCTCGGCCGCCCGGATCCCCTCATCGGCGTTGTCGGGAGGCATGCGGATGTCGGTGACGACGACGTCCGGAGTCTCTGCTTCCACCGCCGCGAGCAGCGAGTCGAGGTCCTCGCACACCGCCGCGATCTCGAGGCCCGGCTGCGTCTCGAGCAGACGCCGGATGCCCTCGCGGACGATGTACTGGTCTTCCGCGACGACCACCCGGATCGGCATAGCCGGAGGATACGCTGGTGCCCGTCGTCCTGATCGTCGACGACAACGAGAAGAACCGGAAGCTCGCCGCGAGCCTCCTGTCCGCCGCCGGCTTCCGGACGATCGAGGCGGCGACGGCCACGGTGGCGCTCGCGCTCGCGGCCGAGCGCGTGCCGGACGTGATCCTGATGGACCTCCGTCTCCCGGACATGGAGGGCACCGAAGCAACGCGGACGCTCGCGGATGCGGAGCGAACGGCTCGGATCCCGGTGGTCGCATGGAGCGCGATGCGGCTCGAGGGGAGCGGCGACTGGCTCGAGGCGGCCGGGTTCGCAGGGTGGCTCGAGAAGCCGATCCGGATCGAAACGTTCGCCGATCAGGTGCGTCGGTACTGCGTAGAAGCAACCGGGTGAAGGACCGCCCTCGCGATGCCGTGCCAGCACGGTAGGCACGGACAGGGCCTGGTTCTACCGTCGCGCAATGGACGGATACGTGCGGTGTGGGAACATCCGGGTCCACACCGATAGCCAAGGCGAACACGATGCAAGGGGGGAGCACATGCGGAAGCTGTTGATCGTCGGCGTACTCGGGGTCTTGGTCGTTTCGCTCGCGGCCTGCGGGGACTCGAGTTCCGATTCCGAGACCGCCGCGCTGCAACTGAAGGCCGACAAGTATGAGATCGAGCAGATCGAGAAGGTCTTCCATCAGGCCATGACGACGAAGGACATCGACCTGATGGTGAGTCTGTGGGCACCGAACGCCACTTTGACCGTGGGTCCCGATTTGACTGCGGCCGGAGTGGACGAGATCAGACAGTTCTGGCTCGAGAATACCGCCTTCGCGCCGGAGACGACGTGGGTCACGGACCACCCGGCGTACAAGATGGAGATCACGGTCAACGGGGACCGGGGCACGCTGCACTTCGAGTGCCACTTCGTGAACTACGAGACCGGCGAGGTCGAGGCGATCACGGGCACCGATCAGGACGTCGCGCGGGTCGACGGACAGTGGCTGATCACCAACATGGTTGGCGGAACGACCGAACTGATTCCCTGAGCCGTGTCCGCAGCCCGGTCAGCGAAACGGAGAGGGGATGCCGTCGCCGAGAGGCGCCGGCCGATG
>Ga0075431_100000620_pt1 | contig 29968 bp, 29 predicted proteins | sample RhiMetdeltSRZDD5_FD_75297 | JGI IMG/M metagenome (GOLD analysis project Ga0075431, IMG submission 75297) | Populus rhizosphere microbial communities from Tennessee, USA - Rhizosphere MetaG P. deltoides SRZDD5 | ecosystem: Host-associated > Plants > Roots > Rhizosphere > Soil | place: USA... | reverse complement strand
GCCTTCGATCTGGTGCTTACCGATCAAAAGATGGCTAACATGTCGGGCTTGGAACTGTTGCAAGCCGTGCACGGGATCAACCCTGAAACGCCAGTCATCTTATTGATATTCATAAAATATAGTGACGTAAATGTGTAAGTTTAAAACAACTTCGCTTGTTGCCAAAAAGCTTGGATGAGCTTGGGACGGCGACGCATGCGTTTGAGGGCCCGTATGGCATGATAGCTGAGGTCGGTGAACGTCTTAGGACAGAAGTTGGGAAGCTCGTGGTGTTTCCAGTACCCCCAGATGTATTCGGTCGGATTGAGCTCAGGCGCGTAGGCCGGCAAGTACTCTATGCAGATCGCCCCTTTCTGACCCGCCACAAACTGTTGAACCAAGCGGCTGCGGTGGGTCTTGGAACGATCCCAAATCACCAGCAGCTTGTTCTTGATGTGACGTTTAAGATGGCTGAGAAACTCCACCACTTGGGGACTACGAATACTGCCCGCATGCAACTGAAAGTAGAAGTTCCACCAGGTGATTCCGGCCACCGCCGAAAGCTTCTTCCAATTAAACGAATATTGCAGCACCGGAGTCTGCCCTTTGGGCGACCAGGTCCGACAACGGTGCGGTCGTTGACTCAGTCCGCTTTCGTCGATGAACACTATCGTGCGTCCCTCACTCTGGGCTTTTTTTTAAGCTTCGGCCAACTCCGCTTCTTCCACCGCTCGATGGCCGACTCATCGCGTTCCCACGCCCGTCCCGTGGGCCGCTGGCAACTCCAGCCCAGTTTTCCTAACAGCCAGCTCACATGCCCAGGATGGTACTCCACTCCAAAGTCGTGCTCGATCAGCTTGGCCACACGTTCCAGAGTCCACAGGTTGGTTTCATACCCGAAGGCTTGGGGCCCCTGCTTGAGCTTTATCTCTAGCTTTTTCAGATCTGTCTCTTTCAAACGGGGCTTGCGCCCGGCTCGGCCTGCTTTTTTTAGCCCCTCGCGCCCGCGCTTCTCGATCTGCTCTGCCCAACGATTGACCGACTGCCGGTGTACGCCAACTTGCCGGGCCACTTCCGCTTCGCTCAGTCCTTTTTTCAGCAACCCGAAAGCTTTAAACCGACGCTCTTCTAATCTCTCAAAATCTCTTCTGACTCCTGCCGGATTTCCCATGCCACTCTATTTAACATCAATCTTATCTATTGTCACTATATTTTATGAACATCAATAATCAGCGACAGTAACGAATCTTGAATTGCGACGCAAATGAGGCACATTAGCTGCGACGCCGCGGCAGGGTCGAAGTCTTAATTTCTTCCCAACTCTTCACCCCTTTGCGTCTGCGAGGCGAAAGCGAACAACGCGATGGTGACGGCGAGTAAGATCAGCGAACTCAAAGCGAGCGACCAGTGAACCCCGATCAGTCCTCCCACGACACCCACCGTCAGGCCGCTGAAGGCGCGCAAGCCATACGCCGACATGGAAAACAATCCAATCAGCCGGCCGCGCAAATTCACTGGAGCTTCCAACTGCACGATGGTCTGGGCGATCGAGTAGAACGATAGATTCAACGCTCCCGCGATGAAGAGCAGCACGAGCGACCACGGATAGCTGTTCGAAAAAGCAAAGACGGTCATGGTCACGCACCAGAGAATCGCGCAGCCGATCGCCGACTTGACGGTGGGCGGCAACCACGCCTTGCCGTCGAGGACGAAGCCGCCGAACACCGACCCCGCCGCGTTGGCTGCGAGCAGCGCGCTATACGCGAAATCGGCCTTGTCGGTGCCGAGATCATGGGCAAACTCCGGCATATTGGCTTGAAACGCATTGCCGACGAAGAGCGAAGCCGCGCCGCCCAGTACGATCATGGTGAGAATCGGCCGATTGCCGGCGATGTCGCGAAGCACGTCGAAGGCGTCGCGCCAACGCAGTGCGCGCCGCGCTGACATTCCTTCGCGAGTATGGCCGGTGTACGGGACGAGCATGAGCCAGATCGTCAGCGGCAGGTAAATGAGCGCATTGATGAACAGCCCCGCCGGCGCGCCGAACCACAACATCAAGCCGCCGCCCACGGCTGGACCGAAAAGAATGCCCAGCTGCCGGCTGGTGGCATTGAGACGCACGGCGCTCGGCAAATCGTCCGAGCCGACGATGTCATGAATGATCAACTGCTCGGCGGGCGTCCAGAAAACTCCCGCGATGCCGTGAATGACGAGCAGAACGCATGCGTGCCAAACCTGAATCGTATCGGTAAGAAACAACACCGCCCAGGCAACCGACACCGCCATATACATCACTTGAGCGATTTGAATGAGCTTACGGCAATCGTACCGGTCCGCCAAGCCGCCGAAATATACCGAGAGCAGGAGGAACGGCGTCCAGTGACTGATCACGGCAAAGCCGGCCAGCACCGGCGACTGAAATTTTTGAAACAACATCCAGTAGCTGATCACATGCTCGATGTTATCCGCCATCATCGCTAACATCGTCGTGACAAAAAACCAGCCGAAGCCGGCGTGCTTCAAAGCCGCGAAAGCAACTTTATTTTCGATTCGGGACGAGCTTGGCGTAGTCGTAGAGGAAGTGCGTGATTCCAAGGTTGTAACCGCAGCACAAGACGAATCGAAAGTAGCGGATATTCCAGAACGGTGCAAACCATGTGACGCAATCGCATCGGGCATCACACGATCAAATTTTGTCCCGCCTCCACTTCCTGTTGCCGCATCCGTAATTCCCTTCCTATTACCGAATATTTTCTACCATCCGAAAAGCAGGACAAACACTCCTACTGTCACAAAAACGTTACACGCTAAACAAAAATCCCATACTTTCCGTCATCGGTACTGTGGTCTGTGTCGGTGATGAGACGGTACATTTATCCTTCTCCGAGCTGGCACGCCTTTAGCTTCCCATATCGTTGGCTGCCCAATGAAATGAAAGGAGAAAGCCATGCGCAAATATTCGAGTTTTCTTGTAAGCCTGATTTTGGTCGCGGCGCTTGCCGGCTGTTCAACCCACCGAACCACAACGGAGGAAGTGGCGTATGATCGCCGCACGGGCGAGCCCGTCAACGTGGAGCGACACACGACGACGACAACCGAGTCATCCGACGATACCGGTGTGCTCAGCGGAACGGTGAATGTCGTCGGCGAGGTGATCTCGCTTCCTTTCCGCGCCGTCGGGGGGCTATTACGGGCAATATTTTAGCGAGGGATGTCACTGCCAAATTAATTCATCAGAAGGGCCGGCTCCTCGAGCCGGCCCTTCCTGCATGTGATACCGGCTACTTTATTCATTAAGCCCCCGAGCCTCGGCACAGCCTCGAATCAGGTGGTAAAAATTGGCTTGTAGGTGATCACGCGGCGGAGCAATCGCAGACGGCCTCGCCGCTCGCTTAAATAAAAAGGAACTTTCCATGGCCATCACAATGCGCTATCGAATTGACTTTTATGATGGTTCCATCAAGTCCGGGAACGTCGTCTTTTCACTCGAACCGTCGAGCGTACCGGTATCCTATGCCGTGGGCGATTTCGTCGATCCGAGCGGTTGGACGGGAAACTCTTTACAGCCGGACCAGCATTACCAGATCACCGCGGTCGAACATCAACTCACCTATCCCGGCGGTCTAGAGTGCCAGCACAACCTAGCGATCTCCGTTAAAGCAGTGCCGCGCTAGTCGCGGGAATGTATAAGGGGACACGCGAAAACCGGCTCAAAGGGGATCGCGCCAAACCGCAAAAGCGAAGATCGATCACGCCGAACGGGACGCGGGTTTCCGCAATCCAAAGGCTTCGGCCAACAGCTCGTAGGAGCGATGGCGCGGCGCGGGATCATAAGTCCAGGTGACCACGACCAGCTCTTCGAGATCGAGACTTTTTGAGAGTTCTTTCAGTCGCGCTGCGACCGCTTCTGAAGAACCGACAATCGCCTTGCGGCGCAGCTTCTCGACGGTAGCGATCTCCGCGGGAGAATAGGGCCGCTCGGCTTCCTCGGGTGGCATGAGCGGGAGACGGATGCCTTGTCGGCGATCGATGATGGAGCGCTCGCGGCTTTTGAACTGGTGCAGTGCTTGTTCTTCCGTGTCAGCCGCCAGCGCCCAGACGCAGATCGTGGCGATGGGCTTCGGATTATTTTTGCTGGGGCGGTAGTTCTTGCGGTAAAGATCGAGCGCCTGCTCCACGCCGGTACCCTCGCTGAAAAAATAGGCGAACGCGTAAGGCAAGCCAAAATGAGCCGCGAGTTGAGCGCCGTAGTCTGAGCTGCCGAGAATCCACATCTCCGGGGCGCTCGGTCCCGTCGGCTGGGCATTGATTGTCCTGAACGGGTGGCGTTCAGGAAGGGGAGTCCCCGACACCCAGTGCTGCAGCTCCTGCACTTGCCGGGGAAATTGGTCGAGCACGTTCTCTGGGTTCGGATTGAGGGCGTAGGACGTTAATCGATCTGATCCGGGCGCGCGTCCAATTCCAAGGTCGATGCGGCCCGGGGCAATGGCCTCCAGCACGCGAAACTGCTCGGCAACTTTCAGCGCGGAATAGTGCGGCAGCATAACGCCCGCGCTGCCGATACGGATGCGCGGCGTGGTGGCCGCGATCGCCGCCATGAGCACTTCGGGCGCGGTGCCGACGATACTGCCGGAGTTGTGGTGCTCCGAAACCCAGTAGCGATGATAACCCAGGGTATCGCAATGCCTGGCGAGGTCGAGCGTTTCCCGTATGGCAACGTCCTGTGCTCTTCCCTGGGACGCCGTCGATTGATCGAGCACTGACAATCTCATGGGTGGCGTGCCTTCAGAGGGTTCATTCTCCGAGGGTCATTTCCCTGCAGCTTGCTGCGCTATTCCGATTGCCGTTTTCGAAGTCCGTCATGTTTTAAGCGGTGGTTCGAACGGACTCGCCACAGGCGAGTCAGGCCTGGACCCTGATGTAAACGTTTCGGCAAGTTGGTTCATCCGAGCTGATCGCCAACATTGAATCCTGCCTGTTTGGAGAATTCCGCCGCGCTCATTTTGGCGCCTTCGCCGCGCATTCTCTTGACAGAGAGCGTACCGCCGTTGAGCGTGATCGTTATCTCGTCCGCGCCGATGCCGGTCACTTTTCCGGCTGGCGCCGAACTATTTCCTGCTTGTAGCCGCGCGTCGAAAATGCGCACCCGTTTTCCCTGCCAGGTCGTATGTGCGCCGGGTTGCGGGTCGCAGCCGCGGATCAGGTTATAAACTTCCTGCGCCGGTTTGGACCAATCGATCTCGGCGTGTTCGTCGCCGCAGGGCGGGTCGTAAGATGCTTTCGATGCGTCCTGGACGAGACGCGGCGGGTTGCCTTTGTTGATCAAGTCGACGGCTTCGCCGATCGCTTCAATACCCAAGGGGAAAATTTTGTTGAAGTAGAGCGAGCCCGTGGTGTCGTTAGGATCGACTTTAACTTCCTTTTGCAGCAAAACCGGCCCGGTATCGATACCCGGATCGACCCAGAACAGTGACAGGCCGGTGACGGTTTCACCTTTGATCAACGCCCAGTTTATGGCGCTCGCGCCGCGATATTTGGGCAGCAGCGACGGATGAAAGCAGATGCTTCCTAAACGCGGGACGCTGAACACTTGCCGTGGAACGATAAAACTTACAAACGCAAGAATCGCCAGGTCGGCATTGAGCCCAACAAATTCTTCGCGAACCTCGGGCGCCTTGAATGACTTGTGCTGGCGCACCGGAATGCCGAGATCGATTGCTTTCTGCTTTACCGGATCGAATTTGCCGCTCGGCGGATCAGGCGGACAATAAACGGCGACGACTTCTTCGCCTTTGCTGATGAGTTTGTCCAGACTTTTTTCAGCGAACGCCGCCTGGCCGATTAAGATGATTCGCAAGTTGTGCTCGCTTTCCCATCGGCGCCGTTCAGCCGATAATTCTATAGTCGCCGCCCCTGTAGCTCCTGCAAAGATTGACGTAGGTCGACGAGCCCATTTTGATCCAGTGCAAGGCTTCGCCGGCAAGCTCTTTCTTGACTTTCGCGGGCGCACCGGCGGCGAGCACTCGCGGCGGGATCTTGGTGTGGGGTACGACGACGCTGCCCGCTGCAATGAGCGCTTCTTCGCCGATCTCGACGTTTTCCAGAAGAGTCACGTTCATGCCGATGATCGCGCCGCGCCGGATAAGCGGGCCTTCCATGATCGCGCCGTGGCCGATGGTGCAATCTTCCTCGATAATTGTCGGGGCCTCGCCGGAGTGGAGCACGCAGTTGTCCTGCACGCTGGTGCGCGCGCCGACGACGATGGGATTTTGATTTTGATCCGAGCGGATGACCGCGCCCCACCAGATGCTCGCCTCGTCGCCGACGGTCACGTCGCCGATGATCACGGCCGTAGGCGCGATAAACGCGCTCGGGGAGATTTTCGGTTTCTTGCCTTTGTATTCGATGATCATTGCGCAGCGCCTCCGTTGGTTTGGTCACGATATTGGACGAAGGTTAGGAAATCAAGAATGGATTCGGAATGGGCCGGCTTTCCTCGTTGACAGTGGAGTTGAAAGTCGCTAATTGGAGTCGCAGCTTTCAATGATCCTCACGCTTTTCCGCAGGCGGGCGAGGGATCAAGAATCGGAGTCGAGAAATGAGAACGTGGAGTGCGTCGATTGCCGCTTTTGGTTTGTTCTTAGCGATATTTCCTGGAATATCGCCGGCGCAGAATCGCGAAGCGACGCTTGCGACGGTGATGAAGTTGCCGGCCGCGGAACGGCAGGCGCGGCTTGTGGAAGGGGCGAAAAAAGAAAACGGGCTGGTGTGGTATTCGAGCACGACGGCCGAAGATGCGCTGGCTTTGACCAAGAAATTCAACGAACAGCATCCGTCGATCCAGATTCAACACTTTCGCTCGTCAAGCGAGAAATTGCTCGAACGAATTCTCGCCGAAGCGCGCGCCAATGCCTTCAAAGCCGATCTCCTGACTCTGCCCGAGCTGGAGTTGTCGATCATGATCAAGCGCAAGCTCCTGGTTCGATACGAAGGGATGGAGAATGCCCTCTATCCGGCTGAAACCAAAGACCCGCGCGGCTACTGGACGGGTCTTTACACTTCGGCTTGGGTGGCGGCATACAACACCAAGCTGGTCGGCAAGGACGGTGCCCCGAAGTCTTACAAAGACCTGCTCAATCCGAAGTGGAAGGGCGCCATTGCCATGGACACCGAGCCGTACAATTGGTTCGTCGTTTCGCTGCGTTTTTTGGAGCGGCGCGACGGTCGAGAAGCGGCGCTCGATTACATGAAGAAGCTGGCGGCGCAGCAGCTGCAGTGGCGCAAAGGCCACTCGCTGATCGGCCAGCTGATGGCGGCCGGCGAATTTCCCATCGCTGCGGAGTTGCAGGTGCATACGGTCGAGCGCGCCAAGGCCCAGGGTGCGCCGGTGGAATGGTCGGTGCTGGACGGCGTGATTCCGATCTCCAAAGTTGCCGCTGGAATCACCAGCACGGGCGCAAATGTTTACACCTCGGCGTTGTTCTACGACTTTCTCTTGTCGCGGGCCGGCATGGAAACGATCCGCGCGAGCCGGCGGATTCCCACCAGGCCCGATGTCTCCGCGCCGTACTTGAAACCGTACAAACTCCTGCCGTTCGAGCAATCGGTGATGGATGATTTCGACAAGTACGTGACGCTCTTCCGCGACATGTTCAAGCCGGCGCAGTAAAGAAAACTGTAGGGGCGCAGCGCGCTGCGCCCGCTGATTCGGAGATTAGTTTTTCAGATTGAAATTTTTCTCGGCCATCCCGCAGATTTGTTGGCCGATCGCGAGCGAGGCCGTCGCGCCGGGCGATGGCGCGTTGAGAACGTGAATGGCGTTGCGGCTTTGTTGGATCACGAAGTCGTCGATCAGCGCGCCGCTAGCGGACACCGCTTGGGCGCGCACGCCGGCGCCGCCGGGTACGAGATCGCTTTCGCGAATTTCCGGCAATAGTTTTTGCAGCGCGCGCACGAAGGCCGCCTTGCTGAGCGAGCGGTAGAGCTCGCCGAAACCGGTCTGCCAGTATTTTCCGGTCATCGCCCAAAAGCCCCTGAACGAAACCGTTTGCCAGAGGTCCTTCACATTGATGTTCGTATGGCGATAGCCTTCGCGCGCGTAGGCGAGAACGGCGTTGGGTCCGGCCTCGACGCCGCCTTTGGCCATGCGCGTGAAATGAACGCCGAGGAAGGGAAATGTCGGGTCGGGAACCGGATAGATTAAATTCTTCACTAAGAACTGTCTTTCGGGCGCGATTTTGTAATACTCGCCGCGAAACGGAATGATGCGGTGTTCGGGTTCGCCGTCTTGATCGGCGCCGCCGGTCATTTTGGCGATCAGGTCGGATTGCAGGCCGCAGCAGTTGATCAGGTATTTGCTGCGATAATCGCCGCCGGAGGTTTGCAGCACGATTTCATCGGGCCGGTCGAGAATACCCACGACTCTTTGCGACAATCGAATATCGCCGCCGGCATCGCGAATCTTGCCGGCATAGGCGGCGGCGACCTTTTTGTAGTCGATGATGCCGGTCTCCGGCACGTAGAGCCCCTTGATCCCCGTGGCATGGGGTTCGAGTTCCTTCAGCCGCTCGGTGTCGATGATTTCCAGCCCGCGCAGGCCATTGGCCTCGCCGCGCCGGCGCAACTCATCGAGACGCGGCAGCTCTTCCTGACCGAGGGCGACGACGACCTTGCCGCAGATTTCGTAAGGCACGGAGTTGTCGTCGCAGAACTTCATCAGCTCTTTTCGCCCCGTGACGCAGGTGCGGGCTTTGAGCGACCCGGGCCGATAGTACAGCCCCGAGTGAATCACGCCGCTGTTGTTGCCGGTTTGATGTCGCGCGAGCTCGGCTTCCTTTTCGAGCAGCAGCAGGCGCAGGCGGGGATGGGCGGCGGTGATTTTTAACGCGGTGGCGAGCCCGAGGATGCCGCCGCCGATTATCGTGAGGTCGTACTGGGAGGCCATGAAGATTTAGCGTTCAAGGTTCAAAGTTCAAGGTTCAATGCCAGATGGCCGACAATCCAGAGGCTGAGCCTGCCAAATTAAATGTGGAGCAGCCGGCGCGAATTTTTTTCCATGAAGCCTTTGACGTGCTCGGGATCGGGCTGCGCGGAAAGAGCTGTAAAAGATTTGCCGAGCCGCTCCAGCCCGCCGCAGTAATCGGAGCCGAAAACCATGTTGTTTTCGCCCATCTTGTCGATCAGAAACGACAAGGTGCGGGCATCCGAGCTGGCGCAGTCGATGAGAAAATGTTCGAGAAAAATTTCCGAGTAGCGGCGCTCGCCGCCGGGTCCTTTGTGCTTCCAGAAAAAACGGTGGAGCAAGAGCGGCAAACCGCCGCCGGAGCTGCGGATGACAATCTTCAAGTTCGGATAGCGATCGAACAAACCGCTGGCGATCATGCGCAAGCAGCACTCCGCGACCTCGCCGTCGGACAAAACCGCGTAGGCGACACCGGCGCCGCCGTCTTCGAGGCGCGCCAGCGACGGATCCTGCGCCGTCCCGGCGCCATGCAGAAAAATCGGCAAGGCGAGCTCCGAAATCTTCGCGAAGATCGGGTCCATTTCGGGCGTGTCGACGAGCATCCTGCCGTCGACGTGGGGATAAAGCAGCACGGCGCGAAAACCCTGCTTCGCCGTGCGGTCGATTTCTCCCACCGAGGCGGCGATATTTTTGAGCGATAGTGCGGTGACGCCGAGCAACCGGTCTTTGTGGCCCTGAAGCCGCTCCGCCAGCAGGTCGTTCGACATGCGCACGATATCGAGAGCTTGATCGGGCGGCAATTGATCGGCATATACTCCGGCGCCTTGGCAAATCAGCTGCACGTCCAATCCGACTTCATCCATTTCCTTGATTCGCTTGGAAAAGTCCGGCGAATCCAAAGCATCGATATGCGGCCGTTTGCCGCTGAGCTCCTTAATTCGATCCGAGATTTCCGGCGCCGTATGATGCGAATGCCAGTCGATATTTGTCGCCATGATAGGTTTCCTTTGCCGTGTCCGTTCAGGGTTCGGAATACTGCGCGGGGTGACGCGAGTCAAGAGAAAGCCGTCGGCGCGGCGGCTTCGGGCGCTGGCACGCTGGCCGGCATTATCGCTCGCTCACCGTAAAGGGCAGTGATTACGGCTATCGAGCCGGCGCTCCGTGCATTCTCGGCGCGGACTATTTTTTCGACGCGCCGGCGGATTCGGATTTGTCCCGCAGACGGCGCAGCAGCTCTTCGTAGGACGAATTGGCGATCACGCGATTGAATTGCGAGCGAAAGTTGTTGACCAGGCTGATGTTCTCGGCCACGACGTCGTAAACTTTCCATTCGTTGCTGACCAGGTGGGCTTTGTACTGTATGGAATATTCCGGGCCTTTGCTGGTCAAAATCTTGCTGGCCACATCGGCGAACGGGCCTTCGACCCGCTCGTGTAAATAGATTATTTTTTCGTCGGTATAGGACTCGATGATGTCCGCATAGGCGCGTTCGAGGATGTCGGTAAAAAGTCGGACGAATTCTTCCTGTTCCTGGGGCGTGCGCCGGCGCCAGTGGGAGCCGAGGGCCCGTTTGGCCATCTCGGTGAAATCGAAGCGGGCGAACAAGATCTGGCGCAACTGATCGCGCCGTTCGTTGGTCTTTGCCGCCGGTTTTAGGCGCGGGTCTTTGAGCACCGAGACGGCCTTGTCCACCGTTCCCTTGATTTGCTCCGTCGCCACGCCGGCTCGCGCGGTTCCCCACGTGAGCGCCAGCGCGAATATCAAGCCACCGATGGTTTTTAAAGACAAATTATTTCGCACTCGCATCGTCCTTCTTCCCAGTCTTGGACGTCAAATCACCACCGACGATTTTACCGATTAAGTCCGGAATATCGGGCGGAGACTCGGTTTCCCTGATTTTGCCGCCGGCCGGAATAATCTTGTCGGACGCCCCGGGCGTGAGCAGAACAAATTTATCGCCGATCAGGCCCCGCGCGCGCACGGACGCGATCACGTCGTCTTGAAGTTTCACTCCGTCGTTGAGCCGGAGCTGCGTGCGAGCCCGGTCGTCGTCGGAGAGTCCCAGGGAGTCCACCCGCCCAACCTTGACTCCGGCGATTTCCACGGGGTCGCCGACCTTCAGACCGGCCACCGAGGGAAAATCAGCGATCACAGTATAGCCGGTCGCGCCGAAAACTTCGAGCTTGCCGAGCTTGATGGCGAGATAACCGAGGCACGCCACGCCGATGAGCACGAAAAGGCCGACAATGATTTCTGTGCGGGTATGGTTCACTGGGCTTTCTCCTATAACACCGTGATGGGACCCTCAACTTCGCCTTGCAGGAATTGTCTGACGACCGGATTCTTCGACTCCATGAATTCCTCGGTGGAGCCGACTGCGGTGATCGTGCCCTCGGCCAGCATGGCGATGCGGTCGGAGATTCGGAAAACTTCGGGAATATCATGGCTGACGATCACGCCGGTGAATTTAAATGTCCCGTGCATCTTGCGGATCAACTGATGAATACTTTTTCCGAGCAGGGGATCGAGGCCGGTCGTGGGTTCGTCAAACAACATGATCTCGGGTCGGGTCACGAGCGCGCGGGCGAGACCCGCGCGTTTCTTCATGCCGCCGCTGACTTCGGCGGGGAACTTGTAACCCATTCCGCTCAGGCCCACCTCGGCCAAGCTTTCATTCACTTTCTTTTCGATGACGGATTCCGCGAGGTTGGTTCGCTCGCGCAGCGGAAAAGCAACATTGTCGTAAACCGTCATCGAGTCCAGCAGCGCCGCGCCCTGAAACAGCACGCCGAATTTTTGCCGGACGTCGTTCAGCGCGGTTTGGCCGAGCCTGGTAATGTCTTTGCCGCCAATCAGCACGCTGCCGCGGTCCGGCAGCAGCAAGGCGTTCAGATGTTTTAACAAGACGGTCTTGCCGGAGCCGCTGCCGCCGATGATCGTGGTGATCTTTCCCGCTTCGAGATCGAGGTTCACGCCCCTGAGCACGTGTTGCTTGCCGAACGTTTTGTGGAGATCGATGACGCGAATCATGAGGTTAGAGCATGACCGAGGTCATGAAATAATTCCAAACCAGGATCATGACAAAGCAGAGCACCACCGACTCCGTCGTCGCCTGTCCGACGCCGGTGGCCATGGGCGGAGCGTTAAATCCCTTGTAACAGCAGATCCAGGTGATAATCAGGCCGAAGCTCACGGACTTCAAAAAGCCGCTGAGGACGTCCTTGAACACCACGCTGAGCTCCATGCCGGCGAAGTAGCTGCCGGAGCTTACGCCCAGGAGATTCACGCCGATCACGTAGGCGCCGTAAATCGCCACCACGTCGAAAATCGCCGTGAGCAACGGCATCGAGATCAGTCCGGCGATGATGCGCGGCGAAACCAAGTATTGGATCGGATTGACCGCCATCGAGTAAAGCGCGTCGATCTGTTCGCTGACTTTCATGCTGGCGAGCTCCGCCGCCATGGCCGAGCCTGTGCGACCGGTAACCATAAAAGCCGAAAGCACGGGACCGAGCTCGCGCAAGATTCCCAGCGCGACCGCGGAGCCGAGAAAATTCTCCGCGTTAAATTTTCTCAGGCTGTAATAGCCTTGCAGGCCCATGACCATACCGGTAAAAACACCGGATAGAATCACCACCGACAGCGATTCCACGCCGATGGTGCGAATATGATGAACGATCAGACGAATGCGGATCGGCGGCCTGAACACCCAGGCGAACGCCGAGAGCAAGAACAAAAAAGTCCGTCCCGTGTCGACCGTGTTCTGGATGGCGTAACGGCCGATTTGACCGATAAAAGAAGGCATCGATTGTTGGGAAATGAGTTATTAGTCTCTGGCTATTACCGAATAGTTCGCGATTTTTCAAGAATCCAGCGATCTCTCGGTATTGGAGCAAGGCGCGCCAATTCACGGCGGCGGAATGATTGAATGAATAAGGGAGCCGTTGTCAAGCGAGAATCGGACGTTCCGACGGCGAACGAAACGTTGGATGCCTTGTTCGACGGCCGGCTGAAGCTTTTGCAAAGCCGGTTAGGCTATCGCGTTTCGATCGATCCGCTTCTGCTCGCCTATTTTGTCTCGGTTCAAAGAGGTCAAAAGGTCGTCGATCTCGGCACCGGCAATGGCGTGATTTGTCTCGCGCTGGCGCACTTGTATCCCGCGGCAGCGCTGACGGGCATCGAGCTGCAAGCACCTTTGGCCGAACGAGCGGAGCGAAACGTGCGACTGAACGGGCTCGAGGGACGGGTTAAAATCATTTCAGGAGACGTGCGCGGCCGACAATATTCGTCGCAGCCGGGTAGCTTCGACGTCGCCGTCTGCAATCCGCCCTATCGCCAGCCGAGCAGCGGTCGCATCAGCGTCAACGATGAAAGGCGCATGGCGCGGCACGAGTTGAACGGCGATCTCGCCGATTTCCTTCGCGCCGGCGCATTTTTCCTGCGGCACAAGGGGCGCCTGGCATTGATCTATTTAGCCGCGCGCTCGACCGATTTGATTGCAGCGATGCGTCAAGTAGGCATCGAACCGAAACGTTTGCGCATGGTCCATTCGTTTCCCGAGGCGGAAGCTTCTCTGATCCTTCTGGAAGGCGTGAAAGGGGGCAAGGCGGGCTTGGCGGTGCTCCCCCCGCTGGTGATTTATCGCCGAGGCAAAGAATATACGGACGAGGTGACGGCGATGATCCAGGGCGCGCGGAGATAAGTCATGCCCGCGCCGGCGTCGCTAACGCCCGGCGCGTGTGTGCCGAGTGAAATTTTGTTTTTTTGGTTTTCGACGGGAGTAGCTTTGCAGTAGCTTTTTAAAACCCGCGCGAATATCCGCGTCGGCAATCGATTCCAAAAACTCGCCGCTGATTTGGCTTTCATGAGGTTCCGCCGTCTCGCTCTGCTGCGCAGGTGCTGCTTCCTCCTGCGCAGCGACGCGCCCGACCATGAAAAAAATATTTTTGACGATTTCTCCTTTGAGGCGATGATTGAGTTTGCCCGCGATCATGTCTTTCATGAACTGCAGTTGCTGCATCCATACCGGGCTCGACACTTTGACAAACAGCGTGCCGTGGCGAATCTTTTCGGGCTGGGCATTGCGGGCGATCACCGGACCGACGACCTCGTTCCAGATTGGCCAGACCGCATACTCATCGAGGCGGGTCACCAAGTCCAGGCGCTTGAGCGATTGCTCCAGAACTGACCCGAGACTTTCAATCGGTAAGCTTTTTTTGGCCATTTTGTGCGCGTCAGAGAGGTTAACAGATCCGAAACCTCGACTCCAGCCAAATTTCGAGACTGCGCGCGGGTTCCGGCAAGTCATCAAAAGTGGCGAAAAATCACAATAAATTGACCGGCCAAAAAAATTTATTGACAAACTTGGTATAAGTTTCTAAAAGTACCAAATCTTGTGCATTCCTGATTGAGCTACACCATATATTGGGGAATTCGAATAGGGGAAGGAGTAGAAACAATGTCGACGGGTACTTCTCAGGCGACCGATTTTGGCGCCCCTCCAGAGGCTTCCGCAAGGGTTAATCCGGGGCTCAAAATAGCGCGCTATTTTAGCCGCCCAGGGGTGAGCCCCTACGATGAAATCGAGTGGGAGTTACGCAACGCCACCATTATCAACGAGAAAGGCAAAGTCGTCTTTGAACAAAACAACGTCGAGATTCCCAAATCCTGGTCCCTGATGGCCACCCAAGTCGTCGTGTCCAAGTATTTTCGCGGCCCGCTCGGCACGCCGCAGCGGGAGCACAGCGTGCGCCAGATGATCGGACGGGTGGTGGATACGATCACCGGGTGGGGCCGAAAAGACGGCTATTTCGCCAGCGGCGATGACGCCCAGGCGTTTTCCGATGAACTGACTCACATTTTGCTCCATCAAAAGGCCTGTTTTAACAGCCCGGTTTGGTTCAATTGCGGCATCGAAGAAAAGCCCCAGTGCTCGGCCTGCTTTATCCTTTCGGTCGAAGACACGATGGATTCGATTCTCGATTGGTATCGCAAAGAGGGCGTGATCTTCAAAGGCGGCTCCGGCTCCGGCGTCAATCTTTCCAAGATTCGCTCCGCCAAAGAACAACTGGCTGGCGGCGGCACGGCGTCGGGTCCCGTCTCCTTTATGAAAGCGGCCGACGCCTCAGCGGGTGTGATCAAATCCGGCGGTAAAACCCGGCGGGCGGCGAAGATGGTCGTATTAGATATCGATCACCCGGACATCGAAGATTTCATCAAATGCAAAGTCGAAGAGGAAAAGAAGGCCTGGGCGTTGATCGAAGCGGGCTACGATTCCAGTCTCGACGGCCCGGCGTACGGCAGCGTGTTTTTCCAAAACGCCAACAATTCGGTGCGCGTGACCGATGATTTCATGCGTGCCGTCCAGGAGGATGGCGACTGGCAGACCAAATACGTCAGGAGCGGCGAGCCTTGCGAGACCTTCAAGGCGCGGGATCTTTTGCGCATGATCGGCGAGAGCACCTATTTCTGCGGCGACCCGGGCATGCAGTACGACACCACGATCAACGATTGGCATACCTGTTCGAACACGGCGCGCATCAACGCCTCCAATCCATGCTCCGAATACATGCACCTGGACAACTCGGCCTGCAATTTGGCGTCGCTCAATTTGCTCAAGTATTTGCGCGAAGACGGAGTCTTTGACACGGAAGCTTTCCGCCGGGTTGTCGATATCGTGATCTTGGCGCAGGACATTCTGGTCGATAATTCCTCGTACCCGACGGCTGAGATCGCTGCCAACGCTCACGCATTCCGCGAACTCGGCATGGGCTACGCCAATCTCGGCGCGCTCCTGATGTCGCTGGGTCTGCCTTACGATTCCGACGCGGGTCGGGCTTACGCATCGGCCGTGACGGCGTTGATGTCGGGGCAGGGCTATTTGCAATCGAGTCGCAACGCCGCTGCCACAGGGGCGTTTGCCGGCTACGAAGTGAATCGCCAGCCGATGCAGCGCGTGCTCAATAAGCACCGCGCCCAGGCTTACAAGATCTCGCCGTCTCACGTGCCGCTCGATTTGCTCGCCGCAGCGCGCGAAGCGTGGGATCTTGCCTGTGCGGAAGCCGAGAAAAACGGCGTAAAGAACTCGCAGATCTCCGTGTTGGCGCCGACCGGCACCATTGCTTTCATGATGGACTGCGATACCACCGGGGTGGAGCCCGATATCGCGCTCGTCAAATACAAGAAGCTTGTCGGCGGCGGGCTTTTGAAGATCGTCAACAACACCGTGCCGCGCGCGCTGCGGCGCCTGGGCTACGACGTCAAGCAGATCCAGGATATCGTCGAATATATCGAGGAGCACGATACCATCGAAGGCGTGCCGCACCTAAAAGACGACGATCTTCCGGTTTTCGATTGCGCGTTCAAGCCGGCCAACGGCAGCCGCACGATCCATTACATGGGCCATGTCAAAATGATGGGCGCCGTGCAGCCGTTTATCTCCGGCGCGATTTCCAAAACCATCAATATGCCCACCGAGGCCACCATCGAAGACATCATGCACGCCTATATGGAGTCGTGGAAGCTCGGCCTCAAGGCGGTGGCGATCTATCGCGACGGCTCCAAGCGCACGCAGCCGCTCAACACGGCCAAGGACAAGGAAGAGCAGAAGACGGCGACCGTCGAGCCCAAGGAGCCGCGACCCTACCGGCGCAAGCTGCCCGATGAGCGTCCCTCGATTACGCACAAATTCGACATCGCCGGTCATGAAGGTTATATCCATGTCGGCAAATACGACAATGGCGAGCCCGGTGAGATCTTTATTCGCATGTCGAAAGAAGGCTCGACGATTTCCGGTTTGATGGATTCTTTCGCCACGGCGATCTCCATGGCGCTTCAATACGGGGTGCCGTTGAGGGTCTTGGTCGACAAGTTCAGCCATATGCGCTTCGAGCCGTCGGGTTTTACGAAAAACCCGGATATCCCCATGGCCAAGTCGATCATGGACTACATTTTTCGCTGGATGGCGACCAAATTCCTCGACAGCGATGCGCAGCAGGAAGTCGGCATCGTCCGCCCCGAGCCGATCGAAGAGTCGCCTGCCAAAAAGGTCGTCTCGATCGCTGCCCCGCGCGGCGGGGCGCCGGTGGCGACCATCAGCAGTGTGACGAGTCTCTACCAACAAGATGCGCCGCCTTGTCCGGACTGCGGCGCGATCATGATCCGCAGCGGCGCCTGCTATAAATGCATGAACTGCGGCGCGGTGAGCGGCTGCTCCTAAGACGGTCGCGCCAAAATTCAGGAAATTCACCGATGGGCCGGCAACGCCGGCCCATCCGTTTTTGGGGCTCGTAGCGCCGGGTTTACGAGGAGTCCGCGCCTACTTCCTTTCGAGATGAAGCACGCCCTTCTCGGTGTCGATATCGATGCGGAAGTGACTTAGAAAGTTGAGTCCCAACAGCCCTGCGACCTGCGGATCCGGAATGGCGTCGTGAACCGCGATCGGCAGCTCGCGAACCTCCATGCCGCCGACGGCGATGGAACCGAGACTCGTCACGGGAGCGTTGATGAGACCATTGGCAGTTTGAAACGGCAAGGTTTTGGTATTCGCTCCAATGTCGATGGAAAGCTCACGCGCGAGCGCATTGGAGATCAAGGTGTAACTCGCGCCGGTGTCGACGACAAATTTTGCCGAACGTTTATTGTTCAAAGTCGCCTGGATGACCACGACTTGACCGTGTCTTTCGATGGGGACGGAGGCTTTTCGCGGCGGCGGCCTGATCTCGGGTTCGGCAACTCGCGGGCTCTCCGGGGTCGAAACTCGATTGAGTTTTTCGCGGAATTTTAGCGGGACGTTGTGCAAATTGTCGGTAATATGGGTGACGCCCTTTTCGTCGGTCCAACGATAATACTCCGCCGCCCCGATTGGGAGCAGGAGAAGTGAAACGAGGCAAAATGCCGCGAGGCCGGCAGAACTAAGCATCACGATAACCGCCAATCTAACACCTTTGAATACGGTGGAGAACCCCAATGTTTTACTGCGGGGTTTGTCGCGATGAGAAATGCTTGTTGCCGCGGAATTGGCGCTTCACCAGACCGGATGCGCTGCTTTACAAGGTTGGGTCAGTATGTTAGAAAATCTACAACTAAAAGGAAAGAGAGACAAAAAGCGGAGATTATGGCGATTACTGAACCGCAGAGAAAAGAGGTGGTTGAGCAGTTCAGGGTTCATTCCACGGACACCGGCTCTCCAGAAGTGCAAGTCGCGCTCCTCAGCCAGCGCATCGAACATCTTACCGGGCATTTCAAAGTCCATGTGAAGGATCACCATTCTCGTCGTGGCCTCCTGAAGCTCGTAGGGCAACGAAGAAGGCTTTTGGATTATCTTCGAAGTTCAGATTTCGGCAGGTACCAGAACCTGATCCAGAGGCTTGGAATACGCAAGTAGCTGTTCCAAAGCCGTTGCCCGCTTCTACGCTTTCGTCACACACGTCTCCCGCCCGAGGATTCTTCTATGGTTAAAAAAATCGAATTAGATTTCCATGGCCGACCCTTATCTATAGAAATCGGTCGCTTGGCCAAACAGGCCGATGGGGCCGCATTGGTGCAATATGGCGAAACCGTCGTGCTGGTCACCGCGGTAGCCGCCCGAGATCTAAAACTGGATACGGATTTTTTTCCGCTCACCGTCGACTACCAGGAAAAGACCTTTGCCGCAGGCAAGATTCCCGGCGGGTTTTTCAAGCGCGAAGGGCGCCCGTCGGAAAAAGAGATCCTTACCTGCCGGTTAATTGACCGCTCGATTCGCCCGTTGTTCGCGGAAGGTCTGCGTTGCGAGACGCAAGTGATTGCAACAGTCCTCTCGGCCGACCGTGAGAACGACCCCGATGTCGTTGCCATGCTTGGCGCTTCTGCCGCCCTGCACGTTTCCGATATACCCTTCAACGGCCCGCTGGCGGGAGTTCGCATCGGCCGCAACAATGGCCGGTGGATCATGAATCCTACCCAAAGCCAGCTCGATGAAAGCGACGTGGACATTTTTCTGTCCGGCAGCAAGGACGCCATCGTTATGGTGGAGGGGGGCGCTCAGACGGTCCCCGAAGAAGAAATTCTTGAAGCCTTATTCGCCGGCCATGAGGCGATTCAGCCGTTGATCGAGATTCAAGAGCAGATTCGCCGGGAGATCGGCAAACCGAAACGGGAAGTGCCGCTCGCAAAGCTCGACCAAGCCGTGGTCAGGCGAGTCCAAGAATTGGCGCTCGCCAAGCTCCAGCGGGCGCTCGAAGTCCCGGAGAAGCTCGAGCGCTATAAACGCATCGCCGAGGCGAAAGCCGAGGTGGTGCCGCAAGCTTTGGCGGAGTTTCCCGAGAAGCAAAAAGATATCAAGAACGCATTCGAAGAGCTCAAACGCAGTGTCTTTCGCGGCTTGGTCATTCAGCAAGAGCGGCGCATCGACGGCCGCGGTTTGAAGGACATTCGCCCGATCACTTGCGAAGTCGAAGTGCTGCCGCGAACGCACGGCTCGGCGCTGTTCACCCGCGGCGAAACCCAGGCGCTGGTGGTGACCACCTTGGGCACAACCTCGGATGAGCAGAGAGTCGATGCGCTGATCGGCGAGCATTTCAAGAAATTCATGCTCCATTACAATTTTCCGCCCTTCAGCGTCGGTGAAGTAAAATTCTTGCGCGGTCCCGGCCGACGCGAGATCGGCCACGGCAACCTCGCGGAACGCGCGCTATTGCCGGTGCTGCCGGTGGACGACAGCTTCCCCTACACCATCCGAATCGTCTCCGAGATATTAGAGTCCAACGGCTCGACCTCGATGGCGAGCGTGTGTGGCGGTTCGCTCTCGCTGATGGACGCCGGAGTGCCCATAAGCGCGCCGGTGGCGGGGATCGCCATGGGTTTGATCAAAGAAGGCGAGCATGTGCGGGTGCTCTCCGACATTCTCGGCGATGAGGACCACCTGGGCGATATGGATTTCAAAGTCGCCGGCACTTCCGCCGGCGTGACCTCGCTGCAGATGGATATCAAAGTGAGCGGCGTGAATCGTGACGTCATGCAGCAGGCTCTGCACCAGGCCAAGGAAGGCAGGCTGCACATTCTTGGCATCATGAATGAAACCCTGGCGGGCGCCCGCACCAACGTGTCGGGCCACGCGCCGCGTATCGTGACCTTGAAGGTCAAGCCGGACAAGATTCGTGAGATCATCGGCCCGGGCGGCAAGGTGATCCGCGGCATCATTGAAGCTACCGGCGTCAAGATGGACGTCGAAGACGACGGCACGGTGCGCATCGCTTCGGTCGACGAAGAGGCCGCGAAAAAAGCCATTGAGATGGTGCAGAGAATCACCGCCGAAGCCGAGATCGGTAAAATATACAAAGGCACCGTGCGTAAGATCGTCGAGTTTGGCGCTTTCGTCGAGATTTTTCCCGGCACCGATGGTTTGGTGCATATTTCCCAACTCTCCGCTGAGCGCGTGCGCAAGGTGACGGATGTGCTGAAAGAGGGCGACGAGGTCATGGTCAAGGTTTTGGAAATCGATCGTCAAGGGAAAATTCGCTTAAGCCGCAAAGAGGCGCTTGAAGAAACCGGCGGGAGTTCGTCCGCATCCGATGCGCAGGCCTGACTATTGAGCCGGGATTGATGTTCGCCAAAACCGTCCTCGACAACGGCATCCGCATCGTCTCGCACGAGATGCCGGACAATCGCTCGGTGAGTCTCGGCATCTGGGTGGAGAACGGCTCGCGCCATGAGAGCGAAGCTGAAAACGGCATTTCCCACTTTATCGAGCACTTGCTGTTCAAGGGCACCGAGCGGCGCAGCGCGGCGCAAATCGCCGAAGAGATGGATGCGGTCGGCGGTGTCATCAATGCGTTTACCTCCAAAGAGAATACCTGCTACTACGCCAAGGTGCTCGACGAGAATTTGCCGCTGGCGATCGACCTGTTGAGCGATATTTTTCTGCACTCCAGTTTCGACGCCGAAGAGATCGAGCGCGAGCGATCGGTCATTCTCCAGGAGATCTCTCAAGCCGAAGACACGCCGGATGACTACGTGCACGATCTTTTCAACCTGGATTTTTTCCAGGATCATCCGATCGGCTGGCCGATTTGCGGCCGGCAAGAGACCGTCAACGGATTTCGCCGGCAGGACATCGTCAACTTCTTCAAATCGCGCTATCGGCCGCAGCGCGTAGTCGTCGCCGCCGCGGGCAATATTCGCCACACGGCATTGGTCGAGGAAATGGCGGCGCGCCTGGGATCGATCAATGGCGCGGCCGCCAACAGCATCGGAAAAATCCGCGGCGAAACGGTGCCCGAGATGGCGAGCGGCGTGTATCCGCATGCCAAGCCGTTGGAGCAAGTCCATCTCTGCCTCGGCATGTCCGGCATTCACCAGAGTCACCCCAAACGCTACATCGGTTACGTGCTGAACACGCTGCTCGGCGGCGGCATGAGCTCGCGCCTGTTTCAGGAGATTCGCGAGAAGCGCGGCAAGGCCTATTCGGTTTATTCGTTTTCATCATCGTACAAGGACGTCGGCTATTTCGGCGTCTACGCGGGAACTAGCCTTGAGGCCACCGAAGAGGTCGTCGATCTGATCACGGCGGAACTCAAGAAGCTTGCCGCCGGCGATATCACGGACGCAGAACTTCAGCGCACGCAGGGCCAGCTCGTCGGCAGCACCATGTTGGGCCTGGAGTCGACGGATTCCTGGATGAGCCACATCGCGCGCAACGAAATCTATTTCGGCAATGCCGTGACCACGGAGGAGATTTGCCAGCGCATTCGGGCGGTGCGCCGCCCTGACGTCGTCGAGCTCGCGAAAGAATTTTTTCATGGCGACGGCATGATGCTCACGCTGCTGGGCGATTTTCCCGACGGGTTTCAACTTAAAAATCTAGACACGAGTCACTAACCGCGCGGGCATCGTCGCGCGGCGGGCCAAAGTGGAAGAAGTTCGCATTGAGATCAAGCGCCTGCGGCCGGGTCCGGCGCGAACGGCGCTGCCGGCGTACATGACCGAGGGCGCCGCCGGCATGGATGTGTGCGCGGATCTCGAGCGCGATAGCCAGATTGCGCCGCTGCAGCGCGCGCTCATTCCCACCGGCATAGCCATTGCCCTGCCAATCGGTTTCGAAGCGCAAATCCGACCGCGCAGCGGCCTGGCCCTGAACCAAGGATTGACTCTGCTGAACAGTCCCGGAACGATAGACTCGGACTATCGCGGCGAGATTCAAATCATCGCAATCAATTTGGGAGAGACACCGATCGTGATTCAACCTGGCCAGCGCATCGCGCAGATGGTCGTGCAGCGCGTCGTCCGGGCAACTTGGCAGGAAGTGAACGATCTCGGTTCGACCGCGCGTGAAGCCGGCGGCTTCGGACATACGGATAAAAAGAATTGACGTTCAAGGTTCAAAAGTTCAATGGTATGAATCAGCATCGTCATCGAACCAGAAACTGCCAACTGTGAACCGATAAGAGGTATTTGCAGCATGATCCCGCGTTATACCCGGCCGGAGATGGGCCGGATCTGGTCGGAAGAAAACGGCTTTCAAAAGTGGCTTGACGTGGAAATTCTCGCCGCCGAGGGTTTATCCAAGCTCGGCAAGGTGCCCAAAGCCGCCATCGCCCGCATGCGCAGGAAAGCGCGCTTCGATGTGAAGCGGATTCGTGCGATTGAAGCCGAAGTCAAGCATGAGATCATCGCTTTTTTAAGCTCAGTGGCCGAGTCAGTCGGCGACGATGCGCGCTATCTGCACGTCGGCATGACTTCTTCGGATGTCATGGATACGGCGCTGGCGATTCAATTCAAGGAAGCCTCGGCTATCATCGAGCAAGATCTAAAAGACTTGATTCTGGTACTGCGCCGCCAGGCGCATAAGTACAAACGTACGGTCATGGTCGGCCGCACCCACGGCGTCCATGCCGAACCGATCACCTTTGGGCTCAAGCTCGCGCTCTGGCATCAGGAAATGGAGCGCAACCTAAAGCGTTTCAAGAATGCCGTTGAGGACATCTGCGTCGGGCAGATTTCCGGCGCGGTGGGCACCTTCGCGCAAATATCGCCGAAGGTCGAAACCTACGTGTGCAAAAAGAGCGGCCTCAAGCCGGCCCTGGTTTCCAATCAAATTATCCAGCGCGACCGCCACGCCTATTATTTCGCCACCCTGGCGATCATTGCGAGCTCGCTGGAAAAATTCGCCGTGGAGGTACGCCATCTACAACGCACCGAGGTGCAGGAGGCCGAAGAGCCGTTTACCCAGGGCCAGAAGGGTTCATCCGCGATGCCCCATAAGCGAAACCCGATATTGTCCGAAAACGTTTCCGGCATGGCGCGGCTGATGCGCGCCTACGCCGCGGCGGCAATGGAAAACGTGCCGCTCTGGCATGAGCGGGATATCAGTCATTCGTCGGTCGAGCGGGTGATCGCGCCGGACGCGACGATCGCGCTGGATTTCATGCTTCGGCGCATGACCTACGTGCTCGGCAATCTGTGCGTGTATCCGGAAAACATGAAACGGAACCTGGAAAAAAGCGGCGGCACGGTCTTCTCGGAAAAGATCCTGCTCGCGCTGGTCGATAAAGGCGTGGCGCGCGATAGCGCGTATCGCATGGTGCAGAAACATGCGCTGAAAGCCGGCAGGGACGGCGGCGACCTGAAGCAGGAGCTTGTTTCGGATCCGGAAATCAACCGCTATTTGTCGGCCAAGGAGATCGATGCGGTTTGGGGCGTCGAGCAGCATCTGGCCAACGTGGATTCTATATTTCGCCGGGTGTTCCGCTAAGACCTCGGGTAGGATTCGAGAGCCATGCGAGTCAAAATTTACGTATCACTGAAAAGAGGCGTGCTCGATCCGCAAGGCAAGGCGATCGAGCGCTCGCTGCATACCTTGGGGTACGAGGAAGTCCGCGAGGTGCGCGCGGGCAAGTACATCGAGCTCGAACTCGACGCCACGTCGCGCGACGCCGCCGAACTTCGAATTCGTGAAATTTGTGATAAACTACTTGCTAATCCCGTCATCGAAGATTTCCGCTACGAAATGGATGCCGAGTAGCGGGGCTAAGCGAAAAGGCTAAGCCAGGGGGACTGTAACTCGCCTGTCATTGCAGGCGGTCGCTCCGCCCTCAGCACTTGGAACTATTATGCGTTGGGGTGTCATCACTTTTCCGGGCTCGTGCGACGATCACGACGTCTTTGATTCGCTGAAGTCCGAGCTCGGCCAGAAGGTCAAGATGCTCTGGCATAAGGACGGGCTCGTCGGCAACTTCGACTGCATCGTTTTGCCGGGCGGATTTTCCTACGGCGATTATCTACGCTGCGGCGCCATGGCGCGCTTTTCGCCGATTTTGCGCGGCGTGGTTGAGTTTGCCCGGAGCGGCGGTTTGGTGCTGGGGATTTGCAACGGCTTTCAGATCCTCTGCGAGGCCGGCCTATTGCCCGGCGCGCTGGTGCGAAACGCCGATCTTCAGTTTGTCTGCCGTGCGGTCCATTTGCGGGTCGAAGAAAGCGATACGCCGTTTACGTCCGGACTCAAACGGGGTCAGATTCTCAAGATGCCGGTCAAACATGGTGAGGGCTGCTACTATGCCGATGCGGCAACCCTCGAGCAACTGCGCAGGAATCGCCAGATCTTGCTGCGCTACGTCGACGGCAAAGGAAAACCGACGGCGCCGGCGAATCCCAACGGCTCGGTGGAAAACATTGCCGGTCTCTGCAACGAGGGACGCAATGTCTTCGGCTTGATGCCGCATCCGGAGGATGCCTGCAGCAAGCTCCTCGGGAGCGAGGATGGCGCCAAGATCTTCACCTCGATTGCGGCGGCGTGCGCGCAAAAGGCGGACGCTCATGTCTGAGGCCCAGGCGGAGAAGCTTGCCGCGCCCGCCGTGACGCCGGAGCTTGTCACCAGTCACGGCCTTACCGCCGACGAATACCAAAAGATCCTAAACGCGCTGGGTCGCGAGCCCAACTACACCGAATTGGGGGTTTTCTCCGTCATGTGGTCGGAGCACTGTAGCTACAAGAGCTCCCGTTATTATCTTAAAAGTCTGCCGACCGATGGGCCCACCGTGCTCCAGGGCCCCGGCGAGAATGCCGGCGTCGTGGACATCGGCGGCGGCTTGGCAGTCGCTTTCAAGATCGAGAGCCACAATCATCCGTCGTTTATCGAGCCCTATCAAGGCGCCGCCACGGGAGTCGGCGGCATCCTGCGGGACATATTTACCATGGGCGCCCGCCCGATCGCTTCGCTCAATTCGCTGCGCTTCGGCAGCATCGACCATCCGCGCACCCGCTATCTCGTTGCCGGAGTCGTCGCGGGCATCGGCGGCTACGGCAACTGCATCGGTGTCCCGACAGTCGGCGGGGAGTGTTCTTTCGACGAATGCTACAACGCGAATATTTTAGTCAACGCCTTTACCCTCGGCATCGTCAAGAAAAAACAAATCTTCACTGGCGTCGCCAAAGGGATCGGCAACCCGGTGATCTACGTCGGCTCGAAGACCGGGCGCGACGGCATTCATGGCGCGACCATGGCGTCGGAATCGTTCTCCGAGGAAAAAGAACAGCGCCGGCCCACCGTGCAGGTCGGCGATCCGTTCACCGAGAAACTGCTGCTCGAAGCGTGTCTGGAGCTGATGGAAAAAGATTGCATCATCGGCATTCAGGACATGGGCGCCGCCGGTCTGACCAGTTCATCTTCGGAAATGGCCGGCCGCGGCGGTTGTGGCGTGGAGCTTGACTTATCGGCGGTGCCGCTTCGTGAAAGCGGCATGACGCCTTACGAGATCCTCCTTTCCGAATCGCAGGAGCGGATGCTCCTGGTGGCCAAGCAAGGCAGCGAAGACGAGATCAAGAAGATATTTGACAAATGGGACCTCGATGCGGTCGTAGTCGGCCGGGTGACCGAGGATCAGCGGTTTCGCGCCCTGTGGCACGGCGAAGAAGTTGCGAACATACCGATTCACGCGCTGACCAAAGAGGCGCCGGCCTATCAACGCCCGGCCACGCGGCCGGCGCAACAGGACCAGTTGCAACACTTGGAGCTGTCCACGGTGAAAGAACCCAAGGACCTTGGCGCAGCGTTAAAGCAGTTGCTCGCATCGCCGAACCTAGCGTCCAGGGAATGGATCTATCGACAATATGATCAATACGTCCGCACCAACACGGTGGTCGGACCTGGCGCCGATGCCGCCGTTATCCGCATCAAAGGGACAGCCAAGGGTTTGGCGCTGACCGTCGACGGCAATAGCCGTTATTGCTATCTCGATCCTTATGTCGGCGGTGTGGTCGCGGTGGCCGAAGCGGCGCGCAATCTTGCCTGCGTGGGGGCTCGTCCGATCGGATTGACCGATTGCTTGAATTTCGGCAGCCCGGAGAATCCTGGAGTGATGTGGCAATTTGCCCAGGTGATTCAGGGTATGCGCGATGCCTGCACGGCGCTCGATGTTCCGGTTGTGAGCGGCAATGTGAGCTTTTATAATGAAACTGACGGCACGCCCATTTACCCGACGCCTACCATCGGCATGGTCGGGCTGATTGACAAAGTCGAGCGCACGGTGACGCCCTGGTTTAAGTCCGCGGGCGACATGGTCGTCCTGCTCGGACGCACGCGCGAGGAGTTGGGTGGCAGTGAATATCTCAAGTGGGTGCATGGTTTGACCCGGGGTACGCCGCCGTGGATCGACCTTAAATTGGAGCAAGCGGTTCACCTCGCTTGTCTTGAAGCGATTGACCGGGAGCTGCTGAGTTCGGCGCATGATGTTTCCGATGGCGGTCTGGCGGTAGCCCTGGCGGAATGCTGCGTGGGCCATCCGGAAAGGCCGCTCGGAGTGCGCATTGAAACCCATGAAATGATCCGCGGCGACGCTTCGCTGTTCAGTGAGTCGCAGTCGCGCATCGTGGTATCACTGCAAGAGCAAAACATCGATCGTCTGAAAGAGATCGCCGCGCGGCGCGGTGTTCCCATGCAGGTTATTGGCGCGGTGGGCGGTAACCGGTTGACGATTCAACCGCTGGTGCAGTTGCCGGTGGACGAGTTAAGAACGATTTGGTCGACGGCGCTGGCAGCGAAGCTCCAGTAGCTTCGAAACCGAGACGGCGATTGTCGAAAGACGGATTTCAGCGATAGTGAAATAAACGATGCCGGACAAATTCCACGACGAGTGCGCGGTGATGGGTGTTTACGGCCATCCCGAAGCGGCCAACATGGTCTACCTGGGACTGTACGCATTGCAGCACCGTGGTCAGGAATCCTGCGGCATCGTTTCCTCGGATGGCAAGGGACTGATTTCACATCGCCAGATGGGGCTGGTTGCCGACGCGTTCAAAGAAGACGTGATCAAGCGTCTCGAAGGTTCCAGCGCCATCGGCCACAATCGCTATTCGACGCAAGGACAGAGTCACCTCAAAAACGCCCAGCCTTTCGTGGTCGAGTATTCCCAAGGGCCGATTGCGATCTCGCATAACGGTAATTTGGTCAACGGCGCGCTCCTGCGCGAAGAGTTGGAGCGCACCGGCTCGATTTTTCAGTCGACCACCGATACCGAAGTCATCATCCACCTCATCGCCACATCGAAAGAGTCGACGCTTATGGGGCGGATCATCGAAGCGCTGAGCCGGGTGCGCGGCGCCTATTCGCTGCTCTTTCTCACGCTGGATAAGATGATCGCGGCGCGCGATCCGCACGGTTTTCGCCCGCTCGTTCTCGGCAGGTTTGCCGAGGGAAAAAATCGCGGCGCCTACGTGGTCGCTTCCGAGACCTGCGCGCTGGATCTCATCGAGGCCGAATACGTGCGTGACGTCGAGCCGGGTGAGATCATCACTGTCGGCGCCGACGGTGAACTGGAATCGCTTAAACCGTTTCCGCCGGTGCCGCACGCCAAATGCATTTTCGAGTACATTTATTTTGCCCGCCCCGACAGCAAGCTTTTCGGACATAACGTTTACCAGGTGCGCAAGGAGCTCGGCCGCCAGCTCGCGCGCGAGAGCGGAGTCGCCGCGGATCTGGTCACCCCCGTGCCGGATTCGGGCGTGCCGGCGGCTATTGGCTACTCCGAGGAAGCGAAGATTCCGTTGGAATTCGGCCTGATCCGTAATCACTACGTCGGGCGAACCTTCATCGAGCCGCAGCAGACGATTCGCAACTTCGGCGTCAAGATCAAGCTCAATGCCCAGCGCGATGTCTTGGACGGCAAACGCGTGGTCGTCGTCGATGATTCGATCGTGCGCGGCACCACCAGCCGTAAGATCATCCGCATGCTGCGCGACGCCGGTGCCAGGGAGGTGCACATGCGCATCAGCTCGCCGGCGACGATCAGTCCTTGTTATTACGGCATAGACACGCCGACGCGTTCTGAGCTCATCGCCTCGTCGAACTCCGTGGAAGAGATCCGCGGCTACATCGAAGCCGATACGCTCGCCTATTTGAGCAACGACGGCATGTACGCTCATTTCGGCGGACAAAAAGAAGGCTTCTGCGACGCGTGCTTCACCGGCAATTATCCCGTCCATTTCGAGGACGAAGGCCATACCCACCAGCTCCAGCTTTTCGATGCGATGAGCCGGTAGCGGCTCATCGCAGTCCCGCTATCGCCATTCTCCTGGCGCGGTAATATCCGGGCCCCGTCTGATCCCAATTCTCTCACAGTCGCCGCGGTCAACTCATTGGCGGCAAGCATGAATGAAATTCGCCCCATTTGGTTTGTCGCCGACTGACTCGGATATTTAATTCACGCGGCTGGCGTAAACGCACTGCCGCGCAAATTTTTGAATCGCTTGGGGTTCATTTCCCGCAGCTTGCTGCGTTTGAGCAACAGACCGAGTATTTTCGTGCGCCGGGTATTGAGCTTGGCGCGCGTCGTGCGAACGAGTTGTTTCGGCGTCTTGCCATTGACGACCAGCACCACGCCTTCGACCATGGTCGACAATAGAATCGCGTCGCTGACCGCCATTACGGGTGAGGAGTCGATAAAAATAAAGTCGAACTCGCGGCGCAGCTCGTCGAGTATCTGGTGCGATTCGGCCTACACGGCGGCGAAAAACAAGGAGGCCGCGCTGCGCAGCCAGATGAATGAACAAAAGCAAACCACCCTCGACCTCAAGGATTCCGCCGTCCATTATGCCATTCTGGCGCGCGACGTCGACACCAACCGCCAGCTCTACGACAGCGTGCTGCAGCGCATCAAGGAAATGGGCGTGGCGGCGCAGCTCCGCAACTCGAACATTTACGTGATGGAAAAAGCCCAGGCGCCGCTCGGCCCTTCCTACTCGGATTGAACGATGTTTCAATAGCAGGATCTCAATCCGACGACGCTCTGTAGAAGAGAGCGCGCGGTATCCTAACAGTTCTTTTCTCGTAATTGCAGCGAAGTAAACCCTGTGCAGGGGAGAGTCGAGGATCTCCCGCATTCGTTCGAAACCGTTCAGATAATCGATAAAAATGTCGGTATCGGCGATGAAAGAGATTGGACGACGAGCCACTTAGTCGTCCCGAGCGAGAGCTTTTAAAAAGGCGGCGCCGCCGCGCGGGTCTTGGTCGCGTAATTTGTTAACATAGGCAAGGCTGGGGAGACGTTTTTTTCTCCACATGCCGAATCCTCGTTGCTGCGGGGTTGTGGCTTGGGCAAAAAAGTGATCGACGACAGCCTGGGGGATACGCTGCTGGTTGCCGATACGAATAGCTGGGATGTCTCCTTTGCGAATAAGTGTGCGGACGCGGTCCCCGGAAATTTTGAAGATCCTGGCAAATTCCGCGACTGTGTACACTTCCTGATTCGGTACAGCTTTCTTTTCGTTCTTGGCCATTTGAGTACTTATACCAACTGGTAAGCATCGTGTAAACGGAAGTCAGCAGCCAGCGGTTGGGGGGAAGCAGGTACATGAAGCGCAATGAGTGAACGCAAGAGACGCTCACCCCAATAAACGCAAGTAACCCAATAAGCACCGAACGCTCCGAGGCTCCCTGCTCTATGCTCCTGGCTACATGCACTCCGCGCTTACGCAATAGCTCCATGCTCCCAGAGTCACCATGAAGATCCTCTACGTGTCGCAATATTTTCCGCCGGAAATGGGCGCGCCGGCGG
>Ga0075431_100000619_pt1 | contig 29975 bp, 29 predicted proteins | sample RhiMetdeltSRZDD5_FD_75297 | JGI IMG/M metagenome (GOLD analysis project Ga0075431, IMG submission 75297) | Populus rhizosphere microbial communities from Tennessee, USA - Rhizosphere MetaG P. deltoides SRZDD5 | ecosystem: Host-associated > Plants > Roots > Rhizosphere > Soil | place: USA... | reverse complement strand
GGAATGGCGGGCGCGCCGTCGCGGCCCAAGGTGATGCCGATGGCGCCCCCGAGTGCCATGGTGGCCAGATCGTGCGCGGGGCGATCGCGGTAGGGGCCGTCCTGGCCGAAGGCGCTGATGGAGCAATAGACGATGCGCGGGTTGCGCGCCGCCACCGTTGCGTAGTCGACGCCGAGGCGCTGCATCACGCCGGGACGGTAGGACTCGATAAAAACATCGGCCGCATCGCAAAGCTGCAGGAGCGCCTTGCGCCCCTCCGGACTCTTGAGGTCGAGCACGACGCTCTTCTTGCCGCGGTTGACGTTGCGGAAGAAGACGGTCGAAGGCCCGTCGGAGAAGCCGATATGGCGCCCGGGGTCGCCTTCCCCGGGCGGCTCGACCTTGATGACCTCGGCGCCGTGGTCGGCGAGCGCCATGGTGAGGTAGGGGCCGGGGAGGAACACCGACAGGTCGACGACCTTGAGGCCTTCGAGCTTCATGCGTGGGTCATCCTGGTGCGCCGATACGCATTGAGGTCGGGAGTCCCCCCACCCCTAGCCCCTCCCCGCAAGGGGGAGGGGAACCCGTCGGCGCAAGGGAGAGGGTCCGGCGTCACTCAGCGGCCGCCCTGGGGTGGGTGGAGCCGAGCAGCGCCTCGTTGTCGGCGCCGAGCGGCGAGCAGACCTTCTGGGAGAGGCGCTGGCCGTCGATCTTGAGGGGGTTGGCGAGCATCTTGAAGTCCGGCTTGGCGGGATGCGGGACGGTGCGCACCATGCCCGTCTCGGCGACGAACGGGTTGGCCACCGCCTGCGCCACGTCGTAGACCGGCGCCGCAGGCACTAGGCCGCTCAGCGCGGCCAGCCATTCGTCCGTCGTCCGCGCGCTCATGGCCGCATCCAGCTCGCGGGTGAGCTCCGCCCGGTTCTCGCGCCGCGCCGCCGCCGTGACGAACCTCGGATCGGTTGTCAGGTCCACCCGGCCGATGCGCTCCGCCAGCACATCCCAGAACTTGTCCTTCATGCACATGACGTAGAGCCAGCCGTCCTTCGTGCGCACGGTCTGCACGGGGGTGAGCGACTGGTGGGCGCCGCGCGGCAGCCTGGCGGGCATGGGGCCGCCGTTGATGAACCAGGTGCCGGGGTACGACAGCAGATGCATGGCCGTGTCGAACAGGCACATGTCGACATCGCACCCTTTGCCGGTCTGGCGCGCGCGCATCACGCACGAGAGCAGGCCGACCATGCCGGTCATTCCGGTTAGGAAGTCGATCACCGAGGAACCGAAGCGCTGTGGCGGGCCGTCGGGCTCCCCGGTCAGCGACATCAAGCCCGCCTCCGCCTGCATGAGGAAGTCGTACCCGGGCCAGCCCTTGCGGGAATTGTCACGGCCGTAGGCGGAGATGTGCAGGCAGACAATGGCCGGGTTGACGGCGGCGAGGCTGCCGTAGTCGAGCCCCAGCTTCTCGGGCTGATCGCCGCGCAGGTTGTTCATGATCGCGTCGGCGCCGGCGGCGAGACGGTGCAGCTCCGCGCGCCCCGCGGCGCTCTTGAGATCGAGCGTGACGCTCTTCTTGTTGGTGTTGATGGACTGGAAGTATTCGCTGTCGTCCTGGCCGAGGAAGCGGGGACCGACGTTGCGCGAGGTGTCGCCCCTGGTCTCCGCGTTCTCGACCTTGATCACCTCTGCGCCGAGGTCGGCGATGAACATCGAGGCATACGGCCCCGCACCGAACTGCTCAACGGCGAGAAGGCGCATTCCTTCGAGAGGTTTGTTCATGCGACGGGATTCCGCTTGATCCATTGCCTGGCGATGATGATGCGCTGCATTTCGTTGGTCCCCTCCCCGATGCACATGAGCGGCGCGTCGCGGTAGAGCCGCTCCACGTCAAACTCCTTGGAGTATCCGTAGCCGCCGTGGATGCGCAGCGACTCGATCGCGTTCTCGAGCGCGGCCTCGGAGGCGAAGTACTTGGCCATGCCGGCCTCCAGGTCGCAGCGCTCGCCACGGTCGAATGCGGCAGCGGCGTCGAGCGTCAGGAGACGCGCGGCGCGCGCCCTGGTCGCCATCTCGCCGAGCTTGAGCTGGATCGCCTGGTGCTCGCAGATCGGCTTGCCGAAGGTCTTGCGCACCTGAGCGTACTCGGTGGCGAGCCCGAGCGCGCCCTCGGCCACGCCGACGCCGCGCGCGGCGACGTTGATGCGCCCCAGCTCCAAGCCGCCGGTGGCCTGGAAGAAGCCCTGCCCCTCGACGCCGCCGATCAGGTGATCGGCGGAGAGCCGGTAGCTGTCGAAGACGAGCTCGCCGGAGTCGATCGACTTGTAGCCGAGCTTCTCGAGCTTGCGGCCCACCGTGAAGCCCGCCTGCTTCGGAGCGATGAACATGCTCATGCCCTTGTAGCGCGGCTGGGACTCGGGGTCCGTCTTCACCAGGAGGGCGAAGCAGCCGCCCTCGATGCCGTTGGAGATCCAGGTCTTGGTGCCGTCGATGACGTAGCCGCCGTCGGGCTGGCGCCTGGCCGTCGTGCGGATCGCCTGCAGATCGGTGCCGGCGTCGGGCTCGGTGAGGGCCAGGCCGCCGCGCACGGCGCCGGTGGCGAGCCGCGGCAGCCAGGCCTGCCTCTGGGCCTCGGTGCCGAATTTCTCGATGGCGAGCGCCAGCATCAGGTGCGAGTTGAAGATGCCGGTGATGGCCATCCAGTCGCGCGAGATGCGCATCACGATCTTGGCGTAGGTGCCGGCCGGGAGGCCGAGGCCGCCGTACTCCGGGGCGATGGTGGCGCCGAACAGGCCCAGCTCCTTCATCTGCTCGACGGTCTCGGCCGGGTAGCGATCGGCGTGGTCGTACTCCCGGGCGATGGGCTTCACCTCCTTCTCGACCCAGCGATCGATAGCGTCGAGCAACTGCGCCTCGTCGTCGGGATCGATATTGCGGAGCTTGGGCATCGAAGGCATACGGAGCTCCTGGTGGTCGGGTTCTCTGTGTCGGCTTTACCCAGCCACGCTTCCTGACTCAAGCAGTCCCGCCTCGCAGCCCTTGATCTGCTGCGCGAGATACCTGGAGTAGATGCGGCACTGGGCCAGGCTGCCGGCGATGAACCACAGGCCGGGCTGGGGCGTGCGCGTGAACATGTTGCGCAGCTCCAGGCCGTCGCCGAAGCCCCAGACCGGGCCAACGCGGGCGGCAACCTCCTCTCCGAACAACCTGGCAACCAGGTGCTCCTGGCCCTTGTAGCCGGTCGCCAGCACGACGAGGTCGGCGGGCAGCTCGTCGCCCCCCTTCAGGACGGCCCCGCCGGCAGCGAACCCGGCGATGTCGGAGAATTGCACGAGGCCGACCTTGCGGCCGGCCACGAGATCGGAGCAGCCGACGTTGAAGTAGTAGCCGCCGCCGCGGGTGAGGTACAGGAACTGCCAGCCGGTGCCGTCCTCACCGTCCTCGAGCTTGAAGCCGACACGCTCGAGCCCGTCGAGGAGCGTCTTGTCGAGCTTCTTGGCCTGTACGGTCATGGCGGCGTGGCTCTTCCTCGCCAGCGGCGTCGGCATCGACGATGCCAGGAGATCGCAGTCCTCGAGCGAAGGGCCCTCGTCGTAGAGGGCGTAGGCGAGCTGGGCGCTGGGCTCGATGTTGACGATGAGCGTCGGGCTGCGCTGCACCAGGGTGACCTTGGCGCCGCTCGAGTAGAGGTCCTGGGCGATGTCGTGGCCGCTGTTGCCGGTGCCGATGACGATGGCGCTCTTGCCCGACCAGTCCTCGCCGTCGCGGTAGCGGCTGGAATGCAGGACCGGGCCCTTGAAGCGGTCGAGCGTGGGGATGTCCGGCATGTTGGGGATGCCGCTGACCCCGGTGGCCATGACGATGTGGCGCGGGCGCATCTCGCGCGCCGAGCCGTCGGCCTGGCGCAGGACGACGCGCCAGCAGGCCTCGGCCTCGTCCCAGATGCCGCTCTCGAGCTCAGTGGACGGCCAGTAGTTGAGCTCCATGGCCTCGACGTAGGCCTCGAACCAGCCGGCGAGCATGTCCTTGGGGATATAGGTGGGCCAGCTCGGGGGAAACGGCATGTAGGGGAGGTGGTTGACCTGCACCTGGTTGTGCAGGGTGAGCGCGTGGTAGCGCTGCCGCCAGTTGTCGCCGATGCGCGGCCAGCGGTCGACGATCAGGGTGTCGACCTCGAGCTGGCCGAGGCGCGCCGCGATCGAAAGGCCCGCCTGCCCGCCGCCGACCACCAGCACGGCCGGGTCCCTGCCGGTGTAGGCCGCGGCGGCTCTCCTGAGGTCGAGCCAGTTGGGGCCCCGGAAATCGCGTGAGTAGGACTGGCCGGTGGGGCGCTTCCTGCCGATGCGCTCGGGGTAGCCTGTCAGCTCGTCCAGGGCAGTGAGGAGCGTCCAGGCCTTCGGCCTGCCGCCGGCGTCAGGCGTGAGGCGCAGGACCCCGCTGCCGCGGCCGACGGCCGTCACGAAGGAGAAGATCGCCTCGATGGCGCGGGTGCCGGCGCGCTCCACCCGACGCGGCGGCGTGCGTCCCGGGGCCAACTGGAAGCCTGACGGGCTGGCCCGGCGGGCCTGGGACGCCAGCCCGGCGGCGATGCCGTCGGCGCCACCGACGGTCGCAATGTCCCAGGCGAGGGCCAGCAGGTCGCGCCAGTAGCTCTCGGGGTGAAACAGGGACTTCAAGAGGGCCGCGTCGGCAGTGGCGAGCGCCTGCTCGAACCGGGCGAGCCAATCCTGCACGATGTCGACGATCTCCGCTGGCGTGTCGCTGGTCTCGGCCCTGGCCAGCATCGTGCGTCTCCCGCGATTCTTGCTGCTTCTGGGTGAAACACCTTAACAGCTGCCGCAACGCGCAGAACAGAGACATGGCGGTAGACCTGAACCGCGCCGTCGGCTGGGTTGGCGCGTGCGAGCGCTCGGCCCGACAGGGACGGCGTAACTGCCAATGTCGGCTTAAGGGCCTTCGGCCCTAACCCGACCTGGCGCCGCGGCGGCCTCTATTCACGATGTCAAAGAGCGCGGGCGCCAGAGGGCGACCGGTCGCCGTGGTCCCGGTCTGCCGAAAGAGCGCAGGGAGGCCTGAGCGACAAGGCGGATTGTAACCCGGCCAGGGAGGCCGGGACAAAAAGCCGACACCGTTTCGGCCGGCAATCGGCCAGCACCGTTAGCCGGAGGTAAACACCCGAGAGAGGTGCAGGCGGAGCCAGCTCATCTCCGTGCCGCACCTGTTGAACCACGGGTTCTCGGAGTTGTCGCGCAGGCGACGCCCGTCGGCGCTCAGCTTCTCGCCGTTGTCGCGGGTCGACTCGAAGAGCTGCATCTGGCCGGAGCGCAGACGCACTCTGTTGGTAATCCTGCCCTCCTGAACCGTCCTCCATTTGATCACCAGCTCGTCTCTGGCCGATTCCACCATGGTTTCGGCTACGCCCACGTCGAAGGTCGCGCCGGGTACGATGCTCTCCCGCTTCTGCACCAAGTTCGCACCGAGCGGGCGATAGACGGCGAACGGATTGGCCGGGCTCGCCGGCTTCGTGCAATCGATCGCCCAGGTCCCGAACAGGCCGTGCCTGGTGAAGATGGCCTGTGGCGCGGCAGCGCTGGCCGCCGAGCAGAGAAGCAGAGCCGCAAACGGCGGTGCGAGTGCGGATGAAATGGTGTGCATTTGCTCCTTTCGGCGACAACACGGAGAACTGTCAGGTGGCGGACTGCCATGGGTCAGACCCGCAGGGTCTGACCCCGACCACCTACACCGTCGGGCGGCTGCATCGCCGGTAGCGCGGCGACTCGGTGTTGTCGCGTACCCCGCGCCCGTCGACGGTCAGCTTCTCGCCGTTCTGGCGCGTCGAGTCGATGACCTGCATCTCGTCCGGTCGGAGACGAATGCGATTGACTATTCCGCCTTCGCCAGTCTGCCACGAGACGATCAGCTCGTCCGCTGCCGACTCGACCGCGGACCACGGGATGCTGACATCGAATGGCCGGCCGGGCTCGATGAAGACCTCGCGCCGCACGCTGTCACCGGCGAACGGGTAGTAGACAACATATGGATTCCTCGGACCCATGGGTCTCGTGCAGTCGGACGCCCAGGTGCCGAACAGACCGTGCTTCTCGAAGATGTCCTTCGCGGAAGCGGCGTCGGCTGCAGGAGAGAGAAGGAGAGAGGCGAGGAGGCCGAGAACGAGTGAGGCAAGGCGCATGGCATTCCCCCTGACGGCGTGAGAGCGCCGGAGTGTGCGGCGCCGGTGGGTCTCGAGCCGGGACAATTGTAGCGGGTCGGGGCGCTGCGATGAAGGTGGTGCCTGTCAGTGTGAGGCTGCTCCGGAACATCCGGGGTAGGGATGTCGGCTGCCGCTCAGAGCTTAGGGCGGGGACCCCCGCCCCCGGCCTTCGCCGGGGCAGGCTCTAACCCCTCCCCGCAAGGGGGAGGGGAATCCGGGCGGCGCAAGGAGGCGGGGCCACGGCGGCGTTGCCGGGGCAGAAGCGCGCCCCTAAAGTCGGTGCGGCGGGGGTTGGCACGCTATCCGCGGGCTGAGCGGGACGGGACTGCATCCTTTTGGGGGTTCAATGAACATGACACAATGCAAGTGGCGCACAGCTATCGCCGGGCTGGCGGGGGCGGCGCTCGTGGCCGGCGTGAGCGCCGCCTCGGCGCAGGCGCAGGAGCTGAAGATCGGCGTTATTGCGGTGCTGTCGGGCCCGCAGGCGGTGCTGGGCGGCCAGCTCAAGGACGGGTTCAACCTAGGCGTCAAGCACGCCGGCGATAAGCTCGGCGGGCTCACGACCACCGTGATCGTGCAGGACGACGAATTGAAGCCGGACGTGGCAGTCGGCAGGGTGAAGCAGCTCGTCGAGCGCGACCAGGTCGACTTCGTGGTCGGGCCGATCTTCTCCAACATCCTGATGGCGATCGTCAGGCCGGTCACCGAGGCCAAAGTGTTCCTGATCAGTCCGAACGCCGGCACCTCGACGCTCGCCGGCAAGGGCTGCAGCCCCTATGTCTTCGTCACCTCCTACCAGAACGATCAGCCGCCGGAGGTGCTTGGCAAGTACGCCCACGACAAGGGCTATAAGAAGGCGTTCCTGCTGGCGCCCAACTACCAGGCCGGCAAGGACATGATCGGTGGCTTCAAGAAGCACTTCAAGGGCGAGGTCGCCGACGAGGTCTACACGCCCCTGGGCCAGCTCGACTTCTCGGCCGAGCTCGCCAGGATCGCCGCCGCCAAGCCCGATGCGTTCTTCGTGTTCATGCCGGGGGGCATGGGCGTGAACCTCGTGAAGCAGTACCGCCAGGCGGGGCTCGAGAAGATCCCGTTCCTGTCCGTGTTCACGGTGGACGAGTCGACGCTCCCGGCACAGAAGGACGCGGCGGTGGGCTTCTTCTCGGGCATGACCTGGGCGCCCAACACCGACACGCCCGAGAACAAGAAATTCGTCGCCGACTTCGAGAAGGAGTACGGCTACGTGCCCGGCAGCTACGCCATGCAGGCCTACGACGCCGCCCAGCTGATCGGCAGCGCGGTGAAGGCCGTGGGCGGCAAGCTCTCCGACAAGGACGCCCTGCGCGCCGCGTTGCGCAAGGCGGACTTCAAGTCGGTGCGTGGGGCTTTCAAGTTCAACGCCAACGGCTTTCCGATCCAGGACTTCTATCTGGTGAAGGTGGCGAAGCGCGCGGACGGCAAGTTCCAGACGGAGATCGTGGAGAAGGTGTTCCGGGACTACGGCGACAGCTACGCCGCCGATTGTGCCTTGAAATAGAGAGAGATGGGGTCAGACCCCTCGCGTAGACCGTCGGAGCAGACTACGGAGGGTCGTCGCGAGGGGTCTGACCCCGCACCACCATGTCCACGTCGCTCGTCATCGTCCAGCTGTTCAACGGCCTGCAGCTCGGCATCCTCCTGTTTCTGGTGGCGGGCGGGCTGACGCTGGTGTTCGGCGTGATGGACTTCGTCAATCTCGCCCACGGCGTACAGTACATGCTGGGGGCCTACCTGTCCGTGACGCTCTACCAGCTCACCGGCAGCGCCCTCCTCGGCCTCGTGCTGGCGCTGCCGGCCTCCATGCTGCTCGGCCTCGCCCTGGAATGGGCCGTGTTCCGCCATCTCTACCAGCGGCACCACCTGGAGCAGGTGCTGGCGACCTTCGGCGTGATCCTGTTCCTCAACGAGGGTGTGAAGATCGTCTGGGGCGCCGCGCCGCTCGATATGCCGACGCCGGATCTCCTCTCGGGCTCCGTGCCGCTGATGGACGGGCTGCGCTATCCGGTCTACCGCTTCGCCATCATCGGCGCCGGCCTGCTGGTGGCGGCGGGACTCTATCTGTTCGTCAGGTACACGCGGATCGGCATGCTGGTGCGGGCGGGCGCCACCAACGCGGCCATGGTCTCCGCCCTGGGCGTGGACATCCGCCGGCTGTTCACGATCGTGTTCGGCTTTGGAGCCATGCTGGCCGGATTCGCGGGCGCCATGGTGGCGCCGATCCTCTCGGTCGAGCCGGGCATGGGTGACCAGATCCTGATCCTCGCCTTCGTGGTGATCGTCATCGGCGGCATCGGCTCGGTCCGCGGCGCCTTCGTCGCCGCGCTGCTGGTGGGCGTGATCGATACGCTCGGCCGTTCCTTCATGACCGACATCCTACGGATCTTCCTGACACCGAGCACCGCGCGCACCATCGGCCCGGCCCTCGCCTCCATGACGATGTACCTGCTGATGGCCGTCGTCCTGGCCGTGCGCCCCGCCGGGCTGTTCCCCGCCAGGGGGCGCGGCTGATGGCGCGAGTGATAGAGTCTGGCGCGCGCGCTGCCATCGCTTCCGCGGCCAGTGCCGCTGCCGGTCGTCTCCGCGCCCTCGCCTTCGACAAGCGCATGGCCGCGGCGCTGTTTGCGGCGCTGGCCCTCCTGCCGCTCGTGAGCCCGCTTGTCGGCGGCGGGTACCTGCTGCACATCGGCGAGCGTGTGCTGATCTTCGCGATCGCCGCCCTCTCGCTGGAGCTCCTGATCGGCGCCGGCGGGCTCGTCTCGTTCGGGCATGCGGCCTTCCTGGGGATCGGCGCCTATGCCGCCGGCATCGCTGCGAGCCATGGCCTGGGCACGCTCGCCGTGGCTCTGCCGGCGGCGCTCGCCGCCTCCGCCGCTTTCGCGCTCGTCACCGGGGCCATTGCCGTGCGCACGCACGGCGTCTACTTCATCATGATCACCCTGGCGTTCGGGCAGATGGCGTTCTTCGTCGCCGCCTCGCTGGCGCCCTACGGCGGCGACGACGGGCTCAGCCTGCCCGGGCGCACGCTGGTCCTCGGCACGCGCGTCCTGGAGAACCGCATCGTCTTCTTCTACGTCACCCTGGCGCTCGCCGCTGCCAGCTGGCTCCTCGTCAGCCGGCTCGTGGCCTCGCGCTTCGGGCGCGTGCTGCGCGGGCTCACCGACAGCGAGACGCGCATGCAGGCGCTGGGCTTCGCGCCCTATCGCTATCGGCTGACGGCCTATGTCATCGCCGGCACGCTGTGCGGGCTCGCCGGCTTCCTGCTCGGCAACCAGGCCGAGTTCGTGAGCCCTGCCTACATGCACTGGCAGCGCTCCGGCGAGCTCATCGTGATGGTGCTGCTCGGCGGCACGGGCACGCTCTACGGGCCGGTGCTCGGCGCCCTCGCCCTCATGGTGCTGGAGGAGGGGCTGGCGCGGCTCACCGAGCACTGGAAGGCGATCCTGGGACCGCTGCTGGTGCTGGTGGTGCTGTTCACCAGGGGCGGCATCGCCGGCGCCATCGAGGCCTGGCGCCGGCGCACGACCACGTTTCCCGAGCTGCTGGCCGACCTGCAGGGACGCGGGCGCGCCGCCCTCGCGCGAGCCGAGCAGGCCGCGATGGAGGCGACCGCGGCCGCGATCGGATGCGGGCGCCGAGCCGAGGCCGGGCTCGGCGCCGCCTGGCTGCGGTGGCGGGCGGCCCTGCGCCCGCGGCTCGAGCCTCTGGCGACCCTGGCTGCGCGGAGTGCGCGGAGTGCGGACGGGATTGTGCGCGGTGCCGCAAAGGCATGCGTGCGCGCGGAGTCGCTCCTCGGGACGATGAACCGCGACGTTGCGGCCCTGGCAGGCTCCGCCAGGCGGCACCTCTCCGCAGGGCTGGGCCGCTGCAGCCAGACCTGGCACGGCGGCCTGCGGCCGCGGCTCGCGGGGCTGGCGCGCCTTGCCGGCCGCGGCATTGCCAGGATGGCCGCCCGCGCCGTGCCGTGGAGGGTGGCCCTGCATCGCGCGCTGAAGTCTGCCGCGGGCCTCGCCGGGCGGAGCCTGTCCTCGGCGCTCGCGCGCTGGAGGCGGCGATGAGCCGGGCCATCCTCGAGTTGCACGACCTCGTCAAGTCGTACGGGGCGCTGCGGGTGACGAACGGCGTCGACCTCGAGGTGCTGGCGGGAGAGACGCACGCCATCATCGGCCCCAATGGCGCCGGCAAGACCACGCTCGTCAACCAGATCTCCGGGGCCGTCGCTCCCGATGGCGGGCGCATCGTCCTCGACGGCCGCGACGTGACCCGGCTGCCGATGCCGGCGCGCGCCCGCCTCGGCCTCGCCCGGTCGTTCCAGATCACCCAGGTGCTGCCCCGCTTCACGGCCCTCGAGAACGTGGCGCTGGCGGTGCAGGCGGGCGCCGGCTCCAGCTTCCGCTTCTGGCAGCCGGCTGCCGCCGAGGAGGCACTCAACGCGCGCGCCAGGGAGGCGCTGGAGGCGGCGGACCTGGGGGCCCGCGCCGGTGTCCCTGCAGGGGCGCTGTCGCACGGAGAGAAGCGGCGGCTGGAGCTGGCGATCGCGCTCGCCCAGGGGCCGAGGCTGATGCTGCTCGACGAGCCCGCGGCGGGGGCGGGCACCGAGGAGACGCGCCGGCTGGTCGAGATCCTCCGGAGCCTCAAAGGGCGCACCACCGTCGTGCTCGTCGAGCACGACATGCAGGCGGTGTTCGCGCTGGCGGACCGCATCTCGGTGCTGGTCGAGGGCCGCATCGTCGCCACCGGCACGCCGGAGGCCGTGCGTGCCGATGCGGCCGTCCGCGCCGCCTACCTCGGAGAGGCGGCATGAGCCTGCTCGCCATCTCCGGCCTGGAGGCCGGCTATGGTGAGGCGCAGGTGCTGTTCGGCGTCGATCTCGCGGTGGACGCGGGCGAGGTGGTGAGCCTGATGGGTCGCAACGGGATGGGCAAGACCACCACGGTGCGTGCCCTGATGGGCCTGCTGCCGGCGACCGCGGGCGAGATCCGCTTCGACGGCGAGGCGCTCGGCGCCACGCCGCCGTTCCGCAGGGCGCAGGCGGGCATCGGCCTGGTCCCGGAGGGGCGCCAGATCTTCCCGACTCTGACGGTGGAGGAGAACCTCGTCGCCACCGCGCTGGAGCGCGGCGCCGGCGCACAGAGCTGGACGCTGGAGCGCGTCTACGATTTCCTGCCGCGCCTCGCCGAGCGCCGGCACCATTTCGGCGACCAGATCTCGGGTGGCGAGCAGCAGATGCTGGCGATCGGGCGCGCGCTCATGACCAATCCGCGGCTCCTGGTGCTGGACGAGGCGACGGAGGGTCTGGCACCGCTGATCCGGCGCGAGATCTGGGACAAGCTCGCCGCGCTCAAGGGCGGGGGCCTTGCCATTCTCGTCATCGACAAGACGGTGGGCGCGCTTCTGGAGCTGTGCGACCGCCATCTCATTCTGGAGAAGGGCCGCATCGTGTGGCAGGGCAGCTCGGCCGCGCTGGCAGCCGACCCAGCCACGAGGGACCGCTACCTGTGGGTCTAAGTCCGAAACGGGGTCGGGCCCTGGCGCGCACCGGGCAGCCCCGCAGGCTCTGCCCCCTGGTGCCCCTTCCTCCGGCAAAGTAAGTTTCGAGGCCGACGGACCCTTCAGGAGGCAGCGCAGATGACGACGTACCGTGGCATGACGGTCGAGGAGATCAAGATCAAGGGGGACAAGGGCGAGCCGATCGCGGCCTACACGGCACGGCCGTCGGGGGCGGGGCCCTTCCCGGGCGTGGTGCTGGTGCACCATCTGCCCGGCTGGAGCGAGTGGTACATGGAGCAGACGCGCAAGTTCGCCCACCACGGCTACATCGCCATCTGCGCCAACCTCTACGAGCGCGCCGGCCAGGGCAATCCCGACGACGTGGCGGCCAAGGTGCGCGCCGAGGGCGGCATTGCCGATGCCCAGATGGTTGGCGATACCGAGGGCGCCGTGAAGTGGATGCGGGCGCAGCCCGGGCTCACCGGCAAGGTCGGGCTGTTCGGCTCGTGCTCAGGCGGGCGCCACGCGTTCCTCTATGCCTGCCAGAGGAAGGATGTGGACGCCTGCGTGGAGCTGTGGGGCGGGCGCGTGGTGATGGCCAAGGAGGAGCTGAACGCCAAGACCCCGGTGGCGCCGATCGACCTCACCAAGGACCTCGCCTGCCCGCTGCTCGGCATCTTCGGCAACGAGGACCGCGCGCCGAGCCCCGAGCAGGTGGATCTGCACGAGGCGGAGCTGAAGAAACACGGCAAGGCCCACGAGTTCCACCGCTACGACGGCGCCGGGCACGGCATCTTCTACTACCACCGGCCGCTCTACCGGGTGGAGCAGGCGCTGGACGGCTGGGGCAAGGTGTTCGCTTTCCTCGGCAAGCATCTGGGAGGCAAGTGAGCCATGTGCACATCGATCGTGGAGATCGCGCCGGCGGCCGGCATGGCCAAGAGCGCGGAGGGCTGGTTCCCGGTCACGCACTCGGTGGTGGCCTACGACCATGCGCGTCACGCCGTGCTGGACGACGTGATCACGCTCGACTTCGTCAACAGCTCCATGCCGCCGGGGGCGCGGGCCGCCGTCGAGCTGACGCTGGAAGCCGCCAAGGCGCTCCACGCCGCGCTGGCGAAGGCCATCGCCGAGGCGGAGATCGAGGAGGCCCAGCGGTCGGAAGGGATCGAGCGGGCGCGCCTGGCCGCGGCCGCGGCGGTCTCGCGCGCTGCGGCTTAGCCCGTTCAGCCTGACCCGGTGAGGGCACTGCCCTTTGCTGCCCCTCACCCCTGCCCTCTCCCCGCAAAGCGGGGAGAGGGAGTCCGCGCGTCGATTGCGATCCGAGCGAATTGACGCTGGCTGCTCCGGGAGCGTAGCTTGCCCGGATTGGATCGTTCGGGATATTCGGGGGCTCGGCGCGCGTCATGGACACACCGCAGGCAGGCGCGCCGTTACCGGGGTGGGAGCAGGCACGGGACCGCTCGGTATCCATGGTCGCGGCAAATATTCTGGGAGTACTGCTCGTCGTTCCGAGCGTCGGCGGCCTGGCAGCGGCCTACGCGGCGATCTGGGGGTGGCGCAGCCTCGGTGCCAGCCTCGCAGCCGTCAACCTCTGGGCCCTGCCGGTGCTGCTGCTGGCAGTCGCCCTGCACGAGCTGATCCACGGCGTGACCTGGGCCTGGCTCGCCGGCAAACCGTTCGGGACCATCCGCTTCGGCTTCCAGATTGCCACTCTCACACCGTTTGCCCATTCCAAGGAGCCGCTTCCAATCGGCCCATACGTGATCGGGATACTGATGCCGGGCCTGGTCCTCGGCGTGCTGCCCTGCCTCGTTGCCATGGCGCTGGGGTCCGGTACTCTGATGCTCGGGGGCCTGGCGATGACGGCCGCTGCCGGCGGCGACATGCTGATCGTCTGGTTGCTTCGCGGTGCGGGGCGGCGCAGTCTCGTGCTCGATCACCCCAGCCGGGCGGGCTGCTGGGTCCTCGACGACCCAGCGCGAGGGTAGGCGATGAGCTCAGGGAGGAAATCGCGATGAAGGCCATGAAGCCGGGCGTCACCAAGGCGGGGAAGGGCATCGACGGCCTCACCTGGAACATCCTGGGCCAGACCTACACCCCGAAGCAGGTATGCGAGACCTCGTTCTCGTGGCATGCGCTGTTTCCGCCCGGCACCTTCGTTCCGCCGCACATCCACGTCAACCAGGACGAGTTCATCTATGTGCTCGAGGGCAAATTCGACCTGATCCTCGACGGCAAGGAGCAGACCGCCGGCGCGGGCGATTTCATCCGCTTGCCCATGAAGGTGATGCACGGGCTGTTCAACAAGAGCGACCAACCGATCAAGTGCGTGTTCTGGGTGTCGCCGACCGGCAAGCTCTTCGACCTGTTCAAGCAGATCCACAACGTGCCGGACCCCGACGAGGTCGTGCGGCTGGCCGCGCTGCACGATGTGAACTTCCTTCCGCCGCCGAAGTGAGGCCGGGGTCGGCGCGGACAGGTCGGATTGGCGCAACGGCGCAATTCGGCGGGCCACACCCAGTTCGCGTTGATGGAAACCAGCGCGGTTGACGTTGCGCTCCCGCAGGCCCATCTGAACCCATGCGATCAAGATGCTTCCAGCCAAGACGAGCTGAGCCATGAAGATCCCGGGGCCCGACCATCCCATCACCATCGAAGCGAACCCGAAGCGTGTGCGCGTGACCTTCAACGGCCGTATCGTCGCTGACACCACGCGTGCCCTGACGCTGCGCGAGGCGAGCCTGCCACCCGTTCACTACATCCCGCGCGCGGACGCCGATATGACCGCCTTCGCGCGCACGGCGCTTACGACCCACTGCCCCTACAAGGGCGATGCGGCCCACTACAGCCTAGACGTCGACAGCCGCACCTCCGACAACGCCGTCTGGACCTACGAGACGCCCTATCCGGCTGTTGCGCAGATCAGGGAGCACCTGGCCTTCTATCGCAGCCGTGTCGATCGCATCGAGGAATTGTAGGCTGGGCATTGGCCGCAAGGCCGCCTCCGCTCCACGCGCAGAATGACGGGCGGCGCTAGGAGCGTGCTCTTCGGGATGCTCGGGGCGGACCCTTGCGCGTGGCGGCGATGGTTCTTGCCCGCTCGCCGTGATTCACCTGCTCCCTGGCGAATCCCGCAAGCTGCGCATAGCCCTTGACGATTGCCTCCCGCTCCGCATGGCTCAGCACGTCGTCGATATTCTCGAAGCCGTCGGGGGCGCGGCGCTCCACCTCGTCGATGACGCCCTCCGGGCCGCCCTTGCGGTTGTTGCGCACGATCTCCGTGGTCTTGGGCAGCCGGTCCCGCTCGTAGGCCGCGAGCGCGGCACGGGCGTGCTCGCGCGTGGCGAGGAGATCCGCCAGACAGCGCGCGTCCAGAATCGCCTGGCTGGCGCCGTTCGAGCCCACGGGATACATGGGATGGGCGGCGTCGCCGAGCAGCGTGACACGCCCGTGCGTCCAGCGCGGCAGCGGGTCCCGGTCCGCCATCGGATACTCGTAGAATGCCGGCGCCCCCTTCACGAGCCTGGCGAGATCGACATGGGGCGTGCTGAAGCGGGCCACATGCGGCATCAGCTCGGTGAGCGTGCCGAGCCGGTTCCAGTCCTCGCGCCGCGGCGGAGGCCTGGAGCCGTCGCCCATGCGGTAGGTGACGACCCAGTTGATCAGCTGCCGGCCGTTGCTGGCGGGCGCGATCGGATAAAGCACCAGCTTGTTGTCGAAGCCGCCGCCGACGATCATCGTGTGCCCGTCGAGGAAGCCCCTGGCCGCGGTGGCGCCGCGCCACATCAGGACGCCGTTCCATTTCAGGCCGGGCTCGCCGGGATAGAGGCGGCGGCGGACGGCCGAGTGGATGCCGTCGCAGCCGATGAGGATATCGCCTTCCGCCGTGACACGGGAGCCATCAGCGCGTTTCGTGAAGCGTGCCCTGACCCCACCCTCGCCCTGAGCGAAGCCAGTGAAGACGTGGCCAGTGCGCACCGCACCGCGCCCGAGCCGCTCTATCGCCGCACGGTGCAGCACACTCTGCAGCCGGCCGCGGTGGATGGAGAACTGGGGCACCTGGTAGCCGGCCGCCAGCCCGCGCGGCTCGCGCCAGATCTCCTGGCCGAAGCGGTTGGCGTAGATCAACTCGCGCGTGCGGATCGCCACCTCGTCGAGCCGGGCAAGCAGCCCCAGCTCGCCGAGCTCGGCGATGGCGTGCGGGAGCACGTTGATGCCCACGCCGAGCTCGCGGATCCTCGGCGAGGCCTCGTAGATCCGGCACGGGATGCCGCGCGCGCGCAGCATCAGGGCGAGTGTGAGCCCGCCGATGCCTCCCCCGACGATGACAACATGCATTACCCGTCCTCTGGCCCGCAAGGGAAGCATAGAGCGGGTGGGCGCAGGATGAAAAGGCGGGATGTGGTCAGGAGATGGGGTCAGACCCCTCGCCTCGAACCGCGCATTGAATCTCCGCCGTCGGAGGCGAGGGGTCTGACCCCGCGGCAGGAGTGACACCGGGGGTACACTTATCAAGATGTCGGCCCGACCCGCCTTGCAATAGGTTTGCAATTGTATTTGGATAGCCGCTACGGGTGTTTGGGGACCACATGCGATCGTCGATCGCAGTAGGGCGAGATGGGCGAGCAAGTACCCGTCAAGGATGAGCTCGAACGCGCGCTTGCGTCCATGCGCGCGGGCTTTCTGTCGGGCTCAAGCCAGATTGCCGCGGGGATCGGGGCGCTCGAAGAGCATCTCGCCGCGGCGCCGCAGAGCGAGCGCGAGCGGGTGGGGGCTGCCGTTGCGCAGATCGTCTCCACCCAGGAACGCCTGATCGCCCAGATCGAGCGCTTGCCGGCGACCGCCTGGGACCGCTTCAAGCGCATGGTGGGTATCCTGAAGGCCCAGCAGGCGATCCTGGACGACCTGGGCGCCTTGGTGAAGGAGCACGTCCTGCCGAGGCAGCTGCAGGGCCTGTCGGCCACGGCCGCGAGCGCGGCCGACGCGGCGGCAGCCGCAGCCGAACCTCCGCCACAGGCAACACTGCCCAATTCGCCGTCCCCCAGGCGCCGCCGCGTGGCCGAGCCCGAGCCGGAGCGCGATCGCAAGGGAACCGGCTTCAAGGGCCTGGCCGCGATGATCGTCGCTGCCGTCATACTGAGCCTCATTCCGCGCGAGACCAAGCTGCACGACATGGCGGCGAAGCTCGCTCAGGTCATCGGCCTGGGCGGCGAAGCCGCGCCTGCAGGCGATGCGAAGACGGAGGCCGATGCCGAACCGCCGAAGACGCCGCCGTCCGGCCCCCGGGTCGCCCGCGTTCCCAAGGAGGACGACGGCTCGGAGACGCCCGACACCCCTCCTGCCGGGGAGAAGGAAACGAGCGGCCCCAAGGCCGCCGATGCCAATGCGGCCGGCAAGGAGCGGATCGCCCTGGTGCAGCCGCCGAACAAGCGCGCGGCGTCCAGGTCGCCGCCGGCGGGACCCAGGCAGGAGCAGTTCGTCCCGGTGCTTTTCACCCACAGGGACCAAACGACGGTGGCGCACACCATGAATGAGCTGCAGCAGCAGTATCCGAAGCTGCTGATGGAGCGGAAGGGCGAGATCCACGCTGTCGACATGGGCAAGAAGGGCGTGTGGCACCGCCTCGTGGTTCTGCCGGCGGCTTCGCGGCCGCAGGCAACGAAGCTCTGCGACGATCTGATGGCCGAGGGCTACGACCGGTGCTGGGTGAAGGTCTACGAGACCGAGTAGGGGCGGGTAAAGTTGGTTCCCACCTCGAGGACCCCCAAAGGACCCCCACCCCCAGCCCCTCCCCGCAAGGGGCCGCAAGTGGGAGGGGAGTCAGTCGGCGCAAGTGGTGAGGGGCGGCCAGCCTTCAGCCGACGGGCAGGTCAGATTGCCGAGAGGCGGTAGGCGGTGCCGTAGCGGCCGAAATCGCGACTGGCCACGCCGTAGCGCACCGATCCCTGATATTGCTGCAGCGGCGCCTCCACCGTCACCTTGACGACCGCGGTCTCGTCCACCTTCACCAGCCCGGCGTGGACCGCAGCGACCGACAGGTAGGAATCTCCGGTGTAGATGTCGCTACCCCAGACCACACCCTCGAGCGCGCCGCGCACCCGGAAGTAATAGCTGGCGCCGACGGCATCGCACAGGCCGAGCATGTTCAGCGGCGCCTCGGCAGCGAGATATCCCTGCTCGAGCAGCTTGCGCAACTGCTCCGAGGACAGCTTACCCCGCCGGTCGAAATAGGCGACGAGCTCTTGCACGGCTTTCATGGCCAGGCGGTCCTCTGCATGGTGACGACGTGCCCGTAAGGCGGGCGGAAATGCGCCCCCGCCGGATCGGGCATGACCCAGAGCACCCCGTAAGGCATCTCCTCCGCCGGGTAGGCGACCTCGCCGTCGGTTACGATCAGACACGCGGTGACGCTGGCATCGTCGGCCAGCATCAGCATTGCCGGCGTCAGGTCGCTGCCCCCGTAGCCGCTGACACGATAGGCCGCGAGCTCGCCGGGCGAAAGCAGCTCGTCGGACGTGACAGCGGTGTCGCATTGCACCACGCGGATGCGGTCGACCGCGACCGCGTCGCAGAAATCGGCGACTGCGCCGAGCACGCGGGGAATCTCCTCGGTCATCGAGCCCGAGGTGTCGAGGAGCACATTGAGCATCCAGGACTCGCGGCGGCGGCCGGGCAGCACGATGTCGCCGCGGTCGGCGCCGCGGCGCGGCGGCCGCGTGAACGTGCGCTCGCCGGGAGCAACCGATTCCATCCACCTTTGCAGGCTCACCTCCCACGGGGTGCGGTAGAGTCCGCGCAGTGCGCTGACGGCCTGGTGCTCGGCAGCCCCGGCGACGCCTCTTCCTTTCATCGCGCCCATCGCCGTGGCCAGGGCCAGGGCCTTGGCCCCGACCTCCCGCATGGCCCTGGCCTGCCCGGCCTGCTCGGCCGCCGCGTCCGGGAAGAGGTCGCGCTCGGTCGCTTCGTCGAGCACGTCGCCCGCCTCATGGCGGTCCATCGGTGCACCACTGTTGCTGGCGAGGACGCTGCCGAGCGTCGCCTGCCCGCCTTCGAACACGCGCGATCTCGACGGCATCCAGTCGGCGAACCTGCGCATCTCGAGAACGAGCTCCTCGGCGGATCTCTCGCGCGCGCCGGGCATGTCGAGCCCGCCGGCCGGGATGGCGCCGAAGCCCAGCTCGACCCTGAGGATATCGTTGATGATGTAGTCGTGCGCGTAGTTGAACTCGAGCCGGCCGCTGCCCTTGGCGCGCTCGTGGGTGCGCAGCGCCAGATGCAGGAGCTCGTGCGCCAGCACGAAGATCAGCTCGTTGTCCTTGAGCCGCGCGACGAAGGCCGGGTTGGCCACCAGCCGGCCCGAGGCGAACACCCCCATGGTCGGCACCCGTGCGTCGATGGCGACGCGCACCGCGGCGGCAAGGCCGGCCAGATGCGGCAGCGGCGCCGTGAGCAGGCGCAAGGCGTTGGCGATGCGGTCGAGCGTCGCGCGCTCGAAGGCGGGCTCCTGGGCCATCAGATCGCGGTGACCCTCTTCAGGAGGTCGAACATGGCACGGTCGGCGCCGAGGGAGCCCCACTGCTCCACGAGATCGCTGACGAGCGTGAGCTGCTGCTCGGGCTGCAGCGAACCGAGGAACCGATCCACCGTACGGGGCTCGAGGTGCGAAAGCCGGCCGCCGCGCACGTGCTGGCGGATGCAGTCGAGAATGAACCAGCGCGCCGCGTCGGTGCCCGGCAGGAGGTCCGGACGGGAGATGTACTCCTCGATCGGGCGCATGGCGCCGATCTGCTCCTCGGCGAGGGCGCAGAATACCGCGGCGTCCTCCGCCGAGAGCCGGCCGAATGCCAGCGCGCGCCGGCTCTCGCGGGTGAGAATGCCGGCGCCTTGGGCGAGGTCGAGCGCGCGCGACAGGAGCGCCCAGGCGCGCGGGGTGGAGAACGGCACCGGCTCGGCCGGCACCGACCGCATCAAAGCGTCCGGCATGTGGGCGACGAAGGTGCGCACGTCGGCGCGCACGCCGTTCCTTGCGGCCCAGGCCTGCCATTCGTCGGCGTCGACCCGCACGTGCACGATGGCGACCCGGTTGACCAGCGCGGAGCTCAGCGAGCGCACCAGCGCGCGGTCCTGCGTGCGGTTGCCGGCGGCCACCACCCAGGTGCCGGTGGGCAGGGTGTGCTCGCCCAGCCGCCGCTCGAGCAGGAGCGAGTAGAAGGCCTTCTGCACGTCCGGCGCGCACGCCGGCAGCTCGTCGAGAAACAGGCAGAAAGGCTCCGGCTGCTCGGGGAGCAGGATGCGCGGAGGACAGAACACCGAGCGCTCGCCGACGATGCGCGGGATGCCGCTCACGTCCTCGGGCGCGATCTGGGTGCCGAGCAGCGACCGGCACGGCAGGCCCGCCTCCGCCGCCGCCTGGGCCACCATCTCGGACTTGCCGACGCCGGGCTGCGACAGCAGCAGGAAGCTCTGCTCGTGCGCCATGCATTGCACCAGCTTCTTGGCTTGGCCGAGCGTGATCCCCTCGTCATTGGCCGAGCGGGCGGTCTCCATCGGCGGGTCTCCTTCGGCGGCGACACGGGTGCGCGGTTGCGCACGCCATATGGCGCTATGCCACGGCGCTCCAGAGGCAATCAATTGTCGGATACGAGAGGTCTGTCATGAAAGCGCCGAAGTCGGCGGCGCAGCGGCACAATCAACCGATTGCCGTGCGAAATCAGGTCTCTACCTGCGTGAGCTTGGTGGAGCCGAGGGGAATCGAACCCCTGACCTCTTGAATGCCATTCAAGCGCTCTCCCAACTGAGCTACGGCCCCGGAGCTGCGAGAGGCCAACGCCGCCCGCGCGCGCCTAAGTAGTCCGGCAGGAAGGATTGCGCAAGGGGCGGAGAGGCGTCCCCGTGCTCCTGTAGGCGTCGGAGCCTGCCCCTGCCCCTCACCCCGGCCCTCTCCCCGCAAGCGGGGAGAGGGAGGCGGGCGGCCTATTGGGGCTCGTCGGTCTCGGCCACCGGACCGCCGATGATGTTGGACATGTCCGCGCCGTCCTCCTCCTCGGCCTCCAGGAAGGTCTCGTCCTCCTCGCCGGCCGGCGTCTCCTCGTCGTCCTCGATGGCCGGCAGCGCGTCCTCGTCGCCCTCGGCGGGGGCCACCTCGGGCACGGGTGGCGCCTTCTTGGCGCTCGCCCGCGGGGCCTCCTGGGCAACCCCCGGCGCAAGCGCGTTGGGGACGGCCGCCAGCTCGAAGACGCTCTGGCAGATCGGACAAACGATCGGGTCGCGGTTGAGATCGTAGAAGCGGGAGCCGCAGTCCGGATTCCGGCACGTGCGCTTGGTCCCGCGATCGGCTTTGGTGGACATCGGGCCTACCCTCTGGACGGAACGGTTTCGCTGGCTCATTGCCACGATGCGGAGGCGGCTGTCAAAAGGACAACACCGGCTCCGCCGGGGCGCTCGGCCCCCATATGGTAACTTCCGGCGCGTGTTGACAGATCCAGGCCTCCTTGGTCTATGAGTGCCGCCGATTCGGGCCAAGGAAAGGTCGGCCACCTCATGCTCGAGGCCAAGCCGGACGTGCCGCACGCCATCTCCTCGCCGCTCAGCGCATACCGGGCCTCGGCGCTCGGCGGCAGGGTGCGCGTGCCGGGTGACAAGTCCATCTCGCATCGCGCCCTGCTGTTTGGAGCCCTCGCCACGGGCCGCACGCGCATTGCCGGCCTGCTCGAGGGCGAGGATATCATGCACACGCTGGAGGCCCTGCGCGCGCTCGGGTGCCCCATCACCAGGACCGGGGCCGTATGGGAGGTGCTGGGCCGCGGCGTCGGCGGTCTCGAGCCGCCCGCGGCGGACCTCGACTTCGGCAACTCCGGCACCGGCGTGCGCCTGATGACGGGCGTGATCGCCGGCCACGACATGACCGTGCGCCTGACCGGCGACGCCTCCCTCTCGCGCCGTCCCATGGGCCGCGTCCTGAAGCCGCTGGCGCGCATGGGGCTCGAGGTGCTGGACGAGGGCAGAGACACCCTGCCGCTGCGCATCCGCGGCTCGGCCGATCTCATTCCCATCGAGTATCGGCTGCCCGTGGCCTCGGCGCAGATCAAGTCGGCGATCCTGATCGCCGGGATGCATGCCGCCGGCGAGACGACGGTGATCGAGCCGGCCGCGACCCGCGACCACACCGAGCGAATGCTCAGCTACTTCGGAGCACAGGTTGCAGCGACCAAGCGCCAGGGCCTGCGCGCCGTCTCCATCAAGGGCGATGCGGAGCTCTCGGGCCGCGATGTCAATGTGCCGGGAGATCCGAGCTCGGCCGCGTTCCTGGCGGCCGCGGCGCTGATGGTGCCCGGGTCGGAGGTGACCATCGAGGGTGTGCTCGTCAACCCGACGCGCGTGGGCTTCTACACCACGCTGCGGGAGATGGGCGCCGACGTGTCCCTCACCAACGTGCGCAACGAGGGCGGCGAGCCGGTGGCGGACATCCGCGTGCGCCACGCCGGGCTGAAGGGGGCCGGGCTGAAGGGGGTACGGGTGCCGCCGGAGCGGGCACCGTCCATGATCGACGAGTATCCGGTGCTCGCCTGCCTCGCCGCCTACGCTGCCGGGGAAACGCGGATGGAGGGGCTCGCCGAGCTGAAGGTGAAGGAGAGCGACCGGCTGGCGGCAACCGCGGCGGGCCTTGCAGCCAACGGCGTCGCAGCCAGGGTAGAGGGTGATACGCTCATCGTGGAGGGCGGCAGGGGCGTCCCCGGCGGGGGTGTTGTAGCCACCCACCTGGACCACCGCATCGCCATGGCGTTCCTGACGCTGGGCCTGGGCGCCGACCGCCCCGTAACGGTGGACGACGCCGGCATGATCGCCACCAGCTTCCCCGGTTTCCGCCCGCTGATGGAGGGGTTGGGCGCGACCTTCCAGGCACCGGAGCACGCAGCGCGATGATCATCGCGATCGACGGTCCAGCGGCATCGGGCAAGGGCACGCTCGCCAAGCGGATCGCCGACCACTGGGGCCTCGCCTACCTCGACACGGGCCTGCTGTACCGCGCCGTGGCGCGGGACGTGCGCAGCCGCGGCGGCGCGCTGGACGATGCGGCGGCCGCGCAGGGGGCGGCACAGAAGCTGGACCCCGCCAGCCTGGACGACCCGGGCCTGCGCCATCCGGGCCTCGGCGACGCCGCCTCCATTGTTGCACGCATCCCACAGGTGAGGACCGCCCTCCTCGCCTTTCAGCGCGGGTTTGCCAATCGTGCGGGCGGCGCCGTGCTCGACGGGCGCGATATCGGCACGGTGGTGTGCCCGGAAGCCGACGTTAAGCTTTATGTAACGGCCTCGGCGGAGGTGCGGGCCGAGCGGCGCTACCTGGAGAGGATCGGCCGTGGGGAGCCTGCCACCTACGAGGCCGTGCTGGAGGACATCCGGCGGCGGGATGAACGGGATGCGGGACGGGAGGCGGCGCCGATGCGGCCGGCCGCCGACGCCTTCTTGCTGGATACCACCGATTTGGCTATAGAAGCCGCATTCGATACCGCTGTCGGCGTGATCTCGAGGAAGGTTGGCCAGCGCGGGTGCGCCTCCTAGGGCCTGCCCCAATCCTGTTGGCACCACCGTCGGCGGCATTCAGAACCAACATGGGCACGAGCTTGGGCGATGGGTCGAGGGGTCGGACGCGGCCCCGCATCACCCGTTGCCATTCGAGCCGCCGCCCCGGAGCAAGACACAGCATGGCTGAGGAGCACTGATGAGCACGACCGCAGTTGAAACCAGCAAGGACCTGACGCCGACGCGGGAGGAGTTTGCCGCCTTGCTGGGCGAAACCATGCCCGAGGACGAGGTGTTCGAGGGCAGCGTCGTGAGGGGAACCGTCACCGCCATCGAGAAGGACCTGGCGGTGATCGACGTGGGCCTGAAGATGGAAGGCCGCGTGCCGCTGCGCGAGTTCGCGGCGCCGGGGAGGGCCAACGAGCTCAAGGTGGGCGACACCGTCGAGGTCTACGTCGAGCGCACGGAGAACGCGCTGGGCGAGGCGGTGCTCTCCCGCGACAAGGCGCGCCGCGAGGAGAGCTGGGTGCGGCTCGAGCAGAGGTTCAACAACAAGGAGCAGGTCGAGGGCGTCATCTTCAACAAGGTGAAGGGCGGCTTCACCGTCGACCTCGACGGCGCGGTGGCGTTCCTGCCCGGCAGCCAGGTCGACGTGCGGCCCGTACGCGACATGGGCCCGCTGATGAACACGCCGCAGCCCTTCAAGATCCTGAAGATGGACCGCCGCCGCGGCAACATCGTCGTGTCGCGGCGCGAGATCCTGGAGGCGACGCGGGCGGAGCAGCGCTCCGAGATCGTGGCCAAGCTGGCCGAGGGCCAGGTGATCGAGGGCGTGGTCAAGAACATCACCGACTACGGCGCCTTCATCGATCTCGGCGGCATCGACGGCCTCCTGCACGTCACCGACATGGCCTGGCAGCGCGTCAATCACCCGAGCGAGATCGTCAACGTCGGCGACACCGTCAAGGTGCAGATCGTGCGCATCAACTCCGAGACGCAGCGCATCTCTCTCGGCATGAAGCAGCTGCAGGCCGATCCGTGGGCGGGCATCGAGGCCAAGTATCCCGTCGCCGGCCGCTTCAAGGGCACGGTCACCAACATCGCCGACTACGGCGCGTTCGTGGAGCTGGAGCCGGGCGTCGAGGGCCTGATCCACGTCTCCGAGATGAGCTGGACCAAGAAGAACATCCACCCCGGCAAGATCGTCTCGACCAGCCAGCAGGTGGACGTGCAGATCCTCGAGGTCGAGCCGCAGCGGCGGCGCATCTCGCTGGGCCTGAAGCAGACCCAGGACAACCCGTGGGAGGTCTTCCTGGCCGCCCATCCCAAGGGCTCGATCGTCGAGGGCCCGATCCGCAACATCACCGAGTTCGGCCTGTTCGTCGGGCTCGATGGCGGCGTCGACGGCATGGTGCACCTCTCCGACCTCGACTGGCAGCGCACCGGCGACGAGGCCATCAAGGACTACAAGAAGGGCGACACCGTCAGGGCCACGGTTCTCGACGTCGACCCGACCAAGGAGCGCATCAGCCTCGGCATCAAGCAGGCCGCCGGCGACCCGATGGAGAAGGTGGGCTCGCTCAGGAAGGGCAGCCAGGTCACCTGCGAAGTGATCGCCGTGCAGGACAACGGCATCGAGGTGAAGATCGTCGATACCGACATCACCACCTTCATCAAGCGCTCCGACCTGTCGCGCGACCGCTCCGAGCAGCGCCCCGAGCGGTTCAACGTGGGCGACAAGGTCGATGCGGCCGTCTCCAGCATCGACACCAAGAATCGGCGCATCACCGTCTCCATCAAGTCGCTGGAGATCGCGGAGGAGAAGCAGGCCGTCGCCCAGTACGGCTCGTCCGACAGCGGTGCATCGCTCGGCGACATCTTCAAGGCCGCCATCAAGAAGAAGGACGAGGCGTCGCAGTAGACGCCCGCCCGTCATCCCGGAAGCCGAGCCCGCAGGGCGAGGCTATCCGGGACCTCGTCGAACGAGTCCAACCTCCCGAGGTCCCGGCTCGGAGCGCGGCTCGCCTTCTGCTCGCATCGCTCCGTCCGGGATGACGGGTTGGGAGGTTATCGATGTCGTTCGAGACCGAGGCAGTGCTCGATCGCCGGCGCCTGCGCCGGCGCCTTACGTTCTGGCGCGTTCTGGCGGTGATCGGCGGCGTCCTCGCTGTGGGCCTGCTCACCTTCACGTCGGCCGAGCGCGCAGGCCTCGTCGAGCAACGGCAGATCGCGCGCATCACCATCGAGGGGATGATCACCGAGGACCGCGACCTGCTTCAGCTGATCAAGAAGGTCGGCGAGGACAGGAAGGTCGTGGCGGTGATCCTGTTCGTCAACAGTCCCGGCGGCACCACGGCCGGGGGCGAGGCCCTGTTCGAGGCCCTCCGCACCCTCGCCAGGAGCAAGCCGGTGGTTGCGCAGTTCGGCACGGTCGCGACCTCGGCCGCCTACATCGCCGGCCTCGCCACCGACCGGATCGTTGCGCGCGGAAACACCATCACGGGCTCGGTCGGCGTCATCTTCCAGTGGCCCGAGTTCTCCGGGCTGCTCGAGAAGCTCGGCATCAGGATGAACGAGATCAAGAGCGGTCCGCTCAAGGCCAATCCATCGCCTTTCCAGCCGCTCGACGACCCCGGCAGGGCCGAGATCGAGAAGATGGTCGCCGAATCCAAGCGCTGGTTCGTGGACCTGGTGCGGACCCGGCGGGGCATCGACACGACGAGCGTGGATGGCCTGGAGCAGGGGCGCGTCTACTCCGGCCGCGAGGCGCTGACGCACAAGCTCATCGATCAGATCGGCAGCGAACCTGAGGTTGTACAATATCTAGAGGACCAGCGTGGCGTGCCGAAAGGGCTCAAGATCGTTGATTGGAAGCCGCGACGAGACAGCGACTGGGGCTTGCTGCGCGTCGCCAGCCGCGCCCTCGCCTACGTCACGGGCATGCGGGCGTTCGACGAGCTCGCCAAGATCGTGAGCGACGACCGCATCGCCAGCTTGCGCCTTGACGGCTTGCTGTCCATTTGGCACGGTTCGGAAAGATGAGCAATTACAACAGATTTCCGTAACCCAGGACGCGCGTGGCATGATCAAGTCCGAGTTGATCCAGAAGATCGCGGCCGCCAACCCCCATCTTTATCACCGTGATGTGGAGCGCATCGTCAACGTGATCTTCGGCGAGATCGTCGACGCGCTGGCGCGCGGCGACCGCGTCGAGCTGCGCGGTTTCGGTGCCTTCACGGTGAAGCATCGTGCACCCCGAATCGGACGCAATCCGCGCACGGGTGCGTCCGTTTCGGTGGCGGAGAAGTTCGTGCCGTTCTTCAAGACCGGCAAGGACCTGCGCGAGCGCCTGAACAAGGCGGCAATGGGCAGTCGGAATTGAGGTTTCAGGTTCTAGGTTTCAGATCGGGGACCGCTCGATCGAAGAACCCTGACACCTGGAACCTGAAACCTGAGGTCACAGGTGCTTCGACGCATTCTCCGGTTCGTGGTGGCGGTGCCGATCGTCGGTGCGCTCGTTGCACTCGGCGTGGCCAACATCCACGACGTGCGCTTGGCGCTCGACCCGTTCCGCCCGGACGACCCGGCGCTGTCGATCGTGCTCCCGTTCTACGTCTGGCTGCTCGCCGCTCTGATCGTCGGAGTTGTCACGGGCGGCCTCGCGACATGGCTCACCCAGGCGCACTGGCGCCGCAGCGCCAAGGCGCAGGACGTGGAGGCGAGGCGATGGCGGGCCGAGGCCGACCGGCTGCATCGCCAACGCGAGCAGGAGCTCGAGACCGGGCGGCACGTGGTGCCTGCCGGCCGCTAGCCAGGTTTCAGGTTTCAGGGATCTCGCTAACCTGGTCGCAGTATACTGAAACCTGAAACCTGAAACCTGAAACCTGGAAGCTGAGCTTGCGCATTTTCGACGGTACCGCCGTGGATGCGGCGTTGAGCTATCCGGCGCTGGCGGACACGCTGGAGGCCGCCTTCAGCAAGGGCGCCATCGCCCCTGCGAGGCAGCATCACGGCATCGCTCTCGACGGCCGTCCGGAGGCGACGCTGCTGCTCATGCCAGCCTGGGAGGCGCGCGAGCCGGGCTCCCCCTTCGCGGGTCGCTACATGGGCGTCAAGGCCGTCACCGTATTCCCCGACAACGACGCGCTCGGCAGGCCCGCCGTGCTCGGCACCTACCTCCTGCTTTCGGCAGCGACCGGCGAGACGCTGGCGGTGATGGACGCCACCCGGCTCACCGCATGGCGCACCGCCGCCGCATCGGCTCTGGCCAGCCGCTACCTGTCGCGCCCCGACGCAGCGCGGCTGCTGATGGTGGGCGCCGGAGCGCTGGCGCCGTTTCTCATCCGCGCGCACGCCTCGGTGCGCCCGATCCGCGAGGTCGCGGTCTGGAACCGCTCGCGGCCGCGGGCGCAGGCGCTGGTCGCGGAGCTTGCGCGGACGGGCATCGCCGCCACCCTGGCCGACGACCTGGCCGCGGCCGCCGGCGCAGCCGACATCGTCTCCACGGCGACCCTTTCCTCCGAGCCGCTTGTCCGCGGCGACTGGCTGAGGCCCGGCACCCATGTCGACTGCGTCGGCGCCTTCAAGCCCGGCATGCGCGAGACCGACGACGAGGTGGCGCGCCGCGCCCGCATCTTCGTCGACACCCGCGCCGGCGCCTTCGCCGAGGCGGGGGACATTCTCCAGCCGCTGCAGGCGGGCGTCATCGGCAAGGAGGCGGTGCTGGGCGAGCTCGCCGAGCTCTGCCGCGGCACCGTCGAGGGGCGCGCTTCAGCCGGGGAGATCACGCTCTTCAAGTCGGTCGGCGCCTCGCTCGAGGACCTGGCGGCGGCAGTGGCGGTGTACGAGCATTACGAGCGCTGAAATAACTCGGCACTCATAATATATGTGGAGGGATGATGCGGGCCGCTGCGGGCTCCGCTAGCCACCTCGGGGATGAGTGGCGGCGCTGCAGCGGTGCCGCTCAGCACAGCAGCCGGGGCGCCGCAGTCCGGTCGTCTCGCCTGGCTGGTGGACAGAGCATCCAAGCGCCAGGCCGCTCGGCAGAGGCCGAGGTTCGGACCCGGATGCGGCAAAGTTGCTTCGCCGCCCACTCGCCCGGCTGGTGGCTGGCCTTCCAAGGCGCCGCAGCGAGCCGGGGACGGCCGAGCAGAGCGTTCAATGCGCCTGTTTGACTGGTCGCGGGCCACGCGGGCACAGCCGCGGACGCTCTGCTCCTCCTCCCGAACCCTCGAGGGCGCGCCCTGCGAGGTTGAAGGCGTTGCCGGCACGGGCTATCAGCATGAATGCTACCAGGATGGAGCATGGGTCAGACCCGCAGGGTCTGACCCCCGGACCCACCGCGGACCTCATGGCCTCGACTACCAAAGTCAAGATTTGCGGTCTCAGGACCGAGGCGGCGCTGGAGGCGGCGCTGGCCGGCGGAGCCGACTTCGTGGGCCTCGTGTTCTTTCCGCCGAGCCCGCGCAATCTGGCCCCGGAAGCGGCACGCGGCCTGGCCGCCAGGGCGCGCGGCCGCGCCGGAATTGTGGCCCTGATGGTCGACCCCGACGATGCCCTGATCGCGGCCGTTGCCGCCGCCGTCGATCCCGACATGCTGCAGCTGCACGGTGAAGAGAGCCCGGAGCGCGTCGCCGAGGTGCGTCAGCGCTGGGGCAAGCCGGTCATGAAGGCCATCAAGGTCGAGACCGCCGCGGACGCCGCGGCGGCCCTTCGCTATCGCAACAGCGCCGATCTCATCCTCTTCGACGCCCGTGCGCCGCACGAGAGCACCCGCCCCGGCGGCAACGGCGCCCCCTTCGACTGGCGCGCCCTTGCGGCCGTCAAGGACCAGCTGCCCTACATGCTCTCCGGCGGCCTCACGCCCGACAACGTGGCCGACGCCATACGTATCACGGGCGCCGCCATGGTCGATGTGTCCTCGGGCGTCGAGGCGCGGCCGGGCGAAAAGGACCCCGAGCTGATCCGGCGCTTTCTTCGCGCGGCAAAGGCAGCTAAGCAGGGCGCTCAAACGTAGGGTGCAATAAGCCGGAGGCGCATTGCACCGAATCTCTGGTGAAATTGGTGCAATGCGGCCAACGCCTTATTGCACCCTACGGGGCGAGGCTCCCGGCAATGGCAACGAAGAAGCGCAAGACCAAGGAGACGAAGCTCAACACCTTCCGTGGCGGGCCCGACGAGCAGGGCTTCTTCGGGCTGTTCGGCGGGCGCTTCGTCGCCGAGACGCTGATGCCGCTGATCCTGGACCTGGAGCGCGCCTACGAGGAGGCCAAGCGCGAACCGGCCTTCCAGAAGGAGCTCGACAGGCTCAATGTCCACTACGCCGGGCGGCCGAGCCCGCTCTATTTCGCCGAGCGGCTGACCGAGCACCTTCGCAAAGAGTCTGTGGCCTGCGGCCGCGGGGGCGGCGCGAAGATCTACTTCAAGCGCGACGAGCTGAACCACACCGGCAGCCACAAGATCAACAACTGCCTCGGCCAGATCCTGCTGGCGCGCCGGATGGGCAAGAAGCGGATCATCGCCGAGACCGGGGCCGGCCAGCACGGCGTGGCCGTGGCCACCGTGTGCGCCCGCTTCGGGCTGCCGTGCGAGATCTTCATGGGCGCCGTCGATGTCGAGCGCCAGAAGCCCAACGTGTTCCGCATGAAGCTGCTGGGCGCCAGGGTCAACGCCGTCACCTCCGGCGCGCAGACCTTGAAGGACGCCATGAACGAGGCGCTGCGCGACTGGGTCACCAACGT